>Ga0326728_10000732_pt1 | contig 124611 bp, 110 predicted proteins | sample MB3enrmetagenome_FD_207602 | JGI IMG/M metagenome (GOLD analysis project Ga0326728, IMG submission 207602) | Lab enriched peat soil microbial communities from McLean, Ithaca, NY, United States - MB31MN | ecosystem: Environmental > Terrestrial > Soil > Wetlands > Peat | place: USA: New York... | reverse complement strand
TCTCAATTTACGAAATCAAGACCAAACCCCAGAAGCACTGTGAGCCGTGGAAAAGTGGAAATCCAAAAGCAGGATTCCCACTTTTCCACCGCCCAGAACCGCCTGCGGCGCAAGGAAAAGAACTGCCATTTACACAAATCACTTGACACACCCGGAGTCTTGCGACTTGGCCGCGCCCGGCACACGCCGGGAGGACAAATCACCCCGGAACCAACATTTTCACTCGCTGCTTCGGGCGGTGATCGTGTCTGCCATCAGCCGCTCAGTCATTTCGGACATCTTCTCCAAATAATCGGTAATCAGCATCAGCTCGCTGTCGCTATAGTGCTCAACCACGCTTCGATATGACCTGCCAAGGGCTTCGTAGTGCGACTCGAGTTCGGCGAAACTCTCCGGCCGGATGCGAACGAAGACCTTCCGCCGGTCCTCGGTGTCGCGGACCCGCTCAATAAATTCCCGCTTTTCCAGCCGGTCGAGTATGTGTGTGATGGCTCCCGTCGTCAGACCGGCCATGTCTGAAAGCCAGCCAGCCGTCACCAAGCCATCGGGATGAAACCGGATCAGGCTGAGACACCTGGTGTCGGTCGCATTCAATCCGGCGGTCTGGGCGATTGCCTCATGCAGGAAGACCGTCTGCGTGCTGAACTTTCTTGCGAGGTCTCCCAGATGCCGCCGGATCTCAGAACTTTTTGTGTTCCTGATGAAGTTTCCTCTTGACATACGATGGCTGCAATTTTAAGATAAAACTAGCTGCAAAAATAAGATGCTTACAAGTGAAACTATATGAGATTTGAGGAAGGGAGTCAAGTCTTGACCGCAGCACTACCGAAAACTTTACGAGGAACGGAACCGGAACTAACGGATCGAGGCAGGCAGCCCCAAGCGAGGGGTCCCGCAAAAAAGGAGAAACTCAAATGAATACCGAAACAATCGTCCATCCGAAACTGCATCACTATGGGCTGATTACAGCCGACCTGGACCCGATGGTGGAATGGTACCGGAAGGTGCTGGGCATGACAGTCAACCATCAGTCGAAAATTCCGGTAATCGCGCGCATGACACATCACGGTCCGCCCTTTTCGGCCTTGGCGTTCATCAGCAACGATGAGATGGATCATCGGATCGTGTTCTTTGAAATACCCAAGGCCACTACTGATCCGGACAGGCGCCACCGTACCGGGCTGCAGCACGTCGCCTTCGAGTGCACGACCATCGACGATCTGGTGGGAACGTACGTCCGTCTCAAGGGTCTGGGCATACCGATGCTCTGGGCCGCCGACCACGGGCCGGGAATATCCATCTATTATGAGGACCCTGACCGGAACGTCGTCGAAATGTTCTTCTACAACTACGGCAGCCCGTGGACGGCAACGGAATACCTTAGAACGGGACAGGCGGGAAGGCCCGCGCAGATCGACCCGGACAAACTAGTGGCGGCTCGTAAGGCCGGAGCGTCTCCGTGGGAAATACACGAGCGTGCTATGGCCGGAGAGTTCGCTCCAGCCGAGCCCTACGATCCGGCCACAAGCTTCTGAATGAGGTGTTCAGGAGATTTCGGGAGGAGCTCCAGTCATGCCCGCCGCAATCCCGCAAACGTGGGACGGACCCGACCGACGATTGGCACGTCCATTCGTACTACGGTTTCTCTCGGGCACGCACTTCGGCTTCCGCGAGCCACCCGCGGCGAAGTCGTTCCTCTGGGATGTTCGAGAGGTAGGGTTTGATATCCAGAATCGGGGTTCCGTCGAGCATATCGATGCCACGGACGGCGAGGACCGATCCCACCCGGCTCATCAACTGGACCACTGTTAACCCAATCGGATTCGGACGCCGCGGTGAGCGGGTCGCGAACACGCCGTGCGGCCGATCGTCGCTCGGGGGCGTTACCACGAGATTCGATCCTTCGGAGCGATCGAATGCCCAGATCACGTACAGGTGAGAAAACCCCTCTATATCCAAAAGGCCAGGTTCAAATTCCGGCTGTATCTCGAGAGTCCCTTGCGCCTCATGTTTCGCCCCTAGCCCCTTGGGAATCTCTCCGGCATCCCTATAGGCGCTTCTCACATAGCCGATAGGCTGCATCGAGAACATGGCGAATCCACCTCCGTTCCTCATTCTTTTTGCAGACGTCGAAAGCCGCATGATCCGGTTCGACCGCTCCCTCACGGTCGCGGCTCAGTAACGGATCGGAGCCGGGCCCAGAGGGCACCCCCGTAAGGGAGCGGACTTCGCGGTCTTTGTACCGCTCGAGAGTCAAGCCGTCTGATCAAGAATCGCTTCAGCTCCTTCGCCGCCCAGCAGCCTGCGATTGAGAGTCCCGCCAGTAAAGAGCATCTCTTCCAGTGCCGCGTCCACGGCCTGTTGAGTCAGGACCTCGCCACATGACAACTCGATCTGGAATTGGGCGCATCGGCGCATCAACTCTTTGATGAATGCCGGGCTGACACCCTTCGTGCGACTGACAATCAGCTCCGTGAGCTCTTCGGGAACGCTTAGCGCGCGGGCATATAGCTTCGTCAGTTTGGCGCGGCCCTCCTCGTCGGGCAGCGGAAACTCGATCGCCTGGTCGATGCGTCCGGGCCGCGACACCAGCGCGGGTTCGATCTGGTCAGGACGATTCGTAGTCAGGATGAACAGCACGTCGGTATCCTCTCGCAGGCCGTCCATCTCGTTTAGCAGTTTGTTAAGGAGTGCCTCCTCGTACGGTCCGTGCATGTGAGTGCGCTCGCGAGCGATCAGGTCCACGTCCTCGATCACCATGATCGATGGCTGCAGAAAACGCGCCAGCGTAAAGTATTCGCCCAGCAATGCAACCTGCTCCGCGGTCACAAGCAAGGTCGTGTGATTGGACAGTTGCGAAGCGAGATAGTGAATGGTATAAGTTTTGCCCGTGCCCGGCGGCCCATAGAACAGAAGCCCCTTGCGCGCCTGAAATTGCAGTGCTTTGAGCCGGTCCCGCGCCCGCATGAATCCAGCCACATTGCGGTCGAGGGTCTCAAGTGTCTTGCGCGGCAGGATGACGTCTTCCCGATTGACTCTGGCGAGCCGATGGACCTTGACAATGCTCCCTGCGCCCATCGGATGGATCTGCCCTTCGAGCGAGATGACGCGGCCCCGGTAGGTTCGGCTCTGGCTCACCCGAAGCTCGAGTTGGCGGAACAATTCCTGTGAGAACCGGGCGCCGCCCTCGCCGACCGGCGTCGCAATTTCGACCTGTACGCTGGTGCAGAGTCCGAACCGGCCGCCCGGCGCCATCAAGACCGCAAACGGCAGATCGTTCTCACGCGAGAGCCACAGAGCGTTCTTCAGACAACGCACCGGACTCGCCTCGCCCACATCGATCTCGTCCTGCTGAAGCGGACCTGCATTCAAAGCGAACGGATTCTGGCCGAGAGCTTGCGCCAGCGTGGGAGGCTCGTGAGGATTTGGCGATACGATCCCGAAAAGCTTCGTGCCGGCGCGGGTCTGTAACAGATCCTCAATCGCCGATTGGACATCCACTCTCGCGGCTATGGGGAACTGGCGTCCTGCCGTCGCGACCTCTCCGGCCGGCACCCCAAAGTGGCTGAGAATGGTCTTCCGTAGGCGCCCCCCGCCAAAACCCGCATTCCCAAAAGACAAGGCGAATCCCATTCCGCCTCATCATAGACGATCCAGAAGGTCACGTGCGAACCAGGGGCCCGTCCCACTTTGGCGGGCTCCTGGCCCTTGTTCTTGGTCCCGCTTCGGGCAGTTACTGGGAGCGTTTTGCCGTCACGCTGTCGGTTCGGGGTTCACCGCCGCCCCGGCCGGGACGAGTGATATCCAGTTTTAGCGTGTCGCCATCCAACACGCCCTTGTAGGTGATAACGAAGCTGTTACCGTTGAATTCGCGCTTCACCGTGAAACTAATATTGTTGCCGTCCACCTTACCATCGGTGATGGCGGTCTCCATGGTTTCGCCGCCCCGCCCGGGCTGGGAAACAGTGCCGGTGAGCGCGGCGCCATCGACCTTCAGAGTGAGCGTCACCTGCATGGTGTTGCCCCCGCGGCCCTGTTGTTCGAACATCCACTTCCCGCTTGCATCGGCCGCCATCGCCACGACGGCGGCAAGCAACAGAATTGTCATTACAAAAAGCAGCTTTTTGGTCATAGTGTTTTCTAAGGCGTCCCCTAACCTACGGATGTTACCACCGGCGGGTGCATGGGTGGCGCGGCGCCGGAATCGGAATCCGTGAATTTCGGAACTCTCTGCGTATGTTTCTTTTTTTCAACTACCTACACTTCTCGGGCTAGACCGCCTATGAATTCCGGACCTTGTTAGAATGGATCGTTGCCCGAATATCCGATGATTGCGGTGGCGATTCCCACCCTGGCCGCGGACGCGAAACTGGTGGAGTGTCTGGCTGCGCTGGGCCGGCAAACACGACAGGATTTCGAAGCGATTGTGATCGATAATAGCGGCACCGGCGAGGTTAGGCGGCAGGGCACTGCCGCGAGCGCGCGGGTGATCGAGAATCGCTCGAATTTGGGGTTCGGCAGGGCAATCAACCAGGCGCTGAGCGCTTCGGCGGGCCGTTACCTGGCGGTGCTGAACGACGATGCGGTGCCGCATCCCGGCTGGCTGGAAGCGCTGGTAGACGCCCTGGAGCGCCGGCCCGACGTGGGGATGGGCGCATCGCAGGTGCGATTGTTCGGCGAGCACCGGCTGGATTCGGCGGGCATGCTGGTGGGCGCCGACGGCAGCAGCAAACAACGCGGACACGGACGGCCGCCCGAGGATTTTCCGGTGGAGGAAGAGGTGCTGCTGCCTAGCGGCTCGGCGGCGCTGTACCGGCGGGCGATGCTCGAAGAGGTGGGCGGCTTCGACGAAGACTTCTTTCTGTATTGCGAGGATACCGATTTGGGACTGCGCGCGCGCTGGGCCGGATGGAAATGCCTGTATGTGCCGGAGGCCGTGGTGGAGCACCATTATTCACATTCGGCGGGGGGAGCGTCGCCTCTCAAAGCCTATTTCGTGGAGCGCAACCGCTTGTTCGTGCTGCTGAGGAACTTCCCGGCTCCGCTGTTACTCCGAGCCCCGCTGGCGGCTTTGGCGCGCTACCTCTGGCACGTGCTCTACCTGCTGCGGGGACGAGGCAGCGCGGCGCGGTTCCGGGCAGGCGGCCAAGCCGGGCCCAGGATGCTTTGGTACGTGATGAAAGCCCATTGGGCGGCGGCGGTTCGCTGGCGGCGGTTGTGGCGCGAGCGGCGCGGCATTCGATCGCGCGCCCGGATTACGGCGGCGGTGTTCCGGCGGCTGGTAGCCAGCCATGCCATCGGCGCGCGGCGGGTGGCGGAGTTATAGATGCGCGCGACGGGTCCGGATTCGCTGCTGGTGATTGTGCCGGCGTTCAACGAAGAAGGGGCGATCGGAGAAGTGGTCCGCTCGGTTCGCGACAGCGTCCCCGGCGTGCCGGTGTTGGTGATCGACGATTGCTCCACCGATAACACCGTCGCGGTGGCGCAAGCAGCGGGCGCCGATCTTCTGACTTTGCCGCACCACCTGGGATTGGGAGGATGTGTCCAGGCCGGCTACAAACTGGCGTTCGAGCTCGGCTACGAGTACGTGATTCGCGTGGATGGGGACGGGCAGCATATTGCGAGCGATATTCCGCGCGTGCTGGAGAAATTGAAAGAGACGGGCTGCGAAATGGTCATCGGCGCGCGGACCGACCATGACGAAGCATGGCACCCCGGACGGCTGCGAACCTGGGGCATCCAATTCTTTCGCTGGGTGCTGCGCCCGATCCTGGGCCGATCCGTCAGCGACCCGACTTCGGGCTTTGTCGGGGTAAACCGCCGCGCGCTGGCGCTGTTCACCCGTAGTTTTCCCTTGGAGTATCCGGAAATCGAAGCCCTGGTGGTGTTGCAGCGCCGGCGTTTCCGCTTCGAGGAGATCCCCTGCAAGATGCGTCCCCGTCGGACGGGACGGTCATCCATCACGGCGTGGAAATCGATTTCTTATATTGTCCATGTTCTATTGGGCGTGTTTGTGAATGTGCTGCGATACGAGCGCCGGTTTCACCGTTCCGGACGGGATTCCGGCAGCGGAGGATAAGCGGAGGATCGATGGATCGCCTATTGAATGTCAGCGCCGGCATATCCGCGCTGTTGTTCGTGATTGTGCTGGTTTCGGTGCGCCGCTCGCGGATTCGGGCGGAGTATTCGGTTTCCTGGCTGCTGGCGACGGGCGCCATGCTGGTATTGTCGCTGGCCCGGCCGGTTTTGAACCAGGTTCGTCAAGTACTCGGGTTGCCGGACACTCCGCTGGCGATTTTTCTACTAGGAAGCGGGGTTTTCTTGGTGGTATTCTTTCGGTTTACGACCATCGTTTCCCACTTGCGGGACGATAATATAGCCTTGGCGCAGCGGGTCGCGATCCTGGAGCATTATATTCGCGATCTACAAAAAGAATGAAGACAAGAAATCGGGCGGCACGGAGGAACGCAGGCGCCGCCAGCCCGAAGAGTCAGCCGAAAGCTAGCGGCACGCCAGCTCAGCGCTGGTATTACGCGGCGGGCATAGCAGCCGCCGTGATGCTGGTTTTCTGGGCCTATGGGCCCTGCCTTCGCGGGGCTTTTCTGTTTGATGACACGGTACTTCCGTTCGCTCTACCCAGCGCATCGGCCCCGCTGGCGACGTGGCTGCGAGGAGTGCGGCCGGTGTTGATGGCCAGCTACTGGCTGAATTCCCGGATGTCAGGCGACCAAAGCACTTACTCCTACCATGTACTGAACGTCGTCATTCACCTGGTTTCGAGCGGATTGATTTTCCTGGTGGTCCGGCGTTTTCTGGAATGGTCCGGGACGGCCCAGCCCAGGCGGGATTGGCTGGCAGCGTTCGCCGCCGCCGTGTTTCTGCTGCATCCGGCGCAGAGCGAAGCGGTAGCGTACCTGGCGGGGCGATCGGAAGCCCTCAGCGTAGCGATTTTTATGGCGGCGTTCGCCGTTTTTCTGTACCGCAAGGAGCGGGAAATCGGCTGGGGGACGGTGGTCCTGGTGCTGGCGTTGTTCGGCATGGCGCTGCTCTCGAAGGAGCATACGGTCGTGCTGCCCGCGCTGCTGCTGGTCACGGATTATTGGTGGAATCCGGGATTCTCCTGGCGCGGTATTCGCGGAAATTGGAGACTCTACGCGGTTACGGCGGTGGGGGCGGCGGGCGGCGTGGCATTATTCCGCAATTTGATTTTTTATTCGGCGAGCGCCGGATTCGGTCTGAAGGATCTTCCCTGGTATCAGTATTTGTTCACCGAGTTCCGGGCCCTTTTTGTCTACCCGGCCGAGTTCCTGTTGCCGGTACGGCTGACGGCGGACTGGGATTTCCCGGTATCCCGAACCATCCTGGACCACGGCGCGATTGTGGGGCTGATTGTGCTACTGGCGCTGAGCGGGCTGGCGTGGCATTACCGGCGCCGCTATCCGCTGGCGTGTTTCGGATTTTTCGTTTACCTGGTGCTGATGGCGCCGACCTCGTCGATACTCCCGATCAAGGATCCGGTGGCGGAGCGGCGTCTGTACCTTTCGATGCTGGGCCTACTGCTGATCATGGTGGACGGGATTCGCCGCATCAAGGCCGACCCCAGGAAACTCGCGGCCGTCTCGGGCGTACTGCTGCTGGCGGCCGCGGCGGCCACTCGGGCGCGCGCGGCGATATGGGCGGATCCGGTTGCGCTGTGGGAGGATACAGCCGCTAAAAGCCCCCACAAGCGGCGCGTGCTGTTCCAGTTGGCCAGCGCGTATTTCGATGCGGGTAAATTCGGCAAGTCGGTCGAGCAGTACCGGAAAACGGCGCTCGAGTTTCCGCCGGACTACAATCTTCTGATCGATTGGGCTTTGGCGTACGATCGTCTCAATCAAATGGGACCGGCGCTGGACAAGTTGCGGCAGGCGGCGGCCATGGAGCCCACCGCCCACGTGTATACGCAGATCGCGATGGTTTACGCCAACCGCCGTTTGTGGGCGGATGCGCTGGATGCGCTGGTTACGGCGGAACGAATCGACCCGGGTTATGCCCCGATCTACTGGTATCGCGGCAAGATCGCGGCCGCCAGCAATCAGTTTGCACCAGCCGTTGAGAACTATCGCCGCGCACTGGCGCTCGACCCGACCATGGAACCGAATATCGGGCCGGACCTGGCTGCCGCGGAGGCGCATTTGCGCGCCGGGAAATGAGCGTGCGCCCACTGCGCATCGGTATCAACGCGCTTTATTTGATTCCCGGCCACGTAGGCGGGACGGAGATTTACCTGCGCAGCCTGCTGGCCGCGTTGGCGGAGATCGACTCTGTTAACCGGTATTTCGTCTTCACCAACCGGGAGACGGGGGCCGATCTGGTTCCCGACTGTCCTAATTTCAAGATCGCGCCCCAGCCCGTCCGGGCGATGTACCGATTTGCGCGCATTCTGTGGGAGCAAACGGTTTTGCCGTGCGCGGCGGCGTATCACAGGCTGGATGTGATGCTGAACCCCGGGTTCACGGTTCCCCTGGTGTCAACCTGTCCGCGGGTAACGGTATTTCACGACCTGCAACACAAGCGGCATCCCGAGTACTTCCGCTGGTTCGATCTGCCGTTCTGGAATTTCTTTCTGTTTTGGGCGGCGCATCTTTCGAAACTGCTGCTGGTTCCCTCCCGCGCTACAGCGGTGGACGTGCTGCGTCAATACCGCCTGCCCACGGCCAAGGTGCGGACCGTGAGAAGCGGGGTGGACCGGGTGTTCTTCCAATTGGGCCGGGAACGGCGTCCGGAACCGTTTCTGTTGGCGGTTTCCACGCTGCACCCGCACAAGAACCTGGATGGGCTGCTCGAGGCTTTCGCCTGGTTTCGGGGGCGGCGGCCGGAGTTTCGGCTGGTAATCTGCGGTCTGCGCGGTCATCACACCAAGAGGCTGCTCGAGCTGCGGGCATCGCTGGGGCTGGGCGATTCCGTGGAATTGCCGGGCTGGATCCCGCGCAAGGACCTCTACAGCCTGTTTCAGCGGGCTTGGGCTTTCTTCTACCCCTCGCGATTTGAGGGGTTCGGCTTGCCTTTATTGGAGGCCCTGGCCGCCGGCGTGCCCAGTGTGTACTCGGACATACCACCCCTGACGACGTTTGCCGGCAAGGCGGCGCTACCATTCCATGCGGAAGATCCCGGCGCCCTCCGTGACGCCATGGTGCGGATCGTGGAGGACGAGCCACTGCGCGAGCGCCTGGCGCTGGCCGGACCGTGCCGGGCCGCGGAGTTTTCCTGGCGGGAAACGGCCGAGGCGGCGTTGGCGGCATTGCGGGAAGCGGCCGGATAGGGCCTGGCTTTTACGTGACGGCCGGTGCGCCTCTTTCCCGTTCTGCTAAGCTATTCCATTGATGACCGTTGAAGAGATCCGCGAGTTGATCAACCTGGCGGCCGAGACCGGAATCGCCGAGCTCGAAGTGCAGCGTGGCGAAAACCGCGTCCGGATCCGCCGAGGTTCTTCCGGGAACCAGCAGGAAATCGTACTGGCGCCCCCCGTTCATCCGGCTGCCGCCGCCGCGGCGGCCGCGCCACCCCCCCCTGGTCCAACGCCTATTCCGGCGGTCGAGAGCCCGCGGACCCAGGAGCGCGACACAGCCGCCGATCCCAACCTGGTGCTGGTGAAATCTCCGATCGTGGGAACGTTTTACGAGAGCCCCTCACCGGGAGCGGCGCCCTTTGTGCGAATTGGCGAACGGGTGCAGCCGGGGAAGGTGCTCTGCATTATCGAGTCCATGAAGCTCATGAATGAAATCGAGGCGGAGACTTCGGGCATTGTGGAGAGCAGACTGGTGATGAACGGGCAGCCGGTGGAGTACGGGGAGGCTCTGTTTGCCGTCCGTACAGTTTAAGAAGATCCTGATCGCCAACCGGGGCGAAATTGCCGTTCGCATCATCAGCGCCTGCAAGGAACTGGGCATTCAAACGGTGGCGGTTTATTCGGAGGCCGACCGCTACAGTTCCCACGTGCGCTTCGCCGACCAGGCGATTTGCATCGGGCCGGCCAAAAGCGCGCGCAGTTACCTGGATATTGCCGCGATCATCAGCGCCGCCGAAATCACCAACGTGGATGCCATTCATCCGGGCTACGGATTTCTCAGCGAGAACGCCGGTTTCGCGGAGGTGTGCGAGAGTTCGGACCTGAAGTTCATCGGGCCGCGGCCGGAAGTAATCCGGCTGATGGGGGTGAAGGAACAGGCCCGCGCATTTATGCGCGAAATGGGAGTGCCGGTGCTGCCGGGTTCGCCGGGCGTGCTGCGGACTCCGGAAGAGGCGCAGGAACTGGCGGAGAGCATCGGCTACCCGATTATCTTGAAGGCTTCAGCGGGCGGCGGCGGGCGCGGCATGCGGGTGGTCAATCGGGCCGAGGAACTGCCGGGACTCTTCGCGCAGGCGCAGCAGGAATCGGCCGCGGCCTTCAGTTCGGGCGATTTGTATCTGGAGAAGTACATCGCGGCGCCGCGGCACATCGAATTCCAGGTGCTGGCGGACGAGCACGGGAACGTGGAGATCCTGGGCGAACGGGAATGCAGCATCCAGCGGCGGCACCAGAAGCTGCTGGAAGAATCGCCCTCGCCGGTGGTGACGGGGGAGCAACGGACGGCGATTGCGGCGGCGCTGCGGAAGGCGATCGTGGCGGCCGGCTACACCAACGCCGGCACGGTCGAGTTCCTGATGGACGAAAACGGGAACCTGACCTTCATGGAAGTAAACGCGCGCGTGCAGGTGGAGCATCCAGTGACGGAATTCGTGACCGGGATCGATATCGTGAAGAGCCAGATTCGCATTGCGCAAGGCGAGACGCTGCCGGAAATCCTGCCCGGCCCGGTTACGCTGCGCGGCCATGCTATCGAATGCCGGATCAACGCGGAAAACCCGGAGACGTTCGTGCCCTCGCCCGGCCGCATCACCGGATTCCATCTGCCCGGGGGGATCGGCGTGCGGGTGGATACGTGGGCGTATACCGACTGCGTGGTGCCGCCGTTTTACGATTCGCTGGTGGCCAAGCTGGTGACTTACGGCTGCAACCGTATGGAGGCCATACGGCGCATGCAGCGAGCTCTCGAGATGTTTATCGTGGAAGGGATACACACTTCGATTCCGCTGCACCGGCGGATACTGGCGGACGCGGATTTCCAGAGCGGGAAGTTCGATACGAACTTCATCAAGAGGTTCAGCACGCGGTAGCGGGGTGGGATCCCGCTTAGCGGCGGTTCAGTAATCGGGAGTTGGCATACGACAGATCCAGGCGCGCGTCACTGGACTAGTTGAAAGAACTTCAACTGGCTGAGCAATTGGGTCAAATCGATTGGCTTCATGAGGTAGCAATCGCAAAGCTCCTGGAAGCATCGGATGACTTCCTTAATGTCCCTCACCGCTGTCGTCATCATAATTTTGGCGCCATCGGTCGAGAGAATTCCATGCGCTACTTCTATTGCCCGCACCTGGCGTACCGCTTCCCTGCCGTCCATCTCGGGCATCATGATGTCCATGCAGATCAGATCGTACACCTGCCCGCGTTCCCAGCCCGAGCGAACCGCTTCCACAGCTTCCCTTCCGTTGACGGCGACATGACACTCGCCGTACCTTGTAAGAAATGTCTGCAGCAAAAGCCGACTGGCGAAGTCGTCGTCTACTAGTAGCACCCGCAGTCGCCTCCTACCCTGGGGCGCCAGATCAACGGCGGAAGCGTAGCCCTTCTGGGCGGAAGCTGGGGGATCCGTGTCTAGCCCAGAAAGCGCGGCTATGATCTTAGTAATGTCGGCCTGATTGCTGTCCGCGGAGTTCTCAATCAACTCGTTCAAGCGGTCGGTGGCACTCAGCAGCACGCCGATTCGCTCCGGAGTGGGAGCTATCTTGCGGGAGCGGATCAGCGCCAGTACGTCCTCCGTCGTGTGCGCGAGCTCTCGAATCTTCACCAGATCGAAAAAGCCAGCTCCTCCTTTAATCGAATGTACCGCGCGAAAAACACGATTTATCACTTCCTCATCGATCGCCGCTCCACGCACTTCCATGTCAAGAAGGTCCGTCTGTACCGCAGCCAGGTGGTCTCGGCTTTCCGCGAGATACTCCACAGCCAACTCATCGTCAAGATCGATCATCTCTCGTTATCCTCCTTAGAATCAGCACCGCCATTTGCGTCACACCCATCCGGCTAGGACGTCCCTGAAACGCTCGAACTCCTCGACCGCGCGCGGCAGTAGGTCGCGGCAACGATCCAACTGCCCAGCGTCTCCCTCCCGCTCGATCGCCATTGCGATAGCGCGAAGGCCCTCTGCTGCAACAGTAGCGGCCGCTCCCCCAATTTGGTGCGCCTGCGACCGGGCGCCCGCGGCATCCGCCTCAGCGAGCCGCGCGCCCAGATTGTTCAACTGGGCGGGGGCGCCGTCGAGGAATCCCTTGATGACCGCGCTCGCGAGTTGCCGGTCCCCCATCAGTCGCCGCAGCAGAGCGTCGGCATCGAAAATGGCCTTTGGCGGCTCGCCCGTGAGTTGCCCGGGAGTCCGCGACGTGTCCGTGGCGCCGGATCCCTGAAGCCACTTGTCCAGTACATTCTGCAGGGGCCCCAGCTCCACCGGTTTCGCAAGATAATCGTTCATTCCCTCGCTCAGGCACCTATCCCTGTCGTCTGACATTGCACCGGCTGTGACTGCAATGATCGGAATGTCGGCCCTTTCCCTCTGAGGCAAATTGCGAATTTGCCGAGTGGCTTCGAAACCGTCCATGACCGGCATCTGGCAGTCCATCAGCACCAGATCGAAGCCGCCGTGCCGCACGGCTTCGACGGCCTCGGCGCCATTGGTGACCGCGGTCGCCGTGTATCCCAGCATCTGCAGTTGCGCAAGCGCTAAATCTCGGTTGGTCGCATGGTCCTCCGCCACCAGAACTCGCACCGAACGCCGCTTTAACTCCGTCCCAACTGTTCCAACAAGAGAACCATCGCGGCCCGGGCTTGCGGGTTGCTCGTGTTCGGACGTTGCCAGTCCAAAAACAGCCGTGAACGAGAAAACCGATCCCTTGCCTTCGCGACTATCGACACCGATGGTCCCTCCCATCATCTCGACAAGCTGTTTACAAATAGCCAACCCAAGCCCGGTGCCGCCGAACTTGCGTGTGGTGGATGAGTCTGCCTGCGCAAACGGAGAGAATAGCGCCGCGGCCTGGTCCGGACGTATTCCGATGCCGGTATCGGCAACTGTGAAGCGCACCGTGGCGGTGCGATCGCACTGGCACTCGAAAGCCGCCTCCAACCTAACCTCCCCCCGCTCGGTGAATTTGATTGCATTGGCAGCGAGATTCGTCAACACTTGGCGCAATCGGTGGGGGTCGCCGCGGAGAAATCGCGGAATTTCGGGCGACACACGCGAATAAACTGAAAGTCCTTTCGCGCTGGCCTGCGCCTGCAGAAGCTGAACGACGCCCTCGACCGTGTCACGCAGGTTGAAGCTCAGGTTCTCAAGGACAATCTTCCGCGCCTCTATCTTGGAAAGGTCCAGGATGCCATCTATGAGTCTCAGCAGTGACCACCCACTGTCCTGTGCCACGCGCGCGTATCCGCGCTGTTCGGGAGTGAGGTCCGTTTCGCCGAGCAATTGTAACATGCCAATGACGCCATTCATGGGCGTGCGGATTTCGTGGCTCATGTTGGCCAGAAAGCGGCTCTTGGCTTCATTGGCGGCGTCCGCACCCCTCCGGGCCTGAATTAGTTCCTCTTGGTAGCGTTTCTGAGCGGTAATATCAGAGCTAATGCCGACATGACCCAGGAATTCGCCATGCACGGTAAAGCGCGGCTCGGCGTACGACTCGAAGCACCGCCACCTGCCGTCGGCGCGGCGCGCACGGGACTCGGCCTTGAAAGGCGTATGCCGCTCGACCGCGCGGTGGAACGCCGCGAGATACTCCGGCGCATCGTGCGGGTGGAGCACCACCTGCCATTTGCATCCCTCCGCTTCTTCGTAGGTTGTACCGATGAGTTCCCGGTAGGCCCGATTGATGAATTGAATTCCGCCCTTAGTGTTGGTCACCCACATCACCGCGGGGCAGCCATCCGCCATAATACGGAAACGCTCTTCACTCTCGATCAAAGCCTCTTCTGCTTTTTTCCGCTGAGAGATGTCGCGCAAGATGGCCGACAACGCCTCCACTTCGCCGGCGGAGTTTTTCAGCGGTGACCCGGTGACGGATACGGGGAATGTCCGGCCGTTCTTGCGCTGACACAGAGACGGGTATTGCGAGACGGTGACGCCTTGCGATAGTATCCCGACAAAAGATGCCAGATCCGGAAGTCGGCCAGGTGCCATAAGCATGGACACATTCCTCCCGATCGCATCTTCGGCTTTGTAGCCAAAGATGCCTTCCGCGCCGGGATTCCAGGTGAGAATAACACCGGCCGGGGTGCTGGAGATAATTGCGTCCTCCGAGCTTTCGACGATCGCGGCGAGCAGGCGCTGCTCATCGGTCACGTCGTGCTCGGTCGCGGTATATCCGTCCTCGGATTTCTGATATTTGCCCACTTCAACCCCGTGAGGTTAAGACCTCATCTCTGCTTATCGACCGATTCAGGATGTTTGGCTAGTAGGACCATGTTCCTGCTAAGCTGAAAACAATTCCCGCATGTTCTCCCGCACGAAACCCGAAGTGATGAGTCCGGCTGGATATTGGCCGCAATTGCAGGCGGCCATCGATGCGGGCGCCGACGCGGTTTATTTCGGACTCAAACATTTCACGGCGCGGGCCAAGGTGGGCTTCTCGCTGGGCGAACTCGCGGAGGCGCTGGCGACCCTCCACCGGCGCGGCGTCAAGGGGTTCGTCACGTTCAACACGCTGGTCTTCGATCATGAAATCGAGGAAGCCCGGCGCACCCTGGCCGCCATCGCCGAGGCTGGCGCGGATGCCATCATCGTGCAGGATCTGGGGATGGTGAAGCTCGCCAAGGCCATCGCGCCGGATCTCGAAATCCACGGCAGCACGCAGATGAGCGTCACCAGTGCCGAGGGCGTCCGCTTCGCGCAACGGCTGGGCGCCAGCCGCGTCACGCTGGCGCGCGAGTTATCGCTGGAGGAAGTGCGCGCGATCCGCGCCCAGACCGATTGCGAACTCGAAATCTTCGTTCATGGCGCGCTATGCGTGGCCTATTCCGGCCAATGCTTCAGCTCCGAGGCGTGGGGCGGCCGCAGCGCCAATCGCGGCCAATGCGCGCAAGCTTGCCGGCTGCCGTACGACTTGATCGTGGACGGCGAGCGCGCTCCCCTGGGCGATGCTCGCTACCTGCTTTCCCCCGGCGATCTGTTCGCGCTGCGCCAGATCCCGGAAATTGTGGGAATCGGCATATCCGCCCTCAAGATCGAAGGCCGCTACAAGGACGCCGACTACGTGGCTCTCACGACCCGCGCCTACCGGCAGGCCGTGGATGAGGCGTGGGCCGGCGCCGCGCCGCGCATCGATCGGCGCGCCGAGCTCGAGCTCGAACAGGTCTATTCGCGCGGCATGGCGCCGCATTTTCTCACCGGCACCAACCATCAGGCCGTGGTGCGCGGGCGCGCGCCGCGGCATCGCGGCGTCTATATGGGACGGGTGGTGCGCGTTGCGGCGGATGGAATCGCGGTCGAACCTTCCGAGGAATATGCCATCGCGGGGCTAAAACCGGGCGACGGCGTGGTGTTCGATGCGGCCGATTGGCGCAGCCCGGAGGAACCGGAAGAAGGCGGGCGCGTATTTGAGGTGTTGGCGCGCGAGGGAAAGCTCGAACTGCGCTTCGGCAATGGCGCGATCGACCGGTCGCGCATTCGGCCCGGCGATCGGGTGTGGCGCACCGACGATCCGGAGCTGGACAAAATCGTGCGCGGGCTGCCTGTTTACCGGCGGAAGGTGCGGGTGCGCGTCGTGGCGCGGGAAGGCGAACCTCTGCACACGGAGTGGCTGCTCGCGGGGCGGAGCGTGACGGTGGAATCGGCGATGCCGCTCGCCAGGGCGCGCGAGCGCGCGCTCGATGAAACGTACCTCAGGGCGCAACTGGGGCGGCTGGGCAATACAAGCTATGAGCTGGCCGCGGTGGAGCTCGATGTTGCGGGGTCTCCGTTCGCGCCGAGCTCGCTGCTGAACCAAATTCGCCGCGAAGCGGTGGCGCGGTTGGATGAGGCGCCGGCACCATCGCGCGTGGTGAATCGAGAGGGTTCGGTTCCTCTGCCCGCGCCATGCCGGACCGAATCCGCGATCGAGCTTCATCTGTTGGTGCGCACGGGCGAACAACTGGACGGCGCTCTCGCGTTCCGCCCGGCCACGATCACGCTCGATTATCTCGATCTGTACGGGCTCAAGCCCTCGCTGGAACGGATCCGCGCGGCCGGCCTGGTGCCGCGGGTGGCCAGCCCGCGCGTGCTGAAACCGGGCGAATCGCGAATCGTGGACTTCCTGGTGAGTTGCGAATGCGCCATCCTGGTTCGTTCCGCGGGCTTGCTTGAAGCCCTGCGCACGCGCCAGCATGGGGCGCTGATCGGCGATTTCAGTTTGAATGCGGCCAACGCGCTCAGCGCCGGCGAGTTGTTTTCGCTGGGGTTGGCGGCGCTCACTCCGACGCACGATTTGAACGCGGCGCAAGTGGCGGACTTGGCGCGGCGCACGGATGCCGGCCGCATGGAAGTGGCCGCATACCATCACCTGCCGGTTTTCCATACGGAGCATTGCGTGTTCTGCCGCTTTCTTTCCACGGGCACCAGCTATCGCGATTGCGGGCGGCCCTGTGAAAAGCACCGCCTGGGGCTCAGCGACGCGGCCGGGAGGGTCCACCCGGTGATGGCCGACGTGGGTTGCCGCAACACCGTCTTCGGCGCCGAGGCGCAGCAGGCGGGCGCGCATCTGGGGGACTGGCTGGCGGCGGGCATACGCCACTTCCGCCTGGAGTTCGCTCACGAATCCGCGGCCCAGGTGATGGCCATCGCGCAAGCGTTCGACGATGCGCTCGGCGGCGGCGAGGGCCGCGACCTGGCGCAGCGACTGGGCCGCATCGCTCCCGCCGGAGTGACCGAAGGCAGCCTTTTCGTGCCGTCGAATTACATGGAGCTGCCGGTGCTGCAATAAGGGGAAACGGACAATTGGCCAGCGCCGTGTATGTGTTCGCACCGTGGCACGCGGCGGCACTGAATTTCCGGTTGTGCGGTCCGGTCTCGGGGGCTACGCTGAGGATAGGGCCCGCGAATGCCCTAAATCCCCGTTGCTCTGTTCCCGCTCCGTTTGCGAAACCTGCCCGCTAGGAGTGTGTGTCAATGAACGATCCAGGAAATTTCTCCGTGTCCGCATTGCTGGTGGGTGAATACGGAGCAGACCGGTTGCTGGTGCATGAGATTTTCGGAAAGCTCGGTTGGCGGCTATTCGAAGCGCGAACACGGAGGGGCGCCATGGAATGCCTTCAGCGGAATCCGGTGCAAGTGGTGATGACTGAGACCCATGTGCCGCGTTGGAATTGGAGGAAAGTGCTCAGCGATCTGCGGCGCCTGGCGCGTCCTCCACAACTGATTGTCACATCGAGAACGGCGGACGAATCGCTGTGGGCCGAGGTCCTCAATGTGGGCGGATACGACGTGCTGGCGCGACCGCTCGAACCGGAGGAAGTGGAGCGCGTGGTCGCCGCCGCGAGGCGGCATTTCGACCCGCCGTCGATGGGCAGATCCGCTTCGCAGGCCGGCCTATCTTAACTTAATTAATCCCGCCAAATTAAGCGTGGAATATTACAATCTTGACAGGTCGCGGTGCGCCCCGATGCAGGGTTTCTGTGTAACCTTAAGACCCACCATATAGATAAACTTCTTGACGTCCCACTAGATATTGGGGCAAGATTACGAATGCCTCCTTTTCAGACGGGAATGCAAGGGTGAGAAGCGAGGGGCAAAGGGAGACGAACCGATGGGACCGCTTTCTGTGGAAGTGAGTGCGAAAATGGAAGTGTTGCATACCCAAAATACTTCTAAAACCAGGAATGGGATCGAATTCCCCCGTTATTTCACGGCCAAACAGGAGCCAGGCAAGACCCCGTACGATGAGGTGCAGTGGGAGACCCGCACGGCCTCGATCGGCAATGACAAAGGCTCGGTGATTTTCGAGCAGCGCGACGTGGAAGTGCCGGTGGATTGGTCGCAGACCGCGACCAATATTGTGGCCAGCAAGTACTTTCACGGCAAGCTCGGCTCCCCGGGCCGCGAGACCAGCGTGGCGCAGTTGGTGGAACGCGTGGTCAACGCGATTAGCGGCTGGGGCCAAAAAGACGGGTACTTCAAGACCGGCGCCGACGCCGAGAATTTCCGGGATGAACTGGCCCACCTGATGCTCGCGCAGAAGGCCTGCTTCAATTCTCCGGTGTGGTTTAACGTGGGGGTGCGGGAAGCGCGGGGTTACGGGTGGATTTACGACGAGCGGTTGGGGCATGTCACCAAGCTCGAATCGGGCGTGGTGCGCCCGCAATGTTCGGCGTGCTTCATCGTTTCGGTGAAGGATTCGCTGGAGTCGATTCTGGACCTGGCAAAAACTGAAGGCATGTTGTTCAAGTGGGGATCGGGCACGGGCACCAATCTTTCGGCGCTGCGGGAAGAAGACGCCGTGCTTTCGGGCGGCGGACGGGCTTCGGGACCGTTATCGTTCATGAAGGGCTTCGACGCGTTCGCGGGCGTGATCAAATCGGGCGGGAAGACGCGACGCGCAGCCAAGATGGTGATTTTGAACACGGACCATCCGGATATCGAGAAGTTCATCGATTGCAAGGCCAAGGAAGAAAGAAAAGCGTATGCCCTGGTGGAAGCGGGCTACGATGCTTCGCTTGACGGCGAAGCGTACAGCTCGATTTTCTTCCAGAACGCCAACAATTCCGTGCGCGCCACGGACGATTTCATGCAGGCGGTGGAGCAGGACGGCGAGTGGTGGACCAAGGCGGTGGCGACCGGCCAACCGGTGAAGCGCTACAAGGCGCGCGACCTGCTGCGGCGGATCGCGGAAGCCACGCACCAGTGCGGCGACCCCGGCATGCAGTTCGATACCACGGTGAACCGCTGGCATCCGTGCAAGAACACGGCGCGCATCAACGCCTCCAACCCCTGTTCGGAATACATGTTTCTGGACGATTCGGCGTGCAACCTGTCGTCTCTGAACCTGATGAAGTTCGTGGGGCCGGACGGGCAGTTCGACGTGGAAGCGTTTCGCCACGCCGTGGACACCATGATTCTGGCGCAGGAGATCATCGTCGATAACGCCAGCTATCCGACCGAGAGGATCGGCGAGAACTCGCACCGTTTCCGGCCGCTGGGGCTGGGCTTTGCCAATCTGGGAGCGCTGTTGATGTCGATGGGGGTTCCCTACGACAGCGAACGGGGGCGCAATTTCGCCGGCGCCATCACGGCCGTGATGTGCGGCCAGGCCTACCTGACCAGCTCGCGAATCGCGGACGCCATGGGACCGTTTGCCGGCTATGCGGAGAACCAACAGCCGTTTCTGGAAGTGATGCGCATGCACCGCGACGCGGTGAACTCGATTCACAGCCACGATGTTCCGGCGGCGCTCTGCGACGGCGCGCGGCAAGCGTGGGACGACGCGTATGAATCGGGCCGGCGCAGCGGGTATAGAAACGCGCAAGTCACGGTGATCGCTCCCACCGGCACGATCGGGTTCATGATGGACTGCGACACCACGGGGATCGAACCCGATCTGGCGTTGATCAAGTACAAGAAGCTGGTGGGCGGCGGCGTGATCAAGATCGTCAATAACACGGTGCCGCAAGCGCTCATCAAACTGGGGTATACGCCGGACCAGGTGGAGAAGATCGTCAGCCATATCGATTCGACCGGCACCATCGAAGGCGCGCCGCACCTGAAGCCGGAGCACCTGGCGGTGTTCGATTGCAGTTTCCGGCCGCAGAACGGCACGCGTTCGATCCATTACATGGGCCACGTGCGCATGATGGCGGCGGTGCAGCCGTTTATTTCCGGCGCCATTTCGAAAACCATCAACATGCCGGAAGAATCCACGGTGGAAGACATCATGAATGCCTACACCGAGAGCTGGAAGATGGGGTTGAAGGCGGTAGCCATTTATCGCGACAATTCCAAGCGTGTGCAGCCGCTGAGCTCGGGCGCGGGCAAGGCGGAGAAGAAAGCGCCCGCGGCCGCGGCGCCCGCTCCCGCCTCCGAGAAAGTGGTCTACCGGCCGGTGCGCCGCAAACTGCCGGACGAACGGCGCTCGGTCACGCACAAATTCTCGATTGGCGGACACGAAGGCTACATCACGGTGGGGATGTACGACGATGGCGCGCCGGGCGAGATCTTCATCACCATGGCCAAGGAAGGCTCCACCATTTCCGGGCTGATGGATGCGTTCGCGACGGCGGTCAGCTTCAACCTGCAATACGGCGTGCCGTTGAAATTCCTGGTGGACAAATTCGCCCACGTGCGGTTCGAGCCCAGCGGCTGGACCGGCAACCAGACGATTCCGTACGCCAAATCGATCATGGATTACATCTTCCGGTGGCTGGGCGCGAAATTCCTGGGACCGGAATATGCCGTGACCGAAGCCGGAGAAACAAACACACTGCGGCCCACGGAGGCCAGCCCGCAGCAGGAGCTGCCTTTCGCTCCGGTTTCCGCCGATGCGCCGCTGTGCGCGGAGTGCGGTTCGATCATGACCCGCAACGGGAGCTGCTATAAGTGCGGCAATTGCGGAGGAACGAGCGGGTGTAGTTAGGGCTTTCTAAGTTTCTTCGATTTCCAGCTCGGCCCATCCCGGCAAGGTGGCCGGGCGGTTGTTCAGAAATACGATGCGGCGCGTCTTGGGGAAAGGCAGGTTGCTCGCCAGGGCGCGATTGTAAATGGTGTATTGCTGGAGAATCTGGCGGTAATCCGCGTTGGTGGTATCGAGCCAGGCACTTTTGGCCGGCAGACCGCCGCCCCAGCCAAGCGCCAGCAGGCAAGAGCCTTTCTCACGCGCGGCCGCCAGACGCTGTTCCAGTTCTTCCAGGCTCTGATCCAACAGGCCCATGCCGGCCCACGACGCGTATTGCCGTTGCAGCGACAGCAAGCCGGCGGCATACACGTTGACGGATTCGAATACGCGCTTACGATTCAGCCCCTCCGGCCAGCGCACGGCGCGCCGTATTTCGGGCTGCAGGAAAAAAGTCTTCTCATTCCAGTCGCCCGTGAAGGACGTGCCGGGCACGGCCATTTCCGCGAAAGCCGGGGTGCTCTCTTCGGGACGCGCTCCATCCACGGCGCCGCGCGGGCTTTGCTTCCATCCCAAGACCAGGCCGGCGCCGCGCGGCACCAGCGTGGAAGTGCGCAACAGGTAAATCTTGAATCGATCGGAAGATATGGGGGCCGAGTCTCCGGCGCTGACGAAGCGCATGCGGTTGGCACCGGCGGCGCCCAGCGCCTGCTCTTCCACCGGCTCAGCGGGACGGCGCGGCACGCGGTCGCCGGTGACGCGGCCCAGCACGTCCTGCAACATGCCGTCGCGCCAGTTGGCGAATACCATGCCGGTGCGCAGGGCGCCTTTCACGGCCGTCCCCGGCAAATACGGTCCGGACGGGCCGGAGGAGAAAGTCGGGATGTGCAGGCTGTCGCCCGCGGCGCGGTTCCAGTAGGCGGAATACGCGGCGTTCTCAAAGGGGATGCGCCGGCCGGCGAAGTTCTGCGCGAAGCCGCCCCAGGAGGCGAAATCGAGCTTGTCGGCCCTCTTCAATTGCGAGAGATAGCCTTCCAGGCGCGGGCCCTTGGCCAGGAGACGAAAGATGCGCCACTGGTCGAGCACGTTCACATGGTCCTTCCAGACCATGTAGTCGATGGGACTCAGCTTGCGGCCGTCACCCACCAGCAAAGGGGTCAGACATGTGAGGCGGTATTGCATTAGCTCACCTCGGGCAGTGGGATGGCCACGGCGAAACCGGAGCGGAAGACGGGATGCGCGAAGCCGTCCGGCGCGACATCGGGGGCGGACCCGCGCGGCATGCCGGCGGCATAAACCACCGACCCTTCGGCGACCATGGGGAGGGTCTTCTTCAATTCGCCGGAGCCGGCGGGACTTTCGACGCGTCCCGCGCGTGCCAGCAAGGTGTAATTCCCACGCGTCCAATCGATCGCATCGGTAGCCGCCGGGGTGAACAAAGAAAGCATCCAGTGAGCGGTCGGACCGTTGGGCTTGGTTGGTGGGGCGGGTTTCGGCGCGACGGGTACGACGAGGGGAGCGATTTCCGGCGCGTCGGTAACGGCAGCGGTTTCGAGCGGCGGCGGCACGACGGGAGGGTCTTCCGGAATTTCAACGGCAGGCGGCTCGAGTGCGACTTCGGGTTCGGGCGCGGCTACGGCTTCGGGCGTTGGCTCGGGTTCCGGCTCTGGCACCGCGTCTTGCGCCGGAGCGAGCTCGATGGGCGTTTCCATCGGTTCTTCGCGAGGCGCGATAACCAGGGGAGCGGCTTCCACTTCCGCGGGGGGTTGCGGCGCGCCCAGAATCATATCCGGCAAGGTGCCTTCGAGAAACTCCGGGGTGTCGGCCCGGCCCCATCCGCGCGAACGCTCGCCGCCCAACCCGCTATCGGCCAGCTCGCGGAACGCGGCTTTGACCGGCTCCATCCAGCGCGCACGGGCCGGCTCGTCAGCGAACGCCACCACGGTCCACAAACCGGAACCGGCGCGAAACTCGATGCAGGCGGTGGAATGGCGCTCGGCCGAGCCGGTGAGCCTGTCCACGGCCGCATTCCAGCGCAGGCCGGTGCGGAAGGGCCCGGGACGCCCGGCGGGCACCAGGCATTCGCTGGGGCCATCGACGCTCCAATGGCTCTCTTCCAACGACTGGCCCGCCAGCAAAGCTTGCACGATGCCCAAGGGCACGAAGCGGGCGCTTTTCCAACGCACGCGCGCGCCCATCAGGGCGGGGGCGGTGGGCGGCCAAACGGTTCGCGGCGGCACCACGAAACCGATCTCGTCGAGGAAGGGGAAACAGGAGCTGAAGGAAACCGCGGGCGCTCCATTGCGGGCGGTGGCGTTCAGCCAGTCTTCGAGCGAGCCGAGGCGCGCCATCGCCGAAGTGACCGCCGCATACAGCGTGTCACTGTGAAAGATGGTGTCCACGCGGTTGCGCGCGCCCGTATCGGGGCCAATGCGCCAGGGCCCCACGGGACGGAGCTTGACTACCAGTCCCGGGTTCATTACTCCTCTCGCAGAAATGCGAAGGCCGATTCGGTTACCGCGGTTTGAATGGCGCCCAGAGTGGCGCCGGCCGCGATTTCTTTTTCCGGGGCGCCGGCGGCATAGTAGTTCCGCCCGCGCCACACCAGCCGCAGCTTCGAGAAGCTGACGCGGCCGCTGCCGCGCGAGCCGCCGCCGCCGAGCGAGTCATCCTCGAGCAGGCGCAGCCCTTCCAGAACGCGCAGGAACAGCGGGGCGTCTTCCTCGCACAGAACGTCCATCACCCAGCGGGTTTTGAAGCGGGCGCCGGCGGGTACGCGTTCGAGGGTGCGCGGGTTGGCCTGCGAGGTGATGCGGTCGATGGCGTTCTCGCTTTTCACTTCGGTCAGCTCGTCGTCCAGGTTCTCGCGCATCTGCGGCGTGATGCTATCGGCATCCAGGGGCGCGTCGAAAACGGCCAGGCGGGCGGGGGTGGCCTGCGTGGTTTCGAGGGTTTCCCCTTGCACGCGCTCCATGCGGCCGGGATTGCGGCCGAAGAGCAGGCAGATATCGTCGTTGGGGCGATCGCTCTGGTGAATGCGCACTTCCTGTCCCTTGCGGCGCGAAAGATACACCAGCTCGGCGGGCACGGCCAGCCCGGAACTCTGCTCCAATAGCGAGCGGATCTTGCCGCGCAAGGAACTGCCCGGCACGTACGGCCTGCCGAAGGCGTCTTTCACGACGGGATTATCGGAACCGCCAATCTCGAGCGAGCCCTTGCCGGCACCGACGTGCAGGCCGGTCTCGCACGACATTTCACCTTCCAGAATCAGCTTGCCGATCAGTTTCAATTCGGTCTGCGGGGTATGTGCGCTCATACTCTCTCTATTCGTTGTAGGCCACGATGGCCTCGAAAAGGTCTTTGAAACGGTCGTAACCGCGGATATCGTTCCTGCGCGTCACCTGCAACAGCAGCTTTTCCAACTGGTCGAGGCTGCGCAGACCGTGGCGCGCGATGGTGTAAGCCAGGCGGGCGCGCAGCATCACGAACTCGTGCTGCCGCTCGCCTTCCGGCGCCCGCACGGCCCTTCGCACCGCGCTGTACAGGCGGCGCAACTGGCTCTTGGTGCCCGAATCCATATCGCGCATGCGGCTGACGATGGCATGCGCCTGATTATCGAGATAAAGACTATCGCCGATCAGTTTTTCGAGCTCGATCTCGGGCGGGCCTTCGGGCCGGCCGCGGTCGCCGCCGCGCTGGCCATAGGGGCCGCCGCGGTCGCCCCGGTCACCGGGTCCGCGGTCTCCCGGCCCATGCGGCCCGCGGTTTTCGCGAGGCGGGCGGCTCTCCTTTGCTTTCTGCTCCTGCTCTTGTGCCATGTGCTAAACCTCTGTCACCAATCTGGCCCACTCGAGGGCCACCAGACCCGCGGGCCGCAGCTTGACTTCGGCCGACTTGCGCCCCATCATTTCGCTGATCAAGTGGGCGCGCAGCTTTTGAAATTCGCGGTCGCGGGTGCCGCTGAGAATGCGGTTGAAGCGCTTCTGGAAACGCCAGGTGTGCTGCGTCTCGCCGGGGGCGTCGCCATAGGCTTCCCGGCGGTAGAAACTGCGCAATTGATACAGGAACTGGCGCGACATGCGGAAATCGTGCACCAGCCGGGTCACCGTGTCTTTCAATTCCGCCGCGTCCGCCAGGTGTTTCCATTCCAGAATGCGGCCCAACAGATAAATGCAATCCTTATCCGCCGATTTGGCGAGGTCCAAATTGCGGCCGGCGTCTTCGTAGACGGCGGCCAGCGGATAGTACATCTCCGGGGCGAGCGAAATCGCCATGGAAATGGTCTTGCCTTCGGGCCCGGGATACTCCTTCAAATTCTCTTCGGTAAAACGGTGGAAGAGCCGCTGCACTTCGCGCGCGAGCCCGATCAGGGCGTCCCAGGAACCGTACACCGCGAAATCGTCTCCGCCGCAATAAATGATGCTCACCTTGCGCCAGAACTCGGGCAGGGAGCAGAGCACTTCCAATTCGCCGGCGAAGAACTGCTTATAAAGAACCGATAGCGGAACGTGCTCTTCGATGGAGTGAACGCGGCGCAAGCGCAATCCGAAATTATCCACGTCGCCGCGCAGCACGCCCCAGATGGAGCGGCCTTGCGCGCGGCGCGCCAGGGTCTGCACGGGCGCGGCCTGCTTGCCGTCGTCGCTGGGGGCGGCGTGGCGGGCCAGCATGATGCCCTCGGGCGAAAGATTTTGGGTGACGGTCCAGCAGTGTTTTCCGCCATCGGCGAGGGCCTTGCCCGGAGTTTCCGGCGACCAGCCGATCTGCTTGGCCTCGCGCACGCGGGCGCCGAGCTCCTTGGAAAAGTAGGTATCGGAATCGGTGGTCGAGGCACGGTTGAACGGCGCGAAGGCGGCCGCGCCCACCTCCGCCAGCGGAGCGTTGCGTTTGCGGTCGAGCTCTTCGTTGATGCGCTTGCGGATCACCGCCCAATCGCCGAGGTTATCGGTGACGCCCCAGATCAGCTTGACGGTTCCGCCGCTCAATTCGAGCGCCTGCCGCGCGGCCGCTACCAGGAAATTCTCAGCGGCCTCGCGCGCCTCGCCCGGCAGCACCACCAGAAACTGGCCCCCGCCGCTGGAACCGAGCAGAATGCGCGCTAGCCCCAGTTCGGCCAACAGCGCGCGAGGTAAAACCTCGCACAGCAGATTGATCCACTGAGAACGGCCGATGAGCAAATCTTCACCGGCGGAGCGCGCAGAACGTCCTTCGGCTGACCCGGCCAAAAGGAACTCTTCTGTGCCCAGGATTTTGCCTTGCAGCAGGATCTGTTCGGGCATTGAAGGTGAAAAGCCTTGAGAAACCCTCACTTTAGCACAGATTCCTGAGAGCAACGGGGGGATTGGGGAACTGAGTGCGTATGGCAATCGCTCGAGCTATTCCCACAATTCTGCTTCTCGCCTGGGGTGCTTGGAGTCAGATGGGACCTGCGCGTCCCAGGGCCGCCGCGCCCGCACGCACGGCCGCGCAGCCGCGCGTATCGGACGCGCAGATGGAAGCTATGATTCGCGCCAAGCTGGCGAAATCGAAAAAGATCTCGCAGGACAAGTTCCAGGTTCACGTGCAGGGCGGAGTGGCCACAATCGAAGGCAAGACGAACGTGATCCAGCACAAAGGCAGTGCCACGCGCATGGCAAAGAGCGCCGGTGCTCTGGCGGTGCACAACCGAATCCAGGTGAGCGACGCGGCGAAGCAGAAATCAGCCAGCAACCTGGAGCAAGGGCGGCGCCGAGCGCAGTTGAAACGTGGCGACACGCGGTCGGTGGCGCGATAAGAACGCGGGGCCGGACGGTAATGGAATCATTGCAGGCGGGCGGTCGACTGTTCGTTGAGCACCAAGCCGTCGAAAATCGCCAGCACCTGTTTGCGGTAGGCGTATACGCGCCGCAGGTTTTCCCGGAAGGAGGCTTCGAAGTCTCTTGCTTTCATCCACTTATCGATCATGGCGCGAGGCACGTCGATGTCCTGGCGAAGGATGTCCACATCGTGGCCGCGGAGGAAAAGGCCATAGAAAAACGCGGCTTCTCTTTGTGGGGCTAACGCATCGAAATCGTCTCTCGCCGTCATAGCGGTCAGCGAAAATGTCAGTATACCGATGCCTGGAACCGGAAGGCAAGTATGAAAATGGGCTATCTGGATTTTATCAATCCAATTAAGAAACCGGGGGGAGGAAGAGCGTGCCAACTTTGACTGCGGCACCCATGCGGGTGACGGCGGCGGGCCAGGCACGGCTCATCGCGACGAGTAAGTTGAAACGGAGAGGGCTAGGCTTGGCTGGCCCCGGCGGAACGGGCGGCAACGGCGGAAGGGGATCCGCGCGTGCGAAACTGGTAGCGTTCGATTTTGACGGCTGCCTTGTTGGCCTCGGCACGTATCACGCGGCCCACCGCGACAAATTTCAAGGGACAGGTGCCATCCAGGCGAGCTGGCCAATTCACCGAGAGTTCCACGGTGCGTCCCAACGGAAGAAGCTGTTCCGTAGTGAAAAGAATACCCCCACTGCCTATGTTCAACGTATGGCCTGTACCGGAAACAGGGTTGCTCCTACCCTGGAGCAGCCGATATTTCACATCCTCGCGAAGTGGAAATCGGCTCGTCTCCCTACGATCCATTCAGCCTCCGCACACCGTTGTGACTCGAAATTCCTGCTTCACTGCACTACGTTTCTTGACTTGTACCATGTTGCGGGAAAGTGTTTCTCTATACAATAGCCTGAAAGCTCTATATCTGTAAGTCAAAACTTGGTACTCGATCGAGATTTCCCACGCAGTTAATCGTTTGGGCGGGACCGAGAAGCAAATCTCCGCGGACATTATCGGCTCTGATATTCTTACCACATGGATCAGGACCAGCTACGCTCCTTGCTGGAGAACGTGCACAACGGGGCGGTGGATGTAGATACGGCGATGTCGCGGATGCGGCACTTACCATTCGAAGACCTTGGATTCGCCAAGGTGGACCACCACAGAGCGTTGCGCCACGGGATGCCGGAAGTAATCTTCGCCAAGGGTAAGACCCCCGAGCAAGTAATGATGATTGCGGAATCGCTTCTGCGGAACGCGCCAAACGTATTGATTACGCGTGCGGATCGTGAGTGTGCCGCGCTGGTTGTCGAAAAACTCAGCAGTGCGGAGTATTTGCCCCTCTCGGGTGTCATCCGTTTTTGGCGCGACCGCACGGTGCGCGGAAAAGGCCAGATTGCGGTGGTCTGCGCGGGCACCAGCGATATGCCGGTAGCGGAAGAGGCGCAGGCCACGGCAGAGGTGATGGGTAACGAGGTTGTAGCGATTCACGACATAGGAGTTGCGGGTATTCATCGCTTAATGCAGAGCCGCGAGCGATTGATGGAGGCGCGGGTTTGCGTGGTATGCGCCGGCATGGAAGGGGCGCTGCCGAGCGTGGTGGGAGGGTTGGTGTCATGCCCGGTGATCGCGGTGCCCACCAGTATCGGTTATGGCGCCAGCTTTCACGGGTTGGCGGCACTGTTGGGTATGCTGAACAGTTGCGCGAGCAATGTGAGCGTAGTAAATATCGACAACGGTTTTGGCGCGGGGTATGTCGCGAGTCTTATTAATCGATTGTAAGTGGGCCGTCCCGCCAGATAGGTGAATGCAGTAAATATCCACAAGAAACTCTTCTCGGCAGGTTGCGGAAAAAAAGATTAGCCGCCGATGAACACCGATGAACGCGGATGGAAATAAGTTATCGGCGTTCATCGGCGTTTATCGGCGGCCTGAAATGGGTTTTTCGGATGCGACCGGCGACGAAGTAGGTTACTCCGCCAAGCGCGACGAGAATGGCGCCCAATGCAAGAGCATTGATGGGGCCTACCGGTTCGGCCTGATTTCGAACAACGGTAAGGATCAACAGGATGGTGGGCGGGATCCCCACTGCCACCGCGCCTGCTAAGCCGCCGGGCACGCGAAACGGCCGGGGCAGTTGCGGTTCGCGCAAACGCAACGCCACCAGGGCTGTGAACTCCAGCAGGATGCTCAAGCCGGTCAGCAGGACGTCGAGCACGATCAACTTGGTGAAACTAAGTTGCAATGCGAGCGCCCAAGTGAAGGCCAGACAAAGGATAGCTACCCAAGGAGCGCCGGTGCGCGGATGGCGCAGAGTGAGGATTCTGGGAAGATAACCGTCTTCGGCCAGCACCAGCGGCAGCCGCGAGAGGGTCAATGTGATGGCGTTAAGGGTGCCTAAAGAGGCGATCATGCCGCCGGCGGTGATGCCCAGAGCGGTCACGCTGGCGGCAGTACCGGAGCCCATGACGTTGCGTGCCACATCGGCCCAGCCGCCGGTGGACCAACTACCGGCGTCCAAACCGGTCAGGGCAACGGCGCCAATCGGCAGAATATAACTCAGCGTGATGAGCGTTAGGGCACCGGCCATGGCAAGAGGATAGGTACGTTGGGGACGCTCGACTTCGCCGGCCACGGTGGAGGTGTTGTCCCAACCCATATAATTCCACATAGCGACGAGGATGCCGCCGAGAATATCGACATGGAGCGGGACAGGGTGAACAGCGGGCGCCCCGCGATGTGCCGCGCCGTAGAGTGTGAGCAGCACGAAGGGAGCCAGCAAGAGCGCGCCCATGACTACCGAACTACGGCCGACGGCACGGATACCGGCCACATTCCAGAGTGCCGCCACGGCGATCAGCGCGACGCCGATCCAGAAGCCGCGGCCGTCGGCCGTGAGAGAAGGGGCGAAGTGGCCAAGGTAGGCGACAAAGAGGGTCGGATAAATGGCCATATCGAAGATGCTTCCCACCAGGGACAGCCAAACCTCCTGAAACCCCCAGAAACGGCCCATGCCGCGCGTCACCCAAACGTAGTAGCCACCCTCTTTCGGAAGAGCGCTGGCGAGTTCGCTGACCATCAGGGCAGTTGGAAAACCCCAGATGGCCGGCGTGATCAAAAGAATGAGGATAGCCCCGAAATAGCCGGCTTTAGACACAATGTCTTCCAGGCCAAACGGTCCACCGGCAACGATGAAATAAGTGGCGGCGATCAGAGGAAGCAGGGTGAGGCGGGGAACTGGTTTCGCAGCGGTGCCGGTACGCACATTTCTAAGATAGCTTACGACCGAGTTGTGCCGGAGTTCACTAACCCTGCGCAACCCACCGGAGAGTCCTGACCGTACTCAAACAAAAGAAATGCATAAAATCTCACTTATGACATGTGTTGTATTTGTGGTAGAATTACCCAGTGTTTTCCCGGTACCCGTCGTCTCTCGAGTGACTTGGACCGAACCCGGAGCGGTATTCGAAGCACACCATTTTGGCTATGCACGCAGAAGATCGGCAGGGTGATGCAGATGGATATTCATAAGTTAATCCAGGAATTGCACGCCGAGAGGGAGGCTCTTGACCGCGCAATCTCCTCGCTCGAGGAGCTCCAAAGAAGTGACAGTAATGTCCCGCTGCATTGGAATCGCGGAAGGCGGGGGCGCAAGTTCATGGGCCCCAAAGAACGCGAGGAAGTTTCCGCCCGAATGAAGAAGTACTGGGCCGCCCGGCGCAACGGCGGCGCAAACGCAGAAGCGGGAGCGGAAGCAGTTTATACGCACTAATGTAGTGGCTCATCCGTAGTTGCGAGCCGGTGGTCTCTCCGCGGGCTGTCAATTGGTTTGCGAAGCCTGGATAGCCTGCTCCAGGTCCCATAAGATATCTTCAATATCTTCAATACCTACCGAGAGACGCACCAGGTCTTTGGTGACGCCCGCGTCCAACTGCTGCTCATCGGTTAACTGCTGGTGCGTAGTGGAAGCGGGGTGGATGATCAAGCTCTTGGCATCTCCGAGATTAGCGAGGTGCGAGAAAATCCGAACGGAATCGATCAATTTTCGTCCAGCCGGCAAGCCGCCTTTGATTCCGAAAGTCAGGATAGCGCCTTGCCCTTTAGGCAGATATTTCCGGGCCAATTCGCGATAGGGGCTGGATGCGAGTCCAGGGTACTTGACCCAGGCCACGGCGGGATGCCGCGCGAGCCATTCGGCCACGGCCAAGGCATTGCGGCTGTGCTGCTCGATGCGGAATTTAAGCGTTTCGATCCCCTGAATGAACAGGAAGGCGTTGAAGGGGCTGAGGCAGGGGCCGTAATCGCGCAACCCTTCGACCCGGGCTTTGATGATAAACGCCAGATTGCCGAACACTTGGCTGAATACCATGCCATGGTACCCGGGGCTGGGTTGGGTAATGGCCGGAAACTTGTCACTCCATGGAAATTTGCCGCTATCCACGATGATGCCGCCGATGGAGGTGCCGTGGCCGCCCAGAAACTTGGTGGCGGAATGCAGCACGATATCGGCGCCCCATTCGATGGGGCGGCAGAGGTAAGGCGAAGCCATCGTATTATCCACGATCAACGGAATTCCGGCATCGTGGGCGACGGCCGCAACGCGCTCGATATCGAGCACGTTCATGCGCGGGTTGGCGATGGTTTCGGCGTACAGAGCGCGGGTCTTGGGGGTAATGGCTTTGCGGAAGTTTTCGGGATCGTCCGGCTCGACGAACTTCACATCGATTCCCAGACGCCGGAAACTGACGTCGAATTGCGTGTAGGTGCCGCCGTACAGGGTGCTTGACGACACCAGTTCGTCGCCCGCGCCCATGAGGCTGGCGACGGTAAGAAACTGCGCCGCCTGGCCACTCGAGGTTGCCAGCGCCGCGACCCCGCCTTCGAGCGCCGCCACTCGCTGCTCGAACACGTCGGTGGTGGGGTTCATGATGCGGGTGTAGATGTTGCCGAACTGCTGGAGCCCGAACAATGCGGCGGCGTGATCGGAATTCTCGAAAACGAACGAGGTGGTTTGATAGATCGGCACGGCGCGGGCCAGGCTGGCTTTGTCGGGTGTGTGGCCGGCATGCAGGCAGAGCGTGGAAAAGCCCAGTTGGCGTTGGGGGGCGGTGTTTTCAGACATGGCTACTGCCACACCCCCGCTTTCTTGAAATCGCCGGCCTTCACCACGGTAAACGCGCCAGGATCGATATGGCGGCGGAAGGCAGCCGAGACCTGATCGGCGGTCAGCGCGCTTACTTTGGCTTCCAGATCGGCGTCCCATTGCATGGTACGGCCGTAGCGTTCGCGGCTGAGCAGGGTGGCAAGAAGTTCGCGATCCTGCGACCGCGCCACCATGCGTTCGGCGAGCCATCCTTTCTTGGCGGCCGCCAACTCTTCGGCGGTAAATCCTTCCTTCAGGGCACGTGCCAGTTCGTCGCGGAAACTGGCCTCCACTTTGGGCGTGTTCTGGGGCGCGCTGATAGCCCACACGGACAGCGATCCGCCATCGTCCTTGGTGGGAGCCGAAAGCTGCGAACCCACGCCGTAACTTAAGCCCTCTTTGGTGCGGATAACGGAAAAGAGGTGGGAACTTTCCGAATCGCCGAACATGTAGTTGGCGATGACCAGGGCGGGATAATCGGCGTCGTCGTCCGTCAAGCGGATGGGGGCGCTCGAAAGGAACGTCGAGTTCTCCTTGTCGGGCGTTTCGATCTTTGTGTCCACGGCCTCGATCGGGCGGTAGGGAGTAAGCACGCGCTGGAAGGGGCTGGGGCTCTTCCAATCGCCGAATATCTCGGCCGCCAGCTTCTGGATTAGAGCGGGGTCGAACTGTCCGGAGATCACCAACTCGGCGTTTGAGGCGCCATAGAATTTGTTGTAGAACGCGCGCACTTCTTCGAGCGTGGCTTTCTTGAGGTCTTCGATTTGCTCGTCGGGGGTGCCGGCATGGCGCACATCGCCGCGCGGATACGGGCGCATGTGCCGCGCTAATTCAATGGAGGCGAGCGACTGGGGTTCGCTCTTGCTTTCTTCCACGCTGGCGATGCGCTGCTGGCGCAATTGCTCGAACTCGGCTTCGGGAAAAGCCGGCTGGCGCAGGACCTCGGCCACCAGACGCAAGGCGCCGGGCAGATTGGCTTCGATGGTCTCGATAGAAGCGGTGGCGCCGGTGGGGGTGCCGTTTACGGCGATGCGCGCCTTCAGGCGGTCGGATTCGTCCTGAATCTGCTGGCGCGTTTTGGTCTTGGTGCCGCGCATCAGGGTGCCGCCGGCAAGCGCGGCCACGGTGGCCTGGCCGAACAGAGCTTTCTCATCGCCGAATCGCATACCGAGCGAGACGCTCACCACGCCGCCGCGGGTCTTCCTGGGCAGCAGAGCGAGTTTCATTCCGTTGGGCAGGGTTTGGCGAACGATGCGGCTTTCAATATTGGCGGGGCTGGGGACAAATGCTTCGCCCTGGGAGATGGCTTCGCCGCCTTTGAAATCCTTGAGCAGCGCCGCGATATCGGGCGTGGCGGGGATCACGGCACGATCGGGGGCCTTGGTGGGGATGAATTCGCCGAGGGTGCGATTGGAAGACTTGAAGTACGCCTTGGCCACGCGCGCGACGTCATTCGGAGTTACCTTCTTGATCTCGTCCCGTCCGGCGAACAGCAGCCGCCAGTCGCCGCAAGCGGCGGTTTCGCTGAGCTCGACTCCGATCCGCTGGGAGTTTGTCAGGCTCAGTTCGATTTGCTTCAGAATGCGGGTCTTGGCGCGCTCCACTTCCTCGGACGAAGGTGGTTCGGCGGTAAACGATTCCACGGTCTTCAGCAGAATGTCGCGGGCCTCGTCGAGCGACTGCTCCTGGCGCAGTTGAACCATCGCCATCACGAAGCCGGGGTCGTGCATCTCCTCTTCGAAGACTTCCACTTCGGTCGCCTTCTTGTTATAGACCAGCGCCTTGTAGAGCCTTCCGGAGGGATTGTCGCCGAGGATGGTGGCCAGCACCTCGAGGGGGGCGGTATCGGGATGGGCGGCGGCCGGAACATGATAGGCGACGGCCACCATCTGGTTATCGCCCACGCGGCGCAGAATCACTTCCCGTTCACCATCCTGGGTGGGCTCGACGGTGTAAGTGGGCTCGAGTTTGCGCGCGGGACGCGGGATGGTGCCCACCGTCTCGGCTACCCACGCCAGGGCTTTCGATTCGTCGAATTGGCCGGCGATGGTGAGGATGGCGTCCTCCGGCTGGTAGTACTTCTTGTAGAAAGCGGCCAGGCGCTCGATGGATACGTTCTCGATATCCGACCGGTTGCCGATGGTCATCCTGCCGTAGCTATGGGCGGTGTAGGCAGTTTCCAATACGCGTTGATACAGGATATTGCCGGGGTCGTTTTCGCCCATTTCGAATTCGTTGCGGACCACCGTCATTTCAGGATCGAGCAGTTCCTTTTCGACGCGCATCTTGACCATGCGGTCGGCTTCCAGGCTGAGGGCCCAGCGCAAGTTCTCGTCGGAAGCGGTGACGGTTTCGAAGTAGTTGGTGCGATCGAACCAGGTGGAACCGTTGAAATCGGCGCCATGGTCGGCGAGTTCCTTCTTCACGTCGCGGCCGGTCGAGGTTTTCAGAAAGAGGATGTGTTCCAGCAAATGCGCCATGCCGCTCTCGCCATAGCCCTCGAGGCGGGAACCTACCAGGTAGGTCATGTTGACGGTGAGTTTGGGCTTGGAGGGATCGGGAAACAGCAGAACGTGGAGGCCGTTGGGGTAGGCGTATTCGGTAATGCCTTCGACGGCGGTCACTTTGGTGACCCCGGCGGGCAGAGTCTGGGCGTAGGCGGCGAAGCTTAAGGCCAGGATGGCGATAAGCGGAAGCGCAAGCAGCTTACTTCGGTGCATGGAGACCTTCCTTTATGTGCGATGCCGGCAATCCTCGAAAAAAAGCCGGGGACTGCCGATAAGGGGTATAAGGAGCAGTGATAGTGATCAGCTTATCATCTTCGTTGGACGGATTGCACAGTGCCGAGGTTAGATTCGACGCGGCGGCCAAACGGATCGCGGCGGCTCCGGCAGGCGATAGCGACCCGGCGGGCGATACGGTGGCGCTCATGGAATCGAAGACCAGCTTCGAAGCCAATTTGAAAGCCATCTCCGTGAGCGATGAGATGACGAAAACGACGCTGAATCTGCTGGCGTAAAGCGGTTATTTCCCAATGCAAAACGTCGCGAAGATGCGATTGAGAATGTCATCGGCGGTGGTTGCGCCGGTGATCTCGTCGATCGGTCGCAGGGCGCTGTAGACGTCCAACAACAGCATTTCATGGGGGATACCGGCGGCCACGGCATCGCGGGCCTTTTCCAGGTACGTGGCCGATTCCCGCAACAACCGTTCGTGACGCAGGCTGGTGATGAACCCGGTCTCTTCGTCGAACGCGCCTTGGGGAGCGATGGTCTCGAGAATCGCGGCGCGCAGTTCGGGGATGCCGGCGCCGGTGAGCGCGGAGGTGAGGTGGGCGGCATCCGGGGTATCGGAAGCCAAATCGCTCTTGTTGCCGACCAACAGGTAGCGGCCCTGCCGCTCGGCCCGCTCGATCAGGGCGCGGTCCTGAGCGTCAGGCGGCTGAGAAATATCCACCACGACAAGTGTGAGGTCGGCATCGGCCATGGCCTGGAAACTGCGCTCCACACCCAACGATTCCACCAGTTCGGTGGTTTCGCGGATGCCGGCGGTGTCGTAGAGCTTCACGGGGATGCCGCCGAGGGCGGCGGTTTCGGAGACCAGGTCGCGGGTGGTGCCGGGGATGGCGGTGACGATGGCGCGATCCTGTTCCAATAAGGCGTTGAACAGGCTGCTCTTGCCGACGTTGGGACGGCCGACGATGGCCAGGGTGAGGCCGGAGCGCACCATGTTGCCATAGAGAAAGCTATCGGCCAACCGCCGCACGCCGTTCAGGACGGGGGCCAGGCGGCGCAGGATCTCTTCGCCGCCGGCCACGCTGACGTCGTCTTCGGCGAAATCGATGCCGGCTTCGAGGAGTGCGATCAATTCCAGCAACTGCTCCTTGAGCGGAGCGATGCGCCGCGAGACCGACCCCGAGCCTTGTTGGGCGGCGATGCGCGCCTGATAGAGCGTGGTGGCATCGATGAGGTCGCGGACGGCTTCGGCCTGGGGCAGGTCGATGCGGCCGTTGACAAAGGCGCGCAGTGTGAACTCGCCCGGTTCGGCCAGGCGCGCCCCGTTTTCGAGGGCACGTTCGACGGCATGGCGCAGTACTACGGGCGACCCATGACACGAGATTTCGACTACGTCTTCGGCGGTATAGGACCGGGGCGCCGCGAAAAATGTGACGACGACCCGATCCACGGCGTGGCCTTGCCGATCGAGGAGCTCCGCCAGGCGGGCATGCCAGGACTCCCAGGCCGCGGCGCCCGAAAACCGCAGGATGGATTCGGCGATAGAGCGGGCGCCGGCGCCGGAGAGGCGCACGATGCCCAGGCCGCTACGGGCCGGGGGCGTGGAGATGGCGACGATGGTATCGTCGAGATGCGTGCGCCGCCCCTAGCCCGTCACTCCGGCAAAAGCCGCCGCGGCAAGGACGAAGATGGCCCATGGCAGCACGACCGCGACTACCGCTCCCGCGAACGACAGCTTCTTGCCGGCCGCCGCCTTCAACCCGACGGCGATCAGCAGAATCGCCCAGATGGTAAACAGATCGAGGGAACTAGCTATAGAGTAGAGGAACTTGGAAGGCTTATCCGGCTCGAGAAACGCGCCCAGATTGAAGGCCAGCGGATTCTTCATATTGAATTCATCCGGGTTCTTCAAATAGATGACTACGATCATGATCAGGGTCTTGATGAGATTGGGAAGCCAGCCCCAACTCACCACGGAAAGAACCTGTTTGAATTTGACCCCGGCCGACATCATGGAGGCGATTCCGAGCAGTACACCGGCGACGATCACGAAAAGGATCGGCACGAACACAATCGAGCCTACATAAGCCATTGCGGAGGCGATCTTCACACCCATGGCTATCTGCTGTTCGCGCTGCTCGGCCGGCAGTTGTTGCGCCCGCGAACTGGATTCGACCTGCTGGCGCACGATGCGGTCCCAGCCGATGCGCTGGGACATGGCGAAACTCGCGGCCAAGCTGGCAATAATCAACAGGATCAGCGGGACGAGCCAGGTGGGCCGCCGGGCGATGTCTTCAAAGGTCTTCTTCGGTTCGAAGAATACGCCGGAAATCCGCGCTATCGCGCTCATTCCGGGGGAGGGTGGTTCTACAGCCTGAGCGTTTTCAGGTGTCATATCAGAGGCATTGTACGCCAGTTCGGGCCGAAAAGTTCAGGGGAACATCGGCCGCCGGTCACGCGTATTCTGTAAATCGAGGACTGGCATGCGCACGAAACTACTTTATGGGGTCCTGGCACTATCCGTGGCCGGGATGACCGGTTGCTATATCGATGATTGGGGCGACGTCACCGGCTGGCAGCGGTACAGCCGCGATTTCCATTACAACTATCCACTGAGCGCCGGCGGGACGGTCTCCGTGGAAACTTTCAACGGGTCGATCGAGGTTTCCACATGGGACCAGGACACGGTGGACGTTAGCGGGACCAAGTATGGTCCCACGCAGGAAGCGGCGGATTCGCTGCGCATCGACACGGACCACAGCCCGAGTTCAGTCTCGCTGCGGGCCGTCCGTTCGGTGGAGCGGCGGAACAACCAGGGCGCCAAGTTCGTGGTGAAAGTCCCGCGCAAGGCTATCCTGGAGCGGCTTACCTCAACCAACGGCTCCATTCGAACCGAGGACGGCGTGGGCCCGGCGCGCTTTCGTACGACCAACGGAGGCATTCGGGTGGAGGGTTTGCGCGGCAGCCTGGATGCGCAGACCACCAATGGCGGGATCGACCTGGTAGACATGGAAGGCGATGCGGCGGTCCACACGTCGAACGGCCACATCCATGCGGAGCGCTTGCGCGGTTCGCTGGATGCGACCACCTCGAACGGAGGGGTCAGCGGCGAGATCGAGCGTGCCGGCCGGGAGATCCGGGTCAGCACATCGAATGGCAGCGTGGATTTGCAGTTGCCCTCGGGCGTGACCCAGGACGTGCGCGCCCATACCAGCAACGGGGGCATCACGCTGCACCTTCCGGAGAAGACCAATGCCCGCTTGAGCCTCCACGTCGAACTCTTCGGTGCACTCGGAATTGGACCTTACGGTACAGGGCGAATTCAGCAAGAACCACCTGGAGGGCACGATCGGCTCCGGGGGGCCGCTGGTGGAGTTGAGCACCACCAACGGGACCATCCGCCTGGTCAAGATGTAAACCGGGAAATGATGGGCCGCCGATAAAAGCCGATAAGTCATGTTAAGCGCCCTATTCCCGCCTTCCACGGGTCGGCCGCTTTCCGGCGATGCTAAACTGAGGAAAAGGGCCGGAGGTAGGGAAGAAGGTTCTCGACATGTCATTCAACCAACCACTCACCGACAAGGGGCTGGACCAGTTCCAGAAGGACTGGAACAAGACTTTCCAGAAAGCGCCCGTCGCAGGGTAAGAGCACTTGAAGATGCCGGGTGCTTGGGCTTTGTCCTCTACGGCCGTCGAGGCGGTTTCGCTTTCGTTGGCGCTAGTGCTGGTGGTGGTAGCGGCACTTATCGCATACCGGAAGTGGAGGCTCTCACACGTAACCCCGGAAGAACGGGAGCGCCGGCGGCGTGCGGCCCTGGTAGACCATGGCAAGATGGGTGACGCGAACCTGGTGGAGATCCGCGAAAGCCTGCTCTTCTATTCTTACGATGTGCGGGGCGTGGAATATACGGCATCGCAAGACGTATCCACGCTGATGCCGCGTCTGCCCGCCGATTTCTCCGTGACCGGGCCGGTTGCGATACGATACGACGCGAGAAACCCCGCGAATTCGATTGTGGTGGCAGAGACCTGGAGCGGCCTGCGAGGGGTCAAGACCGGATAGAGCAAGCCTTCGCGGGTTACCATAAAAAAGCATGTTCGATTGGAAGCAGGACCCGCACCGGCGGTTCAATCCGCTGAGCCGCGAGTGGGTGCTGGTGTCGCCGCACAGGACCGCACGGCCATGGCAAGGCCAGGTGGAAGAGGGCGGGACGCCGCCACAGCCGGAGTACGATCCGGATTGCTATCTTTGCCCGGGGAACGCGCGCGCCGGCGGCGTCAGTAACCCGGCGTACTCCAGCACGTTCGTCTTCGACAACGATTTTGCGGCGCTTAAACCCGACACTCCCCGCGACCGGTTTGACGAGCGGGGATTGCTGACCGCCGAAGGCGAACCTGGCATCTGCCGCGTGGTTTGCTTCTCACCCAAACACAACCTGACGATCGCCAATATGGACTCCGGCGGCTTGCGGCAGGTGGTGGACGTGTGGGCGGAACAATATCTCGATCTGGGAGCGCGGGATTTCATCCGGTACGTACAGATTTTCGAGAACCGCGGAGCCATGATGGGGGCCAGCAATCCCCATCCGCATTGCCAGATCTGGTCGAGCGCTTCGCTGCCCAACGAGGTGCGCAAGGAGCAGGAATCGCAAGGGGAGTGGCGCGAGGCGCGCGCCTCCTGCCTGCTGTGCGACTATGGCCGGCTGGAGCGGAGCGCGAAAGAGCGCGTGGTGGAGGAAAACGAGGCCTGGATGGCGGTGGTTCCCTTCTGGGCGGTATGGCCGTTCGAGACCATGGTGCTCGCCAAATCCCACCGCACGGCGCTCGATGGCCTATCCAGTGGCGAGCGCGCCGGGTTTGGTGACATTTTGCAGCGGCTGACGGCGCGCTACGACCGCCTGTTCCAGGTTTCCTTTCCGTATTCGATGGGTATCCATCAGCGGCCTACCGACGGGCAGGCGCACGAGGAATGGCACATGCACGCGCACTTTCTGCCGCCGCTGCTGCGCTCGGCCACGGTGCGGAAGTTCATGGTGGGGTACGAATTACTGGGGACTCCGCAACGCGACATCACGCCGGAGGCCGCGGCCGAGCGATTACGGCGCGTGTAGTGTCCTTCGTCATATCCGTTAACATTAACCAACGGCATGCTGGTATTCTCCACTGTTTCCGTCATATAGTGCCGGTGTTGCGATCGATTCTTGACGGCCTGGGGCCCCGAGACGGATATCGGCATGTTCGCACCGAATGAGACGACAGAGCTTCAGGTAAGCAAAACGAACGGATGCATGCTGCCCACGGCAGCCCCGGAGCCCAGTGCTACCCGCCCGCCCATACCCGACCGGGTGGAGGACATAGGGATTCGGCGCTCCCTGATCAGCGACCTGATTCTGCGTTATCTGTGGCTGCACGGATCGGGGACACTCGAAGCGCTGCACAACACGTTGAAACTCTCGTTTCCGATTCTGGAAACGATGTTCCACCAGTTCCGCCAGCAGCAATTGCTGGAAGTAAAAGGAATGCTGGGCAACGACTACGCATTTACGCTCACCACGGCCGGACGGGCGCTGGCCACGGCGCGTTCGGAGGTGTGCCAGTACGTGGGGCCGGCGCCGGTTTCGATCCAGCAATATCACGAGGTGGTGAAGGCGCACACCGCGCACGTCCGCTTGAATCGCCAGAGTCTGCGCAGCGCATTCCAGGACCTGGTGCTGCCGGATGGTTTGCTGGACCAATTGGGACCCTCTCTGATCGGCCACCAGTCGTTATTTCTGTATGGCCCGACGGGAAGCGGCAAGACCTGCATCGCGGAGCGGATTCTGCGCGTTTACAACGATACCGTGCTGGTGCCGTACGCGGTGGAAGTGGACGGTCACATTCTGACCATCTTCGATCCGGTGGTGCACCGGCCGGTGGAAATCGACGATGAGCTGCTCGATCCGCGGTGGGTGATTTGCCAGCGGCCTTGCATCACGGTGGGCGGCGAGCTGGCGGCCAGCATGCTGGAATTGCGGCTGGATGAAGCCACGCATGTATTCATCGCGCCTTGCCAGTTGAAGGCCAACAACGGGATTCTGATCATCGACGACTTCGGACGGCAGATGCTTTCGCCGCGCGAACTGCTCAACCGGTGGATCGTGCCGCTGGACCGGCGGGTGGATTATCTCACACTAGCCTCGGGGATGAAGTTCCAGGTTCCCTTCGAGCTGATGGTGGTGTTTTCGACCAATCTGGATCCGGCCGACCTGGCGGATGAGGCGTTCTTGCGCCGCATCCAGACGAAGGTACTGGTGGAAGACGTGAACGATGAAGTTTTCGACCGGATCTTCCAATTGGTGGTGGCGACCAACGAAGTTCCGTGCGAGCCGGGGATCGGAGAGTATCTGCGTCATCGTTGTTTGACACACGGCGCCAGGACCTTGCGTGCGTGCTATCCGCGGGACATTTTGAAGCTCATCGCGGCCATCGCCGAGTACGAGGGACGCCCGCCGCGGCTGACGCGTGTCAACGTGGACCGGGCGGTGCAACTGTATTTCGCCAAGAGTCCCAGCGCGCCGAAGGACCTGTAGCGGTAGGCGGAAGAGAGCGTGAGACCGCAAGCGGCGTAGACGGCAATCAGCTCCGCGGGGCGGCCGGAGATCCGCGCACCCATTTGCGCACGATGGCATGCAGGAAAGGACCTCCCAGGGCGGCGACCGCCAGGGCGGCGGCGAATAACGCCAGCGCCTCGAAGCTGGCGTGGCCCTCGCGCTGCCAATACACATCGCGTAAATTGAGCCAGAGCGCGAATTCATCGAGCGTCAGCGCCGCGCCCACGCCGTACGCCATGGACATGGCGCGGCCCGCCCAGGTACGCGAGCCGCTGGCGCCGGTGCCGGCTTCCAGCAACCAGCCGTATCCGGTCACCAGGAGCAGCAGAATGCCCCAGACGAGGTGGTGAATGTGGCGGCCGCGCATTTCAATATCGTGAAACGGGCCGATCTGGTTATGGATGAGGAAGGTCAGAGTCCGGACCACGGCCAGGGCGACGAAGAAACCGAGCGAGGCCCAGAAGAGCCGTTCGCGGGGAGTCTCGGGGAATTTTTCGCGGTAAATCCCGGCCAGGGTGCGCGATCCGAAAAGGCGGCTGAGCGCGAACAGGGTCAGCGCGATGAGCAGCGGGGCCAACCATAAGCTGTAGTGAAGTCGAGGCACGGCTCCTTTTACAATACTCGCGGAAACCGGTTGGCGGCATAGGGGGACCCGCAACAGGTTCATTGTCCGTTCATTTCGAATCTCCGACAATAGAACCAGAGGAACGTCCGGGTGAGAATCCTGCTGGTGGAAGATGACGCGCGCGTGGCCGGTTTCGTGGCCAAGGGTCTGCGCGAACAATCCTACGCCGTCGATATCGCGCGCGACGGAAACGATGCGCTATACCAGGCGGCCATCAACACCTACGACCTGGTGATACTCGACGTGTTATTGCCCGTGAAAGACGGCCACACCGTTTGCCGCGAGCTGCGGGCTTCCGGCGTCCTTATTCCCATCCTGATGCTGACCGCGCTCGGCTCGATCGACGACCGCGTCACCGGCCTCGATTGCGGCGCCGACGACTACCTCATCAAGCCGTTCGACTTCAAGGAGCTGTTGGCCCGCATCCGCGCCCTGCTGCGCCGTCCTACCGCCCTGCGCCCGCGCGTGATCCGCATCGACGACCTGGCGCTCGATACCGCCAGCCACGCCGCCACGCGTTGCGGAAAACCTATCAGCCTGACCGCCAAGGAATACGCTCTGCTCGAATTCCTGGCGCTGAACCAGGACCAGGTGGTGGGCCGCGAACAGATCGCGGAGCACGTGTGGGACGAGAGCTTCGATCCGTTCTCCAACATCATCGACGTGTATATCAAGCGCTTGCGCGCCAAGCTGGATAGCGGCTTTGCGCGGCGTCTGATTCACACGCGGCGCGGCGAGGGATACATGCTGACCGCGGCGCGGGGAGCGGGCGATGAATAAGCGGCGGCCGCTGGGGTGGGCAAAACCGGGGAGCCTGCGCGTGCGCATCACCGCCTGGTACGTGGCATTTTTTTCGGTGCTCTTCGTGCTGTTCGGCGTGTTTCTCTATCAGGTTCTCTCGCGCTCCCTGATCGGCCGCCTGGATGAAGAACTCAGGTCGCAGGCCGACACTGCCGCGGCGTTGTTCGACGATGAGATGGAAGAAATGCGCGGCGATGCCGGCGCGGCCGCCCGCGATGCCGTCGCCAATATGCGCTTACCCGGCAGCCGCGCCGCAGTGATCGCCGATGGGCGGGTGTTGTCCGCAACCGCCCCCATTTCTCCCGCCGAGCTGCGCGGGATAACGGCTGAAGCCGGCGCCGCGGGCGGAGCGGACCGGGTGCTGGCCCTTCCCGCGCCAGGCCGGTACGGCGAGCAGGCCGCGGTCCATCGCACGAACCGCGGCGGCCACTTTTTTCTGATCGTTGCGGTGGCGCCGCTCGATCCCATTGCGGCCGACCTTCTACTGGTGCGGCGGACGTTATGGTTTGCCATGCCGTTATTGCTGGCGCTGGCGGCGCTGGGAGGCTACTGGGTTTCCTCGCGCGGTCTCGCGCCGGTGGGTTGGATGGCCGAACAAGCACGCCAGATCGGCGGCGCGAGTCTCGACCGGCGCCTGGAGATCGGTAACGCAGCCCGGGAGCTCACGACGCTGGCGGAATCGTTCAACGAACTGCTGGGGCGCCTCGACCGGTCTTTCGATACCATGCGGCGCTTTGTGGCGGATGCCTCCCACGAGCTACGCACTCCCATTGCGGTGATCCGCGGCGAAGCCGACGTGGCCCTGTCGCGCGAACGCACCGCGGTGGAGTACCGAGCGGCGCTGGCGACCATCCTGGACGAAGCACGGCGCATTTCGCGCCTAGTGGACGATTTGCTCAACCTGGCGCGCGCGGATGCCGGGCACGTCAAGCTGCGCGTGGAGGAATTCTACCTGAACGATCTGGTGGGGGAATGCTGCCGTTCGATCGAATCGCTCGCCGCGGCGCGCCAGATCGAAGTGACCTGTGCCACGAATGGCGACGTCTCATTCCGCGGGGATGAGGAGCTGCTGCGCCGCCTGGTGGTGAATCTGCTGGATAACGCGATTCGCTACACTCCGCCCGGCGGCAAGGTCTCGGTGGCGATGGAATCGGGCCGCGGTAACCTGCGGCTCACGGTTTCCGACACCGGCCCCGGCATTGCCCCGGAAGCCGCGAGGCACGTCTTCGACCGGTTCTACCGCGGTGACAAGGCGCGCTCACGCGAAGAAGGCGGCTTCGGCCTGGGTCTGGCGATCGTCAAGTGGATCGCCGAATCGCACCGGGGCACGGTGGAATTGGCGAGCCGGCCGGGAGCGGGGACGACGTTTACGGTGACGTTGCCGGGGTGAGGGCGGGAGCCTCCTACCGCCGCTTGTAACCAATTCGGCTGGCGCACGTCCACCGGGTGAAGTACAATTCCCCTGGGAGGTACGCCGTGCCCCTCACGCTCTCTCGCTCCACGGTGCTTCGGCTGGCCCTTCTTATCGCCGTGCCGGTCGGCATGTGCCAGACGCAATACCCGCCCCAATATCCACCGGGACAATACCCGCCCCAATATCCGCCAGGCCAGTACCCGCCCGATACCGTGCGTCTGCCTGGCGGCGTGCCTGTCGGTGTCCCAGTGCCGGAAATCAAGCTTCCTAAGAAAAAGGCCAAGGACGACAAATCGGACACGAACGATACCAAGATGCAGTTGGTCGGCGTGGATGGCACGCTCCGTGAATTAGGGGAAAAAGACCTGTTCCTGGAAATCGCCAACAAAAAGCTCCTCCAGTTCCGCCTGCTCGCCAAGACCGAGTTTAAGGATAAAGAGGGCGCACCGGTCCGCGATTCTTTGTTGAAGCCGGGAGATCAGCTCTCCGTCCACGCGAACAAAATCGATCCCGAGACTGCTCTCCGCGTGGTGCTGACGCGCAAAGGCACGCCAGCCGAGCAGAGAACCGCGGGCCTTCCGTTCGATCGCGCATCGGCGCACACACCTGAAGATTCCGATATGCATCCGGTCGGCTCCATCGAGGTCGCCAACACTCCCACACCCGGCGCCGGGTCCAGCGCGGATTCGGGCGATCCCGGCCGCCCCAGGCTGACTCGGGCAGAGGATGAATCCACACCGCCGCGGCTTGCCGGGAGCGGCGCGGCGGACGATGTGATTGCCGCCGCGCGGACGGCCTCCGAGAGCTTTGAGCAGGAGATTCCCAACTTCGTCGTGGAGCAAGCTACCACCCGATATCAGAGCGTATCGATTCCCGCCCAATGGACCGCGCGCGATGTTGTGACTGCCGAGGTTGTGTGCGTGAACGGCAAAGAGGAATATCGCAATATCCGGGTCAACGGCAGGCCCTCGCAGGAGCCCATCGAGAAGACCGGTGCCTGGTCTACCGGCGAGTTTGTCACCACGCTGTTGGATATACTTTCGCAATACACGGCCGCCGATTTCACGCGGCGCGGCGAGGACACGGTGTCCGGCCGGCCAGCCTTGGTATACGATCTGAAAGTACAGAAGTCAAACTCTCACTGGGAGATCGTCGCCCCGGACGGACGCTCGGTAGCGCCTTCCTACACCGGCAGCATCTGGATCGACAAAGAAAGCCACCGGGTTCTGCGCATCGAGAAGCGAACCGGAGTGTTGCCATCGGATTTTCCGTTCGACAAAGCGGAGTCCACGTTAGAGTACAGCTTCGTGCGGATCGAGAGCAACACGTATCTCCTTCCCGCGCGGAGTGAGAACCTGGCCTGCCATCGCGGCACGACGCACTGCGTTCTCAACCAGATCGATTTCCGGAACTACCGGAAGTTCGGGGCAGATTCGAATGTGACTTTCGGCAAGTACCGGGCAACGGACTGGTGATCCGCGTGGAGACGATGCTTGCACCCCCCGCCGAGGCGCAGGCTGTGCTGGACGCCGGTTTGAACGCCCTTCCCAGCCGAGACCGTGCGGGCAACTGTGGAGAGTGCGAGTCCGTTCATCCAGTAGCCATGATCGGCGTCGAATACGATGCGGGTCCTCAGGGCGGCGCTCCGGCTCTCGGAACGGCCAACCACGTGAACTACCACAAATCCACCTACGGGCAGGCGGTTTCGCCGAAAGATGTTCCGGAGCAGCCGAACGCCTGACTCCTCGGAGAGAGGCAACAGGGCTATCATGATTGCGGCCACACCATTCCGGAAGCCGGACAGGTATGAGTAAGTGAGGAAGTTACAGTCCGTGAGCCGGCGGCCTACCTCGTTCAGTTCCGGCATGGAAAACGAGACGCCATCCCGCAAGGCATTGGCGGACCAATCGCCGGAGTCGGAGAAGTACACACTCAGAGACTCGATCGAGTCCATCTTGGTACTCGCCTGTCGATGGGCGTAGACGGAGAGAAGTTCGGTAATACCAGGTGTCTACCCGGCCGAGACGACAAACGATAACCCCAGATCCGCGACCTCCCGTGCGTGGAGGAGCATGCGTTTCTTCACCACCGACATGCCTGCCGGGTCAACGTAGTGGCAGCGCCCACGAAAGGCAGCCTGGGCGACGCGGTCCTGGAGGCGAGTGCCAGGCCCACCGCAGTTGACGATAATCGAGCAGCGGCTGCAGAACCCGTCCAACGAACGGCCATCCAGAACATCCAGGCGTGCCGTTGCGACTTCGGTCCCGAATTCCGCTGCTAACGACTCGAGCCTAGCCGAGTCACGTCCGCAGATGAGAAGCCCGCCATCGCTGGACTTCAAAAGCTCGGATACAACGACTCTTCCAGTTGCGCCGTGGGCACTAACGATGCCGAAAGTTGCGCTTTGACTCAAGGCCATACCTCCACACGCGGCAACTCTGAATTGTTCAGTGTAGCTGCAACGGCGCGCGAAGGCTGTAGGATGCGGAGGGGACAAAGGGAGGGCTCCCGCCCGGTTGCTGTAATCGGTCGGGCGATTCTTCTTAGGTCAAACTGTTTCACTGGTACTGTGGCCGGGTGGAAAGGTCCCTGTGGGGCAGACTTTAGTCGACTTTAGTCTGCGGCGGACTTCAGTCCGCCCTCGAACCAGCGGGACTGAAGTCCCGCGCAGGCTGAAAGCCCGCCCCACCTGTTTTGACATCGTTTCTAGCGGTCACGGTACTGGGTCGGGCCGGGCAGTGGTTCCGTCGTCTCACCGGCGTGGTTCAAGTCTTGGGGAGTGCTCATGCCGATCCTGTGGACGGCGACTCTCTTCTTGCCTTTGAAACCCGCTCATTGAACTGTGTGGGCCTGGATATCGGGAAAGCTGTGCCGGAAATCGAGTGGCAGGCACTCATCCAGCAGGACCTTCATGCAATTCTGGCTAGCAGCGAATTCTTCGCTTTTTCCAGCGCCTGGATAGCCATCTCCTGCGTGATCGACGGGAACTGCCGGAGGAACTCGCCCAATGAATGACCGCCTTCGAGATAGTCGATCAGATTCTTGAACGGAACCCGCGTGCCGCGGAAACACGGCGTTCCATTCATGATCTCCGGATCGCTAACGATAACAGGCTCGACCATGATGTGAGCATTATGACGGCGGCGCCAAAGGATTTGGTCGCGGGCTCCTCGAATGCGTGTTGCGGTGATAGATCGGATTAGCCGCCGGAACTCTGCGACATGTGTCGGCCGTCCACAAGAATCGAGTCTATACTGAAACTGGAGAGAACCAAGCGTGGCTCGACGAGGCGGTAGCCGGCGGGGTCGCTGAGAAGGGGGGATCTTCGACTGGCCTTGTCAGTGTACCGTCCCACGCAGCGATGACCAGAAAATGTCATTCTCGTCAGGGCCGCTCCGGTTTACCCATGATGTTACGTCAACCGTTAACTCCGTCAGGCAGAGTTTACTTGGTCGAAGTCTTCCCACGACGCTGTACCATTACACGCGCTTTGACAAGGTCCTCAAGATAGGCAACTCACGTACCCTGTGGGCCACCTGCGCTGCGGACTTGAGCGACAAGAAAGAAATCGACCTCGGAGTCGAAATTGTCCAGGCGGAGGTCTTGGGTAGAGTGAGGGCAGGAGTCGACGAGTTCCCTCAAATGGTGCTCGACAACCTCCTGGCCGCGCTTCCCGACCGTAAAATGTGGACGTTTATCGCCTGCTTTTGTGCTGAGCAGGACTCTCACTTCCACCGGAAGAAATACGGTGAATACTGCCTGGGGTTTGAAACCCATTCGACCTGGGAGCCGAGGCTCAGACCGCTGGCGGGACTGCAGGCGGACGTGCAATATTATCGCGCTGTCTATTGGCAGCCCAAACAACGCGAAGCAATACGGCGAGTGATTGAGTCTATCGCCGACTCTGCTTCGAGGAATGCGGTTCGGGGGGCATTGATGCCCTGGGGTGCGAAGTTCTGTGCCCGCAATGCCTCTCAGCTGCTAATGGACCTGATCGTCTCGTTCAAGACACGCACCTTCCGCCGGGAGAAGGAGTGGCGCATCGTATGTCGTCCCGTCCTCGCGCTCAACTCCCTGGACCCTGATTTTGAGCAGCGTAGTTTCGAACATTTGGTCAGGGCCGGCACAATGAGATACGTTGAGCTCCAGACGCCAGCCCCGAATCGAGGTCAGGTGATCTGCGGGTGCCCGCGATTGGCGATTCCCTTTGACTCGATTTACCGTTCCGACGGCTTTCGGCATGATGATGATGAGAAGCATCGCATCACGCAAATGCTTGCAGAACACGACCGCCCTGACATAAAGCTTGGCTAGGAAGTCTTTCAAAAGCCTGCGGGAGGCGGCTGCCAGCTTCGCGACTGTCGCCCCAGACCGATGCAATGGATTCAGCTCGAGCGCCTTTATCGCCAATCAATACGCCATTCGACAACCGTCCCTACACCAGCCCGTTTTCCAACGCCTCCGGCTTCTCCCCCCCGTTCATCTTCCATTCATCTCCCCCGCCCTATACTGACCCTTCCCACATGCCGCACTCTGCCGTGAAGCTTGCGATGGTTTTGGCCCTCGCCGGTCCCGCGCTGGCCCAGACTCCAACCGCGCCTCAGCCTCCCCTCACCCTCACCTTGCAACAGGCGCTCGATCGGGCGCGCCAATATGGGCCCGCATACCTCGCCGCCAATCTGTCGGCGCAAATCGCCCATGAAGAGTCGGCGCAGGCCAAGGCGGCGCTGCTGCCGACGGCAAGCTGGCTCAACCAGTTCATCTATACACAACCGAATGGCACGCCCTCCGGCGTCTTCGTCTCGAACGATGGGCCGCATGTCTATAACGAACAGGCCACCGTCCACGGCGATATTTACGCGCCCGGAAAACGCGCCGATTACCACCGCGCGCTGGCCGCCGAAGCCGTGGCGCGCGCTAAGGCGGAGGTCGCGGCGCGCGGGCTCGCGGCGGTGGTGGTGCAAGACTATTACGCGATGACCGTGGCGCAGCGCAAGCTGGCCAATGCCCGGCAAGCTCTCCGCGAGGCGCAACAACTCCTCGATATCACCCAAAAGCTGGAACAGGGCGGAGAAGCCGCGCATGCCGACGCGATCAAAGCCGAGATCCAGGTGGAACAGCGGCAGCGCGATCTCGAGGATGCCCAACTGGCGCTCGATAAGGCGCGCGTGGCCATCGCCATCCTGCTGTTCCCGGATTTCCGCCAGGATTTCGCGCTGGCTGACGACCTGGGTGCCGCGGTTCCTCTCCCGGATTTTCCCCAAGTGCGGGAGCTGGCCGCCAAGAACAATCCCGATATTCGCGCCGCCGAGGCCACCGTCCAACAGCAAACCTATGCCATCGCTTCTGCCCGCGCCGCCATGCTGCCCGCGCTTTCGTTCGATTATTTCTTCGGCATTAACGCCAATCAGTTCGCGTTGTACAATCGCGACCACTTGAACAACCTCGGCTCGGTGGCGCAGGCGCAGTTGACCGTTCCGCTCTGGACCTGGGGCGCGGCGCGCAGCAAGGTGCGGGAAGCGCGGCTGGGCTTGGAACAGGCCAGAAACGACCTCACCTTCACGCAACGCCAGCTTCTGGCGGAATTGCAGGCGTTTTATGGGGAAGCGCGGGTGTCTTCCGGACAGGTTGGCTCGCTGCGCCATTCCATGGAGCTTTCCGCCGATAGCCTGCGGCTGACCACCGAGCGCTACACGGCAGGCGAGGCAACCGTGCTCGAAGTAGTGGATGCGCAAACCACCCTCTGGCAGGCCCGCAATGCGTATGACGATGGCCTGGCGCGCTACCGCCTGGCGTTGGCTAATTTGCAGACACTCACGGGGACGTTCTAAATGTGGACGAATCGTAAGACATGGCCGGCGGTGGTGACATGCCTTTTGGCCCTCGCCGCCTGCTCGAAAAAGGAAGCCAAGGAGGGCGAATCCATCGCACCCGTGCAGGTGGCTCCGGTGGTGCGGGATTCCATACGCCGCGTGGTGGATGCCGATGCCGTGCTCTTCCCCATCGATCAATCCGCGGTCACCGGGAAAATCAGTGCGCCGGTGCGGAAGTTTCTGGTCAATCGCGGAGACCGCGTGCGCGCCGGACAAGTTATCGCGGAGCTCGAAAATCGCGACCTGATCGCCGCCGAAGCCGCCGCCAAAGGGCAGGTGCAGCAGGCGCAGGCCAACCTTGCGGCTTTGCAAAACGCGCAAATTCCCGAATCCCAAGTCAAGGCGCGGACCGATGTGCAATCGGCGCAGGAACAATTCGATGCGGCCAAGAAGGTCTTCGACAGCCGGCGGAAGCTCTTTGAGGAAGGCGCGCTGGCGCGCAAGTCGGTGGACGATGCCCAGGTCGCCTACGCCCAGGCCAAGGCCCAGCTCGAGACCGCCAAGGAACACCTGCGTGCTTTCGAGGGCGCCGGCATCACCGAGCAGATCAAGAGTGCCAAGGCGCAGCTCGCTTCGGCCGAGGCGCAATACCAATCCGCCGCGGCGCAGGTGGCCTATTCGCAGGTAGCGACGCCCATCGCCGGCGTGATTGCCGACCGGCCGCTCTATGCCGGTGAAATGGCCGCGACCGGAACGCCTCTGGCCACCGTAATGGATGTCTCGCGCGTGAAAGCCGTGGCCAATGTTCCGCAGGCCCAGGCCGCGACGATCCGGACCGGCAATGCCGCCACCATTCGGCTCGACGATGGCCAGACCACCGCGCCGGGAAGAGTGACGGTGGTGAGTCCGGCCACCGATCCCGCCACCACCACCGTGCAGGTCTGGGTCGAAGCCGATAACTCCGCCGGCCGGCTCAAGCCCGGGGCCAGCGCGCACGTCAGCATCGTCACCGAGATCGTCAAAAACGCCGTGGTGGTGCCCGCCGCCGCGATCCTGCCGGGTGAAGAAGGCGGCACCATGGTGCTGGTGCTGGCGGCGGATTCGACCGTCCATCGGAAGAGCGTGGAAGTGGGAGTGCGCGATGGCGACAAGGCGCAGATTCTGAGCGGCGTCTCCGCGGGCGAGCAGGTGGTCACGGTGGGCGGCATTGGCCTCGAAGACAATGCCAAGGTGCGCATCGTCAAGCCAGGCCAAAAAGATGACAAACAGGACGACGACGAAAAGAAATGAGCGACCTTCCCATCACTCCGCCGCCGTCCGCCGAACTGGAACAGGAGCACTGGACGGCGCGCCACGGCAAACCCATCGTCTTCGTCATCCTCACGCTGGTAGCCGCGGGCATTTATCTCGCGGTCGGGATTCCCGTCGCGGTCTTTCCGGAAACCAACTTTCCGCGGATCGTGATCGGCGTCGATAACGGCGTGGCGCCCATTGACCAGATGCTGGTCACCGTCACGCGGCCCATCGAGGAAGAGGTCAACCAGGTGCAAGGGTTGGAACGGGTGCGGTCGGTGACCAGCCGCGGTTCGGCGGAAATCAACCTGTTCTTCTCTTGGCACGTGGATATGTACCGGACGCTGTTCCTGGTGAACGCGGCGCTCGAACGCGTGCAGACCACGCTGCCGCCCGGAGCTCAGGTCCGCGCCAACCGGCTCACCTTCGCCGCGTTCCCGATTATGGGCTACAGCCTGACGTCGGACAGCGTTCCGCAGACCCAGCTCTGGGAAATGGCGAGCTACGAAATGAAGCCGCGGCTCAACCGCACGCTGGGCGTTTCCACGGTAGTGGTGCAGGCCAACGAGGTGCCGGAGTTTCAGGTCGAACCCGATCCCGCGAAGCTGGTGGTCACCGGCAGCACGGTGCCCAATATTCTGGACGCCATAGGCCGCAGCAACCTGATCGATTCGCCGGGCCTCATCGAAAGCGATCACCAACTGGTGCTTGCGCTGGTGAGCGGGCAGGCGCGCACCCCCGCGGAAATCGCCAACATCGTGGTGAAAACCACGCCGGCCGGCGCGCCGGTGCGGATCGGCGATATCGCCTCGGTGAGGCCTTCGGTTGCGCCCGTTTATACCATCGTCCGCGCAGACCGCAAACCGGCCGTTCTGCTCAACATCTCGCGGCAGCCCGATAGCAACGCGGTGACCGTGGCCTCGGCCGTCCGCCAGGAGATCGAAAACATCCGCAAGACCCTGCCGCGGGGCGTGAAAATCGAATCGTTCTACGACCAATCGGAAGTCGTCGGCCAATCGATCAGGAGCGTGCGCGATGCGGTGCTGATCGGGCTGGTACTGGCGTCGCTGATTATGGTGCTGTTTCTGCGCGATTGGGGAACCTCTCTAGTGGCGGGGCTGGTGATTCCGGCCACCATTGCGGTTACCTTCATCGCGTTGCGCGTCTGCGGTCAGAGCTTCGACCTGATGACGCTTGGCGGTCTGGCGGCGGCGGTGGGGCTGGTGATCGACGACGCCATTGTGGTGGTCGAAAACATCGTGATGCACCGCGATTCGGGTCAGACGCGTGCCGAGGCGATTCGCAGCGCGCTGCGCGAGATCCGCGTGCCGCTGGTCGGTTCCACCGTCACCCCCATCGTGGTGTTTCTGCCCTTGGTCGCCATCACCGGTGTGACGGGCGTTTTCTTCCGCGCCCTGGCGTTCACGGTGGGCGCGGCGCTACTCACCTCGCTGGCTCTGGCGCTCACCTGGACTCCCGCGCTCAGCCACTTTCTTATTCGTCAGCGGCGGGCTGAAAGAGCCGGTCGCGAAGCCGTGCCTCCGCGCATGATGCGCGTCTACGAGCGCGTGCTGCGCGTGGCGCTGAAACACCCGCTCGGATTGGCCGCTGCCAGCGTGGCGCTCATCGCCCTATCCTACGTCTGTTACAACGCCATCGGATCGGACCTGCTGCCTTCGCTCGACGAAGGCGGCTTCGTGGTGGATTACTGGACCCCGGCCGGCGCCTCGCTGGCCGATACCGACCGCATGGTCGGCCACATCGAGCAGATCTTGCAGGAAACTCCCGAAGTCGAAACGACTTCCCGCCGGACCGGCATGGAACTGGGGCTTGCAGCCGTGACCGAAGCCAATCGCGGCGACATTTCCGTAAAACTGAAGGACGACCGCAAACGCGACACCGGCGAGGTGATGGACGACGTGCGCGACCGCTTCGCCAAGGCCGAGCCGGTTATGAAGATCGAACTGGTGCAGAAGCTCGAAGACATGATCGGCGATCTTTCGAACGAGCCCGAGCCCGTCGCCATCAAGCTGTTCTCCGAAAATCCCGTGCTGCTGCGCGAATGGGCGCCGCGAGTGGCGGGCGCGGTCCGCAAGATCCCAGGTGTGGTGGACGTGCTCGATGGCATCGAAAACACCATCAGCGGACCAGCCACTATTTTCCAGGTGGATCCGGTGGTGAGTGCGCGCGCCGGGTTCACCCCGCAGGAGGTCGAACTGGATACCAGCGCCATCCTGCAGGGCGAGCCAGCGCCTACGCCGGTGGTGGTGAACGACCGCGCCTACACCATCCGCGTGCGATTCCCCGCAAGCACGCGAGCTTCGGTGGACGCCATCCGCAACACGCTGCTGGTAAGCTCGACCGGGAAAACCGCAACGCTCGGAGCGCTGGCCGCCATTACCGATCTGCCCGGCCAGACGCAGATCCGCCGCGAGAATTTGCAGCGCGACGTCACGGTCACGGGGCGCCTGGAAGGCCTCAACCTGGGCGATGGCATGGAAAGAGTAAAGCAGGCGATGGCCTCGTTGCGGATGCCTTCCGCCATCCGCGTGGAATACGGGGGCGGCTATGAGGAGCAGCAGCGGTCGTTCCGCGATCTGGCATTTGTGTTGACGGTGGCCATCGTGCTGGTGTTCGCGGTGCTGCTGTTCGAATTCGGGAACTTCGCCGCGCCGGTGGCGGTGCTGTGTTCGGCCCTGCTTTCCACTTCGGGGGTGTTCGTGGCGCTGCTGGTCACGGGCATCACCTTCAACCTGTCATCGTTCATGGGGCTGATTATGGTGATAGGGATTGTGGCCAAGAATGGCATTCTCCTGCTGGATGCCGATCAGAAGTTCCGGGCGTCGGGCCTGGCTCCGGAAGAGAGCATGATTCATGCCGGCGAACGCCGCCTTCGTCCGATCGTGATGACGGCGCTGGCCACCATGGCCGGCATGATCCCGCTGGCGCTGGCCTGGGGCGCCGGATCGCAAATGCTGCAACCTTTAGCCATCGCGGTCATTGGAGGCATCCTGGCTTCCATGGTGCTGTCGCTGGTGGTAACCCCGGCCGTGCGCTATTACATGGGCGGCCGCAACGAATAATCACGGAAGAGGAGCAACGCAAATGAAAAAGCTGTTAACGCTAGCCCTGGTGGCCGCCGCGGCATTCGCCGCCGAAGGCTACCATATCGTCACCAAGATCAAGATCGGCGGCACGGGCGGTTGGGATTATGTCACCGCCGATGGCGCCAACCACCGGCTCTATGTTTCGCACGGAACGAGCGTTGCGGTGGTGGATACGGGATCGAACGCCGTGGTGGGAACCATTACCGGCCTGAAGGGGGTGCATGGCATCGCGGTGGCGGCGGATCTGAATAGAGGATTCATCAGCAACGGACAAGGCAACAACGTGACGGTCTTCGATCTGAAGACGCTGGAAAAGACCGGCGAAGTGGCCACCGGCCAGAATCCCGACGCCATCTGCTACGAGCCGAAAACGCAGCGGGTGTTCACGTTCAACGGCCGCTCCGGCGATGCCACCGCCATCGATGCCAAGACGAATGCGGTGCTGGCGACGCTGGTGCTGGGCGGCAAGCCGGAGTTCTGCGCGGCCGATGGCGAGGGCAAGCTCTACGACAATCTGGAGGACAAAGGCGAACTGCTGGAAATCGACGCCGCCAAGCCCGAAGTGCTGCGGCTGGCAAAGCTCGACCCCTGCGAGGAGCCCTCCGGCCTGGCGCTCGATGCCAAGGATCACACGGCATTTTCGGTGTGCGGCAACAAGCTGATGGCGGTGACCGATACCAAAACCATGAAGGTGATCGCGACTCCCGCCATCGGCGCCGGCCCCGATGCGGCCGGCTACGATCCCGGTACCGGCCTGGCCTTCAGCTCAAACGGAGCGGACGGAACGCTGACCATCGTGAAAAAAGTCAAAGGAAAATGGGAAGCCGTGGACACCGTGACCACCGAACCGCGGGCCCGTACGATGGCGGTGGATACGGTCACTCACATGGTTTACTTACTGACAGCCGAGTTCGGTCCCGCGCCGGAGCCGAAAGATGGGAAGAAAGGCCGGCCGCCCGTTTTGCCGGATACCTTTCACGTGGTGGTGGTCGGGAAGTAGCGAGCGGACTATTTCGAATAGAGCGTGCGGAGGGTCCGCAGGAACGCGAATAGCAGGGCCGTCCACAGCACGATGGTCTGCGCGGACCATCCGCTCACTTGAGCGACGAAATGCGGGTACCAGCCCCGCAGCACGGCTTCCAGATGAGTGAGTATAGGCATCGATTCGCTCCCTCATCAGGATCGAACGGCGGGGCGCGGAGAGGACAGTGCCAGAGGTTCTCAAGCCATACCGGTACGTTACCGATGGGAGCGCGGCGGGAGTCCTGGTACCGCTTTAGGGACGCGCTTCGAAGCGGCGCTTGTCTTCTTGGGCCAACTCGTTCTGGCCGTACCGCCTTAAGGCGTCTCGGATTACAAACTTAAACTGCGCACGCGGATCGACAAACCTCCGCCATTCATTTCTCAGTGGCCTGTTGTTCGCCGTGCCAATGCTTCGAGACCATTCCCTAACCCGATCCAACAACTCGAATCGCTGCGCGAGGCAGCGTTCCGCGATTGAGGTTACAAAGACGAATGGTCTCCTCGGCGCGGCGTTTCTTGTCGGCGTCCAGCCCCGGATGGGCCAGAAGGGCGCCGCTTCCCGGGTGGATCCTAAAATACGGCTCCGGATCGTCTTCGTCAGCCTTTAGCAGCAGGCCTCCGTGATTCTGCTCTCCCTTGGCGCCGTTGCACGCATGGCATGACGGCAACAGGTTGGTCCATTCGAAACATCGCCGGTTATCGAGCTTTTTTGCGATGTTGATCGACCTCGAGGTCCCGTTTGAGTTCGAGCACTCGCTCGCAATAGATGCACTTCCCGTGCGCGATGGGATGCACGGCCTTTCGTATCACCCGGTGCGCCTGACCCGTGGCCCAGTTGCCGTGCTTCTCTCCCGCGCAAATCTTGCAAAACCGGTCCGTCCACTCCTTCTGGTTTCGGATGAGTTCCGGAGGGGCAGGATGGTGCCGGGGGGTGTGGACCATTCCGTCAGGCGCGCTTCCTTCGAGCGGGTTTGGGGCGAGGCGGCGTGCGGAGCAACGAATCGACAACGCTCGGTGCAATTGTTACCGGGGCTGCGACCAGCGAACAAAGTTCCTCGCTTCGATCACTGAGTGTGATGGTAAGTTCCCGCAGGCGCGCTTTGTCCTTAGCCGGCAGCGGACCGACTTCCCCAAGCCGCTTCAACTTGTTCCACTCGTCCAGTTCGCGCTCCGTTTCCACGTCAAATTCGCTCCGGATACCGAAAATATCGGTGAGCGTCGCCATGACTGACTTACCGATGGGCGCATCCATGGGCGGCCGAGCTGTGGCATTACCGTGCTCGTCAACATCTAAAATGTGAATCCGCGCTCCCTGGCAGGACGAAATGATGAACGGCGAGTGCGAGGCCACGATGATTTGGATCTCGGGGAGCGCTTTGCGAAGGGCGGGCAGAAGTGTGCGTTGCCATTTGGGGTGGAGGTACATGTCTGGCTCGTCGAGTAGGAGGAAGCCGGGGCGTTTGCCTTTGAGCGCCGGGTCCCAGTCGACTCGATCCTGCCGCATCATGAAGTCCGCGATCCATCCGACGGTGCTTCGGACGCCGTCGGGTAGTTGGGAAAAGTTGAGGCTGCGTCCCTTGAACTTCAACGAGGGTTGCGGACTGAAAGAGTCAAGGACCACATCGAGCGTGATTTCCCCGCCATAGACCGACTTCAAAGCTTCTCTGAACTTCCGCAGCGCGCGTTCGTAGGGCTCGTCGGACTTCTTCTGGTCCCGGGCAATCGCGGCGTTGCTGTACTGCCCCACCAACCACGCTTGCGTCGCTTCGTTTTGAACGGTCGACTCAAAAGCAAGGCAGTTTTCAAAACCGTCTTTCAGCCGGCGGGTTAGGTCCAGTAAGGGGACATGACGCAACGCCCGCGAGGGCGTATATGCAGCGTAGCTAAACCGAGAACCAGCATGGCCGGGATTTGGGAAATCTATCTTAGGCGGGGGCGACCATTGGCCGCCGGGCGCAGTCATCACATCTGCGCTGATCGGGGCGTCCAACCCGCACGATGCCGCCCAACGTTGGAGTTCTGAAAACTTAGGTAGTGAACTTGCAATATTGCCATAAGCGCCGGCTATGGTGGCGGCCACAGCCGTGGAACGTTTGTGCCCTCGCAGCATCTCCTCCCACTCGTCGTACGGGAATCCACACACCCCACGGTCCATTACCCACGCTATCGTCCGCAGCACGGTCGACTTTCCCGATCCGTTCACGCCCGCCAAAATGTGCGGTCCAAGATGTGGGTTGCCGTGGCCGTCGGACAAATCCAGATCCAGCTTCTGGAACGGCCCAACACCTTCGGCGATGAGTCTTACCAGGGGCATAGCTGTATCCTAGCGCGATTTTGCCTGGATCACTCCCCTTACCGCAAATTGAACTTCTTCATCTTGTAACGCAAAGTATCGCGCGTGATGCGCAACAGACGCGCGGCCTGGGTCTGGTTGCCGGCAGTCTTTTCCAACGCGCGCGCCAGCAGGCTGCGCTCGTTGTCTTCCAGTGACAGGCCGTCCGGCGCGGCCGCGGTGGAGGGCTGCGTTGAACCGGCGCTGCCGGGTTCGGGGCGTGTAATCGCGATCGGCAGACTCGCCGTGGTGATCAGCGCCGATTCCTCCAGAATCATGGCGCGCTCAATAGCGTTGCGCAGCTCGCGGACATTGCCGGGCCAGTCGTGCGATAACAAGAGCTTCGCCGCGCCCTCGCTGACGCCTTCGATGCTTCGTTTGAACTTGCGGTTGTAGTGATCGATGAAGAAGGCAGTCAGCGGAACGATGTCTTCCACGCGCTCGCGCAGCGGGGGAATCAGGATCTGGATCACGTTCAGCCGGAAATAGAGGTCCTGGCGGAACGCACCTTCTTTTACCGCCTCGCGCAGGTTCTTGTTGGTGGCGGCCACCACCCGCAGGTCGAGTTTGATATCTTTCAGACCGCCCAGGCGGCGAAAACTCTGCTCCTCGAGGACGCGCAGCAGCTTGGCTTGCAGCATCAGCGGAATTTCGCCGATTTCATCCAGGAACAGCGTGCCTTTATCGGCCAGTTCGAAAATGCCGCGCTTCTGGGAACGGGCGTCGGTGAAGGCGCCTTTCTCGTAGCCGAACAGCTCGCTTTCCAGCAGGGTTTCCGGAATGGCCGCGCAGTTGATGGCTATGAACGGCTCCGCCTGCCGTAAGCTCTGGTAGTGCAACGTCTTGGCGATCAGGTCCTTGCCCGTTCCGTTCTCGCCTTCGAGCAGGATGGTGGTGGCCTCGCTGGCCGCCACGCGGCGCACGAAGTTGACCATCTCGCGCATGGGAGGCGATTCGGCAATCACCTCGCGGCGCTGCGGGGAAGCCTCCTCGGTAATGTCTCGGATGCTGGCCACCACGCCGCTCATCTGGCCATCGTCGTCGAACATCTGGGTGGTCTTCATGACTACCAGCCGCTCCATGCCGTTTTCGGTGTGGAGGCGGACCGTGGCATGGGGGGTGGCCGGGTTCTGGTTCAGGCCTACCAGAACGCCGCAGCCCGGCTCGCAGAGAGTGCACTTGAAAACTTCCTGGCAGTGCTTTCCCAGCAGGGCCTCGGAGCTCATACCGAAGAGTTTTTCGGCGGCTCGATTCACGCCTGTGATGCGAAATTCGGGATCGTACAAGATTAGGGCGTCGGAAAGCTGATCGAACACGGATTCCAGAACGCTGATCTTCTGCCAGCCCGGCGTAAGCTTAGACATTACTTGCGGTACCCCAAGTATAACAGGCCTTGTGGGGGAATTGGCCCAACCCGGAAGCGCGCGCGGGGGGAATTGCCCCGTTCCGATAATGGCGGGTTCCGGGTAAGGCTAACGGAAATCAGCGCAATCCCGGTGGCGATGCAATTGCTACCTCCGGTCATGGAGGCATCATGTCCCATTTGAAGATCGCGTTGCCCGCTGTCATCTTGTTGGGCGGTTTTCTGGTTTGCTCGACGGCCTCGTTCGGCAAGCCGGAATACACGAAAGCCACGAAGAAGCCTTGCTCCTATTGCCATGTCGATTCCAAAGCCAAGCCCAAAGAGCTGACGGCCGCAGGCAAGTATTATCAGGAGCACAAGAGCTTGGACGGATACACGGAGAAGAAATAGTTCCGTGGCAGGTGGAGGCGTGGAGTTGACCATGTTGCAGACAGTTCAGCTTGCGATTGCCGACGGCGCCTATGCGGCGGCGGTGCGCGAAGCGCTCTGTCGCAGTTGTGCATGGCATGTCGAATCCGTAGCCAAACCCGATCCAGCCCAGGCATGCGTTCTGGTGTTGGATGAACGGGCGTTCGAGAGTCTGCCCCTCCCCCTGTCCAATCCTGAGAGAATTGTTCTTATCACGCGGAAAGACCCCCAACTGCTGGCGCAGGCGTGGGAAGCCGGGATTGTCTCGGTGGTTTCCGCCAACGACCCGATGAGCACCGTGCTGCTGGCTATCATGGCGGCTGCGCTGCGGGTCGCCAAGGCTGCTAAAACCGCCGTATCGAGCGGAATTTCCCCCACTAGCGACCTTGTCGCTGCGCCTGTAACCCCACAGAGCAAGCCTTCCACAGCCAAGCGTTGCAAAACTCAATAGTTTAAGGCACGCTCCGGTGTGGAATTCCGCGTGCACGAACTCACACTCCAGGGACAAGACACAAAGGATCTGAAGTGGGCGTTTTAGCAGAATCCGGGTCGATTATCCCAAATCGGGCTAATCTGGTTATTCCCGCAAGACATTTGGCGGCATTGTCCGTGTTCAGTGCGCGTCCCGGCCAATGGGGGGCGTGCGAGTCGAAATCGCTTTTCAATGTGTTTTAGGAGAAGACCGTGTTTACCAGCTTCGTTCCATACTTCGTTCTTTGGATTGTACTGGCTCTCCCCGTCGTGGCGTTGATCATCTATCGCAAGACCGTTTCCCAGCAGGAAGACGATAGTCTCAAGCTCAGCCCGGGCAGCGCCGACGCGGCTTCGCAACAAGTCGGCATCGACCACAAGCTCGAACAAATCGATAAGTGGGGCAAGTTGCTCACTGCCATCGTTGTCGGGTATGGGGTGATCCTGCTGGCGGTGTTCCTGTACCACAGTTGGGTCGCGGGTACCAACGTGGGAGTGTTGTAGACGACCATGAACCGGGCACTTTCGTTGGTTGGCGTGGGGCTCGGTTCAGCCGTTCTGAGCCTTCTTCTGGGTGTGGCTGGCGGCACTGTCTTCGCGGCGGAGCCGGGGAAGGCGGACTGTACCTCCTGCCACGATCAGGGAACAAAACTGGCGAAGAGTGCCCACGCGGGCCTTACCTGCGACACCTGCCACGAATCTCACGATCAGTATCCGCACAAAGCCGGCATTCCCAAGCCGCAATGCACCACCTGCCATGCCGACCAGGCGGGCGATTACGAAAACGGCGTGCACGGCCAGGCCCGCAAACACGGCAACGAAGGCGCGCCGGATTGCGCCTTGTGCCACGGCAGCGCGCACGAGCTGCTGCCGCCCAAATCGGAAGCCTTCCGGACCGCCGTCCCGGATACCTGCGGCATGTGCCACAGCGAGGTGGTAGAGCAATACCGGCAGAGTGTCCATGGGCAAGCGCTGGCGAAGGGTGTTACGCAGGCGCCGCTGTGCACCGATTGCCACGGTGAACACAATATTCTCAAACACACTAACGAAGATTCTCCGGTCAATGCGATGCACATCCGCGACACCTGCGGAAGCTGTCATGGGGATGTGCGGCTGGATCGCAAGTTCGGGCTGCCCACCGACCGGATGGTGAGCTTCGATTCTTCATTCCACGGCCTGGCGGCGAAATCCGGTTATCAAACCGTGGCGAATTGCGCCAGTTGCCACGGCGTCCACAACATTCTGCCGTCGTCCGACCCGAAATCCACCATCAACCCGAAGAATCTTCCGAAGACGTGCGGCCGCTGCCACCCGGGAGCCGGCCAGCGCTTCGCCATCACCCAGGTGCATGTGGTGGAAGGCGCTTCCGAACCACCGGCGCTGCGCATTGTCCGCCAGTTCTACCTGCTGGTGATCCCGGTGACGATCGCGCTCATGCTGCTGCACAACGGGGGCGATTGGGTGCGCAAGCTGATCCGGTTGCGGTTCCAAGGGCAGGTCGCGCGGCGCACGGTATCCGGCTCGCATGGCCACGTCGAATTGCGGATGCTGCCGTTTGAGCGGGTGCAGCACGGCTTGATGGCCATCTCGTTCCTGGTGCTGGTTTGGACGGGCTTCGCCTTGAAATTCCCGGAACAATGGTGGGCGCGGCCGCTATTGCTGGTCGAGGGGACTCATTCCATGCGCAGCCTGATCCACCGCGTGGCGGCCTGCGTGTTCATGGGGCTCGCGTTGACCCACCTGGTATCGCTGATCGCCAGCCGCAAACTGCGGGAGCACTGGAAGGAAATGTGGCCGAAGGTCAACGACGCGCGTGAGGCGTCGGCGAACTTCGCTTACAACCTGGGCTTGGGCGATACGCCGCCCGGCCGCTCGGCCCACAGCTATATCGAGAAGGCCGAGTATTGGGCGGTGGTCTGGGGCGCCATTGTCATGATTTCCTCGGGGCTGATGTTATGGGCCAATAACGTGGCCATGCGCCTCTTCCCCAAGGTCTGGCTGGATATCGCCACTTCCATTCACTTCTACGAAGCCGTGCTGGCCACGCTCGCGATTGTGGTCTGGCACTTTTACAGCATTATTTTCGATCCCGATGTGTATCCGTTGAACACCGCTTTCCTGACGGGCTACAAAGACGCCCATTCCGATTCGCGCTCGACCGAAAGCGCTCGAAGCACGGGAGATTGATCGAACAACATGACGCCGAACGACCCCAACCGAGGTGTGCGGGGCTGGCTGTCCCCCCTCATTCACCTTTCGAGTAACTGGATGAGCCTGCTGGGCGTGGTGCTGGTGACCACGGCCACGATTTTCTGGTTGTTTTTGCTGCCCGTGACGTTGCGCGGCGAAGCAGACAACCCGTATATGGGCATTCTGGCCTTCCTGGTGTTGCCCGGTCCCTTCTTCGCGGGACTGATCCTGATTCCACTGGGAATGTGGCTGAAACGCAAGCGCGAGAGACGCAGTGGGCTGTATCCTCCCGAGTTTCCCCGGCTCGAGTGGCGCAACCCGGAACTGCGCAAACTCGCCTACTTCATCCTGGTCACCACCGTTCTGAATATCGCGATTGCCAGCCAGCTCAGCTACGGCGCCGTGAATTACATGGATACGGTGACCTTCTGCGGGCGAACCTGTCACAACGTGATGCAGCCGGAGTACACCGCCTATCAGGATTCGCCGCACTCGCGCGTGGAGTGCGTGAAGTGTCATATCGGCCCCGGCGCCGGTTGGTTCGTGCGCAGCAAGCTTTCCGGTGTGGGCCAGGTATTCGCGGTCACGTTCAACACCTATCCGCGGCCGATTCCCGTTCCGGTGCATAACCTGCGCCCGGCGCGCGAGACCTGCGAAGCGTGCCACTGGCCCCAGAAATACGGCGAAGACCGCGTCAGGGTGATCACCAAGTTTGCCGAGGATGAAACCAACAGCGCCACCAAGACCGTGCTGCTGATGAAGATCGGCGGCGGCAACGGGGGCATAGGGATTCACGGGACGCACCTGGGACCGGGCATTCATATTCTCTATGGGCACTCCGACGAGGCGCGGCAGACGATTCCGTGGGTGACATACGACGACAACGGCCGGCAAACCGTGTATGCCACCGCGGATGCCAAGCCGGATGGCGCCGGTCTTACCAAGCGTGAGATGGATTGCATGGATTGCCACAATCGGCCGTCTCATTCGTTTGAGCTGCCCGACCGCGCGCTCGACCGGGCCATGAACGCGGGCCTGGTTTCGACAACGCTGCCGTTCGCCAAAAAGAGAGCGCTGGAAATTCTAAAGGTGAACTATAAGAGCCGCGACGAAGCCGCGCTGCGGATTCCGGCGGCCTTCGAGAAGTTCTATCGGGAGAGCTATCCGGCGATCTGGAACGGGCGGCGCGCGGACGTGACGAACGCCGCCGAGCGGGTCCTCGCCATTTATGACCGCAACATTTTTCCCGACATGAACGTGACGTGGGGCAAGTATCCGTTGAACATCGGACACACCGATTTCCCGGGCTGTTTCCGCTGCCACGACGGCAGTCATAGTGCGAAAGACGGCAAGAGCATCACGCAGGATTGCAACGCGTGTCATAACCTGCTGTCGATGGATGAAGCGAATCCGAAAATCCTGACGGATTTGGGGATTACGGAAGCCAGGGCTCCGGAAGCCAGATAGATTAAGATTGCGGGAGCGCCTCGCGACCCATTACACTGGCCATCTATGGCCAGTGCGGCGGATCCTCTGAACACCACCCCTCTCGATACCACTCCCAGGGACACCCGTTTCTTCGGCCACCCGCGCGGCCTGGCGACTTTGTTCTTCACGGAGATGTGGGAGCGCTTCAGCTATTACGGCATGCGCACCATCCTCATCCTGTTCATGACCGACCGCATCGCGCACGGCGGTTTGGGCTTCAACGATTCCAAGGCCGGCGCCGTGTACGGCCTCTATACGGCGATGGTCTACATGCTGTGCCTGGGCGGCGGATGGGTGGCCGACCGCATCACGGGACAGCGGCGGGCCGTGCTGATCGGCGGGATCTTCATTGCCGTCGGCGAGTTCTGCCTGGTGGTGCCGAGCGACGCGTCGTTCTATTCCGGCCTGGTGTTGCTCATGATGGGCACCGGGCTGCTCAAGGGCAACGTCAGCACCATCGTCGGCCAGCTCTATCCCAAGGGTGACCCGCGCCGCGATTCCGGCTTTTCCATCTTCTACATGGGAATCAATATTGGCGCGCTGGTCTCCCCCATTTTCTGCGGCTATATCGGCGAGAAGATCAGTTGGCGCCTGGGTTTCGGCGCCGCCGGCATTGGCATGCTGGCGGGCCTGGTTCAGTACCTTCTCGGCAGCAAGTATCTCGGTACGGCGGGCCTGCACCCCGCCAGCACCGGAGATCCGGAGTTGGACCGCCGCCAAAAGCGCAGCGCAGCCATCGCCGTGGGAAGCGGGTTGGGCTTTTTCGCCGTGCTCGGCATTCTGGGCGCCACCGGAATCGTCGCCTTCACCGCTACCATGATTTCGGACGGCCTTGGATGGGGGCTGCTGGGGATTTCGGTGGCCGTGTTCGCGTGGATGATTTTCTCCCGCGGGTGGTCGCCCGAGGAGCGTAAACGCTCCACGGCGATCCTGGTTTTGTTCGTTGCTTCCGCCCTGTTTTGGGCTTCCTTCGAACAGGCCGGATCGTCGCTTAATCTGTTCGCCGAACGCAGCACCAACCGCTGGGTGATGGGATGGGAGTTTCCCGCCGGCTGGTTCCAGTTTGTGCAGCCCATTTTCGTGGTCCTGCTGGCACCGGTATTCGCCTGGTTGTGGCTGGCAATGAACCGCAGGAAACTGGAACCCTCCAGCCCCACGAAGTTTTTTGCGGGGCTGGTATGGGCCGGGCTGGCCTTCGCCATCCTGGTGCCGGCGGCCTATATGACCCTCGGAGGGGCGCAAGTTTCGTTGTGGTGGCTGGTGGGTACGTACCTTCTGCAAACCTTGGGGGAACTGAGTCTCAGCCCGGTCGGTTTAAGCGCCATGACCAAGCTCGCTCCGGAACGCGCCGCCGGTTTCGTGATGGGCATCTGGTTTCTCTCCACCGCTATCGGCAACTGGCTCGCGGGCAAGGCGGCATCCTTCTATAGCTCGATGCCGCTCACCACGCTGTTCAGTACGGTTGCCCTGATCACCTTCGCGGCGGCCGCGGTTCTGGCGCTGCTCATCAAGCCGACGGTGCGGATGATGTCGGGCGTGAAGTAATCTCACCATCTCTCCCCATGAACTGCCTGTTCATTCTCAATGACGCTCCGTATGCGAACGAACGCGCCTACAACGCGCTGCGTCTCGCCACGGCACTCACCTCCGATCCGGACCGCACCGTGAGGATCTTCTTCACCGGCGAAGGCGCATGGTGCGCCGTGGCCAATCACACCGTTCCGCAGGGGCAGCACGATATCGAATGGATGCTCAAGCGGTTCCTGGCCGGACTGCGCGAGGTGGCCGTGTGCGCAACCTGCATGGATGCCCGCTCGATTTCGGCGGCAATGCTCATCGAAGGAATCCGCGCCAGCAGCATGGATGAACTGGCCGTCTGGACGGTGGAAGCCGACCGGGTGCTGGTCTTCTGACTAAGCGCCGGCGGCATGGAGTACACGGTGGAAACAATACACGCTGTGCTGGATCGAGAGCTCTTGAGGGCGACGGGTCGGGCGGCCAAGCGATGCCGGTTGAATCGATCCGCCTTGATCCGGCAGGCCCTGGAGAGGCACCTCCGATTCATCGATGAGCACGAATTGGAAGAGCGGGATCGTCGCGGCTACCTGGCAAAACCCCAGCGGGTGGAAGAGTATCGCATCTGGGAGGACGCCGCATCGTGGTCGCGCTAGCAGGATGTGGAAAAACCCAATTCAGGCCGCAGATAAACGCAGATCAACGCGGATAACCTCTTTGCGATCGGCGTTCATCCGTGTTCATCGGCGGCTAACCATTTTTCCGCAACCTGCTAGAGATGACCTCCGCCGGTGCCGACGATCACGCCCCCGCGGCATCGGCCGAGGTGTCGCTTTGCGGTTCCCGCACTTGCTTTTCGATCGGCTCCAATTCCGCAATCGCCACGCCCAGCGGCGCGGTTTTCAATTCGGCGAACTTGCGGGCGCTCACCAACACGCGGCTCTCGAATGAGCCTACCGCGCCGTTGTACGCTTCCACCGCGCGTTCCAATCCCTTGCCCATGGCTACCCAGTGGTCGCTCATGGCGGAAAGGCGCTTGTACAGATCTTTGCCCAGCGCGCTGATCTCCGCCGCGTTCTCCGCCAGCTTTTCCTGCCTCCACCCGTAAGCCACCGCGCGCAACAGCGCGATCAACGTGGTGGGCGTGGCCAGAATAATGTTCTGCTCCACGCCGAATTCGATCAGCGAAGGGTCGCCTTCAAGAGCCGCGCTGAAGAAACATTCGCCGGGCAGGAACAGTACGGCGAATTCCGGTGCGCGGTCGAACTGCTCCCAATACGACTTGCGCCCCAAAGCGGTCAGATGGACGCGCACCTGCCGCGCGTGATCCGCCAGGCAGGCCTTGCGGGCGCTTTCGTCGGTGGCTTCGATGGCGCGCAGGTAGCCCTCGAGCGGGGTTTTGGCGTCCACCACCACGGTCTTGCCCGCGGGCAGCCGCACCACCAGGTCGGGGCGCAGACGGCCCTCCTCGCCGGTCACGGTGGCCTGCGCCTGAAAGTCGCAGTGGCTCAGCATGCCGGCCATTTCCACCACGCGCCGCAACTGGATTTCGCCCCAATTGCCGCGCGCGGCCGGCGTGCGCAGGGCGGCCACTAGCTTGCCGGTTTCGGAGCGCAGTTGCTTTTGCGTATCGAGCAGGCCGCGCACCTGCTCCTGCAACCCGGCGTAGGCTCCAATGCGCGCTTTTTCCAGCTCCTGGATGCGGGCATCCACCTTATCGAGCGACTCCCGCACCGGCGCCACCAACTGCGTAAGCGCCTGGTTGTTGCGGGCCATGGCATCGGCCGAAAGCTCGCGCATGGCGGATTCGGTCTCGCGCCGGCGAGTCCGCAGGAAGAACCACGCCAGCAGAAAACCGGCGATAAAACACGCAACCGGAAGAACGTTTTGCATTGTATTCATTATCGCGCGGCGCGACGGCGGTCAGGCTAAAATCTGGAGATGAGCTTCGCGCGATTCCGAAAGTCAGGACGGCTGGCGGCTTTGGCCGCGGCTGCCGGGCCGCTTTTATTTCTCCTGGCTTCCGCTCAGCAGGGCGACATCCCCAAGCATTTCTCGCCGCCGCGCGAGGACTACGACTACACCAAGCGCGAAGTCATGATCCCCATGCGCGACGGCGTGAAGCTCTATACCGTAATCGTCGTGCCGAAAGGGGCCAAGAACGCGCCCATGCTGCTGACGCGCACTCCGTATGACGCCTCCAAGCGCGCGTCGCGGAACATCAGCCCGCATATGCTGGCGGCGCTGCCGTTGGCCGATGAGGTGTTCGCGGCCGACGGGTATATCCGCGTCTTTCAGGATGTGCGCGGCAAATACGGATCGGAAGGGGATTACGTGATGACGCGGCCGGTGCGCGGTCCGCTCAATCCGACGGCCACCGATCACTCGACCGACGCCTACGATACGATCGACTGGCTGGTGAAGAATACGCCCGAATCGAACGGGCGCGTGGGGATGATCGGTTCGTCGTATGAAGGATTCACGGTAGCGATGGCGCTCGTCGATCCGCATCCCGCGCTGAAAGTGGCGGCGCCGGAAAGCCCCATGGTGGATGGCTGGATGGGCGACGATTGGTTCCACTACGGCGCCTTCCGCCAGACCAACTTCGATTACTTTTCCTACCAGACCACCAAGCGCGATGGCGGCGACGGCGTGGAGCGCGATGCTTACGACGATTACGAAGCGTTCCGTCGCGCCGGTTCGGCCGGAGACTACGCGCGGGCGCACGGGCTCGACCTGTTGCCGTGGACGCGGCGCGTCATGGAACATCCCGCTTACGATGCTTTCTGGCAGGGCCAGGCGCTCGATAAACTGGTGGCGGAGCGGCCCGCGCAGGTGCCCACAATGTGGCTCCAGGGGTTGTGGGACCAGGAGGATATGTGGGGTGCCATCCATTGCTACCTGGCGCTGAAGGCGCGCGGACAGGCAGACCGCAATTACCTGGTAATGGGGCCGTGGCGCCATAGCCAAGTCAATAGCGAAGGCTGGGGCTTGGGACCGCTGCGCTGGCGCACCGACACCACGCTCGAGTTCCGCCGCGACGTATTGAAGCCGTTCTTCGATCAATACCTGAAGCCGGGCGCGGCCAAGGCCGATACGCCGCCGGTGTTCATCTATAACACGGGCGAGAACCATTGGGACCGGTTCGAGACTTGGCCGCTGGCCTGCGAGGCGCATTGCGCAACGCCCATGAAGGCGCTCTATTTGCAGGCGAACTTCGGCCTGGGCTTCGATAAACCGGGCGCGCCGCGGGCCGAGGACGTGTATGTTTCGGACCCCGCCAAGCCGGTGCCGTATATCCCGCGGCCGGTGCGCTTCGCGGATGGCGAACGCTGGCGCCAGTGGCTGGTGATGGACCAGCGTACCGTCGCCGACCGCACGGACGTGCTGGTGTATCAGACGCCCGTTCTGACTTCTCCGGTGCGCATCGCCGGCGCGCCGATTGCGGACTTGTTCGCCGCGACCACGGGCTCGGACGCCGACTGGGTCGTGAAGCTCATAGACGTGTTTCCGGACGAAGTGCCGAGCCAGCCCGAGATGGGCGGCTATGAGTTGGCGGTAGCAATGGACATCTTTCGCGGACGCTACCGCGAGAGCTTCGAACATCCTTCGCCGATTCCGGCCGGCAAGACCGAGCGCTACCGGTTCACGCTGCCCACCGCCAACCACGTGTTTCTGCCGGGGCACAGGATCATGGTGCAGATTCAATCGAGCTGGTTCCCGCTCTATGACCGCAATCCGCAGACCTACGTGGAGAACATTTTCTTCGCGCGGCCGGCGGATTATGTGAAAGCGACGCAATCGGTGTCCCGCTCGGCGGATGCGGCCAGCGCGGTGTGGCTGCCGGTGGTGGAACCGGCCGGCGGCGCGAAAGCCGGGCTTCCGCAATAGCATGAATATGTCTTGTCGACTGAGAGTTTTGTTTTGCGCGGCCGCCCTGCTCCGGTTCGCCGCCGCACAGCCTGCCACGGCGCCGCTCGGCCGCGGCGAACCTTCGTTCCAGCAACCGTCGCTCGCGCCCGGCGTGGATTACGTCGCGCCCTCCGAGCAGCAGGTGAAGGCGACGCTTGATCGCATTCGCGACTACTTCATCCGCTCCACGCCGTATCGCATCGTCGATTCCAGTACGGGCCAGGCGATCGCGGATTTTGCGCATCCCACCCGGACCGCCGGCATCGACACGTCGCAAGGGCGGTTCAACGACTGGGACTACCCCATGGGGGTGATCCTGGCAGGCCTGCTACTCGATACGCAAGTCACCGGCGACTCGAGCTATGCCGACTACGCACTGAAGAACTTCGATTTTCTCTTCGATCACCTGGACTACTTCGAGCGGCAGGCGCGGGAATTCGGGCCGCAACCCAACGGCTTGCGGCGCATGGTGGCGTTTCACGAGCTCGATGACTGCGGAGCCATGGGAGCGGCACTGATCGAAGCCTACGGCAAAAAACCGGACCCGCGGTATCGGGCCATGATCGATCGCGTGGCGGATCATATCGTTCACAAGCAGATGCGCATGCCGGATGGAACGCTGGCGCGGCCGCGGCCGCAACCCGTCTCTCTGTGGGCCGACGATCTTTACATGTCGGTGCCGTTTCTGGCCAAGATGGGCCGTCTGACGGGCGATCGCGCGTACTTTGACGATGCCGCCCGCCAGATCGTTCACTACGCCGACCGGCTGCTCGATAAGACCACCGGCTTGTACGACCACGCCTGGTTCCAAAACACACCGTACGATCCGCGTTTTTTCTGGGGCCGCGCCGGGGGATGGGCAATCATGGCCGCCGCCGAGTTGCTTAGCGTTATGCCGGAGGACCATCCGGATCGCGCCCGCGTGCTGGATATCTTTTGCCGCAGCGCGCAGGCGTTGGCGGGCGTGCAAAGCGGCAATGGCATGTGGCACCAGTTGGTGAACCGGGATGACAGCTACCTGGAAAGCTCGGCCACTGCCATGTATACGTTCGCTATCGCGCGGGGAGTGAATCGCGGCTGGCTGCCGCCCACCTATGCGCCCGTCGCGCAGACCGGCTGGCAGGCGCTGGCCACGCGCGTCCACCCGGATGGGCGGATCGAAGGGATCTGTGTCAGCACCACGGCGGCCTATGACGCGGTCTATTATTACAACCGTCCCACCGACCTGGGCGCGATGCAAGGGTACGGGCCGGCCCTGATGGCGGGCGCGGAAGTGATAACCATGCTGCGGCAGTTCGATATCGAGCGGAATTTGAACACGTTTCATTACCGGGTGAAGAAGCAGGGGACACAGAACTAACCGCGCGCAAGCATCTGGCGCGCGCAGTTATAGCCGGGAGCGCCCATCACCCCGCCGCCGGGGTGTGCGCCGGAACCGCACAGGTACAGCCCGCGGATAGGGGTACGGTAGCGGGCCCATCCCGCCACGGGACGCATCACGAACATCTGGTCGAGACTCATTTCGCCGTGGAAAATGTTGCCGCCGGTGATGCTGAAGCGGCGCTCCAGATCGAGCGGTGTCAGCACCTGGCGATGCTCGATGAGCGCGCCGAAGCCAGGGGCATATTCTTCGATCAACTGGATCACACGATCGCCGAACGGTTCGCGCAGATCGTCCCACGCGCCCTCGCGCAGCGTGTAGGGAGCATATTGCAGGAAGATTCCCATAATGTGCTTGCCGGGCGGGGCGAGCGCGGGGTCGTACATGGTGGGGATGGTCAGCTCGAGCAGCGGGCGCTCGGAGGGGCGGCCGTACTTGGCATCGTCCCAGGCGCGTTCCACGTACTCCACGCTGGGGCAGATGTGCATGGTGGCGCGATGATGCGGGCCGGGGACCTCGGGGTATGCAGTGAACCGCGGCAATCCGGAAAGCGCCAGGTTGATTTTGGCGCTGGTGCCTTCGATGCGGAAATGGCGGATGGCATCCAGGAACTCCGCGGGCAGGCCGCCCGCGTCGACGAGGCGCAGGAAGGTGAGCTTGGGATCCAGGTTGGAAGCGATGGCCGTGGCTTCGATTTCCTCTCCAGTTTCGAGAGCCACGCCGTAAGCGCGGCCGCCGCGAACAAGGATCTTCGCCACCGCGGCCTGGGTGCGTATTTCGGCTCCGGCGGCACGCGCGGCGGCGGCGATGGATTCGGATACCGCGCCCATGCCGCCGCGCACGAAGCCCCACAGCCCGCGATGGCCGGCCACGCCTCCCATGCAATGGTGCAGCAGAATATAAGCCGTACCGGGCGAGCGCGGTCCGCCATTGGCGCCGATTACGCCATCGGTCGCCAGTGTGACTTTCACCTCTTCCGCTTCGAACCACTCGTCCAGGAATTCGGCCGCGCTTTGGGTGAAAATCTTGACCAGCGCCACCATCTCACGCCGGTCGAGGCCGCGCAGCCGGGCGGCCAGCTTCAGATAATCGATGAAATCGCCCGGACCGCGCGGCGGAAATTGCGGCGGCGTGGTGAGCAGGAGGTTTTCAACTACTTGCGAGAGACGTTCGAGACGGTCCTCGTAAGCGGGATAAACTTCGGCATCGCGGCGGGAGAATTTGGCGATTTCGTTCAGGGTTTGGGCGCGATCCTGCCACATGAAGAAATGCCGGCCATCGGGAAACGCGGAAAAAAAGGCGGGATCCTTGGCATCCACCCGGTAGCCGTAGCGAGGTAAATCCAGTTCGCGAACGATGCGCTCCTGCAACAGGCTGGTGAGATAGGCCCCGGTCGAGACGCGATAGCCGGGCCAGATCTCTTCCGTGACCGCGCAGCCGCCCACCAACTCGCGGCGCTCGAGCACTAGGACGCGGCGGCCGGCGCGGGCCAGGTAAGCGGCCGTCACGAGACCGTTATGGCCGGCGCCGACGATGATGGCGTCGTACTTCACCGCGCGGGTTACCTCTTGCGGAATGCTACCACTGCCAACGGCGGCAGCGTCACGGCGATGCTGTACTTGCGGCCGTGTTTGGGAATCGGACGCGATGAAACCAGGCCGCCGTTGCCGATATTGGAACCGCCGAACAAGTAGGAATCGGTGTTCAGAATCTCCTCGTAGAAGCCTTCTTCGGGGACGCCGAATTCGTATCCGGCACGCGGCACGGGCGTGAAGTTGCAGCAGAACAGAATGAAATCCGACGGGTCCAGCGCGCGGCGAATGAAGGCGATCACCGAGTTCTCCCAATCGTGGAAGTCCACCCACTCGAATCCGGAGTAGTGGAAGTCCACCTGGTAGAGGGCGGGATTGGCTCGATACAGGCGGTTCAGCTCGCGGGCGAGAGCCTGAAGCTGGCGGTGATAATCGAATTCCAGGAGCTCCCAACGCACACCGGAGCTGGCGTCCCATTCCTCGCGTTGTCCGATTTCCTGCCCCATGAACAACAGCTTCTTTCCGGGGTGGCCCCACATGTAAGCCAGGAACGCGCGGGCATTGGCGAACTGGCGCCACTCGTCGCCCGGCATTTTGGCCAGCAGCGAGCCTTTGCCGTGCACGACCTCATCGTGCGAAATGGGCAGAACGAAATTCTCGGTGAAGGCGTAGAGCAGGCTGAACGTGATGGCGTTGTGGTGGTACTTGCGAAAGACCGGGTCCTGGCTGAAGTAGCCCAGCATATCGTGCATCCAGCCCATGTTCCATTTCATGGTGAAACCCAGGCCGTTGAGATACACGGGCTTGGACACGCCGGGGAAGGCGGTGGATTCCTCGGCGGCGGTGAAAGCGCCGGGGATGGAATGCGCCAGCACGTTAAACCGCCGCAGAAAATCGATGGCCTCCAGATTCTCGTTGCCGCCGTACTGGTTGGGAATCCACTCACCGGGTTGGCGCGAGTAATCCAGGTACAGCATGGAAGCCACGGCGTCCACGCGCAGACCGTCGATGTGATACTCCTTGAGCCAGAACAGAGCGTTGGAAAGCAGAAACGTCCGCACCTCATTGCGGCCGTAGTTGAAAATCAGCGTGCCCCAATCGCGGTGTTCGCCCTTGCGCGGGTCGGCATGTTCGTAGAGAGCGGTGCCGTCGAAAAACGCCAGCCCGTGCGCATCCTTGGGGAAGTGGCCGGGGACCCAATCGACAATCACGCCCAGGCCGGCCTGGTGGCAGCGGTCCACGAAGAACTTGAAATCGTCGGGTGTGCCGAATCGCGAAGTGGGAGCGTAATACCCGGTCACCTGGTAGCCCCAGGAGCCGGAGAAAGGATGCTCCATAATGGGCAGCAGCTCGATGTGCGTGTAGCCCATGAGGACGGCGTACTCGACCAGTTTCACGGCCATCTCGCGGTAGGTGAGGGACTGCCCGTAGGGGCCGCGCAGCCACGATTCCGCGTGGACCTCGTAGATGGAAACCGCGGATTTGAGAATATCGGTTTTGGCGCGCGTCTCCATCCACGCGGCATCGTTCCACTGGTAGCGGTCGATGTTCCACACGACGGACGCCGATTTGGGCGGCGTCTCGCTGCAAAAAGCGTAAGGGTCGGCCTTGAGCTGCTGGTAGCCGACGAAGCGGGAGCGCACATTGAATTTGTACGGCATTCCTTCGCCGATTTGCGGGATGAAGAGTTCCCAGACCCCGCCATTTCTGCGGCGCATGGGATGGCGGCGAACATCCCAATCGTTGAACTCACCCGCCACCGTGACGTTTTCGGCGTTGGGCGCCCACACAGCGAAGCGGACGCCGGCCGTTCCGTCCACCTCCTGCAAATGCGCGCCGAGGGTGCGATAGGCCTCGTAGAGCGTTCCCTCGGTGTGGAGATAGAGATCGGTATCGGAGATGAGTTGGCCGATGCGGTAGGGGTCGTCGAGATCGCTATCCCTGCCATCCCACAGGTGGGCGCGGAAACGGTAGCGCCGCGGCGCGCCCTCGAGCGTGGCGCAAAAAAGCCCGTTGTCATGCAACTTCGACATGGGGATGGGAACGCCATCGTCAAGCACCACGGCTGCCGATTCGGCTTGCGGCAGAAACGCGCGCACTTCCCAGCGCTCCTGGCCGTGCTTCTTTCTGACGGCGTGCGGGCCTAAAATCCGAAAGGCATCGCCGTGGTATCCACCGGCTATCGCTTCAATCTCTTCCGCGGTCATGAGAGTCTAGAGTCAAGTATGGCCGATTTTATTTTGGATCTGCCCAAAGCAGAGTTGCACTTGCACCTGGAAGGGGCGGTGGAACCGGAAACACTGTACGAACTGGATCCCGCAACCCCTTTAGAGGAACATCGAGCAGTGTACCACTATACCGATTTCGATGCTTTCTTGAAAGCCTTCGCGGCGGTGGGGAAGCGGCTGCGCACGCCGGACGACTACGGCCTGGTAACGCGCCGGCTGCTCGAACGCCTGGCGGCGCAGAACGTACGGTACGCCGAAATCATGATCGCGGCGGGGGTGGTGCTGTGGAAGGGGCAGGAATTCGGGCCGATTTTCGACGCCATTAGCGCCGCCGCGGCGGGATCGCCCGTGGAAGTCCGGTGGATTCTGGATGCGGTGCGCCAATTCGGGGTGGAACAGGCCATGCAGGTAGCGAAACTGGCGGCCGAGCGCCGGGATCGGGGGGTGGTGGCGTTCGGCATCGGCGGCAGCGAGGAGCGCGGTCCGGCGCACTGGTTCCGCGAGGTTTTCGGTTGGGCCCGCGATGCCGGCCTGCACCTGACCGCCCATGCCGGTGAGACGGCCGGCCCGGAATCGATTTGGGCGGCGCTCGAGCTCGGCGCGGAACGGATCGGACATGGCATCGCCGCCGCGCGCGCCCCGGAGCTGATGGCGCATTTGCGGGAGCATGACATTCCCTTGGAGATCTCGATCACCAGCAATCTGGTGACGGGGGTGGTAAAGTGCGTCGAGGACCATCCGGTGCGGCGGCTCTACGAGGCCGGGGTGCCGATCGTGTTGAACACCGACGATCCGGCGATGTTCCGCTGCTCGCTGGTGGAAGAGTACCGGCTGGCGCGGCGGGCGTTCGGGTTCAGCGAAGAAGAGTTGCGGCGGGTGGCGGAGAATGGATTCCGGTATCGATTTGGCGGGCGGAGTGAGTTGCGAGTATCTTCTATTTGAGGAGAAACACCATGGCGAACATCGGTTTCATCGGCTTGGGCATCATGGGAGGCCCGATGTCCAAGAATCTCATGAGGGCCAGGCACCACTTGGTAGCTTATGACATCGTGCCCGATCTGCTCGACCGGGTGGTGGCGGCCGGCGCCGGCAAGGCGAATTCGTGCGCGGACGTGGCTTCGCGCTCCGATATCGTGATCACCATGCTCCCCGACGGCCCGGAAGTGGAACAGGCGATGTTGGGCGCCGGGGGAGTGTTGGAGGGCGCGCGTGAGGGCATGACGGCGATCGACATGAGCTCCATCAGTCCGCTGGTGGCGCAGAAGGTCGGGGCGGCGTGCGCGGCTAAGGGAGTGGAGTTTCTGGATGCACCGGTGAGCGGCGGGGAGCCTAAAGCGATTGACGCCACGCTGGCCATCATGGTGGGAGGCGACGAGAGCGTTTTCTGGAAAGTCGAACCGATTTTGAAGGCCATGGGGACGAGCGTGACTCTCACCGGTCCGGTAGGCGCGGGGAATGTCACAAAACTGGCCAACCAGATTATCGTGGCATGCAACATCGCAGCCATGGGAGAGGCGTTGGTGCTGGCCACGCGCGCGGGTCTCGATCCGGAGGTGGTGTTCAACGCCATAAAAGGAGGCCTGGCCGGGAGCACTGTGCTGAACGCCAAGGCTCCCATGGTGGTGGCTCGCAATTTCAAACCGGGGTTTCGCATTAAGCTGCACCAGAAGGACCTGCGCAACGCGCTGACGGCGGCGGAATCCATGAAAGTGCCGCTGCCGCTCACCAGCATGGTGCAGCAGATGCTGATGACGCTGATGAACGAGGGCAAGGGCGATCTGGACCATTCGGCGATCGTGACGTTTGTGGAAGCACTGGCCAAGACCGAAGTGAAGAAAGCGGACTAGAATGCCGGAGCCGGACACGGCAGCCGCCGAATTCTATTGCCCGAATTGCGCGCAAGCGGTGAAAGATCCGCTGGTGTGCGGGGATTGCCAGGCTCTCATTTGCCGGGCGTGCGGCACGGTGCTGGAGCGAATCGACGAGCTGGGGATGGGTTGAGGGCACAGGGAAGTGGGGCAGCCTTTCAGGCTGCGGACGGCTTTAGCCGGCCTGTTGCCAGGGCTTGCGCGGGCGAAGCCGGCTGAAGCCCGCCGCAGGCTAAAAGCCTGCCCCACGAGTGATGGCGAATTCGGTTTCCAACTCCGGGCCGAGTTATTCCATGATGCGGATGGAGGCTGCGTTCGCGGGCATGGCCACGGAAACGATGCGCTCCAGGCGCACGCGTTCGAAAGCGTCGAGCAGGAGACGAGCTGTTTCCAGCATTACGCGGGAACCCAGGTGCGGAGAAAACGGCTGGCGGTTTCCGCCGCGATTTCCGGCTGTTCGCCGGCCGCGGGCAGCAGCCAGACTTCGCCGCGCCGATAGGCCTCTCCGGCAATTGTGCCGCGGCCTTCAATCGCAATCCACAGATGGCATGGCCGCGCCTCGGGACTTTCGGCGCCGCCCGGCGGGATGCGCACCAACTCGGTGGTGAAGTGCTTCGAGCGGACCAGTTCGTCGCGGCCTTCGGAAATGCGCAGCGGGCGCGCGGCGCCGGGGTGCGGTTGGAGATCGCAAATGGGGATGGCCTGTTCCAGGTGGAGGGGGCGCGGACGGCCGTAATCCCAGAGGCGGTAGGTGACGTCGGAATTCTGCTGGATCTCGCACAACACAATACCGGCGCCGATGGCGTGCACGGTGTGGGCGGGCGTGAAATACGTCTCGCCCGGATGCACGGGGATCCAGTTCACGAGGTTTTCGATCTCGCCGGTGGCGGCGGCCTGGCGCAAGCGTTCGCGGGTGATGGGCTCGCGAAAACCGAGCGCCAGAGCCGCGCCAGGCTCGGCTTCCAGGATGTACCACATTTCGGTCTTGCCGCGCGGGCCGTCTTCACCGTCATCGGGGTGGACCTGCACCGAGAGGCGCTCGGAGGTGAAGATCAGCTTGACGAGCAACGGCAAGTCCCGATCGGCGAGATACCAGGCTTCGCCGATGGGCTCCGGCGAGTCGGGAAACCATGGTTCGAGAAGTTCGCGGCCCCAGACTTTGGGACGTAGCGAAGGCTCGAGGCGAACAGTAGTTGTCATGCTACGAGTTGGCGACGATGAACTTGTGGAGGCGCTCCAGGCCGCGTTCGAGTTCGTGCATGGAGGCGGCGTACGAGATGCGCACGTGCTTTTCCGTTCCGAAGGCTTCGCCAGGCACTACGGCCACATGGGCTTCCTTCAGCAGGCGATCGGCAAACTGCAAGGTGTCACGGATGCCGCTTTGGCCGAAGGCCGCACTGATGTTCGGATACGCGTAGAAGGCGCCGCGGGGCTCGGCGCACGTGACGCCGGGAATAGCACGCAGCCGCGCCACCACGAAATCGCGCCGTTTGCGGTACTCCGCCAGCATGGCCACGACCGAATCCTGGGGACCGCACAGAGCTTCCACGGCGCCTTTCTGCGCGATGGAAGTCGGATTCGAGGTCGAGTGGCTCTGCAGTTTCCCCATGGCGGCGATGATGGGGGCGGGGGCAAGGCCAAAGCCGATGCGCCATCCGGTCATGGAATAAGTCTTCGAGAGCGAGCCGGCCACCAGCACGGTGTCCTTGGCGCCGGGAAGGGACGCGATGGAATAGGGCTCGCTATCGTAGAGGAAATGGCAGTAGCATTCGTCCGTCATCAGGTAAATGCCGCGGTCTTTCGCCAGGGCGAAGATCTTTTCGAATTCCGCCCGATCGATCAGGGCCCCGCTGGGGTTGCAGGGGGAATTGATAATCACCAGCCGGGTGCGCGGAGTGAGGTGCGATTCGAGGGCGCGGGCAGTGAGCGTAAAGCCATCGTGTTCATCGGTATCGACGAACACACACTTGCCGCCGGCATAGTTCACGACGTCTTTGTAAGTGACCCAGTAAGGGACGGGGATGACCACCTCATCGCCGGGGTTCACTAGCGCCTGGGTGAGATTGAAGATGACGTGCTTGCCGCCAACGGTGATGAGGCATTCGGCGGGCTGGTAGTTGGTGCCGAAATCCTGCTGGTGGCGCTGGCAGACGGCCTTCTTCAACTCGACGGTGCCGCCCACGGGTGTGTACTTGGTGAAGTTCTGTTCGAGTGCGCGGACGGCGGCCTGTTTGATGTTGTCCGGCGTGGGAAAATCGGGCTCGCCCGCGCCGAAATCCACCACGTCGATGCCATCGGCACGCAACTTGGCGGCATCCGCCGCCACTTTCATGGTGGACGACTCGCTGATTAGGGATATACGTTCCGCGATCCGGTTTGCGACTGCCTGCATAATGACCTCGTCAGATTACGTTGCGTTTCACCATGGACATCCGGCGGTGCAGGCGGTCTTCAACGGAAGCCGGCACCAGGCCGGAAATATCTCCGCCCAGGCTGAGTACCTGTTTCACCAGGCGGGAGCTGATAAACGAATATGCCTCGTTAGACATCAGGAAGATGGTTTCGATCTCCGGCCGCAGGCGGCGGTTCATGAGCGCCATCTGCAGTTCGTACTCGTAATCGGAGATTGCCCGGATGCCACGCAACAGGACGGTAGCCGAGAGCGCGGTGGCGTGGTCCACCAGGAGGCCGTTGAAAGAATCGACCTCCACGTTGGGGTAGGCGCGGACCACTTCGCGGAGCATTTCGGTTCGCTCCTCGACGGAGAAGAGCGGTTCCTTGGTTTCATTCCGCAAGATAGAGACGATGAGTTTATCGAACAACCGCGCGCCGCGCTGGATCAGGTCGAGGTGCCCGTTGGTAATCGGGTCGAACGATCCGGGGTAGAGAGCGACGGAGTGCGGCCTGCGCGGCAAGGTCTCTTTCACTTTCTTGGCGATTGTTCCATTTTAGCGGAATGCGGAGGGTGGGGTGTGGCCGGGCCGCGAGTTGGCAATGTGAAAGCAACCTTGGTTGCTTCGGCGGCACGCGAGGCGGTATAAACATATCGAGTCTCATGCCGCATCGTACCGTGTGGATTGCCGCGCTAATGGGGGTGGTCTCGGGACTAGCTCAGGAACTGCCCCCCGGGACGTTGCTGCTGGCGCGGGTTGAAGCGCGTGTCCGCGAGTCGCTGGCGCAACTGCCGGATTGCACGTGCGTCGAGACCATTCGGCGATTCGAGAGACCGCCGGGGGCCAATCCGGGCATGCAACCGGCCGATACCATCCGGCTACAAATCCTGTTCTCGGGCGACCACGAACTCTATGCCGTCAGGGGCGGCAGCCGGTGGGAATCCAATCCCGGCGCCTTGGTGGGGACCGGCCTGATCGGCAATGGCATATTCGCGCTCCATCTGAAGATGCTCTTCGTCAACCGGCAGGCCACCTTCGTGTACCGCGGCGCAGGCGCCGATTTCCAACCTTCGCAGCCCTATTACGATTTCAAGATGCCGGTGCTCATGAGCGGTTATTCGCTGAGCACGGGAACCGCCAGCGGGATTGTGGGACTGAAAGGCAAGGTGTGGGTCGATCCCGAGAGCTTCGATGTGGTGCGCCTCGAAATGCATGCCGACGATATCCCGCCTGAGCTGCCATTCGAGGAAGTCACCACCATTATCGACTACACCCGCGTGCGCATCGGTTCGATGGAAGTGCTGCTGCCGCGGGACGCCATCACGTATGCCGTGCTCACATCGGGCCAGAAAAGCCGGAACGAGATCGAATTCACCAATTGCAACGCATTCCACGCGGAAACCACGCTGCGGTTCGATGCCCCCGCCGCGGACGGTAAGAAGCAGTAGAACGCGCCGGATTGACGACCTTTTCGGCAGACAACTCGTCTACAATCGATAGCTGTGACTGCACGAAGAATTCTGGTTACCGGCGGGGCGGGCTACATCGGCTCCCACACCGTCCGGCTGCTGATCGCGCAAGGCTACGACGTAGCGGTGGTGGACAACCTCTCGAAAGGCTATAAGCGCAACGTCCCCGCTAAGCGATTCTACGAAATGGATGTGTCCGATACCAAGGTCTTGGCGGAACTGATGCGGCAGACCCAGACCGAGGCGGTGGTGCATTTCGCGGCGTATATCGCGGTGGGCGAATCCATGCTGGAGCCGGAGCGGTATTTCACCAATAACGTGGCGGGGTCGCTCTCGCTACTCACCGCCATGCTCCAGGCGGGCGTGAAACACATCGTGTTTTCCAGCACGGCGGCGGTGTACGGGAACCCGCACGCCAGCCCCATTCTGGAGAGTTTTCCCATTCACGCGGTCAATCCGTATGGGGAATCGAAGGTGATGGTGGAGACGCTGCTGCGGTGGTTCGATGCCATCCATCATGTGACCAGCGTGTGCCTGCGCTACTTCAATGCCTCCGGCGCCGCCCCGGAGGGCCATCTGGGTGAGGAACATGAGCCCGAAACGCACCTGATTCCGCTCATCCTGCGAGCCGTGAAGACCGGCACTCCGGTGACCGTCTTCGGCAACGATTACGAAACTCCGGACGGCACCTGCATCCGCGACTATATCCACGTGGACGATCTGGCGCAGGCCCACATTCTGGCGCTCGAATACCTGCTGAATGGCGGCGCGTCCGATCAATTCAACGTGGGGACGGGACAAGGACACACGGTCATGGAGGTGATCCGCGCCGTCGAGGAAGTCACCGGAAAGCAGGTTCCATATACGATTGGGCCGCGGCGCGAAGGCGACCCGGTAGCGTTGGTGGCCGGCTCGGAAAAACTGCGCGCCCGGTTGGGATGGCAGCCGCGCTATGCGGACATACGGACCATCGTGGAGCACGCCTGGAAATTCGCCAGTAAGTGACTGTCACTCCAGGTGCAAGGCGCCGAGGGTGGCAGGCCGTAGGAACCCGCGCGCTCGGAAATCGTCCGCGCCGGTGAAAGGTTTGCGGGCGCGTTCCGCCAGCCAGGTGGAGATTTCAACTTGCGTGATGCCGGGAATCAGCCGCAAGATGCCGGGCTGCACGGTGTTGACGTCGAACTTCACCGGCTCGTCGCTCTCCATCGCCACCAGTTTCACGTGCGTGCCGGGAACGGTGCACGGGATTTCGGCGCCCAGGCGCGAGTACAGGATCCGCGGATCGGCCAACACCTGCTCGCGCCACCGTTGGCGCGCGGCATCGATTCCCTTCCTGTTCAGATGGGCGACATCCAATCGCAGCGCGGCCAGGTAGTGGTCCCTCCACAAAGCGGCGGCCTCGGGATCGACAAATACTCCATGGCTCAGGTCGTTGAGGGCATCCACCACAATGGTTTTTTGCTCCGGAAACTGTTTGATGAACTCGCAAACGAAATCCAGCAGCCAGGGTGAGTTGGGGCTCTTGGCCGGATCGAACATGCCGCGCATGGCTTTGAGCGTCTCCGTTTCCCGCCGTGCCACGATCTCCTCGGACGGCACGGATTCGCCGCGCACGGCCAGCAGGAAAAAGAAGCTGGCATAGAAACCCTCCGATTGCAGCAATTGATTGGCATCGCGCAATTGCGAAAAGTCGCGGGCTTTCTCCAGTTGCACGCGCAGGTAGTCCGGTTCTTGAAACGCAGTTTCGAAAGCGAAGTGATTGTCGCGTACTTCCGTGTAGCGGGCCACGGTTTGCGAGTAACTGGTGAGGTCGGAAGCCTCGCGGTAATACTCGCTGGCGTGATAATTGGCGCTGCCGAAGAGCACCTGGCCGTGACGATAGCGCTGGCGCATCCAGGGGTCGGCGCCGATGTGCGCCTGGAGGGTCTCCAGGTGGATCGCGTACCCTTCCAGAAATGCCGTCGCCCGGTCGGAAAGCGCGGCCGTGCTATGGGGAATGGACGCCATGGGGTGCGTGTCAAGTTGGCGGCCTCCGAACATGAGGGCGGTCGCCATGTGACCGGTTTCATGGAGCAGGGTGATGTCGAATCGATCCTGATCCGCGTCCAGCAAGATGTAGGGTTCGGCAGCATGCTCCACCACCCCGCCGGGCGTTTCCAACTTGAAGCCCACGTTCGCGTGGTTGCCGCCGGGCGCGAGAACGATGTAGTAGTCCGGCGTGCCGCCGCCGGGATGCACGATATCGTACGCGGCGCGATAGACGCGCAAGGCGCGCTCGGCCGATTCGTTACCGAGCCAAGCGGTATAGCGGGAAGCGTCCGCCACCCGGCGCACGAGCGGCATCTTGAGCTCGATCTCGGCGCCGCTGGTATCGATCTTGGCCACGGGTTCGAGGAACACCGGATTTACCTGGCTTTGCGCCCTGGCAAAAAGGGCAAGCAGGCAGAGCAGGCACAGGGTGAGGACGGTACGCCGCATGAGCCGATCCTAGCGCAGTTTTCGGGTAGCGGCGTCCTGTTCTGGAGGCTACACGGTTAGCGAGACGGCTCCACGCCCTTTCACCACATCCTCGTAATACTGCTCGTACAGCGGAATGATTTTCTCGCTGCAGAAGCGCTCGCCGGCGGTCCATCGGCCGGCCTTCGACATGCGATAGTGCAGGGCGTCGTCGGTGAGCAAAGCCACCACGCGCGCGGCCAGGGCGGGGATATCGCCGGGAGATTCGAGAAAGCCGTCTTCGCCATCCGTAATCAGCTCGGGCACGCCGCCCACGCGCGTGGCTACGGGCACCACACCGCAGGCCATGGCTTCGAGCGCCGCCAGGCCGAACGATTCCAATTCGCTCGGCATCAAGAGCACGTGGGCCTGCGGGATAAGCCGCTCCACGTGGTTCTGCTTGCCCAGGAAGAGCACGTCATGCTCCACTTTCAGTTGGCGCGCCAGGTGTTCGGCGGGACCGCGTTCGGGTCCGTCGCCCACCATCAGCAGGCGCGCCGGCACGCGCTTGCGCACTTCGGCCAGGACGCGCACGCAATCGAGCACGCGCTTGACGGGGCGGAAATTCGAGAGATGGATGATCAGCTTCTCGCCATTCGGCGCGTAGGCGCACGCGCAGCTCTTGGCCTCATCCGGGCGGTAGCGCTCGCAGTTCACAAAATTGTAAATTACGCGGGAGACGGAGACGCCAAAAACACTCGCGGTCTCGCGCTTCAGGTACTCGCTGATGGCAGTGACGCCGTCGGAGCGTTCGATGGAGAATTTCGTGATCGGGAAATACGACGGCTCGAGTCCCACCAGCGTAATATCGGTGCCGTGCAGAGTGGTGATGAAAGGCACGCGCCGAGTGGCGGCGAGCATCTGCTGCGCCAGCAAGGCGGAAATAGAGTGGGGAATGGCGTAGTGTACGTGTAACACGTCGAGGTCGTAGGAATCGGCGACCTCGGCCATGCGCGAGGCCAGGGCCAGGCAATAGGGCGGGTATTGAAATAACGGGTAGTTGGTTACCTCCACCTCGTGGTAATGGATGCGCGGGGTATCCGGGTCGAGGCGTATGGGGTTGGCGTAGGTGATGAAATGCACTTCGTGGCCGCGGGCGGCCAGTTCCATGCCGAGTTCGGTGGCCACGATGCCGCTGCCGCCGTAAGTAGGGTAGCAAGTGATCCCGACGTTCACGGGGCCAGCGTAGCATGAACCGGGTGCAGGATTCCGTAGCCAATTCGGCCATGGATGTTTTCGTCCGGCCGCGCCACGTCGCCGCCGCCGAACCAGACGCGGATGGTATCGCCTTCCACCAGCACGGTGGGGTCGCAAATCACTTTGGAATCCCACACCGCGGTTCCGGCGAAGACGGCCGGCATCTTGCGCCACCGGACGCCATCGAGGGAGCGCGCCAGGCGCAGATCGCGAGTTTCATCCCTGTGGCGGGCGGTGTAGAGCATCCAGTAGAAGCCGTGGAATTGAAAGACGGCCGGTTCGCCGATGCCGGCTTCGTCATCCAGATCGAGCACCGGGTTCGAACGGAGCTTTTCCCAGTGCACGCCATCCGTGGACCGCGCGAGCCCCAGACGTTGGCGCGGCGGATCGGCGCGATCCTGTCCGAGATAGTAAAGGTAGAAGTAACGGCCGAGGCGGATGACGTAGGGGTCTGCCACGGCGCGTTCATCCCAGCTCATGTAAGGGCCGTAGCCAACCACGGGCTGGGGCAGTTTGCGCGCGTGCCAGAGGCCGATCCGCGGGCTCGCTTTCGGTCCCGCCTGATACCAATACCAGGGTTCATTGTTCCACGGGAGAGCCGAGCCATTGGCGGCGATGTAGGAGCCCTCCCAGGTGCGGGGATCCGGTTCGACGAGCGTACGCTCGCGACGCCAATCGAGGCCGTCCGGGGAAGTTGCGAGCACGGTACGCCAGGTGCGGCCATCGAATTCGGAATAGAAATTGAGGAGACGATCGGCGCGAACCACGGAAGGATTCAGCGCCTCGCCGGATGCGGGAGTGAGCACGGGTTCCGGGCGCATTTCGAAAGTGAAGGTCAGGGAAGGATCGCCGCCCGTGAGCAGCGGCAGGGTGAATTGGGCGTAATGAGCGCAGCCGGAAAGCAGCAGAAAGCCCGCCAGGGCAGCGGGCAGCCCCCGGTTCATTGCAGCGGTATCCGAAACTTCAGCCCCGCTCCTCTTCCGGGGCGGGATTCGAGCTGCAGTTCCGCGTTCAGGGAACGCGCGCGCCGCTTCAGGCTGGCGGGACCCAGGCGCAGCAGCTCCAGCTCCTCCAGCGAGTAGGTGCCCGCGAAATTGAAACCGTGGCCGTTGTCCTCGATCGAGATTTCCAGTCCCCGCTCGGTCTTCTCCATAGAAACCGCAACGCGCGTGGCGCGCGCATGCTTCTGCACGTTGTGCAGGGCCTCGCGGATCATTTGCAGCACTTCCAGGCTCATTTCCTGCGGCAGGCCCACCGGAGTGGCCGCGCCAATGAACGTGACCGGCACGCCGCTCTCCTTTTGGAAGGTCTCGGCCGCGCGGCGCGCCGTGGCGACCAGGTTGGCGCCATCCACATCCACGGGGCGCATGCTGTGCAGGAAAACGCGCAGGTCGCGGACCTGGGTGCTGGCCAGCGACTGCAATTGCGCCAGTTCCTCCATGCCGGCGTTGACGTCCCGTTCCATGATCTTGCGCAGGATCTCCAGGCGCATCTGCAGGCTGATGAAATTCTGCAGCGGGCCGTCGTGAAAATCGGAAGCGATGCGCGCGCGTTCTTCCTCGCGGGCTTTTTCCGCCGCTTCCCGCGCATCGCGGAGGTCCTTTTCGAGCGACCGGATGGCATCGTCCTGGCGCCGTTTGCTGGAAGCGAAACCGCAAGCCAGCGCTCCCGCCACCACTACCGTACGGCCCAGCAGGTGCAGGGACGAGACTGGGAGAACGGCGCAAAATACGGCCGCCACACCGGCAATCACCAGCACCTCCACCAGGCTGTAGAACGCCAGGGCTTCGGTCATCAGGTAGAGAAAGAACGCCGAGGCAATCCAGGCGAGCTTGTCGCGGCCATAGCTGGCAATGATGAGAAGGTACACCGTGTCGGCGAACAACGCGGCCAGGCCCAGCATGCCGGTTTGCTCGTTTCCACGTAGAGCGACCACCACGCTATACACCAGGTAGAGCGCGAGCAGCCCGTAAAACGGGGTGGCGGAATCGGGCAGAACGATATACGTGATGGCCAGAACGGCGGCGGCCAGAAGAATGCGGAGCCACGCCAAGCTCCGTTCCCAACCGAGTTTATGGAGCCAGGTCACGGTGCTACCTGCGATACAGGTAGAGAGTGCGACTACGGCCTTCACCATCGTCGGCGATGTTCTCCACCTTCTCGGGGGTCCAGTTGCGAAACTCGAAATCGTGGGCCACTACGCGAGCGCCTTTCTTCAACTGCCGGTCGAGCAACGGCTGCACTTTATTATTGATCGAATCGGGCAGCAGATACACCGTTACCAGGTCGGCGGAACTGTAATTCTGCGCCAACAGGTCGCCATTGACGATGCGGGCGTTCTTCTCCAGCCCCAGCTTGCGAATGCGCTCGAGGCTCTGGCGGCAAAGGTCCCTGTCGATCTCGATACCCACGGCATAGGCATGGAACTTCTGCGCCGCCATGATGACAATCCGGCCATCCCCCGAGCCCAGATCGAACACCTTTTCGCCCGCCTTCAGGCCGCCTAGCCGCAGCATCTTCTCCACAATGGTTTGCGGAGTGGGATAGTAAGGCGCCAGGATGGCATCGCTGCTCTGGCCAGCGGCGGAAAGGGCCGCGAGCAGCCAAAGCCCCGCGGCGCCTTCACGCAAATTCCTCACAGCCAGACCTTCTCGACCGGCACACCGCGCTTGCACCACTCGCAGTGCGCGGCATCCACGTAGTAGCTGGCATCCAGTTTGGCCAGGTAGTAAAGCGGGAGGTCGCCGCAGTTCCAGGTGTTGGGGGTGGGCTGATAGATGACCACAGCGAGTCCGACCACCACGGCCCCATGCGATTCGAGGAGCGACTTGAGATCGGAGAGTTTGGCTCCGGTGCGTAGAATATCGTCCACGATCACCACCTGCTCTCCCGGCTCGGGGAGCAGGTATTGGCGGAAATGCAGGGACTCGTGAGCGTGTTCGCGCTCGGCCCAATAAACCTGGCGGGCACGCAGAGCGTCGCACACGCCGAACGCCACCGGCAGACCGGCGGTCATGGGCACCACCACGGAAAGCTCCCTGGCGATGGCGCGGATCTCCGGGTTGGCCCGCAGCAGGCGGCTCAAGCCCACGGTCATCATGCGCAGATGGGCGGAGTAGCGCAGGGCCATGGGCACCTGCAGATACTCGTTGGAATGCAGCCCGTTGGGATACTCGAAATGGCCGTCGCGCAAGGCACCGGTGGCGCGCAGGACGGCGACGACCTCATCCGATGTGGGGGTCAGGTGCATGTAGCCTCGTTTCTAATTCGCTCCGTGTCCCGTCAGGACGCGGGGAATGGTCCGCAATAGAATTTTCCAGTCCAGGGCCAGCGACCAATTATCAATGTACTGCATATCCAACTTCATCCAGGTCTCAAAATCCACTTTGTCGCGGCCGGAAACCGCCCACAGGCAGGTCAGGCCGGGACGCATGCGCAGACGGCGGCGCTGCCAGCGCTGGTATCGTTCGACCTCGGCGGGAATGGCCGGGCGCGGTCCCACCAGGGACATGTCGCCGCGCAGCACGTTCCACAACTGCGGCCATTCGTCGATGGAGAACTTGCGTAGGTAGCGCCCCAGCGGAGTGAGCCGCGGGTCGTCCGGGATTTTGAAGGCGGTCTCGCGGGTACTAAGGTGCGCGAGGGTCGGTTTGAGATCTTCCGCGTTGTCGCACATGGAACGGAACTTATAGAAAAGAAAACGGCGGCCATTCAATCCGCAGCGCACCTGTTTGAAGATGGCCGGGCCCGGCGAGGTGAGGCGGATCAGCAGCGCGACCAACGCCATAAACGGGAGGAGCACAATGGCCGCCGCGCCGGCGATCGACAAATCGGTCACCCGTTTTACCAGCAGCCGGATCTCGTCATAGGGCGCTGCTGAAAAAGTCAGCAGCGGGGTCGCTCCAAAACGATCCAGCGAGACCGTGCTGTTGACGTGGGGGAAGAAATCGACCGCCACGCGCGTGCGTACGCCCTCTTCATCGCACAGCAGAAAGATTTCCTCCAGCTCGGCAAGGCTTTCGCTGGCGACCGCGAACAGGATTTCATCCACTACGTGCCTCTGCAGAATAGAAGGCAGCTCGCCAACCGGCCAGACCGGATAAATGGAACCGAGCGCAATCTCGGACGGCCCCGGCCTCTCGCTGAGAAAGCCGCGCAGCCGCACGCCGTAGTTGCCGGATGCTTCCAAGGCTTCAGCCAGCCGGAGGGCGCGGTCGCCCGTGCCTACCACCATCACATAATGCGGGGCGGCGAATTCGCGGCGGATGATCCCTACCAGGCGGCCGGCTGTCAATCGGAAAAGCAAAAACAGGGTCCAGGCAAACCCCGTGAAGAGGAGCAGAAAGGGGCGGCTCAACTCCAGGCGCAATACATACTCGAATACCACCAGGCACAGCCCGCTATAGGCGCATTGGCGGGCGGTGTCCCGCAGGATAATCCCCGGATGCCCGGAATCGAGCTTTTCGTAGATGCCGAGCCAGACTCCGATGCCGAGCCAGGCCACCAAAGAAAAGCCCAGGACCAGCACTTTCTGTTGGGCGGTGAGATAAAAAACGTTTTCCAGATGGAGGATACTACGCGTCCGGTAGGCTGCCTGAAATGCCAGGGTGGTCAGGATAACATCCGATAGCGCGAACAAAACACGGGCTTTACGCTGACGGCTGAACATCCGGACCCAGCATATCACGTGGCGCTGGTGAGCCCAAGGCAGCGCCCGGTCTTAAAGCTCTAAGGAATCGTGGCCGATAAAGCAAGCATGAAAATGGACCGTGCCGCATATGCCGCCGTGGTGGCGGCGACGCTCTGTGGTTGGGCTTCCGGGGCGAGCTCAATTACGGTGTCGCCGGCCTCGTTGAGTTTCAGCTATCAGGTTGGCAGCTCAACGATGCCCAGTAATACCAAAGTCACGGTGACGCTGCCGAGCGGCTCCACGAGTGCTTATGTGATCAATGCCGTCGTGGCTGCCAGTCCAGCGGCGCCATGGTTGAGCGTCGCGCCCGCCGCCGGCTATTCGCCATTGGCCCTGACTGTTTCTGTAAACCCCACGGGTCTGGCGCCGAGCAGCTATTCCGCGTACATTACGATAACCACCGCCCCGGCGAGTAGCACCATCTCGATTCCGGTCACGTTTCTGGTCTCGAATCCGCCATCCTCGATCGTGGTTTCCTCTCCTTCCATCCAAACCTTCAGTCCGGCGACCACCAGCAGCAACGACACCTTTTCATTTAATTTCACTACCGGTGGAACGTGGCCCGATTTTCCGCAGACGGATCCGACCACTTCCGGCGAATTGGATGTGGCATCGAATGGCGGCACCATTTCCTTCAATGTGGCAGCGGCTCTCGCCACGGGATCGCCCAAGGGAACCGGGATGTGGTTTCGCATCGGACCCAGGGGAGCGGCTCCCACCGGGACCACCACCAGCGGGGTGGCGATTGAGGGATCGTACGTACCGCTTACCTTGATGCTGGACTACACAACCGTAAATGCGCTTCTTCCGGGGAGTTATGGAGGAACCATTACGATTACGCCTACGACCAGCGGAAGCACATCGTACACGGTATCTGTCAATCTCGTGGTCTCCGCCGGCGCACCGACCATGGAGACCATTTATCCGAGCGTGATTGTCCAGAGCCCGACCGTTAACCCCATGATTACGATTACCGGCACGAATTTCTTCACCACCTCCGTGGTGACGATCTACCTGCCAACTACGCCTGGGTGTTCGTCTACTAGCGTGCCCGCCAGCACGCCTACGCAGATGACGGCGACATTGCTGAGTAACACGCTGATTCAGGCCACTCTCGTCAACACCTCGGCCATTCTGCAAAGTCCGGCGGCGCTGTGCGTCGTGGTTACCAATCCCGTTCCCCCGAACAATCCTTCGCAATTACCCGGCGGCCCGATCGAGTTCGATGTTCTTTCCGTCACGGAGATGGCGATCACAGGGGTGACCAACGCCGCTAGCTATGTACCCAAGGCCACGCAAACCGGTACCGATCCCGACCCGGCGCTAACGGCGCAGTCGGCTGCCGCGCCTGGGGAGATCATTTCGATTTTCGGCCGCAATCTGGGGCCCTCCGCGCCATATAGCGTTCCCCTGACTTCGGTAGGAGGCAACCAGTTCTTTCAAACGTTCGTCCCGGACCCGGACAGCCCGTCGAACCTGATCGAAGTTGTGTTTAATTACAACGATCCGGCCACCGGGAATCCGGCTACGCCGATATGGGCGCCCCTTATCATGGTTTCCAACAACCAGATCAATGCCATCGTACCGTTCGAATTGGCCAACGTGATTGGCACGGCGTATAACAACGTGACGGTAGAGGTGATGGATGGCTCGGCTGCGACTATCAACCAATACGGCTTGATTATGGTCAACGAAGACCCGGGAATATTCACCATCGGGGGGTTGGGCACGGGGCAAGCGGCAGTGCTCAACTACAACAACACGACCCAGACCTACTCGATTAATTCAGCCAAGAACGCGGCGCCTCGGGGCTCTACCATCGTCATTTATGCGACTGGTTTGGGCGCCCTGTACAATCCCATATCCGACGGGTTCATCGCCCTCAGCTCGGACTCGGTAGTCGATCCGGTGCAGGTGACGATCGGCGGACAACCGGCCGTAGTCAGCTACGCCGGAGCGGCGGGAGGATCGGTCGCTGGATTAGTGCAGGTCAACGCGATCGTGCCGCCGACTGTGGCTGTGGGACAGGCCGTCTCGATGACCGTGACGGGGGGCACTCTGTATACGGCGCGCCGCAGCCAGGCGAACGTAACTATCGGGGTGCAGTAGTGGCCGGGCCGTCTTGCGGCGTACGGCCGCCGGCTTTCTGCTTCGCGGCCATTTTGCGCTCGAGCGCCTGCATTAATCGGGCCTCCACATCGCTTGGGATGGGGTACGGTTCCATTCCCTTATAAATCTTGATCGTCCGTCTGGTGGTATCGGCAATCACCCAACAATTGGGGCATTCGGTGATATGCTGCTCTAGTTTGGCCCTAATCTCGTCCTCGAGATTCTCGTCCAGGTAGTCGCTCAGCTCATGCAGAAAGTCTTTACAGGTAAGCAAAGGCGTCGTCCCCCTTACGCTTGAAATGGCGGGTTAGTTTTTCTCGCAACTGCAGCCGCGCCCGCAGCAGTCTGCTTTTCACGGCGGGAATGGACAAGCCTAAAGCCTCGGCCGTTTCTTCGGTCGAGAGTTCGTCCATATCTCGCAGCACGAACACAGATCGATAGGGGGGTTCCAGACTCTGGATCGCCGTGCTGAGAATTTCACCCAGCTCCTCTCGTGAAAAACGTTGCTCGGGATCTTCGCCCCAGGCGGCGATCTCGCGGACAATGGTGTCCTCGCCAGTGTCGATGGTCTCGTCGAGGGAGACCGACTTGTCGGTCTTGCGCCGCCGCAGCTTCATCAGGGCCTGGTTCACGGCGATCCGCACAATCCAGGTATAAAACTTCGAATTACCCTGGAATTGATCCAGGTGCTCGTAGGCCTTCAGAAACGTCTCCTGGAGCACATCCTCGGCGTCTTCGCGGTTTTGCGTCACGTGCTGAGCCAGCCGGAAGATCTTTCCTTCGTAACGCCGGACGAGCTCACCGAACGCGCGCTGATCCCCTTCGCGGGATTGCGCTACGAGGATGGTTTCGTCGCTTCCGGTCAGGCTGGAGACGCTCATGGCGTTGCACCCTCATCATAGCGCAGACGAATTCTCGGCCGGGCTCACTCCTCGCGCAGCGCCGACGTCGGATCCACCCGCATGGCCCGGACCGCTGGAAAACTCGCGGCTGCCAGGGCCATCGCGATCAATACTGCGACTGCCGCGGCCAGCGTGGCGGGATCGCCGGGGCCGATGCCGTAAAGCAGCGCGGCCAATACATTCCGCACCGCGAAACATCCGGCGAGGCCGATCGCCGCGCCTGCCGCGGCCAGCACCAGCGCCCGTCCGGCGATCGCGCGGAATACCATACCGGGCCGCGCGCCCAAAGCCATCCGTATTCCGATTTCCACCCGCCGGCTGGCCACTGTATAGGAAAGCACGCCATACAGTCCCACCGCCGCCAGCAGCAATGCCAGCGCGGCGAATCCACCGAGGATCCGCATCTGGAACCGCTGCCGGGAGACGGACGCCGCCAGCACCGCATCCATCGTGCGAAAGCTGACCGTGGTCTCGCGGTCCACGGCACGCACCGCCCGTTCGACGGCCCTTTCCAGGCTGGCCGGTGGCAGCGGTGTGTGGATCGCCAGCGTGCCGCTCGCCAGACGCTGGGCCTGCGTGTAACAGACGTAGGCTTGCGGAAAGGGGCCCTCGGTCATTCCGTACTGCCGCACATCCGCCGCCACACCCACCACCGTCAGCCAGTGCGGCTTCAGTTCCATGCTCTCGAACCAGATGCGGTCGCCCAGCGGGTTGCGGCCGGGCCAATACTTGCGGACCATTTCCTCGCTGAGGATCGCCACGCCGGCGGAGTTTTCCGCATCCCTGTCCGCGAAATCGCGTCCCGCGCGGAGGGGGATTTGCATCGCACGCAAATAACCGGGGCTGATCACGGTGTATGCCGCGTCCGCGCTGTCCGGAAGCTTGCGGTCCTCCACGCGGAACGACCCATCGGATGCGCCCTCCAGGGGCATCTCGTTGATCGTGCCGGCTGCCGTGACCCCGGGGATGGCCCGCACGCGCGCCAGCAGATCGGAGTATTCGGCCCGGAGACGCGGGATATCGCTTTCGTCGCGGTCCGAAGAAAACGACAACTCCGCCGCCAGCACGCGATCGGAGCGGAAGCCCGGATCGGTCGCGCTCAGGCGCAGGAAGCTCTTCACCAGCAGGCCGGCCCCGGCCAAAAGCACCAGCGAAAGCGAAACTTCGGAAATCACCAGCGCCGATTGGATGCGATGCGAGGTCCGGCCGGCGGTATAGCTCCGCGAGCCCGCCTTGATCGCTTCATTGAGATTCATGCGCGAGGCGCGCCACGCCGGCAGCACTCCGAACAGCACGCCGGCCGCGGTCGAAACCGCCAGCGCAAACGCGATGACGCCGCCATCGATGCGGATATCGCCGGCATGCGGCAGATCGGCCGGCAACAGCAGTTTCAGCAGCTCCATCGACCAGAGCGCCACCAGGAATCCCAGGGCGCCGCCGGCTAGTGAGAGCAAAAGGCTCTCCGTGAGCATTTGGCGGAACAATTGGGGCGGTCCGGCGCCCAGTGCCCGCCGTACCGCCAACTCCCGAGCCCTTGTCGTGACGCGCGCCAACAGCAGGTTGGCCACGTTGACGCAGACAATCAGCAGCAGAAATCCCACCGCCGCAAACAGCATCAGCAGCGCGGGACGCACCTTGCCGGCGATGTGGGCGGCAAGCGGCACGACTGCTGCGTCCTTGCCCATAAACGGCCCCGGCTCCTGCCGATAGAGCCGCTGCATCATGGCACCCAGTTCCGCCTGCGCTTGCTCGAAGGTAGCGCCCGGCCGCAGCCGCCCTACGACCCTGTGATTATGCGCCGTGCGGCTTTCGACAACATCGCCGACGGCAGCTATGGAGAGCCAGGCTTCGGCCTTATCGGGATAATCGAAGCCGGGCGGCATGATGCCAATCACGGTCGCGCCCATTCCGGCCAGCCGGATGGTGCGGCCAAGAATCGCCCGGTCGCCGGCATAGAGACGCTGCCAGAGGCCGTAGCCGATTACGGCGGTGAGGGGCGCGCCTTGCACCTGTTCGGCGGGCAAAAAACTGCGTCCCACCGAAGGATGTACTCCCATGACATCGAAGAAGCCGTTGGTTACTTCCGCCGCCACGACGCGTTGCGGGGGATCTCCGGCGAGATTGACGGTATCGGAGCCGAATGCCGCGAGCGCGGTAAAGCTGCGATTCCCGAGAGTCCAGTCGCGAAAGTTGGGATAGGCCACCGGCATGGGATGGCCGGATTCGCCAACTTCCGAAACCCACGCAATCCTGTCCTGATCGGGATAGGGCAGCGGGTTCAGCAACACCGCTTTCACCACGCTGAAAAGCGAGGTGCCGGCGCCCACCCCCAGAGCCACGGTCAAAACGGAAACCGCCGTAAGGCTGGGGACGCGGCGCAGAGATCTCAGGGAATGACGCAGTTCGACGAGCAGCATGCCGTCAGGCTGTGCAACTGCTCTGCCAAGCGTAAGTCATTTGTGCGCAAGGGGTCGAGTGCCGGCGGCTGTCCGCTACTGGGACGGCTCAGACGCCCCAGAGATACTCGTCTCCAACCGGCAGCGGCTGTTTGCGGATTTCCTCCCGCCCGCGCTCGAAAGCCAGCATGTCGATATCGAACCACTTCTGGGTCTTCACGATCTTGCGCAGGGCGCTGACGATTTGCTCTTCTTCGAGCAGGCCGGTGGCTTCCACCAGCGCCCCCAGCATCACGATATTCCCGGCCTTGGCGACCCCGAGCTGGTCGGCAATTTCGGTGAACGGAACTGCCACCTGGCGCACATCGGAGCGCAGACAGTCTTCGGGAAACGCGGGCGCGTTGTAGAGCACGATGCCACCCGGGTCCACGGCGGCCAGGAATTTGCGCAGGGAGGGCTCATTCAACGCCAGCAGCACGTTGGAGCGCGAGACCAGCGGTGAATCGATGGGGCCCGCGGCCAGGCGCACATGGCAATTGGACGTGCCGGAGCGCATCTCGGGTCCGTAGGAAGGCAGCCACGAGACGTGACAGCCCGCGTCCAAACCGCCTTCGGCCAGCACTTCGCCGAGCATCAGAACGCCCTGGCCGCCAAAGCCGGCCACCTTGATGCGCATGTCGAACGCCGCCGCCGGGTGGGATTCCTCATGGGCGGCTTCATCGGCTGGAACGGCGGCGCCGTTAGTCAAGTTCAAAATGCGCGGCAGTTCTTCCACCGCCGGTGGCGCGGCGTGCGGCGAACGGGGCACGGCAGTCTTGGTGCGGTCCCGCAAGTTGGCGATAGGAAAAGTGGCGGCCATCTCTTCGCGGACGAAACGCTGCGCGTCCACCGGGTCGAGCTTCCAGATGGTGGGACAGGGGGAGAGCACTTCCACGAACGAGAATCCCAGGCCCTTCACCTGGTTTTCGACGGCGCGCTTGATCACCTTGGCCGCGCCCATGATCTGTTTGTTGTTGCCCAACGCCACGCGCTCGATGAAGACCGGCGCTTCGAGCGAGGCCAGCAGCTCGCAGACGCGCAGGGGGTAGCCTTCGTTTTCCGCCGTGCGGCCGAAAGGCGAGGTGGTGCTCTTCTTGCCGAGCGGCGTGGTGGGGGCCATCTGGCCTCCGGTCATGCCGTAGATGCCGTTGTTAACGAAAATCACGGTGATGGGCTCGCCGCGGTTGGCGGCATGCACGATTTCCGCCGTTCCGATGGCGCCCAGGTCGCCGTCGCCTTGATAGCTCAGCACGATGGCTTCGGGCCGGCTGCGCTTCATGGCGGTCGCCACAGCGGCGGCGCGGCCGTGCGCCGCCTGCACATTGCCCACGTCGAAATAGTAATAGCCGAACACCGAGCAACCCACCGGGCTCACCAGCACGGCGCGGTCACGGACTCCCAGTTCATCCAGCGCTTGGGCCAACAGCTTGCTGACGATCCCATGCCCGCAGCCCGGGCAGTAGTGGGTCTGATGCTGGAGTTCGGCCTTCCGCTCGAAGTGGTCGTAGAAACTTTCGGACCGCTCATGGGTGACGGTAAAGTTTGTGTCTGGCGAGCTAGCCATGGACCAATACCTCCTCGGCTTGGCGCAACTCCACGAACCGCTGTTCGAGGAATGTCAGTACCTCTTCGGCGGACGGCACATTGCCGCCCACGCGGTTGTACAATTCCACCGGCCGCCGGCCTTCAATCGCCAGCCTTACATCGTCAACCAACTGGCCGGTGCTCATTTCCACCGCTACGAAGGCCCGGGCGCGCTTGGCGAGCTGCCGCAGGAGCTGGGTGGGGAACGGATAGAGCGTCAGCGGGCGCAGCAAGCCGGCTTTCAAACCGCTGGCCCGCGCCTGTTCCACCACGGCTTTCAAGACGCGGCCCACGATGCCGAATCCCACCAGCACGATATCCGCATCGTCCGTGCGCCACTCTTCCACCCGCACCTCGCGCTGCTCGGCGGCGCGGTACTTGGCCTCCAGCTTGCGCACGTGCTTCTCCATCAGGTCGGGCTCGAGATAGATGGAAGTGATCAGGTTGCGATGCGTTTCGATCGTGCCGGTAACGGCCCATGGCTGGGCGGCCGGCGGCGGTTGAGGATCGGCGAACAAGACCGGTTCCATCATCTGGCCGATATAACCATCGGTCAGCACCACCACCGGATTGCGGTAGCGGTCGGCCAGGTCAAAAGCCAGCGTTGTCAGGTCAGCCATTTCCTGGGCCGAAGCCGGTGCCAGCACCAGGGTGCGATAGTTGCCATGGCCGCCGCCCTTGACGATCTGGTTGTAATCGCCCTGCTCGGGAGCAATGTTTCCCAACCCGGGACCGGCGCGCATGATGTCAGCCACCACGCAGGGCAGCTCCGCCCCAGCCAGGTAGCTGAAGCCTTCCTGCATGAGGCTGATCCCGGGACCGCTCGACGCCGACATGGCGCGCACGCCGGCGGAGGCGCTGCCATAAAGCATGTTGATCGCCGCCACTTCGCTTTCGGCCTGCACGAACACGCCCCCGGCCTGCGGGAAATACAGCGCCGCGGCCTCCGCGATTTCGCTCGCCGGGGTGATGGGATATCCGTAATACGCCCGGCAGCCGGCCAAAACCGCTGCCTTGACGATCGCTTCGTTGCCTTTGGTGAGTTGTTTCTGCATGGCGATCTCCCGGCTACGCCGCCTGCCGGCGCAAGACTTTTATTCCGCCCGGCTCGGGGCAGGCGAAGAAACAGATGCCGCACCCGGTGCATCCCGCACCCAGGTAAACGGCCGGATGGTAGCCATAGCGATTCAGGTGGCCGGCCAGTTGCAGCACTTTGGGCGGGCAGGCCTCCACGCAAAGACCGCAGCCTTTACACTCATCCGTATTCATGAGAACCATGCCGCGGTCCGGTTTCGCTGTAATTAAGACTTCCGCCATGTTGCCTCCTCACGCCACCAATGCCGGCTTCGCGTCCAAATAGTGGGCGCGGACGGCAAAATCGTAGAGCTCGTCCTGGAATTTGGGGTCTGAGATGGCAATCAGAGCTTCGGCTCTCTGCCGCAGACTCTTGCCGCGCAGGTAAGCCGTGCCGTATTCCGTTACTACATAATGTATATCGGCGCGGGGTGTCACCACACCTGCCCCCGATTCCAAAACCGGCACAATGCGCGTAACCGTACCGTTTTTGGCGGTGGAGGGCAGGGCGATAATCGGCTTCCCGCCTCTGGAACGCCCGGCCCCGCGCATGAAATCGAGCTGCCCGCCGAAACCCGAGTACGGCCTGGTACCGATGGAATCGGCGCAAACCTGGCCGGTGAGATCCACCTGAATGGCGGAGTTGATGGCGATCATGTGGTCGTTTTGCGCGATAACGAACGGGTCATTCACGAAGCTGGTGGCGCGGAATTCGAAAATGGGGTTGTTATCGATGAAATCGAAGAGCATCCGCGAGCCGAGGACGAACCCGGCCACCACCTTGCCCTGCAGCAAGGTCTTTCGCGCGCCGTTGATTACGCCGGCTTCGATCAGCGGAACCGCGCCATCGGGGCACATTTCGCTGTGGATGCCCAGGTCGCGGTGATCTCCCAGACACGCCAGCACCGCGTTAGGGATGCCGCCGATGCCCATCTGCAAGGTGGCGCCATCGGGGATCAGCCCGGCCACGTTTTTGGCGACCCGCCTGTGGAGCTCGGTGGAAGCCTCCTGCTTGAACTCGAGGATAGGGTGGCACGTGGGGACGATGGCCGCCAGGCGGCTGACGTGTACAAACGTATCGCCCAGGGCGCGCGGCATTTGTTCGTTGACTTCGGCGATGACGTGCTTGGCGCGGCGGGTAGCGGTGAGAGTGCAATCGGCGCCGATGCCCAGGCTGACGTATCCGTGCCCGTCGGGCGGCGAAGTCTGGATGAATGCGACATCGAGAGGCAGCTCGTTTTCGAAAAGCCGCTCGATTTCGCTGAGGCAGACAGGCGTGTAATCGGCGCGGCCTGCGGCCACGGCCTCCCGAACGTTGCCGCCGAGGAACAGACCGTTATGCCGGAAGTGGCCTTCATACTCCGGCCGGGTATAAGCCGGGATGCCGCAGGTCAGCATGTGACAGATTTCGACGTTGTGCAGGGAGGGAGCGCGTTTGACCAGCGCATCCAGCAGCGTAACCGGGGTGCCACAGCCTTGCTGCACCCAAACGCGGTCTCCGGAGCGGACCAGATCGACCGCATAATCGGCGCCGCAAACCTTTTGTTGATAATCGGATAGCTGGAACATAAATAACACCACCCGTAAGAGGTGCCGGACCTCCTGGAAACATTATAGTTCCAGGCAATTAGATCTTCAATGCCTTTTATGGGGATATAAGCGGAGATTATGGGAAGGGGAAACCAAATCAGGTACAGCTACACTGAATAGGAGTTCCCGTGCAAACGCATGTTGAGTTTCGCTCCGACCGATTCCTCGCATTTGATGGCGAGGAGGAACAGATCAACCCCGGCCTGTGGGGAAAGCGACTGGCTGAGTTCCTCCGGGATAGTTTGCGAAAGGAGGGGTTTGAGACGGAGGAACCGATAGCGGAGGATTGGGGCTGGGTCCTTCCCGTAGCCAACGAGCACTTTCGCCTGTGGATCGGCTGCGGTCACTACCATTAGTACCCCGACGGTTTTCTCTGCTTCATCGAGCCGCATACGCCCTTTGTACGCAAGCTGTTCAGGAAGATCGATACGCAAGCGCGCGTTGCGTCTCTTCAACGGGCCATCGATAAGGTTCTTAGCGAGGCACCCGGCATTCGGGAAAAGCGTTGGTGGACGTATGAAGAGTTCAATAACCCCGTGTCGCGCCACACGGGAACTTAGAGTGTGTTATAGAGTCTTTGCGGCGTCCGCGCTACACCGTTAGCGATTGCTAGCGGGATACGAAAAAACCCATGTCAGGCCGCGGATAAACGCAGATCAACGCAGATAGCTTCTTTGTTCCATCGGCGTTTATCCGCGTTCATCGGCGGCTAACACTCGGTTAGGCCACGCCCTCGAGCGCCTGAGCCAGGTCGGCGATCAGGTCCGCCACATCTTCCAACCCGACCGATACGCGGATCAGGTCGGGCGTGATCCCCATCGCCTCCCTTACCTCTGGAGGCATCGAAGCATGGGTCATGGTGGCGGGATGCTCGATGAGCGATTCCACGCCGCCCAGCGACTCGGCGAGAGTGAACAGCCGCACGCCTCCGAGCATCCGCATCGCGGCCTCTTCCCCGCCGCGCAGACGGAAGGAAAACGTTCCGCCGTATCCCCGCATCTGCCGCAATGCCAACGCGTGCTGCGGGTGGGTTTCCAATCCGGGGTGAAGCATGCGCTCGATGGCCGGCTGCTGGCTTAACCAGCGGGCAACCGCCAGCGCGTTGCGGTTGTGCTCCTCCATGCGGATGGCGGGAGGTTATGAGAGGCGACAGGCTCATCCAGCATTCATAATTAAAATTAAAGACCCCGTAGTATGATTTAATGAGACAGTCGGTGGGCCCCGTTAGTAAAGTTCGCTAGGAGGCGCGCGACGGGCGCAAGAGCCAGAGCATTTCCGTGCAGTGCGTTGATTGTTGGGATCGCCTCCACCTTCCTGCCTGCCTTCGGAGAAGCGCCGCAACCCGCCAACTGGGTGGTGCTGTTCCAGGATAATTTTTCGCCTCCGGCAAACAACTGGCAAGTCTGGGGCGCCGACGCCACCGACAACTGGCAACTCGCACAGGACGGAAGCGAGACCGTCTACTCCGGGCAAGGCTATGCCTGGCTGAACCTCACTGGCCGGCAATGGAACGACTACCGCTTCGCGAGCCAGATCAAACTGCTTCGGGATGGGGTCATCCTCAACTACCGGTTGACGAGCGTGACCACCCGCTACTTCGTCTCCCTTCAGACCGGGGGGCTGAGATTCTCCAAATCGACAGATTCGTCGCCGGCTGCCGTAGTCGTGGCGTCGGACAATTCGGTTTACTCGTTGGGGACGTGGTATGAGGTCGAGATCGTCGGAATCGGCGGGGATATCAAAACCTACGTTAACGGCGTTCTGAAGATGGAGTATGTCGATCCCGCTCCGCTGACTTTTGGCGGCATCAACTTTTCCGGTTTTGGGGATACCCTCGCGGAGGTGGCTAACGTCGAAGTGAGCGGGCCCCCGTCACCCGTATCTCAGCCATGGGTGAAGGTCGGCGGCCCACTGGGAGGAATCGGTTACGACATTAAAATGCGCCCCGACAACCCGGATGTCATGTTCGTGACCGATGCATACGCCGGCGTCAACAAGAGTGTCGATGGCGGTCAGACCTGGTTCGCCTCCAACAGCGGTATCACCACCCGCAACGGGGTATCCGGCGATGCGATTCCGATTTACTGCCTGACGATCGACCCGAACGATCCCGACATCGTCTGGACCGGCATGCAGAACGCGCGCGGCATTTTCAAGTCCACCGACGGCGGAAACACTTGGGTGGAGAAGGACCAGGGCGTAGTAGAGCCGTTCGGGATCTCGTTTCGCGGTATCGCGGTGGACCCGCACAACTCCAACATCGTTTACGCCGCGGCCCAAATCGACAGCGCGGAGTGGTCACAGACGCCGCTCGCCCCAGGGGCACAGGACACTGCCATGGGAGTGGTGTATCGGTCGTTGGACGGCGGCGCAAGCTGGAACGCCATCTGGCGCGGCGATAACCTGGCGCGATACGTCTGGATCGATCCGACCGACTCGAACGTTATCTACGTTTCGACCGGCATCTTTGATACCCTTGCGGCCAATTCTAATGAGGCAGCGGGGATTCCCGGCGGGCTCGGCGTAGTCAAGACAACCGACGGCGGCCAGACGTGGACCACGCTCGGCCCGGCCAGCGGTTTGTTGGGCACCTATGTCGGCTCGCTGTTCATGCACCCGCAGAACCCCGATATCCTGCTGGCCGGCGTCGGCCAGGCTTTTGTACCGCAACCCGGCGGCGTGTATATCACCACCGATGGCGGCCAGAACTGGAAGGTAACCCTCAACGGCAGCCAGATACAGCCCCCTGACCAGATTACGGCGGTCAAATTTGCCCTCTCCAATCCGAGTATTGCTTACGCAGCTGGCTTCAATGCGTTCTACCGGAGCGTGAACGGGGGTCTGACGTGGAGTGTGATGAGCGGCGGCCCGGCGAACAATGTTATCTACGGACCCCCGGGCGTCCGAACGGGTATCGTAATCGATATCCAGGTGGATCCGCGTAATCCCAATCGGCTTTTCATCAATGCGTACGGCGGCGGCGCTTTTTTGAGCGAGGATGGCGGAGCCACCTGGCAGATGTCCAGCAAGGGCTACACGGGCGCTGAATTGACTGACGTTGCCGTGGATCCGCGCGACCCTTCGCGCGTATATGCGATCGGCCGTTCGGGGATCTTTCGCAGCGACGACCTCGGCGCAGACTGGTTGGGACTGGACTACGGCCCCGCCACTTTTTCGGAATGGGCTTCCTTGGTGCTGGATCCGAACAATCCCGACACCGTGCTCATTTCGGACGATTTCCAGGGCGTAATGCTGATGAGCAAAAACGCCGGCCTCGCCTGGAACCTGATTTTCCGAAGTTCCGCGTTTCAGCCCAGCAGCACCTCCCAGTATGCATTCAACGCGCTAGCCTTCGCCCCTTCGAATTCGCAAACCATTTACGCCGGGATGTCCCAGGATGCCGCCGACGCCTACTCGGGAACTCCGGGTTCCAGTTTCGGGATCTGGAAGTCTACCGACGGCGGCAACACCTGGCAGGCGTCCAACGATTCCAATACCGCCCATGAGAACATCATGCAGATTGCGGTGGACCCGCACTCGGAAAGCGTGGCATATGCCGCGAGCGCCAATAGCGGGGTGTTCCGCACCGCTGATAGAGGCGCGTCATGGCAGCTCGTGAGCCAGGGCCCCGCGCCGAAGCAGGGGGCGCTGGCCATCGCGATCGATCCAACCGATTCATCCGTCCTGTACGCGGCCTTTTACAATGGCGGCGTATATAAGACCACCGACGGGGGCGCCACCTGGCAAATCCGCAGCACGGGAATGGACCCGCAGATCACGATCTGGAGTATCGTCATCGATCCCACCGATTCGCAAAGAATTTACGCCGGGAGCCCCACCTCCGGTGTGTACTGCTCCGTGGATGGCGGCACTCTCTGGGTCCAGATTAACAACGGCCTGGGAATGCGCGCTGTCACGGCCCTGGCGATTTCTTCTGACGCGAGCGAGTTGTATGCCGGGACTCAGGGCGGAGGGGTTTACCGGCTGGACCTGAAGCCAGGCGCCGCGGGCTCGCTGGCCGCACTCTCGGCGGCAAGTTTTGCGGCGGGAGGGCCGGCGGCGCCGGAATCGATTGTCAGCGTATACGGACAGGGGTTGGCCGCGGGCTTGGTGCAAGCCGAGGCGGGAGCGCTGCCCACGGCTCTGGGCGACACACAGGTGAGCGTGACCGATGCGGCGGGGTTCGACTACTGGGCGCCGCTGTACTTCGTCTCGCCGGGCCAAATCAACCTGGTTATGCCGGCGGGAATCGAGACCGGTACGGCACAAGTGCGAGTGTTTCTGCGGAACCAGGTCGTGGCGCGCACTACGGTGCAGGTGAACCCAACGGCGCCGGGGATCTTCACAGCCAATGCCAGCGGGCAAGGCGTACCGGCGGCGCTCGCGGCGCGCTATGGAGCCAGCGGGTCGCCAACGGCGGCGCCTGTTTTCCAGTGCGGCGCGCTGGCTGGCAGTTGCGTGCCGGTGGCCATGGATCTGGGTACGCCGGACGAGCAGTTGATTGTGATGTTGTATGGGACCGGGATTCGCGGTTACAAGAGTTTGCCGGAGGTCACCATCGGCGGCGTGGCGGCCACTGTGTTGGGCGCGGCGGCACAGAGCCAGTACGCCGGGCTCGACCAGGTGAACGTCCTGGTGCCGCGTGCGTTGCAGGGGAGCGGCGACGTGCAACTGCTATTAACGGTGGACGGCCAGGCGGCAAACGCGGTGAATATCCGCATCCTATGAACGCCGGCGGGCGGGTGTTTATGAGCAGACGATTCGTTGCGCGGACGCTGTTACTGGCCGCCGCGCTGGCCGCATTGACCTGGATCGCAGCCGGCGACAATGGAGTGATTACCGGGATTGTCACCGACGGTTCGCAACCCCTGGCCGGTGCGGTCGTCCGGGTACAAGCTACGGCGGTCCTCACCACCACCGATTCTCACGGCCAATTTACGTTGACTCCCGCCACAGCCGGACCGGTGGCGCTGACGGCGTTCGCCACTGGCTATTTTATAGCGGGACCGGTTGTCGCCAAACCCGGCGACACAGGCGTTTCTTTCACGCTCACGAAGTACTCCACGGTGGATGACTCATCTTATGCGTGGGTGAGCGCCTTCGCTTCATACGGTCAGGCTGTGAACTGCCAGAATTGTCACTCCGATAGCCGGCAGACGCCAGCCCAGCTTCCTTTTGACGAGTGGCAACGGGACGCGCATGGCAATTCCGCGCAAAACCGCCGCTTCCTCTCGATGTACAACGGCACCGACCTGAGCGGCCAGGATCAGAGCCCACCGACCCGCTACACTTACGACCGGGACTACGGGATGATCCCCCTTCCGCCGAATCCGAATCTGCCGTATTACGGTCCCGGTTTTAGGCTCGATTTTCCCTCGTCGGCTGGCAATTGCGCGGCTTGCCACACGCCCGCGGCGGCCGTGGCAGCCCCTCTCGATACCGATCCCAACATCGTCTCCGGCGTCGGCAAGGAGGGCGTGGCCTGCGACTTCTGCCACAAGGTTGGGTCGGTGCAGACCGACCCGGCGAGCGGCGTTCCATATCCCAACACGCCGGGAGTGTTGTCGTTCGGCTTCCTGCGGCCTCCCACGGGGGCGCAATTCTTCGCCGGCCCTTATGACGATGTCGCACCCGGCGACGACACGTGCTCGCCGCTCCAGAACCAGAGCCAGTTCTGCGCTCCCTGCCACACCGCGACGTTCTGGGGAGTTCAAGTCTACAATTCCTTCGGCGAGTGGCTGGCCAGCCCGTATTCGGATCCCATCAAGGGTCAAACCTGCCAGGATTGCCACATGCCGCACCGCGGGGCGACGCTGGCGGCCCTCGCCAGCACGGGCGGCCACACGCGCGATCCGAACACCGTGTTCAGCCATTTGATGCCGGGCGCCTCGGACCTCAACCTGCTCCAAAACACGGCGGGTTTGGTGGTAGAAGCGCACCAGTCGGGGCCCCTGATCCACGTGACGGTGACGGTCACCAATCAGAAGGCCGGCCACCACACTCCCACCGATCATCCGTCGCGAAACATTCTGCTGGCAGTCTCCGCTAGTGCCGGTAATCAGCCGCTGATCCCGTACGACGGTCCCGTGATTCCAAATTGGGGCGGCACCGGATCGACGGCTGACGATTATGGCGGCACACCGGGGCGCGGTTATGCCAAGATCCTTCAGGAGCTATGGACGGAAGTGTCACCGACGGTGGCTTACTGGAGTCCCACGGTGTTGCTCGCGGACACACGGATTCCCGCACTGGGTCAGGATGTCAGCCAATACGATTTCGTGGCGCCGGCGGGAGGCGGGATGGTTCGGATCGCTGCCAAGTTGCTCTACCGGCGCGCATTCCGGCAGCTTTCCCTGTGGAAACAATGGAACGTCCCGGACATTCTCATGAACCAGGCGGCGGTTTCCGTGGACGTGTCCAATGCGGGCATCGCGCCGCTGGCGGTGGTGCATGCGGCCACGTTACAAGCTGGCGCGCCGCTGGCGTCCCAAACCATCGTTACCGTTTACGGTGTGGGGCTAGCCGATTCGACGGCTGCCACGGGCACTGCGGTCGGCGTCCGCGATCGATACGGCGCCGAGGCGGAAGCGAACCTGCTGTATGTGTCTCCCGGACAGATCAATCTGGTGTTGCCGCCGGGTCTTGCGATGGGCGACGCCGTGTTGAAAGTGACGAGGGACGGGCAGCCGGCCGGCGCCGCTTCAATTGTAATGGCCGCCGTCGCGCCGGGCCTCTTTACGGCAAGCGGTATGGCAACCGGGCCGGCCGCTGCAACAGTTGTGTCCGTTGCGGCCGACGGGTCGCAAACAGTGTCGCCGTCATTCACTTGCGCCGCCGTGGGAAACTGCCGCACCGTGCCGATTTCGATACAGCCCGGAGGATGCTACCTCATGCTGTTCGGGACGGGTATCCGCGGTGTTGGCTCCGTTGCAGACGTGCAGGTCAGCGTCGGCGGAGTTGCCGTTCCGGTCTTGAGTGCTGGTCCGCAATCGCAGTTCGCCGGCCTCGATCAGGTCAATATCCAGCTTCCCTCGGAGCTGGCCGGCAAAGGTGAGATTTCGGTACTGCTTTCGGCCGGCGGCGTGACAGCCAACACTGTCTTCATCAACGTGCTTTGAGCTGAGGACGTCGCGCGGGGCTCTAGGCCGCTAGGCGGAGGCCACGCCCTCGAGCGCCTGAGCCAGGTCGGCGATCAGGTCCGCCACATCTTCCAACCCGACCGATACGCGGATCAGGTCGGGCGTGATCCCCATCGCTTCCCGCACCTCCGGGGGCATCGAAGCATGGGTCATGGTGGCGGGATGCTCGATGAGCGATTCCACGCCGCCCAGCGATTCGGCGAGAGTGAACAGCCGCACGCCTCCGAGCATCCGCATCGCGGCCTCTTCCCCGCCGCGCAGACGGAAGGAAAACGTTCCGCCGTATCCCCGCATCTGCCGCAATGCCAACGCATGCTGCGGGTGGGATTCCAATCCGGGGTGAAGCACGCGCTCGATGGCCGGCTGCTGGCTTAACCAGCGGGCAACCGCCAGCGCGTTGCGGTTGTGCTCCTCCATGCGTATGGCCAGCGTCTTGATGCCGCGCAGCACCAGAAAACAATCCTGCGGCGCGGCGCAGGTGCCCATCGCATTCTGTAGAAATCCGATCCGCTCCGCCAAATCCGCGCGCCGCGCGATGGCGGCTCCGCCCACCACGTCGGAATGGCCGTTGATGTACTTAGTGGTGGAGTGGACCACGATATCCACGCCCAATTCGAGCGGATTCTGGAAATAGGGCGAAAGAAACGTGTTGTCGCAGATCGCCAGCGCGCCATGGCGGTGCGCCGCTTCCGCAACGGCCGCCAGATCCACCAGGTTCATCAGCGGGTTAGTGGGGGATTCGATCCACACCGCGGCCGCGCCCTCTTTGAACGCTGCTTCCAGACTGGCGCCATCGCGCAGGTCGACATACCGCGCGCGAATCCCCTTGCTCTTGAAGACCGATTCGAACATGCGATACGTGCCGCCATAGAGATCGTTGTGGACGATCACGGTATCGCCCGTGTTGAACAGCATGGTCACCGTGGTTTCGGCGGCCATGCCCGTCGCGAAAGCAAACCCGCGTATGCCGCCTTCGAGCGCCGCCAGGCACTCCTCCAGCACCTGCCGCGTGGGGTTACCGCTGCGCGAATAATCGAACGGGCCGGGTTGATTCACGCCGCGAAAGGCGAAGGTGGAAGTCTGATACACGGGCGTCATCACCGCACCCTGATGCTCCGCGGGCCGGTGGCCGGAATGGATGGCGAGCGTCTTGAAGTTCATGGGATAGCCGATTGTACCAGGGCAGGGACCATCCAGAGGCGCCGGCCTCCCGCGCTATGATCGGAACCGATGGCTTATCTAAGATGCGGTCTGGTGTGTCTATCCATGCTGGCTTCGGCGGCCTGGGGGCAGTCGCCGCGGGAGGCGGTGGATGCCCGCATCGCCGGTTTCCCCGGCACGGTTTCGCTTTACGCCAAAAACCTGGATACGGGCGCCACGCTGGGCATTCGCGAGAACGATCCGGTGCGCACGGCCAGCACCGTCAAAGTGGCGATCATGGCGGCGGTATTCGATGCCGTGGCGCGCAAGCGCGCACGATGGACCGAGCCCATGCTCGTGACGGCCGCGGAGAAGGTCCGGGGATCGGGCATCATCGAAAGCGAGCTTTCAAACGGCGATCGCCTGCCCATGCGCGACATTATGCACCTGATGATGGTGCTCAGCGATAACACGGCCGCCAACATGATCCTCCAGCGGTTCACGGCCAACTCGGTGAACGCGTATCTGGACCGCATCGGGATGCGCAACACGCGCGTGCTGCGCAAGATTCTCGGCAAGGGGCAACCTTCCGGCTTTTCGACCGCCGGCCGGCTGCCGCAGAACCAAAAATACGGCCTAGGCGTTTCCACGCCGCGCGAAATGGTGGCGATTCTCGAAAAGATGGAGCGCGGCGAACTGGTGAGCGCGGCGGCTTCGCACGAGATGATCGAAGTGCTCAAGCGCTGCCAGGACGCGACCGGCATGCGCCGCTATCTGGGCCAATGGCCGATCGCCAACAAGACCGGCGCGCTCGATGCGCTGCGGTCCGACGTCGGCATCGTTTATACCAAGAGCGGCCGCATCGCCATGGCGATCACGGTGGAAGGGATTCCAAAAGTCGATTACGGGCCCGACAATCCCGGATCGATTCTGATCGCGGAGATCGCTAAGATCCTGGTCGAGGGGATGGCGGCGGGCGCGAAGTAAACCGTGGTTGAACTCGAAAATATCCGCGAGGCCATTGGCGGAGTATTGGAAGTTTTAAAGGAAACAGGGACGGGAGCCGGACTCGAACATTCAGGTTCGAACCAGAAACGGCTTTCACTCGCCTGGCCGGACCCGCATTACCTGTCCGCGCCAGCCATCCACCGCGATCCGCTCACCATCGCGCAAGGCATCGAGGATTCCGGGTATGTTGACCACCGCCGGAATTCCGAACTCGCGTGCCACGATGGAGCCGTGGCTAAGGTAGCCGCCCACTTCGACCACCACGGCGCCGGCCCGCTGCAGCAACGGTGTCCAGCCCGGATCGGTCGATGGCGCCAGCAGGATATCGCCCGGCCGCAGTTGTCCGGAATCGGCGGGACCGCGCAGAATGCGCGCCACACCCTCCGCCCTCCCCGGCGAAGCCCCGATGCCGCTCCAGGTATCCGCCTCCTCCGCCGCCGCCGGGGTTTCGGGCGATGCGGCCAAGCGGCCATCGGGCTCTTCCGCGATCAGGTCCGGCGCGGCTTCGGCCAGCCACGCCGCGCGCCGGGCGATGCGGTCTCCGGCCAGTTCGCGCGCACCATTCCCGTCCCAGTACCCACGTAGCCAGCAGGCCAGATCGGCAACCGCGAAGTGAAAGGCCTGTTCGGGCGCGTCGAGTTTGTTCTCGGCGGTCAATCGGAGCCCGATTTCCCTCACCAGGCGCCGCAGCGGAAGCGTGAGACAGATCAACGCCGATTTCGCCGCCTCCCTTTCGGCTACCGCGGCACGCAGTTTCCGCACCAGCCACAGCAGGAAGGGTGTACGCCATCCGAATCGCTGCCTCAACTCATTCTCGGATTCCTGGCGAATGGCGGCGGCGTTCTTTCGCAGGTCGTTCTTCCGCGGGTCCGCGCGCATGATTTGGAGTTGTTGAAGGATCCACGACGGATCCTCGGCCCAACGCGGATTCAAAAGCTCGCCCTCATGCACCGCGTGATGGCCAAACTCCTCCAGAAATTGCTCCAAAGAAGCGCGGCCCCGCGCCACGTCGCAGAGCCGATAGCCCACCTCCGCACTGGCCACACCGCCGCTGCCTGTTTGCAGACGAGCAATCAGCGCGGTATCCCGGACGAGCGCATCGAGCGCCAACTGCCAGGGACCCGAACTGACGTTGGCAAAGCCCGCCAGGTGCAGACGCTCCCGCTGCACTTCCGTCATCTGCTCCAGGGTGTGCTTCAAATCGTCGCGAGAAGCCCGGGTCCAGTCGATTGCCAGCAGGCGCCGCCGGTATTCGAGGGCGCTCGCCAGAGCGGCCCGTCCCTTTCCAGCCGTGGCCCAGAGCCGCCGCATCAGGCGTAGGCCCGCCATCCGCCGGCGCCGGCCCTTGACTCCGCGCAGCGGATCCGGCGGCACTGGAACCTCAGGCTGAGACCCGCCGATAGACCTCACCGTATCGGCCGGTAAAACGCCGAATGCGTCGTAGAACGCCCACTCGATCCCGGTGAGATCGAAATAGGCGCGCCCATGAAAGCGCCGGATCAACTCGATGCCGGGCGGGATTTCGTATCCCACCGCGCGCTGCGCCGCATAGAGCGCGGCCAGGACACCGGTGCAGAGCGTACTCCAGGTAAGCTCGCAGGGAACTCCCGGAATGTTGTCCTTCAAATTGGCAGTCGACCAATATCGGGGCAACGATGCTGTTTCCGGCCATCCCGCGTACGGCACAACCGTGACTGGCCGAGCCTGCAAAATCCAGATGCGCTCTCCGTCATAGGCCCATTCGACATCTTGAGGCTCTCTGCCCTCGCCTAACGCCCATTGCACACGGTCTACAAGGCGCGCCAGTTCTTCTTCGCGCTCGGCGGGCAACCCGTCCAGAGTAGGCCCGCGTTCCCGCAAAAACTGGTCGAGGAACCTGCGCCAGGCCAGGCGCGTGGGGCTGATCGCCCCTTGCACCACCTTGTCGCCCAAGCCCTCGGCCGCGTCGATGAGGATAAGATCGCGCCGGCCGGTGGCGGGATCGCAGGAAAAAGCCACGCCGGCGCAGCGCGCGTCCACCATCTCGCAGACCACCACCGCGCAACGCACTTCTTCATCGCTGAAGCCCATCCGCCGGCGATAGCTCCGCGCTTCCGGCGTGCTCAGTGAATCGATACAGCCGCGAGCCGCGCGTTCCACCTCATCGCGGCCGCTCACGTTCAGGTAGCTGCGATGGACTCCGGCAAACGACGCGCGGGCAGAATCTTCCGCGGTGGCGCTGGAGCGAACCGCCAGCCTAGCATCGGCCAGACCCAAAGCTTCGAGCCCGCGCCCGATCTCCGCGACCGGTGCGCCCGCCGGCAGCACCCCGCCGCGAGGCACGCGAAAGCCGTAGCGAGCCAGCCGGGCGAGGTTATAGCCCTTGCCACCGCATATCGCAGGGCCCGCTTCGTACGCCCGTTTCCAGTCGAGCAGCGAGGTCATCGCATTGCTCGCCCCGGCCGCGAGGCGGTGCGGTACCCGGCAGGCCTCGTCGTGGACTCAACCATGGATCCGGTCGTTCTTTCATTAGATGGTAGCGCGCGCAGCACCGCGCCCGTCGCCGCGCCGCGACGCCCGTCAATCCGACCCCGGCGGCCGCAGGTAGATTTGAACCGGAAATATGGATGCGGGACGAAGTCCAGGATCGCAACGTTCGCGGGCACGGCTCTTCCCTCCCCAACTAGCCGCTCCCGGGTCCGCCCCACCATTTATGGCCGCGGAATCGAGGCGTTGGTTGGCCATTGTGAGAAAATCAAGGCGTGCGGAACTACGCTGTTGTCATCCACGAAGACCCGGAGGGCGGATTTTGGGCAGAGGTTCCAGCCCTCCCTGGCTGCTATTCTCAGGGAGAAACCGTGGATGAACTCAAGCACAACATTCGCGAGGCCATTGCCGGGGTATTGGAAGTTTTGAGGGAGCAGGGACGGGAGCCGGACTCGAACATTCAGATCCTGGACGTGGCGGTTTGAGATCGGTAACCGGGCCGGAAATGTGCCGCCTAATTGAGGCGAACGGCTGGTCGCTCAAGCGCATCAATGGAAGTCACTATATCTACTCCAAACCCGGGGAGCGAAAGGTCATCTCGGTTCCCGTACACGGAAGCAAGAACCTGAAGGCAGGGCTTGCGCTTCGAATCAAGCGGGATGCAGGGGTCGAGATTTAGACGGCGCCCAGGCGCCAAGATCAGTCTAGCATCCGGTAAGAGTGCTAGGATTCAGACAGATGGCGACAACCAAAGTTCGTTCTCTTGGCGAATTCACGGAACAGGTCCGCCGCATTCGGGCAGATTGGACCCTTCCTGAAGACAAGGAACTCTGGTTTCGTGGCGAGAAACGCGACTACGGCGATACGCGGTTGCGCCCGCTTCTCTACCGCCCCCCGAAAGAGAGAAGTCTCAAGCCAATTTCGGATCTGTTGAAGATCGAAAACGACCTATTCGCTGCATTCCAACACAGCAATATGCAACTGTCGGATACTCCGATCGAAGACGATTTTGACGGCTATTTGCTCATGCAGCATCATGGTGGCCCCACGCGGCTGTTGGATTGGTCGGATGGGTGCTTGATGGCCCTGCATTTTGCCCTGCGCAATAAGGGGGCCGACCACAGTGATTCCTATGTATATGTGCTGGAACCAAGCCGACTGATGGACAAACTTGAGGCGCAGCCTGACACTCCACTGCTTGAGCAGCGATGGGAACAACACGTCAAGGATCATCCCGAGGACGCTGATAACGATGACTCGTATGCGTACTTGCCAACGAGCGACGGAAGTGACCGAGAGTTTGAGCTGCCGCGCGTCCCGATGCTCTTGACGTTTCCTCTATTTTCGCGTCGGGTTGCTGCCCAGCGTAGCCAGTTCATTGTGTTCGGCTCCGACCCCTCATGGTTGTCGAACGAGGCCATCGAAAGCGATTCCTCGGTCCGAAGCATCACCATCGACGGATCATGTGCTCGCTCAATTCGCGTGGAACTCAGGGAGTGCGGAATAACGGAGTCCGTTATTTTCCCGGATCTTGATGGCTTGGGCCGGGAGCTGAACCAGCTCTGGCAGGACCGCCAGTGACAAGCTGATTGAGGCAGCTAGGTTTCACGCGGCCGGGAAACACCCATTGCGTAAGTCCGCAAGCGGCCTACAAGAGCCTCCATAAGGGAGCTTCTCGTCGCTCCCCCAACTAGCCGCCCCGGGTCCGCCCCCACCATTTATGTCCACGTGATAGCCTCGAATCGGTGAACACCAATCGTCGCACGCTGCTGAAAACCATGGCCGCGATGGGCGCCGCGTCCCACGCCGGCGCCGGCGCGCCGCAACCGGCTGGAGAGAACGATCGCGAGTACTGGGTCAAGCTCTTGCGCAAATTGGGCGAGCCGGTGCTGTTGAACCTGGCGCGGGGAACGCTCAAACGCGAGATGCCCGTCGAGTGCGCGGACGGCCATGCGGCCGAACGCCAGAAATACGCCCACCTGGAAGCCATCGCGCGTCTGCTGGCCGGGATCGCGCCATGGCTAGAAGTGCCGCTCGCGGCGGGCCCCGAGCGCGATCTGCAGCAGCGGTTCGTTGGTTTCGCCCGCGAGGCGATCGGGGCCGCAACCGATCCGGCTTCGCCCGATTTTCTTAATTTCTCCGCCGGCGACCAGCCCGTGGTGGATTGCGGATTCCTGGCGCAGGCGCTGGTGCGGGCGCCCAATGAACTGTGGCGGAAACTGGATCCCCGCACGCAGCGGAACCTGGCGGCGGCGCTGGTTTCCTCCCGCGCGATTACGCCGTTCTATAGTAATTGGCTGCTATTCAGCGCCATGGTCGAGAGCGCCCTGGCCATGATGGGCGAACGCTGGGACGGGATGCGCATCGATTATGCCGTCCGCAAACACCAGGAATGGTACCTGGGCGACGGCGTCTATGGAGACGGGCCGCGGTTCCACTGGGATTACTACAACAGCTTCGTCATTCACCCCATGCTGCTCGATACGCTGCGTCAAATCGGGGCGTACAGCAAAACCTGGGAGCCTTTTCTCCCGGACGCGGTCGAGCGCGCGCGGCGCTATGCGGCCATTCAGGAGCGCCTGATCGCGCCGGATGGCAGCTTTCCGGCGGTGGGCCGCTCGATCGCGTACCGTTGCGGAGTGTTTCAAGTGCTGGCGCAATGCGCGCTGACGGGCGATTTGCCGCCGGCGCTGAGCGGCCCACGCGTGCGCAGCGCGTTGACGGCCGTGATGCGGCGCGTGATGGATCCGCCGGGGACATTCGATGAGCAGGGCTGGCTGCGCATCGGGCTTTGCGGACACCAGCCGCACCTGGGCGAAGGTTACATCTCAACCGGGAGCCTATACCTCTGCGCGGCGGTTCTGCTGCCGCTCGGCTTGCCGCCGGCCGACCCGTTTTGGGTGGGCGCGGCGGAGGATTGGACTTCGCGGCGCATCTGGAGCGGGCAGGATAGCTCGGCGGATCATGCTATTTGATGCTGTCCGGCGGTTTGTCGAGCAGCCTGAAATTCACGTTGATTTGGGCGGTCACGGCTACCGGAACTCCATCCTTCATGCCGGGCCGGAATTTCCAGGCCCGCACGGCCTCGATCGCTTTTTCATCGAGACCCTTGCCGAGCGAACGCACCACCTGAATGTTCGTCGCCTCGCCTTCGGGGGAGACAACGATGGCCAGGATGACCGTACCTTGAAGGCGTGCTTTTCTTGCCTTCTCCGTGTAGGTCGGCTCCTTTTTTAGGATCAACACGGGCGGGGATACATCTCCTCCCACACGGAACACACCGCCAGACGATCCGCTCCCGGGGAGGTAGGCACTGGGAGCCACAAATCCCGCGCCCGCGCCCGTTTGGGTGGCGCCCTCGGGGGCGTGGAACTCAAAAACTTCAGGAGCCAACGGCCCATCGCGTTCGAGCGATGTAAAGGTATAAGTGGCAATCCTGCGCACACCCTCGGGAGAAACCCGCTCGATGCGGTATCGAAGGATCAGCTTGCTGGCGGGATCGATGCACAGGGTCCGCGATTCGCCCTTCGTGCTGCCGCCGGTCGCGTCGAAATCGCCGTGCACCAACTGGCACTGCCGCGTTTGGCCATCCACTGTCACGGCATCGCTTCCCGCCAGCGTCTGCCCGTGCAGGGTGGCCAAAAGCGGCGCCCATTCATTCAACGGATAGGCGCACGGAACAATCGAGGGCGAGGCCACTTTCGAATATCGGTTCCGCTGCGGATAGTAGGTCCACTGCGCCGTGCCGCCGCACACGCGGAGTTGCGGCACCGCGCCTTCGGTAATTTCGAAGCGCCCCTGGTTCGGCAGGCGGAACGCCAGGCGGAATTTCGTCTCCGCGGTGCTGTGCAAACCGGTGCCGGTAATTTCCTCGGTCAGCGTGCCTTCCGCTCGCCACGATTGCGCCGTGCGGGCCAATTCTACGGCCTCGCGCAGCAAGGGAACCGATTCTTCCGCCGTTTGCGCGCATGACAGCGCGGTTACGGTGAACATGAGCAGCGAAACGCGCCTGGCAGACATCGCCCCAGGATACCTCTGCTACCCTGTAGGGCGGAGATCCATCCATGCAGCCTTTTCGTTACCACGTATTCATCTGCGATCAACAGAAGCCGGAGGGCGTTCCCAGTTGCCTGGCTCGCGGCGCGGGCCCGGTAATCGAGGCGCTGCGCCGCGAGATCGCTGCGCGTAAGCTGGATGACCGCGTGCAAATCACCACGTGCGGATCGCTGGGCCTGTGCGAACGCGGGCCCAACATGGTGGTGTATCCCGAAGGCGTCTGGTACTCGGGCGTGACTCCGGCGGACGTGCCGGAGTTGGTGGAGCGGCACTTCGAAAACGGGGAGCCGCTGGCCAGGTTGGCGCGCACCGATACCGCCGAGGTGCGGGCCGAAATGGCCGGCAATCGCGAGAAACGGCTGGCCTCGCTGCGCGCCAAGGAAGCCGCCGGCGCACTGCCTGACGATCTCGACCAGCGCATCCGCGGCTTTCAGGAAAGCCGCGTCATCCTCACCGCGCTCGAGCTGGATGTCTTCACGGCCATCGGCGATGGCGCTACAGCCGGCGAGATCGCTCACAAACTCGGCACCGATGTCCGGGCCACGGAAATGTTGCTTCACGCTTTGGCCGCGCTGGGCCTCGCGGTGAAGCGCGACGGTGTATTTCACAATGCGCCGGTGGCGGCACGGTATCTGGCAGCGCCCTCGCCCGATAATGCCCGGCCGGGGCTGCTGCATACGGCCAATCTGTGGAAGACCTGGTCTACCCTGACGGATGCGGTGCGCGCCGGAACTTCCGTGTTCCACGACGAAATGGTCGAACGGCCGAGCGATTGGACCAACTCGTTCATCGCCGCCATGCACCGCAACGCCAGCGAACGGGCCGGCCTGGTGGTGCGGGCGGTGGGCGCGGCGCACGTGCGGCGCATGCTCGACGTGGGCGGCGGTTCGGGCGCTTACTCGATCGCGTTTGCCAAGGCCAATCCGGAGCTCCAGGCGTATATTCTGGATCTCGCCACCGTGGCGCCGCTGGCCACGCGTTATATCGAGCAGGCGGGAGTGGCGGACCGCGTTCACGTCCGCACCGGCGATATGCGGTCCGGGCATCTGGGCGAAGGTTACGACCTGGTCTTTGCCTCCGCCGTATGCCACATGTTCGACCCCGAGGAGAATGCCAGCCTGATCCAACGCTCTTTTGAAGCCCTGGCGCCCGGCGGCCGGCTGGCGATCCAGGAGTTCATTCTGGAGCCCGACAAAACCGGTCCCAGGATGGCGGCCCTGTTTTCGCTCAACATGCTGGTCGGCACGCGAGCCGGCGCGAGTTATAGCGAGCCCGAGTACGGCGAGTGGATGCGCGCCGCCGGGTTCGGCGAGATCCAGCGCATCGCGCTGCCGGGTCCCACCGGTATCATGATCGGAACCCGGTTGCGGTAGCCGCCCGGCCTGCTACTTCCCGTGGGCCCCGATGCAGGCCGCGGCGGATTCTCTGCGCGCCACGACGCATCCAGTCGAAAGCCAGGACGAAGAGAAAACGCAACCCGCGAATCATGTATTTTCCCAGCCATAGGCCGCCCAACCCCGCCGCAGCAAATATGCTGGCAATCATGATCAGCATGAGTGCCTGCTCGGAACTAGAAAAGCGATCCCAGAATTCAGCGACCGGCGGGCCTATCTGAATAAAACCCATGGCCACGAGTTGATCCCATAGGTGCGGCAGCAGGAATCGAACTGCCCCCAAGAGCATAAGCAGCGACCCCACCAGCAGGATGCTTCCCACCGTCGCGAAATAGGCGATCAGGACGCCCGCCAAGGCGCACAACAGGCCCACCAGCACCCCGGCGCCGCCAGCCCCCAGAGGAATTCCGAATAGCGCGATGAATATCCCGCCGACGACATACAACGGCAGGTTTCGCCTGGCCCCGGAACGCACCATGGCGCCCGGAAGCCGGCCGGCCACCACCTCGGCGGGTTCGCCGAAGTTGCGCAACACGGCCAGAATCCTCGCCACGTCGTCCTGCCCCGGCATTTGTTGGTATGCGTCGTACAGGTGCGACTGAATCTCCCGCAGAAACTCGTCCTGCTCAACGGCAGGAACGAGCCGGAGTTGCGCCCTCACACGCTCCAAATAGTCGGTGACGATCCTCCCCACCGCTTCCGGATAGCCGTTCACTGTCTTACTCCTTTCGCGCGGCCGCCTTCTTCGCCGCGCCCAGATGGCTCCGCTGCCTGCCAGTTCTGTTGGACAAGGGAAACCAGTAACTCGAACTCCTGGCTTAATTCATCGAATAGCTGCCGGCCCGCCGCCGTCAGTGCGTAGTATTTGCGGGGCGGCCCTTGATCGGATTCCACCCATTCCGAACGCACCAGCCCGTCGCGATCCAGCCTGCCGAGTATGGGATAAATCGTGCCCTCTTTGAGCGCGATCGAGCCGCTCGCGGAGAGCACGCGGACCAGCGAATAACCGTAATGGCGTCCATGGTAGAGAACGCCCATCACGGCCAACTCGAGGATGCCCTTGCGTAACTGGGTGATCCGCCGTTCCTTGCCTTCGCTCAAGTACTCCACGATGCAGTATACGGTAATGCGGAGTAGCAAGTTCCGGGGAATATTCAGTCAGGAAATAACTGTGCCAGCTCGCGAACACCGCTCCTTACAGTCGCGGCTCAGAAGCACATCGGAGCCGTGACCGTAGGGAGCGGTCTCACGGTTATTGAAGAGCTGCCGGTTGTCAAGCGCTGGCGGGCGTGACAGTCCGGCCCATCCCCAGCACTTTGTCGTCGAATTCGAAGCCGGACGCGCGCGCCTTGTGGTTGCGGGTGTACCAGCGGTAGGTTTCCTTCAACCCCACGTCGAATGGCGTCAGCTTCATCTTCAACATCCGCGTCACTTTGCCGATGTTCATGGTGATGGGCGGAAGATCCAGGTATTCGCCAAAATAATAGGGCTCATCCATGGCGTTGCCCCCGGCCTGCACAATCATGTCGCGGGGCACGCGCGCCAGCGTGGGCTCCACATTGGCTGCCTTCGCCAGCCGTTCCACCAGTTCCACCTGCGTTAAAGGCCGCGGATCGCCGATATTGAAAGCCTCGCCTATCGCGCGCGGCTCGATCATAGCGCGGATCATGGCCTGTACCAGGTCGTGCACATACACGAACTGCATCAGCCGGTAGCCATCGCCGGGGATGATGATGGGACGGCCGGCGCGCAGCCGGTCCCAAAAAAACTGCTCGCGGTAGAACGGATTGTGCGGCCCGTAAACGAATGGCGGCCGGAAGGTTACCAGCGGCAGATCCTTGCGCACATGCATGCGGAACAGCAATCGCTCCGTGCCGGCTTTGTTGCGGATATACGGGTGGGCGTTATAATCGGGCGCCAGCGGGTCGCTTTCCTTGTGGTTCAGTCCATCGCCGTAAGCCGCTACGCTGGAAAGGAAAATGTACCGCGTGATGCGGTCTCCCACGGCCCGAACCGTGGCCTCTACCTGGGCCGCCGTGGTGCCCCGGTCCCAATCGTAAACGTTATCGTAGACGGCTTCGAAGCGGCGGCCGGTCAGGGCCTCACGCAGCGACTCCTCGTCGTTGCGGTCCGCCATGATGTTCTCCACCCGCCTGCCCAGGTCGTGCTTGGGCTTGCGATGCAGAACCGCCACGTCGTGACCCGCCCTGACCAACTCTTCAACCAACAGGCGGCCAATGAATTGGGTCCCCCCGATTACCAGTACTTTCATACTCTCCTAGCTCTTGAGACGCGCGAGCGGCGGCTTTGGCTTCGTTCGCCGCCCGGCTCCGGGCCTCATGCCCCGTGTCTTCAAAAGATACAGCGATTAATCGTAATATTCCAGGCCCAAATGCGTAATCAGGTCTTCGCCCCGCATCCAGCGCAGCGTATTCTTCAATTTCATGAGCTGGATGAAGATGTCGTGCTCGGGATAAACTTCGGGCGCGTGCAGCGGCGCCTTGAAATAGAACGAGAGCCATTCCTGTATCCCCCGCATCCCGGCGCGCTGCGCCAGGTCCAGAAACAGCACGATATCGAGCACCAGCGGCGCCGCCAAAATCGAATCCCGGCACAGGAAGTTGATCTTGATCTGCATGGGGTAGCCCAGCCACCCGAAGATGTCGATGTTGTCCCAGCCTTCCTTGGCATCCCCGCGCGGCGGATAATACTCGATGCGCACCTTGTGGTAAATATCCTTGTACAGATCGGGATAAAGCTGGCCTTGCAGAATGTATTCCAGCGCCGAAGACTTGCTGACTTCCTTGGAGCGGAACGACCCTGGATCGTCCAATACCTCGCCATCGCGATTGCCCAGGATGTTGGTGGAAAACCACCCGTTCACGCCCAGCAGGCGCGACTTCAGGCCGGGCGCGATCAGGGTCTTCATGAAGGTCTGCCCGCTCTTATAATCCTTGCCGGCGATCGGCAGGTTCCGGGCCCGCGCCAGTTCGATAAGCGCCGGCATGTCGGTGGTCATGTGCGGCGCCCCGTTGGCATACGGAACACCCGATTTCAGCGCGGCGTAGGCGTAAATCTGGCTGGGTGAGATCTCCGGATCGTTGTTCGCGAGGCCGCATTCGAATTTTTGCAGGCTGGAATGCACTTCGACCGGCTGGTGATAGACTTCCGTCGATCCGCACCAGATCATGATCAGCCGCGCGGCGCCGGTTCGCTGCTTGAACTGCCGGATGTCTTCCATCACGGCCTCGGCATAGTCCATCTTGGAACCGCCGGTCTTCACGTTCGGTCCGTTGAGCCGCTTGACGAAGTTCTGGTCGAACACCGCCTTCATCGGCTTTATCGCTTGGAGCGGCGCTTTCACCGATTCGAGCAGCGGCATTTCCAGCACGCCGGCCTTCACCGCCGCCTCGTAAGCGTTGTCTTCAAAAATGTCCCAGGTCCCGATGTCCAGGTCGTTCATCCCGGCCAGCGGCACGAAATCCTTGATGGCCGGGCTGCGGCCTTCCGTACGCTTCCCCAGCCGTATGGTACCGAGTTGCGTGAGGGAACCGATCGGCTTCCCCGTTCCCCGCTTCATAGCTTCCAGACCGGCGATAAACGTCGTCGTCACCGCCCCCATTCCGGGTATGAGGACACCTAACTTGCCCTCGGCAGGCGCAATCTTGACGTTGTCTTGATTGGGCAAAATGACTCTCCTTGGAATCGAAACTGCTATAATACCAACTCCATGCGAGACCGTGCGACGGTCACTCTCTCGACAATCGTCGTAGACGATGAACAATTGGCCTGCGACGAGCTTACTTTTCTCCTCAAAGATTTCCCCGATATTGAAGTTATCGCCACTGGTTCCAACGGATTAGAGGCCATCGACCTGATCCGGAAAACGGAGCCCGAACTGGTGTTTCTGGATGTGCACATGCCCGGACTCGACGGTTTGGGCGTGGTCCGTGAGCTGAAGGAAAAAGACGCCGACCTGCCGCATTTCATCTTTGTAACGGCTTACGATCAGTACGCCGTCGAGGCTTTCCGCCTGGCGGCCATGGATTATCTTCTCAAGCCGGTGGAAAAAGACCGTTTAGCGGAGACCATCGGCCGCGCCCGGCGCACCATTCAGGAAAGGAAATCGCCCGATGCCGCCGCCGCGCCGCGCGCCGGCGCACCGCCCGCTCCCCGCACCAAGTTGCTGGTCGAAACCAATAGCCGCAAGTTCATCGTGGACGCCAACGATGTGATCTACGCCACGATTGACAGCGGCCTGATCACACTGGTGACCACCAACCTGGAAGGACATTCCAATTACCGCACCATCGAAGATCTGCAAGCCAACCTCGACCGCGAGATGTTCTGGCGCGTACATCGTTCCTTCCTGGTGAATATCAATCGCATCAAGGAAGTAGTCCCGTGGTTCAAATCGAGCTACCAGCTTCGCATGGACGATAAGAAGCACACCGAGATCCCGGTGAGCCGGGTGCAAACCCGCCGGCTGCGCGAGTTGTTCAAGCTGTAAACGGCGCCCGGAGCGCGCAGTCGCTATCCGCCCGCGCCGCTCACCCGCGCCGACCGCCGCATGGCCGCTTCATATCCGCGCACCATGTGGTATACGCAGGCATCGAAGACACCCCCCATGCGCTGCTCCAACTCTTCCTCGGCATAAAGCTGAAGGGCGGACATCGGGAAACCTTGTTCGTGAATGAATCCGGTGATTTTCTCCTTCAGCAGTTGCACGCGGAGCACGGCTTCATGCAGAGGAATGTTCTGCTCGAAGCGCAAGCGGCCGAGAACCTGAAAACGGCGCTCGACTTCTTCGTCCCTGGGGACCGAAAGCAGCGAACCGAGGTTTCCCAGGATCTGGCGTGCCCATTCCCGCAGCTCCCCATCCGTTTCGGCCGCAAGGTTTTGCATGTCAGGGTGTTTGCGGATACTTGCGATTAACCGGGCGGCGATCTCTTCCCAGTGGCTCTCGATGAGCCGGACCAGCGTGGTGGATAACATAGCTCCCCCCCTGTGGTGACAGACACGGGTGGGTTTGCGCACCCAGAGGCTTGCGCCAAAACCCCCGGTGACCACACCCTTAATTATCGCAGGATATCCACAAGTTGACGATTAATTGGACATTTTGGTATGGAATAGATTGTGCAAGGATTCGCGCCGAAAGCATCAGTGCGTTTCCCGTAGGAGAGCGGATGGACAACGAAACCCTCACCATTACCGACAATCGGACAGGCCAGACCTACACCATTCCGATTTATCACGGCGCGATTCGCGCCATGGATCTTCGCCAGATCAAGACCGAAGCCAACGATTTCGGCCTGATGACCTATGACCCGGCTTTCATGAACACGGCCGCCTGCCAAAGCGCGATCACTTTCCTCGATGGGGACGCCGGTATTCTGCGCTATCGAGGCTATCCCATCGAGCAGCTCGCGGAGCACTGCACCTTTCTGGAAGTGGCCTATCTGCTGATCCACGGGGAACTTCCAACCGCCGACGAGCTCGATTGCTGGAACCAGGAGATCATGGCTCACACCATGACGCACGAGAACGTAAAGAAATTCATGGATGGATTTCACTACGATGCCCATCCCATGGGAATTCTCATCAGTACCGTGGCGGCCCTTTCCACGTTCTATGGCGAGGCGCGGAATATCGCCGATCCCAAGATCCGCCGCCGCCAGATGATCCGGCTCATCGGCAAGATGCCCACGCTGGCCGCATATGCTTATCGCCATCGTCTGGGCTTACCGTATATCGCGCCCGACCCCGACATGAGCTACACCAAGAACTACATGAACATGCTGTGGAAGCGCCTGGAGCCGACCTACGTTTGCAATCCCGTGCTGGGGCGGGCGCTGGACGTGCTTTTCATCCTGCATGCCGATCACGAACAGAATTGCAGCACCAGCACCATGCGGGCGGTGGGCAGCTCGAATGCCGACCCCTTCGTGACCACCGCCGCCGCCATTGCGGCGCTCTCCGGCCCGCTGCACGGCGGAGCCAACGAGGAAGTGCTGCGCATGCTGGACGAGATCGGAGCCAAGGAGCGCATTCCGGACTTTATCGCGGCGGTGAAAGCCGGCCAGCGGAAACTGATGGGTTTCGGCCACCGGGTGTACAAGAACTACGATCCCCGGGCGCGCATCATCAAACAGGTGGCGGAGGAGGTTTTCGAGGTCACGGGCCGCAATCCCAAGATCGATATCGCGCTGGAATTGGAAAAAATCGCTCTCTCCGACGATTATTTCATCAAGCGCAAGCTCTACCCCAACGTGGACTTCTATTCCGGGATCATCTATCAGGCCATGGGTTTCACGCCGGACCAGTTCACCGTGCTATTCGGGATTCCGCGCACGGTTGGCTGGCTGGCGCAGTGGCAGGAGATGCTCCTGGACAGCGAGAAGAAGATCGCCCGTCCGCGGCAGTTATATATTGGCGAAGAGTGTCGCAATTTTGTACCGATCGAACTCCGCGGTCAGCGTGAAATGGCGACGGCGTAGGGAGAGAACCTCAACCCGGCTGCGCGGCGCCTCCATCGAAATGCGCTACCATGAACGCTTTCAAGGAGGCTGAAATGGCTCGCGGGGTGGCGCTTCATCGATGAAAATCACGTTTTGGGGAGCCGCCGGCGCGGTCACCGGCTCCATGCACCTGGTGGAATCCGAGGGTAAGCGCTTCCTTCTCGATTGCGGCCTGAACCAGGGGCGCCGGCGGGACGCCGACGCCAAGAATCGGAACCTGCCGTATTCAGGCTTCTCCATCGATGCCGTGATCCTTTCCCACGCCCACATCGATCACAGCGGAAACCTTCCCACTCTGGTGAAGAAGGGCTTTACCGGCCCTATTTACGGCACGCCGGCAACCATCGATCTGTGCAACTGGATGCTGCGGGACTGCGCCCACATTCAAGAGAAGGACGCCGACTTCCTGAACCATCGCCGCGAGCACCGCAAGTCCATGGGCCTGGATAACGGCTGCGCGACACCGCTCTACACCACCGAGGACGCCGAACGCACGCTGCCCCTGTTCCAGCCCGTGCCCTATCACCAGCCGCAAACCCTCGCCCCCCACCTGATTTATGTCCCTTACGATGCGGGGCATATTCTGGGGTCCTCGTGCGTCGTGCTTCACGAAGCCCTCAATGGAGCCCGCACGCGTCTGGCTTTTTCCGGCGATGTGGGCCGGCCCCACCTGCCCATCATCCGCGATCCCGAGCCGCTTCCCCCCGTCGAATACCTCATCATGGAGAGCACGTACGGCGGACGGCTGCACAAGGATGTTTCGCACGTGGAGAACAAGCTGGCGGATGTGGTAATTCGTACCGCCCGGCGGGGAGGCCGCATCATCGTTCCCGCGTTCGCCGTGGGCCGCACCCAACAACTGGTCCTGATGCTGCACGACCTGGTTAACAATAAACGCATACCCAATATCCCCATCTTCGTGGACAGCCCGCTGGCGCTGAACGTCACCGCCGTCCATCGCGACCACCCCGAGTGTTTCGACGACGAGACCCGCGCCTTCCTGCTTCACAGCGAGGACCCCTTCGGCTTCCAGCGCCTGCAATACATCCGCGAGGCATCCGAATCGAAGAAGTTGAACGATCTGCACGGGCCGTTCGTCGTGATATCCGCATCGGGCATGTGTGAACAGGGCCGTATCCTGCACCACCTGCGCAACAACATCGAGGACCCGCGCAATACCGTGCTGATCACCGGTTTCATGGCGGAGGATACGCTCGGACGCAAACTTGTCGAAAAGTGGCCGGAAGTACGGATCTTCGGAGAACCCATGCGAGTGCGTGCGGAAATCTCCAGTCTGGACGAGTTAAGCGCGCACGCCGATCAGCACGAGCTGCTGGATTGGATCCGGCCGCTGGCGCCCACTCTGCGTAAGGTGTTTCTGGTACACGGAGAATCGCAACAGTCGGCCACTTTGGCGAAGGTTCTCAATTCCCAATACGGCCTCGAGGCGGTGATCCCCCGGCCGGGCGACTCGTTCGACCTGAATTAGTTGAAACCAAACGCAATTTTACCGGCATCTATATAAGTTAAGGAGCGTCTAGTGAGTCCCACACCGACCTATGTACAGCCGCAGCCGTCGCGTTCCGGCCTGATGACCGCGCTGGTGGCGGGTGCCATCATTGCCCTGGTGGCCGCCAATATTTATCTGTATGTGCAGATCGATCACGTCCGCACCGATCTCGCCAACATGCACGACAGGCTGATGACCGAGCTGACCAATTTGCGGGATGCATCCACCGTCACCACGGCCTCGCAGACGCGTCATCTGGACGCATTAAAGGACGAGTTGCGGGCCGCTCGCGAGCAGGTGCGTACGGCATCCAGCCAAGCCAAGGCTGACGCGCAAGCCTACGCCGACCGGGTAGCCAAACAACTCGAGGCCGAACAAGCGAAGCAACAGCAGCAGTTTTCCGGCGAGATCAGCGATGTGAAGCAGTCCACCACCCAGGCCAACGCCAAGATCGCGGATGTTTCCACCGATCTGGGTACCGTCAAGTCGCAGGCCACCCAGACGCAAGCGCAGTTGGAAAAGACCATTAACGATCTGAAATCGGTAACCGGCGACTTGGGCGTGCAGAGCGGTTTGATCGCCACCAACGGCAAAGAACTGCAGGCGCTGAAGCTGAAGGGCGAACGCAACTACATCGATATCAAACTGGGCAAGACCAAAACCCCCCAGCGTTTCGGCGACATTACCCTAAAGCTGTTGTCGGTTAACCCCAAGAAGAACAAATACAGCATCGATGTGATGGCCGACGACAAGCTCTACGAGAAGCGGGACAAGAACACCAACGAGCCGGTGCAGTTTTATACCGGCAAAGGCGGCCATACGCCGTATGAGTTGGTGATCAACCAGGTCTCCAAGGACCAGATCGTAGGCTACCTCGCGACACCGAAGGACACTTCGCGGTAGAGCGGAAAGGTTCTTCTCATATGGAGTGGGAAGGACTTGCTGGCGTTGCCCGCGCGGCCGAGCTTTCCAGTGTCAATGCAGCCGGAAACCAAGCCGATATACCGCCGCACGACGCGCCGTCCGCTCAACGTGCTCGCGCTCTCCTATTACTATTACTTCTCCGGAGGCTTGCGGGGCGGCGCATCAGCAGTTGCTCCATTCGTCGCTGTTGCAATCGGTTCGGCGCCATGGGCTACCGCGGCCGTCTTTCCGGACGCTTCCCGCATTGCCTCGACAATAGCCGAGCGCAACTTTTCCTTGTCGCGCAGGCCGCGAGTGACCCGCCCATCCACAAAGACTGTCGGCGTGCCCCTGACCTCGACGGCCATCCCTAGGCTGACATCATTGTCCACGACGGCGGCGGCCTTTGTGCCCCCGATACAATTCTTGTACAGAGCGAGGTTTACTCCCTGAATCGACCCGGCGAACTCCTGCGTCTTCCGCGCGAGGTTTGCTGTGGAAAGCCCCGCCTGGTTCTCGAAGATCAGGTCGTGCATTTTCCAGAAGCCTTGACGGCTCTGAAACCCCACACAAGCCGCGGCCACTGATGCGTCGCGCGCCCATGGGTGCATTGCCAGAGGAAAATGCCGGAAGACCAACCGGACATTCTTCCCATCGAGACCTTCGCGAAACTCCTGAGTTTGCTCATCTGATTTGGCCCAGTTTGCTCATCTAATTTGGCCCACCCTCCATAGCCGTTTGAACCCTGATTTGTCAGGCTTCAGGCATGGAAAGGAGAGCCAAGATGGAGTTGTTCGAACAG
>Ga0326728_10000729_pt1 | contig 124719 bp, 107 predicted proteins | sample MB3enrmetagenome_FD_207602 | JGI IMG/M metagenome (GOLD analysis project Ga0326728, IMG submission 207602) | Lab enriched peat soil microbial communities from McLean, Ithaca, NY, United States - MB31MN | ecosystem: Environmental > Terrestrial > Soil > Wetlands > Peat | place: USA: New York... | reverse complement strand
ATGCCGTCGGCGTTCAGCTCGTCGGCCCGGCGTTTCAGGACCGGTTCCAGCCGGATCTGCGGCAGGTTGGTCTGGCGGCAGGGACTGGCGGTGACCCACGCAGGATCGGTATAGCCGCCGTCCCAACATTCCATCTTGTGGATCAAGCGGCCCGCGTCGGCATGCCCGGCGATGCCGAAATACCAGGCCGTATGGCTCATCTGCTCGGGCGGCGTACCGACGGCGTAGATCTCATCGGCGACCCCGACGTCGGTGTACGCCTCCATCGTGCGCTGGTTGAGAACGTGCGCCTTCGGCAGGATCGACGTCGTCGGCGTGGCGCTCACCAGCAGGTGCGGCACACCATACGTCGACAACAGCATCGAGGCCGTAAGGCCGGCGCCACCACCGCCGACGACCAGCACCGGAACTTGCTCAGTCCGCATCTTCCCCCTCCTAAGCTCGCCCCGTCGCGCGCCGACCGCGGGATCTATCTGTAAGGATCGTTACAGATAGAATAGGGCCCCGGTCGCAGTCCAGTCAAGCGCTACTCGGAACTCGATGGGTCGGCTAACATGCGCGCATGTCCAGCCGCCCACTCACTCAGCGCCAGAGACAGGGAGCCGTGTCGCGGGACGAAATCCTGGACGCGGCCGAGGCGCTGATGGCACGTCAGGGCTACGACGGCGCCAGCATCTCGGCGATCTGCTCCGAGTGTGGCCTGCCGGCGAGCTCGATCTACTGGCATTTCGGATCCAAGGAGGGCGTGCTGGCCGCTGTGATGGAGCGCGGCGCGGCACGCTTCTTCGCGACGATCGACGCCGTCGGCATCTCGCCGGCGCTGCGAGGTCGCGAGGGATTGCGCGCCGGACTGCTCGCCGCGAGTCATGCCATCGATAAGCACCCTGATTTCCTTCGCCTGCTGGTGTTGCTCCTGCTGAGCGGGCACGCCGAGGACACCGTGGGGCGCGTGCGCGCCGGCGGTCGCGAGCGAATGCACCGGCTGATCGCGTCGGCCTATCCCGCGCCCGGCGATGTCCCCAACCAGCCGCTGGCCGACGCCCTGGCCGACGTCGCCCTCGCGATGTTCGATGGGGCATTTCTGGCCGTGCAGAACGATCCGCGCATCCGCTACGAGGCGCTGCTGACGCAGATGGCGGACGCGCTCGCGTTCCTCGCTGAGGCGCCCAGCGCCCCGGACCGGGCCGACGCGACCCGCGTCTCGGTTCCAACAAACCGCCTCCATTCCTCCAAACAACTACTTCGCAAATAGCTAGCGCCGGCCGTACCCAGATAGGAATGCATCGACCGCGCGCCGTACGGCGCCGCTGATGGCGTCCGGCTTCACCGACTCAATGACGCCCAGCAGGACGCGTTGCAGCGCTTCGGATTCCAGCAAGCCGAGAAGGTGCATGGCGGCGGTCTTCGCATCGGCCGTGCGGAGTTTTCCGCGCTTCATATTCCGTTTCAGAAATTCGGCGACCTGCGTCTCAATGGGAACAGTCACCCGCTCAAAAGACACCTTTCCAACGTCGGAGTGCCGTGCTTCGGCGATCACGAGGCGCCGGACAGCAATTGCTTCCGGTGAGTACACCACAGCGAGGAATTTCTGCCCGAAATGCACTAGCTCCTGCTTCAAGTCATCCGCGTCTTGGTTCAGGGCACCTGCGATTGCCTCCAGCTCGAGTGCCTTGGCATGGTGCATCACCTCGAAGAACAGCTTTTCCTTCGAGGGAAAGTAGTTGTACAGCGTCGCTTTGGAACCGCCAATGCGGGCGCGGATCTCCGACATGGAAGCGCGTTCGAACCCCACCTCTCGAAAGACCTCGGCGGCGGCTTCGAGGATGGCCTGGCGTTTCGCTTCGGTCTTGGTCTTCATGATGCAGATTAGCAGAACCGATTGGTACAGTTTAACGGACCATGAGGGACGGGCGTAGGCGCGCGAGCTTTGCCTTTGTCTTAGCCGACGGCCCATTTCTCCGAATCGCTTTTCTGTCCGCCACTGTTTCGGTCGTCTTCGCAACGACCCCCTCTGTTGGACCGCGGGCGCGTATGGCCTGAGGAAAGCGGGCTACCGCACGTCTTGGCGCCAGCGCGATCTCCTTCTCATCCGGTAAACCCGCAATTGAGGCCTTGTCGAAGCCCTGTGCGCGGAACAGCCGGTGGGCGGTATCCAGAATCGCTCGTCGCTTGATGGCGCTTTTCTTCACGTGTGGGTCTCGTCCGAAGCAACTAACAGTACTGAGCCGTTCAGTACAGTGTTACTTGACAAGCGCTCGCGGTCAATTAAAATGTACCGTACAGTACAGTACATGAAGGAGCACCCATCAATGCCAGCGACAAAGAGCCCCCTCGCCAGTGGTTGTCAGCGCATCGTGAGCGTAGCGCTTGCCGCGAGCCTGCTCGCGGCTGGAGGCTGCGCCGAGCTGCCCCGCCTGGATCCGTCCCCCGCCGTGAAAGGAGTCGAACAGCTCGCCAGCTCGAACTCGTTCGCCGCAGCGCCCATGGCGTGGCCCGCGGATGGATGGTGGCGCGCTTACGCGGACCCGCAACTCGATGCGCTCATCGAGGAAGCGCTGCGCGATTCCCCTGGCCTCGAGCTGGCCCGGGCACGGCTGCACGCTGCGGCAGCCGCAGTTCAGGGCGCGGGCGCGGCGCGTATCCCCGAGGTAACCGGCAATGCCCTGCTTAACGAAGGAAAGCAGAGCTACAACTACCTCATTCCGCGCCAGGCCCTGCCCCAGGGCTGGAACGACTATGGGCTTGCGACGCTGGATCTGTCCTGGGAACTGGACTTCTGGGGCAAGAACCGGGCGGCCCTCGCTGCCGCCCTCTCGGAGCAGCGGGCCGCCGAGGTCGAGGTAGCGGACGCCCGTCTGATCTTGTCGACTGCCGTGGCTTCGGAGTACGCCAGCCTCGTCCATTTATACGCGCTGCGGGACAACGCAGCTCAGACGCTGGCGCTTCGCACGAAGACAGTGGCCTTGTTCCGCCAGCGGCACGACTTCGGTCTCGAGACCTTGGCCAGCGTGCGCCAGGTCGAAGCGCGGCAGGCAAGCGCGGACGCGGAACTGCTGGGTATCGATGAGCGCATCGGCCTGCAACGCAACGCGATCGCAGCGCTCTTCGGTGCGGGTCCGGACCGGGGCCTGGCGATCGCCCGGCCGACGGCTCGGTTCGCCGGGTCCCAAGCCTTGCCCACGAACCTGTCCCTGGAACTCCTTGGGCGCCGACCCGACATCGTCGCGGCTCGCTCTCGCATGGAAGCCGCCGCCCGACGCATCGATCAGCAGAAAGCCGGGTTCTACCCGAGTGTGAACCTCATGGCGTTCGTCGGTGTCCAGTCGCTCGGCATCGCGAACTTGACCGAGTCGGGCTCCGGCATCGGCAGCGTGGGTCCGGCGGTCTCGCTCCCCATTTTCAATACGCAGCGGCTGCAGGGCCAGTTGCGGGGTGCCCGCGCCGAGTATGACGCCGCCGTCGCGACCTACAACGCCACGCTGTCAAACGCCTTGCGCGAAGTGGCAGACGCGGCGACCAGCCGCAAGTCCCTGGATGGGGAGCTTGCCGACTCGCGCGCCGCCGTCGCTGCGGCGGCGGAAGCACACCAGATCGTCAGCAAGCGCTACCAAGGTGCGCTTGCGACCTACCTCGACGTACTGGTTGCCGAAGATGCCCTGATCTCAGCCCAGCGCGCCGAGGCCGAATTGGAGACGCGCGCCCTGATTCTCGACGTAGCCCTGGTGCGCGCCCTTGGAGGCGGCTTTTCTTCTGATGGCCCGGGTACCCAGCCCGGATCCCCCAAAATTTGATCTTTCATGAGGAGTTTGCGATGGACCAGCCAATCGAAGGTTTCACTTCAACCATGTCGGCAGCTTCGGCGCCAAAGAACTCGGAGGCCAAGAGCGGCATCAAGCGCGCGATTCTGTTTTCTCTGCTCGCCCTCGCCGTAGCGGCTGCCGGAGCCGGCTATTGGGTTTACTGGAAACAAGTCGGTTCCCGCTATGTGAAGACGGACAACGCCTATACCGCCGCCGAGGTCGCCCTGGTGACCGCAGAGATCGACGGACCGGTAGCGCAGGTGAATGTCGTCGACAGCCAGCAGGTCAAGCGCGGCGACGTGCTGGTCGTAATCGATGACACCGATACCCGACTGGCACTGCGGCAAGCCGAGGCGGACCTCGCGCGCGCCAGCGCGCAGGTGACGGCAGCCACGGCCGATGTCGAGCGCGCCGGCATCGACCTGAAACGGCGCGAGGCCTTGGTCGAGTCCGGATCCGTCTCGGGGGATGAGCTGACCCGCGTCAAGTACGGCGCCAGCGATGCTCGGGCAGCCCTGGATGCCGCGCGCGCCGCGGTGGTCTTGGCGCAGGCGCGCGTGGATAAGGCGAACGTTGACCTCGGACGCACGGTGATTCGCTCGCCCATCGATGGCGTCATCGCCCGACGGCAGGTCCAGCTCGGACAGCGCGTCCAGCCCTCCACCCCGCTGCTGTCAGTGGTGCCGGTAACCGAGATGTACGTGAACGCCAACTTCAAGGAAGTGCAGCTGAAAATGGTCCGCCCGGGTCAGAAGGTCGAACTCGTGTCCGACCTCTATGGCCACAAAGTCGCGTTCCACGGCGTCGTGGAGGGATTCTCCGGCGGCACCGGTTCGGCCTTCGCCCTGATCCCGGCCCAGAACGCCACCGGCAACTGGATCAAGGTCGTGCAGCGCCTTCCGGTCCGCATTCGCCTGAATCCAGATGAACTGGCCACCCATCCGCTGCGGGTGGGACTGTCGATGGACGCGACCGTCGACCTGCGCAGCAACTCCTGATCCTTCGCTGCAACTTCCGCAAAAGGGCCATGCCATGACAAATACTTCGATCGACCTCGAGCATCCGCCCTCTCTGCAGGGCGGGATGCTATGGTCCGCGGGCATCGTGCTGGCGCTCGCGAACTTCGTCGCGGTGCTCAACATGACGATTGCCAACGTCACAGTCCCAAACATCGCCGGGGCGCTCGGCGCGGGCTCGAGCCAGGGCACCTGGGTGATTACCTCCTACGCCGTGGCGGAAGCCATCACGGTTCCTCTGACCGGATGGCTGTCCGGCCGCTTCGGCGCGGTCAGGCTGTTTTGCCTCTCCGTGGTGCTCTTCGGCATCTTCTCGCTGCTCTGTGGCATGTCCACCTCGCTCGCAATGCTGCTCGGCATGCGCGTGTTGCAAGGCATGGCCGGCGGGCCGCTGCTGGCGCTCTCTCAGACCCTGCTGCTGCGTCTCTTCCCAAAGGAGCAGTCCATGCAGGCCATGGGTCTCTGGGCGATGACGACGCTGCTGGCGCCCGTGGTCGGTCCGGTGCTCGGCGGCTGGCTGTGCGACAACTACAGCTGGTCGTGGGTCTTCTTCATCAACGTGCCGATGGCGCTGCTCTTCGGCGTGATCGCGTGGGGCTTGCTCAAACGTTTCCAGGAGCCTTCGGTGGTGAAGCCGGTCGACAAGATCGGCGTGCTCCTCCTGGTCATCTGGGTCGCAGCGCTGCAGATCATGCTCGATGAGGGCAAGGACAAGGATTGGTTTTCCTCCCTCGAAATTCGAGTTCTCGGCATCGTGGCCGTAATCGGCTTCCTTGCCTTTCTCATCTGGGAGTTGACCGAGAAAGATCCGATCGTCGACCTTCGCGTCTTTCGCCATCGCGGATTTTCCTCCTGCATGTTCGTGCTGGCGCTGGCCTTCGGTGCCTTCTTCGGCATCAATGTGCTGACGCCGCTTTGGCTGCAGTACAACATGGGCTACAACACCACTTGGGCCGGACTCGTGGTCGCCTGGGGCGGTCTGCTGTCAGTCGCCTTCTCTCCGATTGCAGCCAAGCTGTCGAACCGCGTAGACCCACGGATCCTGATCTTCGCGGGCTGCTTCTGGCTCGGGGTGGATACGCTCTGGCGCGCTGTCGCGACCTCCGACATGAGCTACTGGGTGATCTGCGTCCCGCTCTTCTTTATGGGCGTCGGCATGCCGATGTACTACGTACCCCTGACGGGGCTGGCGATGGGCTCGGTCAATGAAGAAGAGACGGCATCCGCCGCGGGTCTGATGAACTTCGTGCGCACGATCTCGGGCGCCTTCGCGACCTCGTTGGTCACCACGTCTTGGCAGAACCGCAGCATCGTCGCCCACGCCGAATTGGCCAATGTCGTCGATCCCACGGGCCAGGCCGCCGCGACGCTGCCCCCGGGGACAGCCGGCCAGTTCGCGCGCGAGATGCTCAACAACCTGGTGACGAGCCAAAGCCTGCTGTTGGCGACCAACGGCCTCATGATCGTGATCGGAATCATCTTCATCGTCGCCTCCGTCTCGATCGTCCTGGCACCCAAAGCGGCTCGAACGGTCGATGCCGCCTCGGTCGGGCATTGAGTCCGGCGATGAGTGTCGAGGAAGCGCCCGTATGGCTGCGCCATTACGGCGGCCGCATCACGACTGTGGCGCTCGTACTCGCCCTGTTGTATGTCGGACGGGCCGTGCTGATACCGCTCGCGCTCGCCATGATGCTGAGCTTGTTGGTGGCGCCGCTGGTTCGAGCGCTGCGGCGCATCCGATTCGGCCGGACGTCTTCGGTGCTGATCGCGGTTCTGGCACTCGCGCTTGCGTGCATGGCTGTCGCCATGGTGCTCGGCACTCAGATTCTGCGCATCGCCGAGAGCCTTCCTCAATACCAAGCGAACGTGCAACGCAAGATCAGGACCCTTGACGAGGTAAGCTTCGGACGGCTACGCCTGCTGACGAGGGAAGCGAGCCGCCTCATCGAGATCCACGATGCATCAGAGATCTCGTCTGGCCCCAATGGCGAGGCGGAGCATTCGGTGGCCGCATGGACACCGGGCTCCGTGCGGTCGGAGCCGCGCGACGTGCCGTCTCAGCCGCTCGAGCTCATGGGCAAGCTTTTGAGTGCCGCTTGGGGACCGATCCAGGCCACGGGTATCGTGTTGCTCGTCCTCATTTTCGTGCTGTTCGAGCATGAAACCCTGCGCGACCGCCTTATCCGGATCGCCGGTGCAGCCGATATCCGCTCGACGACTGCGGCGCTCAACGACGCCGGTGAGCGCCTCTCCAGGTTCTTCGTCTCGCAGTTCGCGGTCAATCTGGCCTTCGCGGTCGCAATCGGGGTGGTCTTGAGTGTCCTGCGCGTCCCGCAGGCAATTCTCTGCGGCACGCTAGCTGGCGTGATGCGCTTTGTACCGTATGTGGGCGTGGGAATAGCCGCGCTGTTTGCAACGGCGCTTGCCTATGCCGTCGATCCGGGATGGTCGCTCGCGCTGAGCACACTCGGTGCCTTCATCCTCCTCGACATGGTCGCGGGACAATTGCTGGAACCACGCCTGTACGGTCATGCCACCGGACTATCGCCGCTCTCGGTCGTGGTTGCGGCGATCTTCTGGAGTTCACTCTGGGGTCCCGTTGGCCTGATCTTGTCCACGCCCCTGACTTTGTGCCTGCTCGTCGCCGGGCGTCACGTCAAGGCGCTCAACACCCTCGAGTTCCTGTTAGGTGATGTCCAGCCGCTGACGCTCCCCCAGAACTTCTACCAACGGGCGCTGTCCGCGGACGCCCACGAGATCATCGCTAACGCGCGAGCATTCCTGAAACGGGATTCTCTTGCGACGTATTGCGATCGCGTCCTGCTGCCAGCACTGCACCTTGCAGCTCTCGACGCCGAAGCCGGTGCGGCCACCGAGACTCAGCATGTGAAGATCCGCCGCGTGATCGTTGATGTCCTGACAGCCGTGGGCAGCGACAGCCTCAAACTCCGGCGACTGCGACATCGAGGCTCGGTGCTGCAGGACGTGAGTGCCGGGCGCTGGCTGCGTCAGGAGCGCGAGCGATCGAGCGGGAAATGGCAAGGGCGGCTCGGCGTGCCTCCCGGATCCATCGTGATCTGCTTGGCGCTGGGGTCATCCGCCGATGATCTTGCGGCCGAGCTGCTGGTACGGATGTTGCGGACCCAGACCATCGATGCGCGGCATTTCTCTGCCGCAGACATCCATGTCGGGCTGCCGCCCGGCGCAAACCCGGATGGCGTTTCCATCGTGTATCTGGTGAGCGCCTTCCCCAGCCCGGAACGCGACCGCGCCGACTTGCTCATCAAGCAAGTTCACGAGCTACTGCCTCACGCCTACGCCGTGAGGGTTTTTTGTCCCGGATTAACCGCTCAATCGGAGTCGGGCAACAGCGCCGGCGATACGCAACCGACCGTGTGCTCGCTCGGCCAGGCGATCGAAATCTGCGTGTCCTGGCGGGACATTCGTCGCAAGCAAGACCCGTCGCCGGGATCTCAACTGGCAGAAGTTGCGCGCGCTGAGTAGCGCTTTGCGGCTAACAACCAGTTAGGTACATCTGCGGATGGCGCACTCCGGTGGCAAGGAGCAACGTCCACCGTGAATCATAGTCGCCGTCGATGTGCGAAGGGGTCGGTGGGCGCGAATGCGCTCCCGCCGTAGGCCGCAGGAGTGGAGCGTTCTTCGATGGGCAGCAGGCCAATGGACATGACGCCGATCATCGATCTTACCCATGGCAGGGGGAGTGGTCCGATTCGCGTGCGGCGTCCGGTTTACGTTGATCTACAGCCACCCTGCAATGATGCCTGCCCCGCGGGTGAGAACATCCAGGCATGGCTCGACTTGGTGCAAGCGGGAAAGTATCGCCAGGCCTGGGAAACGCTGGTGCGCGACAACCCCATGCCGGCAGTGCATGGCCGGGTCTGCTACCACCCTTGCGAAAGCGCCTGCAATCGGGGCGCGTTGGATGCGCCCGTGAGCGTCCATGCAGTCGAGCGCTTTTTAGGTGATCTCGCTTCCCAACAGAGCTGGCCGTTCAAGGTGGAGAGCGCGCCGAGCGGTAAGCGCGTATTAATCGTGGGCGGCGGCCCTTGCGGGCTATCGGCCGCCTATCATCTCGCGCGTCTCGGCCACTCCGTCGAGATTCATGAGGCGGGACCGCTGGCGGGCGGCATGATGCATTTCGGCATACCAGCCTATCGTCTGCCGCGGGCCGATCTGCAGCGTGAGATCGCGCGCATCGAGGCCATGGGGGTTAAGTTCATCACCAACCATAGAATCGCTGATGTCCTAGCCGAACAGGCTGCCGGCGGCTTCGCGGCGGTTTTTATCGCCATTGGCGCGGGCGTTGGTAAACATGTCGACATTCCCGCACGAGATGCCGTGCGAGTTCTGGACGCCGTTTCGCTTCTGCACAACGTTGCCTCCGGTGAGCCGGCGCGCCTCGGACGCCGCGTCGTGGTTTACGGGGGTGGCGATACGGCGATGGATGCGGCGCGCACCGTGAGACGCCTCGGCGCCGACGAAGCGCTCATCGTTTATCGGCGCGACCGTGCTCACATGCCGGCGCACGCGGTGGAGACCGAGGAGGCGGTCGAAGAGGGACTGAAGATCAAGTGGCTGACCACGATCAAGGAGATCGTTGGCCCAGATCTCACCGTTGAGACGATGGAGCTCGATGCCCAGGGACAACCGCAGGCCACGGGGCGCTTCGAGACGCTCAAGGCAGATGCGGTCGTGCTGGCGTTGGGTCAGGAGAGCGAGAGCGAATTCCTGCGCCGTGTGCCGAACATCGATTTCACCTCGGATGGGGCCGTCAAGGTCGGCCCTGACATGATGACCGGTCACTTGGGAATCTTCGCCGGTGGGGATGTGGTGCCCGGCGAGCGATCCGTCACCATCGCGGTGGGACAGGGCAAACGCGCAGCCCGGCACATGGATGCGTGGCTGCGCGGTGCGCCCTTGCCGCGCTCGCTCAAGCATGCGCCGGTATCCTTCGACATGCTGCATCTGCCGGTGTACAGCGATGCCGAACCGAGCGTGCAGAGAACCCTGATCCTGCGTAATCGCTTGAGCGGCTTCGGGGAGGTCGTCGCGGGACTTGAGGAGAAAGAGGCGCGCTACGAAGCGCAGCGCTGCCTGTCCTGCGGCAACTGCTATGAATGCGACAACTGCTTCGCTGCTTGTCCAGAACAGGCAATCCTCAAGCTCGGACCGGGTCGACGTTACCGCTATGACTATGATCGATGTACGGGCTGTGCGGTGTGCTTCGAGCAGTGCCCGTGCCACGCGATCGCGATGATCCCCGAACCCGGCGAGAATCACTGACATGGCGCAGCAAGTCGCAACCATGGATGGCAACTCGGCCGTGGCGCACGTGGCGTATCGGGTCAATGAAGTCTGCGCGATTTTTCCGATAACGCCGTCCTCCACCATGGCGGAACTCGCGGATGAGTGGGCGGTGGCGGGCATCAAAAACATTTGGGACAACATCCCCGTCGTCCAGGAGATGCAGAGCGAAGGGGGGGCTGCAGGTGCAGTACACGGAGCGCTTCAAGGGGGCGCCCTGACGACGACATTCACCGCCTCCCAGGGTCTGTTGCTGATGATCCCGAACATGTTCAAGATCGCCGGCGAACTCACCTCGACGGTATTTCATGTGGCCGCGCGTTCGCTGGCTACTCATGCATTGTCTATCTTCGGCGAGCATTCCGATGTGATGGCGACCCGCACCACGGGGTTTGCTCTCTTCTCGTCGGGTTCTGTTCAAGAGGCCCATGATTCGGCGCTGGTCGCCCAGGCCGCGACGCTTCAATCCCGGATTCCTTTTCTGCATTTCTTCGACGGGTTCCGGACCTCGCACGAGGTCAATACGCTGCGTATGCTGAGCGATGCCCAAATTCGGGCGATGATCGACAATGAGCGGGTCCGCGCCCATCGCGCTCGGGCGCTCGATCCCGAGCATCCCTTCATTCGCGGCACGGCGCAAAATCCCGACACCTTTTTTCAGGGACGCGAAGCCGTGAACCCCTTCTACGTCAAACTCCCAGATGTCGTGCAATCGGTGATGGACAAGTTCGGCCAGCTGACCGGCCGCCAATATCGTTTGTTCGACTATGAAGGCGCGCCGGACGCCGAACGGGTCATCATCGTGATGGGCTCTGCCGCCGAGACCGCACGCGAGACGGCCGCCGTCTTGCAGCGTGCCGGCGAGGCGGTAGGAGTCCTTCAGGTGCGGCTGTTCCGGCCGTTCTCGGCGGCGCATTTCTTATCAGCCTTACCCGATTCGTGTCGTGCGCTCGCGGTTCTTGAGCGGACGAAGGAGCCGGGCGCGAGCGGCGAGCCACTGTATCTGGATGTGGTCGAAGCACTTGCGCAGGCCGTGGCCGGCGGCCGACGTGCGGCAATGCCCAAGGTGGTTGGCGGCCGCTACGGGCTGTCATCGAAGGATTTCAGCCCGGCGATGGCCAAGGCCGTATTCGACGAGCTGAAAAAGCCAACTCCCAAGAATGGTTTCACCGTCGGCATTGATGACGATGTCTCGCACACCAGCCTCGAATTCGATCGCAGCTATTCGATTGAGCCGGCTGACGTCGTGCGCGCTCTGTTCTACGGCTTGGGAGCCGATGGCACCGTGGGCGCCAACAAGAACAGCGTCAAGATCATTGCCGAGGAGGCCGGCCTCTATGCGCAAGGGTATTTCGTCTACGATTCGCACAAATCGGGCGCGCAGACGGTCTCGCATTTGCGTTTCGGACCGCGGCCGATCCGCTCGCCGTATCTCATCAGCTCCGCCAATTTTATCGGCTGCCACCAATTTCATTTGCTGCAGCGTCTGGACGTATTGAGGTTCGCCGCCCCCGGTGCCACGTTCCTGCTCAACAGCCCCTATGGCCCGGCAGAGGTGTGGAATCATCTGCCGCATGATACCCAACAGCAGATTATCGATAAGAAGCTCCGGTTCTTCGTCATCGATGCCAGCCGGGTCGCGCAGGAAGCCGGTCTCAAAACGCGGACGAACACCGTGCTGCAGACCTGCTTCTTCGCGATCTCAGGCGTGCTGCCCGGCGATGCCGCGATCACTCAGATCAAGAACTCGATCCGCAAGACCTATGCCGCGAAGGGCGAGGAAGTGGTGCAGCAGAACTTCAAAGCCGTTGAGAAGACCCTGTCTCGATTGCAGGAGGTAACGATTCCCGCCCAGGCTACCAGCCAATTCGAACGTGCACCCCCCGTGCCGGCGACGGCGCCGGAGTTCGTTCGCCGCGTGACGGCAAAGATGTTCGAAAGCTTGGGCGATGAGATTCCGGTAAGCCTCATGCCGGTCGACGGCACCTTTCCATCCGGTACGGCGGCGTGGGAAAAGCGAAACATCGCCGATGAAGTACCGGTTTGGCGAGCTGAACTCTGTGTGCAATGCGGTCAATGCAGCTTCGTCTGCCCGCACAGCGTCATCCGTGCGAAATATTATGATCAAGCCGAGCTGGGCAACGCGCCGCAGAGCTTCAAATCGGCACCGGTCAATGCGCGCGGCTATCCGGACGTGCGCTTCAGTCTGCAGTTCTATGTCGAGGATTGCACGGGGTGCGGCGTGTGCATCGAGGCATGCCCAGCGCACAGTCCCATCGACCCGGGCGTGAAGGCAATCAATCTCGAGCCAAAAGCCCCCTTGATCGGACCGGAGCGCGCTAATATCGCCTTCTTCGAGCAATTGCGGGTGAACGATCGCGCACGAATCGACTTCGCCAACGTGCGCGGTGTGCAATTCCTGGAACCTTTGTTCGAGTTCTCGGGCGCTTGTGCGGGTTGCGGAGAAACGCCGTATCTGAAGTTGCTCTCACAGCTCTTCGGCGACCGCGCGATGATCGCGAATGCTACTGGTTGCTCATCGATCTACGGCGGCAATCTGCCCGTCACGCCGTGGAGCAAGAACCGCGAGGGCCGCGGACCGGCTTGGTCCAATTCGCTGTTTGAAGACAATGCAGAATTTGGTTTCGGTTTCCGGCTGGCCGCCGACAAGCATCTCGACCTCGCCAACGCGGGACTCAAGGCCCTTTCTGCGGAGCTTGGCGAGGAATTCATCGCGGCGATCCTAAACGCGCCGCAGATTCAGGAATCCGAGATTCGCGCTCAACGTATCCGCGTGGCCGAACTCAAGACCAAACTGCTTGCGCTCGCGCAGCACAATGAGACGGCCCGCGACCTGCTGTCCGTCGCCGACCATTTGATCCGCCGGAGTATTTGGATCGTGGGCGGCGACGGCTGGGCGTACGACATCGGTTATGGCGGTCTTGATCACGTGCTGGCGAGCGGCCGCGATGTGAATGTCCTTGTACTCGACACCGAAGTTTATTCGAATACCGGAGGTCAGGCCTCGAAGGCAACCCCACTCGGTGCAATCGCAAAATTCGCCGCGGCGGGTAAGCGCGTGCCGCGCAAAGATCTGGCGTTGCAGGGCATCGCCTATGGCAATGTCTACGTGGCGCAGATCGCCATGGGCGCGAACCCGCAGCAAACCCTGCAAGCGTTCCGAGAAGCGGAGGCCTACGCGGGGCCCTCCTTGATTCTCGCGTATAGCCACTGCATCGCCCACGGCTTTGACCTGCGATACGGCATGAAGCAACAGGATCTCGCGACCGCCAGCGGCTATTGGCCATTGTTCCGCTTCAATCCGGCCATGCGCAAGATCGGCGAGAACCCGTTTCGGCTCGATTCACCGCGGCCGGCCATTCCGTTTAAGGACTATGCGTACAATGAACTGCGCTATCGGGCGCTGGCGCTGATGCACCCACCCGAGGCAGAGAACTTACTGCGTCAGGCGCAAATCCAAGTCAACGAGAAGTACCGTACCTATGAAGGGCTCGCGGGCCTTGAAGTCGCACCGGCTGCCATTCCACAGACGGGCGCATCGGCCGGCGAGTTTGCGCCTGCGATTTCCACTGCCGGAGGATTCGAGCGATGAACCTAAGGACGCGATATCTGGGGTTCGACCTGCACAATCCTCTGATAGCCGGCGCAGGCCCTCTGAATGGGCAGCTGGATAATATCAGGCGCCTGGAGGACTTAGGCGCGGGCGCCATTGTGCTGCCTTCCGTTTTCGAGGAGCAGATCGAGCACGAGCAGGGGATGATCGATCAATTGGCTACGATCGGCATAGACAGCTTCGGTGAAGCTTTGACGTATTTTCCGGCGCAAACCGCCTATGCCTTACAGCCGGGGCTTTATCTTGAGTTATTGCGCCGGGCCGTCGCTGCAGTTGATATACCGGTTATCGCAAGTCTCAACGGCTTTACGAACCAGGGCTGGGTCCAGTATGCACGGCAGATGGAACAGGCCGGCGCAAGCGCGATCGAATTGAATATCTACTTCATCCCCTCGGATATCAGTCTTTCCGGAGGCGAAGTCGAGCAACGCTATCTTGACATCGTTAAAGCCGTGAAAGGCGTCGTGAAGTGTCCTGTTGCGGTCAAGATAGCCCCTTACTTTAGTTCCGTCGGCCGGATGGCCCAGCAGCTGGCGGACGCCGGGGCCGACGGGCTGGTGCTGTTCAACCGCTTTTACGAGCCGGACATCGATCTCGCGCGCCTCGCACTCGTTTCCAATCTCGAACTGAGCAGTCCCTGTGAAATGCGCTTGCCGTTGCTCTGGATCGGGATATTGGCAGGACGAGTTAGCGCTTCGCTCGCGGCGAGTACTGGCGTCGACAGTGTTGACGAGGTAGTCAAGTACTTGCTTGCGGGCGCTGATGTCGTCATGACCACTTCCTCGCTCCTCAGACACGGGATCGAGCACATCAAGGAACTTCTGGACGGGCTTCAGACATGGCTTGACGTCCGCAACCTCGAATCCCTGGAATTCGTCCGGGGGCGTATGAGCCACCTGCAGGTTGCAAACCCTACCGCTTTCGACCGCGCCAATTATATCAAGATGCTGCACGGTGATAGAGCGGCCACTGCAACGATTCGCGCCAACTCAAACGGCGCCCGGTAAATCTCATGCGACGTAGTCGTGTATGGAATATCAATTCGAGCCCGCCTTCGAGCACCCGGACGTGGCAGCCGCCCGTGAACTGGCAGCTGATCCTAACGTTGGAAATGGAATGTCCGTCACCAATTCCTCCGCTGGCACACTTGTGCAATGCCGGTGAAGGCTGGACGGACTTGAATTGAGTTCTCAAAGTTTGAATTGCGTCGCCAAGGTTAATGTTAAATTCTGTCCCGTTGCCACGGGCCGTGGCGCACTATCATGTGGTCGTCCAACACGTTACTCAAAGAGCTTCGCCGGCTCACCAAACCGACCCGTGCAACCCATGCGACTGCTGTTCGTCAACTACGAGTTCCCGCCCGTTGGAGGCGGGGCCGCGTACGCCTCATTGGCGACAGCCCGCGAGCTGGTGGCGATGGGGCACCGAGTCGATTTCCTAACTGCGGCAACGCCTGGCGCCCGACAAGATGAGGAGATCGACGGAATTAGAGTCTTCCGCGTGCGTTGTCATCGGCGCAGCGTGCATGATATCGGTCTGTTAGGGGCGCTTAGTTTCCTCGCTTTGGCCGTTCCGCGCCTGCGCGCATTGGCCAATCACAATCGGTACGATGCCTGTCACTATTACTTCGGGCTGCCAACGGGTCTCTTGAGCTGTGTTCCGGGTGCGCATCGTGCCACCCCTTACATCATATCGCTGCGCGGATCGGATGTTCCCGGCTATTCCCCGGAGCTGAGGTCATTTCATCAATTCCTGCTGCCGTTCACGCGTCGTATCTGGGGCGGTGCATATCGCGTGATCGCGAACAGCCGGGCCTTGCGCCGGCTGGCCGCAGAGTCCTTTCCGGGCCTGCGCGTTGATGTGATCCTCAATGGTGCCACAACGCCGAAAACGATTCCCATTGACGCACGACCGCGTTCCGGGACGCGCGTTCTGACGGTTAGCCGTCTGATTGAACGCAAAGGCCTTGACACACTGGTTCACGCGATCGCCCGCTCCCGCGATCCCGCTTTGCATCTGGACATCGCGGGTGAAGGGCCCGAGCAAGCCTCGCTTCGACACCTGGCACATTCACTCGGTGTGGCCGACCGCGTTCGTTTCCACGGCTTTATCGAACACGCCCAACTGGCCCACCTATATACGAATGCCGATGTATTCACGCTGGTGTCGCGCGCCGAATCCTGCAGCATGGCGATGCTGGAGGCCATGGCCGCCGGGCTGCCGATCGTTGCGACCAACGTCGGAGGTAACGTCGAGCTCATCCAGCCCGACGTCAACGGCTTGCTGGTCGAACCCGAGAATATCGACGCGCTCGAGCGGGCGCTATCGGAACTAGCGGCAGATCCCCAGCGGCGCCTGCACTTTGGCACCTACAACCGGGATCTGATAGAGCAACGCTACGGCTGGCGCTCGGTCGCGCAGCAATATGAAGCGCTTTTCGAGGAAATGGTGGCGTCTCCGAAAATCTCAGAGACGGCGGTCGAACCGAATTCCGGCGTTCTCGAGCGGCGCGGCATCGACCCATGAAATCCGTGGATCAGCTGCAAGTCGCCGCGCAATTATTGAGCGCGTTGCGCTCCCAGTGGTGGCCGGCGGCAAAAATCCGCCAGTACCAGGATCGCGCGCTCGTGGAAATGATGCAATACGCGGCCACTCATGTTCCTTTCTATCAAGAATTGGATCTGCGTCCGAAGACCATTACGAACGCCGCCGATCTCGCTCGATTCCCCGTGATTGCCAAACGCGACGTTCAGCAACGCCCGGAATCGTTCATGGCTCGCGGCTTTGCGCCGGGCAGCTTGTACGCCTCGCGAACGTCGGGAAGCTCGGGCCAACCGACGACGACGTATTTTGATCGACGCGCGTGGTTGCTGGGCAAGTATGCTCTGAAGATGCGTCGGCTCGCCGCAACAGGCGGCATACCGCTCGGGCAGCGCGTCTTGGTCGTAAGCGAACAAAAATCGGAGCGGCTCGGCGAGATCGCCGATGCGGCGCCTTCGGGCCTCGGAATATTCTTCCAGCAGCGCTATTTGTCGATTCATACGCCGGTGGAACAGCACCTGCCGGTGCTTCGAAAGTATCGGCCCAACGTCCTCTACGCATTTCCTTCGTATCTCATCGAACTTATTTCCGTGGCCGATCGCCTCGGCAGTTCGGTGCCCCGCGTCGAGACGGTGTACACGAGCTCGGAAATGCTGACGGCTGCCGCGCGTGCGCGCATTGAACAGGCATTTGCCGGACGCATTTACGACATCTACGGGAGCACCGAATTCAAAGAGGTCGCTTGGCAATGCCGCGCTGGCGTGTATCACCTCAATTTTGAGAATGTCTACCTCGAAGCGCAGCAACCTGGATCGTGCGAAGCGGTCGTCCTATCCTCGCTTTGCAATCGTGCCATGCCATTGCTGCGGTACAATATTGGCGATCGCGCGGTGTTCGGCTCGCACTCGTGTACCTGCGGCCGCGCCTCGCTCCACCTGACCGAGTTCTCGGGCAGAGAGGGCGACATGATTTGCCTGCCCGTCGGCCGACGCGTCTCGCCATACCTCTTAACGACCGTCATTGAATCCGAGGATTCCATTCTGCAATATCGAATCAATCAAACGGCGTTGCGCGATTTCCGCATTGACGTCATTGTGAAGGCGCCGGGCGAATCGATGCGATGGCGCGAACGAGTATGCAAGCAACTCGGACTCGTCCTTGGCGACGTCACAATCGATGTGCACGAAGTGGATCGACTGGAAAGAGCGCCGAGCGGAAAACGCTCGGTTTTTGTTCGAATGCCCGCGAGCGGGAGTTGATCCGCGCGGCTGGATGTACGATGGCTGTGAGGTCTAATCATGCGAATGCAACCACGCCGCGGGACAACAAGGCGGCAACGGAGGTCCGCGTGCGCGTAATCTTGCGTCGCTTTTGGGGCCGTCTAAAGCACGGACTGCTCACCCAGGAGGTGCTGGACCGGATCGCGCGCTTAGGACTGGTGATTTGTCCCTATTTCGTCGCGCAGGAAACCGCATCTGAGGACCCACAGCCCAGTCTGGCTCCCGGGCACGCACTGCGTATGCTCACGGCAGACGACGCGGCGGAGATGATCCGCATTGATTCGCGCTTCCTGCGCGATTCCGTCGAATCCCGGCTGGCTCAAGCTGAATGTCTCGGCCTGTTCGTGGAATCCGCGCTCGTCGGCTACACCTGGGCAAAGCTCGACATTGCACCGATTCCCGGTGGTTCCAGTGCGCCTCTATTTGCGCTGCAATCGCACGAGGCCTATTTGTTCGACCTCTTCGTCGACCGTGGCTACCGCGGCCAGCGACTCGCTGAGGTATTGCGCTGGGCGATGCAGTACGATCTTGCGCGGCGCGGTCGAACACTCTATTACTCCTACACGCTTGCGTTTAACCGCTCGCCGCGACGCCTCTTGGCGCGCAATGGCGTGCGCGATATCGAGCTCAGGCTGTTCGTGGGACTGCGCCTTCGGCGGATAGTCGGGCTCGATGCCCGGCTGTGGCGGCGCGCGCCTTTACTTAGAACTCGTTGGTTGACACGCGTGGTGGCAGGCCGACCAACTAAGCAGAATGATTGATCCACCCGACGTCCGGGGGCGCCTCCGTTGTGTTTAGACGCCCACTATATCTGACGCAACTGCTGCAGCACGAGTCGCTGCCGCGTGCCACGCTTGCGGCCCGTCAAGATCGCGGTTTGCGCCGTCTTGTGCGTCATGCGGCGGCTCGGGTGCCATTTTATCGGGATCTGTATGCGCGATGCGGCGTGGCAGCGTCCGGGTTTTGCGGCCTCGCCGACCTAGAACAGCTTCCCATCGTGGATAAACACCTGCTGCGCTCCGCCGGCGCCGGCGCGGTGGCGCTGGACGCACCGGCTCAATGCGTGCGCATCAGCACCAGCGGCTCGACCGGCGAGCCGTTCGAGTTTCTGATAGACCGGCGCTACGACCAGTTGCGTAAGGCGCAATACTTGCGTCCTTACCTGCGGAACGGCCGGCGCCTGGCGGACAAGGTTTTGCGATTGACCGCATTTCCGTCAAGCCGCACTCCCTGGTTTTCACGGCTGGGAATGCTGCGCGAATCGCAGCTGAATTGCGCCGCCGAACCGGCGGGGATCGTCGCCGCGTGGCGCTCTTTGGCGGCAGATGTGTTGCAAGGCTATCCGTCAAGCTTGCGCGCTCTTGCTCACCATTGCCTGGATAGCGGTGATTCTTTGGCGCCGGCGCCGCGGCTTGTGTTCACAGATTCGGAAAAGCTATCGTCCGACACACGCGCACTGCTCGAGCGGGCGTTTGGCGCAACTGTCATCGACATCTTCGGCACCTACGAGACCGACAACATCGGCTATCAGTGCATGGCGAACGAGGGCTACCACGTCGCCACGGACTGCGTCGCGCTGGAACTGGTACGCGACGGCACGCCGGTTGCGGTGGGCGAGGAAGGCGAGATCGTCGTAAGCGTGCTCGAAAATTACACCACACCCTTTATACGCTACAACCTTCGCGACCTTGGCCGCTTCTCAGGCAAGCCGTGCAGCTGCGGCAGCTCCTTTCCGTTGCTGCAGACGATCGAGGGGCGGGCGGACGACCTCATCGTGCTGGCGGATGGCCGCAGGCGGTCTCCCATGGACGTCCTGGGCCGGCTCGATCGCTTCGTGGATGCGATCTTGCATTACCAATTGCGACAGATTGCAATCGGCCGGTTTGAACTGCTCATTGCGCCGTCGAATCGCTTCGCCGACACCGGCTTGGAACCCATTGTGGAAGCCGCCGAGTCAGTCTTGAGCGAAGCGGTGCTCGACGTGAAATTGGTTCCGGCGATCCCGCCGGAGCGGTCGGGCAAGCGCCGTGCTTTCGTATCCGAGTTGGCGCGTAAAAATGAATAACGAGCGCCGTATCCTGGTCAACACGGCGGTGCTGGGTGTAACCGAAGCGGCAGGGCAGCTTGCCAATTTTGTACTGATGATCGCGTTCGCACGGACATTTGGTGCCAAGACTCTCGGAATTTACTCGGTCGCCATGGCGGTGGGGGCGGTCGCCGCCGTGTTCGTCAGTTTTGGCACACAGAGCATGTTGATTCGGGAATTCGGTCGCGATTCCACCAGCGCCCCGGCAACGCTCGGTGTGTTGTTTCCGATGCAAGCGCTGCTGGCGGTCCTCGCATGGCTCATCGCCTGCGTCGTCACTGATGCGCTCAACCGCAGCACCGCTGCCACCGCGCTGGTCATGGCGGTCTGCGGCTACCAGATCCTGCTGTGCCTGGCATCGTTACTGCTCGTTCCACTGCAAGCCAAAGAACTCATGCATTGGTCGGCCGGCGGCAATTTGGCGCATCGCTTGGTCATTCTGCTGATGGGAATAGCGGTGATTCATTTTGGTGGTAGCGCCGCCGGCGTCGGCCTGGCACAGATTGTCGGGGCGCTATGCCTGATCGCATTTGCCTGGACTCAAGGATCGCGCCTCTTTGGGCGGCCGACTCTGCAGTACGCTCCGGCGCAGGCGCTGATGTTGTTCCGCAGCGCATCGCCCTTCTTTGGCATGAATGCCCTGTCGATCATCTACGCTCGCGGTCCGTTGATTATGTTGAGCGCCCTGGCGGCGAGCTACGCCGTTGGGATGTATGCGGCAGCGGATCGATTCATGGTGGCGGCCGCCCTGGCATCGACCACCTTCAATTCGGCCGTGTATCCAACCGTGGTCCGCGTATCCCACGGATCGATTCTCGATGCGAAGCTGCTCACTGCCAGATGCGTGAGGATCCTATTGGTCTTGAGTTTTCCAATTGCGATTCTGGTGACGATTTATGCGGCTGATATCGTCCGCTTGTTCTTCGGCACATCGTACTCCGGCGCCGCGATGGCTCTGCAAGTGCTCGTTTGGTCACTACCCGTCCGGGGTGCTCAAGGACTGCTGGCTTCCCTGCTGGCGGCGCTGGATCAACAGGCCGGTCTGGCCCGCGCGCGCGCCGTGGGACTGGGTGCCTTCTTTGTGCTCGCACCGGTTTGCATCCTGTGGTTCGACTATGTCGGGGTGGCTTGGGCGGTATTGCTGTGCGACATCTTGCAGTTCGCCCTGTATTGGTGGCTGCTTCGCACCAAGCAGGCCGATCCGCCTCTAACGAAAGCGGTTCTTGCTCCAGGCGGCGCGGCGGCACTGACTGCCGCAGTCGTCGCGGTGTTCGAGCATCTGCATTCGCCGACGCGTCTCATGACGATCATTCTGGTGCTGGCCGCAGGAATGTTCGCACTCGGCGCCGTGCGACCGCACGATTTGCGCTTTCTTCGGACAGTCATGATGTTGAAAAGTTAGGGGACGCCTCCATGGCCGTACCAGCCTGTACCGAGTCTCGCGGAGCGCCCGCATGATGCCGACCTCCGCTGCAGTCATGGACTTCATTGACGGAGACCTCAAGCGCGCGCTCAAGAGGCTGTACCACCCGCCCTTGATCGAGATCGCGCGCTGGTGGCGCGGCCAGCTTGCGCATCCGTGTTTCATCGGCGTGACGGGCAGCGCCGGCAAAACGACGACCAAGGACCTGCTGGGTGCCACGCTCGCGCAATGCTTCCGCAGCGTGAGCAGTAGCGACTCGAACAACGAGTTATACGCCATCGCTCGTACGCTACTGACGGTATCGCCGCGCACGCAATTCTGCGTTCAGGAACTGGGTCTGGACCAACCCAATGATTTCATCCCGATGCTGGCGCTGCTGCGCCCCCAGGTCGGCGTCGTCACCAACATCGGTAAGGACCACCTCAAGTCCTTCCGCTCGCTGGGGGCGATCGCAGCGGAGAAAGGCAGGCTCATCGAACAACTGCCCGCCTCGGGACTGGCTGTGCTCAATGCCGATGACCCGCACGTGATCGCAATGGCGCAGCGCACCGAAGCGCGCGTTGTCACGTTCGGCCTGGCCGCCGCGGCCGATTATCGAGCCGAGATTCTGGAAACGCGCTGGCCCGCGCGGCTATCGCTCAACATTTCGCACGGTGCCGAGTCGGCCCGCATCAATACACGGCTGTACGGCGCGCACCACGCGGTCAACGTTTTGGCCGCGGTGGCAGCGGCGAACGCGTTGGGTGCCCCCTTCGGCGATGCCATCAAGGCAATTGGCGCGTACGAGCCAATGCTCGGCCGCTTGAGCTTGCACCCTACGCAGCGCGGTGTGACCTTCGTCCGCGACGACTGGAAGGCGCCCGTATGGTCCCTTGACTGCGTTTGGGAGTTCATGCGCGACGCGTGCGCCAGTCGCAAGATCGCTGTGATCGGTACCCTATCCGATTACTCGGGAAATTCTCGACCCACCTACCGGCGCGCCGTCGGTGCGGCGCTGGCGTCGGCCGATTTCGTGCTGCTGGTAGGCGAGCAGGGCCCGCCGCGCGCGGCGCGATGGCAGGAGTTAAAACCGGGATGCTTGCACGGCTTCGCCACGGTCCGCGCGGCAGCCGACTGGCTCGACACATTTGCGCAGTCGGGCGACCTCGTATTGCTGAAGGGCTCCGGCGCCGACCACCTTGCGCGGATTGCCCTGTCAATGGATCAATCAGTTGGTTGCTGGCGGCAGCGCTGCTCACGACAAATTTTCTGTGACCATTGTGGGCTGCTGCGGCGCCCTTCGACAACCTAGCAAACATCATGCGATCATGCCGCCCCGCCTCCAGCCGATTTGCCAGCCACTCGAGGATCGGCCTTGAAGGTATTGGTTACCAACTGCACTCGCAACTCAGGTCTCACGACGATGGATGACCGGCATGTCGAAGAAGCTCGAGGCGCAATAGCGAGACGCTCTAAACAAGCGAGGGCGGTGCTCGAGAAATCTAAGATCAGGATGTTGGCTATGACTGCGTCGCATTTGCGCGTTATGACTCTAACAGGGCTCATCGGCTGCTTTCTGATTGGATCTGCTTTCGCGTTGGGCCTTGCCGACCTGACGAATCAGGATGCTGCTCGGGGTATCAAAGGGGCGCTCGACAAAGGAGCCGCTTCGGCCATCGCTAAGCTCGGTGCTCCGGGCGGATTTCTGAACAATCCCAAGGTCAAGATCCCGCTTCCTCCGGCGCTCGACGAGGTCGCCAAGCTGATGCGCGTGATGGGGCACGGCAAGGATGCCGACGAACTAGTTGTAGCCATGAACAAGGCGGCTGAACAGGCCGTACCCGAAGCCAGGGAGCTGCTGGTTAATGCGGTCAAGACAATGTCTCTGGATGACGCCAAGAAAATCCTTACGGGCGGCGATAATTCGGTGACCCAGTTTTTTAGGGCCAAGACCGAAGCGCCCCTCGCGGTAAAGTTTCTGCCGATCGTGAAGCAGGCAACCGATCGGGTAGGCTTGGCAAAAAAATATGATGAGGTTGCCGGACAAGGAGGGAAAATCGGGCTCATCAAGGGCGACGCGGTGAACATCGATCAGTACGTCACCCATAAAGCGTTGGATGGTCTTTATCTCATGATCGGCGAGGAAGAGCGCGTGATCAGGCAAAATCCCGCAGCGGCAGGCAGCGCGATCGTCTCAAAGGTGTTTGGCGCTTTGCGCTGATGCGAACGTTTGTGCGTTGCCGTATGCGAGTGGCTGCCTCAGCCCTCCGCGGAACGCCCAGTTCTGCTCGCGTTTCCGCATCTGCGGCAGATCCGCAGGTGCACCCGGGCGCTGCCGCTTCTGAGGCACTCCTCGCAGCTCTTGGCGCTCGGCCTCACCTTGGCGATGTTGCCGCATGACTGCAGGTGTTCATGAGAGGTCTCGACGCTAGGCAATGCCGGGATTCAGAAACTGATGGATGGCCTGCACGACCACCGAGCCCTCGCCCACGCTCGAGGCGACTCGCTTGACCGATCCTGAGCGCACGTCGCCGACGGCAAAGACGCCGGGCTGCGTGGTGGCGAAGGGCGAAGCAAGCGCCTGGCCATTCTCGTCTCGCCCCGTTATGACGAATCCTTTGGAATCCAGCGTGAGGCACCGGGCGAGCCATTCGGAGTTGGGCTCCGCGCCAATCATTAAGAACAAGTTCTCGATGGGTCGAGTCGTTGCCTCACCGCTCGCGCGATTGACCCACGTCACCTCGCGCAAGAATCGATCACCGGCCAGGCGCGTTATCTCGCTCGAACCGTGCACCGTCATCCGGGGCGAGGTCAGGATTCGCTGCACGAGGTAGTCCGACATGGTGGCGGCGAGCCCGGATCCGCGCACGATCACGTGGACGTGCCGCACGGTGCGGGAGAGAAAAACCGCCGCCTGGCCGGCGGAGTTGCCGCCTCCGACCACCGCGACCTCCCCGCCTCCGCAGAGCTGCGCCTCCATCGCGGTCGCCGCATAGTGAATCCCTTGGCCCTCGTACTTCTCGTAGTTTTCGAGCGCGAGCTTGCGGTAGCGCGCACCCGTCGCAACCACCACTGCCCGGGCTTGCACCGACTGCCCGCCGTCGAGGTCGAGCCGATACGGAAGAGCGGCGCACTCGATTCCGACGACAGTGCGCGCAACGGCCAAGCGCGCGCCGAACTTCTGGGCTTGGCTCTGAGCACGTCCTGCGAGTGCCTGTCCGGAGATTCCGGTGGGAAAGCCCAGATAATTCTCGATCTTCGACGAAGTGCCTGCCTGCCCGCCCGGCGCCGTGCTCTCGAGCACGAGGGTGGAAAGTCCTTCCGAAGCGGCATACACCGCGGCGGCAAGTCCCGCAGGTCCGGCCCCGACCACCGCCACATCGTAGATTTTGAGCGGATCCAGAACCTCGGTGAGCCCGAGCGCATCGGCCAGCGCGGCGTTGCTCGGATTGCGCAAGAGGATCTTACCCGGCAGGACGAGGACGGGCAGCTGGTCCGGGGTGATTTTGAAGCAATCCAGAAATCCTGCGGCATCGGGATCCTGCTCCGTGTCGAGCAGCCGATGCGGATAGCCATTGCGGATCATGAACCGTTGCAGCCGGAGCGTATCGGCGCCATGGCCGGGACCGACCAGTTCAACGCCGCCCTGTGTATGGCGGATGATGCCGACGCGCCTCAAGATGAAGGCGCGCAGGATGATCTCGCCGATATCGGGCTCGTTTGCGATCAGGCGGCGAAAATCGGCGCGTTTGACCCGAACGACCCGGCTTTCCTCGCGGGCTCGGCCCGACACGAGGATCTGACGATCATTGAAGAGATCCATCTCACCCGTAAATTGCCCGGCGCGGTGCACCGTGAAGATGCGAGGTGCGCCCTCAAGGTCGGTCTCGAAGATTTCGATGGCGCCGTCAAGGACGAGGAAGAAGTCGATGCTGCGCTGCCCGCGCTCGAACAGCAGGGTACCGGACGCCACGCGCTCCTCGCGGCCGTACGCCGCGACCGTTCGCGCCATTTCCTGGCTCAGACGCGGAAAGGTTTGTGCTTCCCGAGCATAAGGGTCAGAGGGATCGAGCGGGAGTTCGGTCGAGCCATCGCTGGTGGCCATAAGCGCGATCATAGTGCGACACGAGACCTTATGCGAGCGAACGCCTTTCTACGTCCGACCTACGCGCAACGCGCGACATGGACCGCCATTTTGTGCGCCTCAGAGGAACTCGACGGTCAGTTCGACTCGGTCGAACGAAGTCTTCTTTTCATGCACGTCGGGCTGGAGCAAGGGTCCCATCAGCTTTATATCTCGCTCCTCCGCGCTACTGGCGTCAAGCGATTAATGCCACGTGTTCATTGCGAAAGGCGGTTTTCCCGACCTTGGATCAACTGCGCGTCCCCATCGTCTGCGGTCAGGGGCCAGCCATGAAAAAAAGATCCGGTGCGCTGTCGGCACGGGCGGTACGGTTTAGTGGTTGCCGTAGCCATGTGACGCGACAGCCGGCTGGCTCGTGTTCCGCGATTTGTAGAACCATACCTTCGCCCCTTCTGTCGCCGCGATGTATCCAGCAACGATGGCGAGAACGACCCCCATCTGCAGCGCCGACAGCGGCACAAAACCGAACGCAGAGGCAAGGGGCCCGAGATAGGGAATAGCGAGGGCGACGACGCTCATGGCGATAGTGGACCACAGCAGCATGCGGCTCGGCTTGCTGCGGAATGCGGGCCCGCGCGCTCGCAGGACCAGGACAACGGTGAGTTCCGACAACAGCGAAACGACGAACCAAGTCGTCTGGAAAATTGCTTCTTGGGCATGAACAAGCAGCAGAATCGCGAACGTCAGCAGATCAAAGAAGGAGCTGATCAGGCCAAAGACGATCATGAAGCGCTGCACATCCTTGATCTGCCAGCGCTGAGGGCTTGCGATGGTCTCCGGATCGACGTTGTCGCTCGAGATCGTAATCGACGGCAGGTCTGAGAGGAAATTCTCGAGCAGGATTTGCGTGGCGGTCATCGGGAGGAACGGGAGCATCGGGGTTGCCAACGTCAGGCTGACCATATAACCGAAACTCTCGCTGGTCGTAATGTTGATGTATTTGAGCGTATTGGCGAAGGTGCGTCGGCCATCCTCCACGCCCTGGCGCAGCACGTCCAGATCGGGCTTCAAAAGGATGATGTCGGCGGTTTCACGGGCGACATCCACTGCCCCATCGACCGAGATGCCGACATCCGCCGCATGCAGTGCCGGTGCATCGTTGATGCCGTCGCCGAGATACCCGACGGCATGTCCGGTCCGCTGCAAGGCGCGGACAATACGCTCCTTCTGCTGGGGATCGACTTCGACGAACAGATCCGTGCGCGGCGCGACCTGCCAGAGCGCCTCGTCGTTGAGCTTCGTTAGTTGGTCGCCGGTGAGTATGGACTTCGGATCGAGCCCCACCGCTTCCGCCAGATGCGCCGTGACGTGTCGATTGTCGCCGCTGATGACCTTCACATGGATGCCGAGGCTGGTCAGATCGCGGAGCGTTTTCTGCGCGTCCGATTTAGGCGGATCGAAGAAGACCAGGAATCCGGCAAATGCCATCCCTCCCTCATCGCCGTAGCCGTAGCGGTCTTTTGCGGCGATCTTGCGTGTCGCCACGGCCAGGACCCGGAATCCTGCCTCGCCCTTGGCTTGGTAGAATGCCTCCAGCCGCTCGTGCACGTCTGTCGTGAGAGGAACATTCATACCGTCGTGGTCCACCGAGGAACAGATGGCAAGCACATTGGCGAAGGCGCCCTTGGTGACGACCAGGTGCTGCGATGCATCGCCGTCCACCGCCAAGACGATCGTCAAGCGCTTGCGCCGAAAGTCATATGGGATTTCATCGATCTTGCGGTAGCCGTTCGTCGTCAGTCCGGCGCTCTTGCCAACCGCTACGAGGGCGGCATCGAGCGGGTTGTCGATGCCGGTCTCGAAGGCCGCGTTGAGAAAGGCGAGCTGCCTGATCCGCGCCGATGTCTGGCCGTCCGCGTCTGCGGCGTCCTGAAGAACGATCACGCCCTCGGTCAGCGTGCCGGTCTTATCCGTGCAAAATATATCCATGCTGCCGAGATTCTCGATCGCATCCAGGCGGCGCACGATGACACCCTGCTCGGCCATCGCGCGGGCGCCCGCGGCCAGTGTCACGTTGATGATGGCGGGCAGCAGCTCCGGCGTTAGACCGACGGCGAGCGCTACCGCAAAGAGCAGCGACTCGATTAACGGCCGGCCAAGCAGCAGGTTTACCGCCAGCACGAACAGAACGACGGCGATCATCACCCGGATCAGGAGATAGCCGAACTGCCGTATGCCGCGCTCGAACTCCGTCTCGGGCGGGCGCGCCTTGAGCCGCTCGACGATCGCGCCGAAGGCGGTTCGGCTTCCCGTTTCGACCGCAAGCATCTTCGCCTCACCGCTCTGGACCGACGCGCCGAGGTAGACTGCGTTGGTGCGCCCCGCGACGGGCGTCTCCGGCGGAACGATCCCGGGCTGCTTCTCGACGGGGAAGGATTCGCCGGTCAGACTGGCTTCGTTGACCTGGAAGCCCGCGGCCTCGATCACGCGCCCATCGGCAGGAATGAGATTGCCCGCCGACAGCAGGATGAGGTCGCCGGGCACGATGGCGCTCACCGGCACGGTTTGCTCGACGCCGCCGCGGACCACACGGCATGTCAACGCGAGGCGGCGCTTGAGCTCTTCGACCGCGGCCGATGCCTTGTATTCCTTGTAGAAACCGAGCAGCGCGCTGCCGAGCACGATCGCCAGAATGATGCTTGCATCCATCCGTTCCCGCATCGCCAGCGAAATCACCGCGGCGAAGATGAGAATGAGCACGAGCGGACTTTCGAATTGCCGCAGCAACAGGCGCAGAGCGCTCAGTTGGCTCGCGGCCTTCACGCTGTTCGGCCCGATTTGGCGAAGCTTCTCGGCGGCATCGGCGGACGACAAACCCCCGGAGCCCGAGCCCAGCGCAGCACTCAGCTCGGCAACATCACGACTCCAGTACGGGACATCAGTCATTTCGCCGGCCATGCGCCCTCACTCTTCGATCGCCTTACCGCGAACCGCATTGCAACTCTGTATCGCCTGCAATGTAGGGCGAACTCGCGTGCTGAGCAACGTTCCTCGAGCGTGCATCGCTTAGCGTCGATCCGGGTCGCCACCCGTTAACTTTGCGAGGCGTCACCGGAACGATGTCACTGGGCAATCAAGCATGAACGACACGCATAAACGCCGCAGCGCGCGAAGTTCCAGCAATTGCGTTATCTCGTAGAAATCGGAAACCCAAGAGGACGTCGATCGGACGTCTCGACCGTCTTCCCGTCCCTATCCGCAATAATCACTGACACAAAACAACATTAACTTTTACGAATCGGTTATTTCCTAAGTGGAAGCGCTAGGATATGGTATTAGCGGCGACGGGCACGGGAGTTACCCCAATGAAGCGTTTTTCCTGAGCGATATACGCACCCTACGGGAGATCTTTTCCCGCGCCCGCACCGTCGCGGTGGTCGGGCTGTCGGCGGACTGGTTTCGGCCGTCCTACTTCGCGGCGAAATACCTCAAGGAACATGGCTTTCGAGTGATCCCGGTCAACCCGCGCTATCCTGAAATTCTCGGCGAGCGATGCTACCCCAGCCTGCGAGCCATTCCTGATCCGATCGATGTCGTCGATGTGTTTCGTAAACCCCAGGATTGCGTGCCCATCGCTGAGGAAGCGGTGGCGATCGGTGCGCACGTGCTCTGGCTGCAGCTGGGCGTGACCAATCCACAAGCGGAAGCGATCGCTGCCGGCCACGGCCTGACCGTCGTCGTCGACCGATGCATCAAGATTGAATACGCACGCCTCTTCGGCGGCCTCAATTGGTGCGGCGTTAATACCCGCGTGATCTCCTCGCATCGTCCGTCGACGCTGCCGCGCTGAGCAACGCCATGCCCGATCATGAATACGGCTTTGATACTTTGTGCCTGCATGCCGGACAGGTTCCGGATGCGGCGACCGGCAGCCGCGCAACGCCGATCTACCAGACCACCTCATTCGTGTTCGACAGCCCGGACCATGCCGCGAGTCTGTTCAACCTGCAGACCTTCGGCAATGTGTACTCCCGGCTGTCGAATCCGACGGTTGCCGTGCTCGAGGAGCGCCTCGCCGCCATCGAGGGCGGCCGGGCTGCGGTCGCGGCGGCGACCGGCATCGCTGCCCAGGCGATTGCCTTGCTGAACGTCCTCGAGCAGGGTGACGAAATCGTCGCTGCTCGAACCCTGTACGGCGGCACGTTGACTCAGCTCGACGTCACGTTGCGCAAGATGGGGATTACCACCTACTTCGTCGACTCGGACGATCCGGAGAACTTCGCGCGGGCGATCACCGCGAGAACGAAGATCCTGTACGCCGAGACGATTGCCAATCCGTCGCTGAACGTACTTGATCTTGCAGCCGTCGCGAAGATCGCCAACGAGGCGGGAATCGCGCTGTGCGTCGATAACACCTTCGCGTCACCTTGGCTGTGCCGCCCCTTTGAGCACGGTGCCGCTCTCATCGTGCACTCCGCCACGAAGTTTCTCGGCGGTCACGGCACGACGATGGGAGGAGTGGTCATTGAATCCGGAAAATTTCCTTGGGGCAACGGCCGCTACCCGTCGATGACGGAGCCCTCGGTCGGCTACCACGGCATCCGCTTTTACGAGACCTTCGGCGACTTCGGGTTTACGATGAAGTGCCGCATGGAAGGCCTACGCACGTTGGGGCCCGCGCTGTCCCCGTTCAACGCGTTTCTCCTTCTGCAGGGTATTGAGACGCTGCCGCTGCGGATGGAGCGTCATTGCGCGAATGCGCTCGCAGTAGCTAGACATCTCGAAGCGCATCCGAAGGTGCGCTGGGTTAACTATCCCGGATTGCCCAGCAGTCGATACAACGACCTCGCGCGCCGCTATATGCCGCGCGGCGCCGGAGCGGTTCTTACCTTCGGTATTGTCGGAGAGGGGAGTGCCGGCGCTAAGTTCATCCAGAGCGTCGAGTTCCTGTCACATCTCGCCAATATCGGAGATGCGAAGACGCTGGTCATTCACCCGGCGTCGACCACGCACCGTCAGCTCAACGAAGAGCAGCAGCGCGCCGCCGGCGTGACGCCCGATCTCGTGCGTCTGTCCGTGGGACTCGAATCCATCGAGGATATTCTTTGGGATATCGACCAGGCGCTCGATAAAGCGACGTCCTGATCGGCACCATCCCCTCGACATGCGGCTCCTAGATCGCCGCGAGACGTTGCCACCGATCACCGACCGCGACGGACGTCCACGAGTCCCTTGAGCACGTACGCCATGATGAAACCCGTCTGCCACGCCGCCGCCCAGGATCGCGAGCCGATGTTGCTTTTGCATGGCATCAGCAAGATATGGGGGGGGCCGGCGCAGATCGCTCACGCGCAACGCGACTGCCCTCCGATTCTTAGGTAGTTCAACGGATTCCTTGCCGGAGAGACTCAGTCTAGTGTGTCCACCGGGATAATTGCTCAAGTGGGAGGCACCATGAATATTCACACCAATGCGATACCCGGGCAGTGGTATCGGGATCGGCAAAGCGGTGATATCTTTCAGGTCGTCAGTATCGATGACGAGGATCGCTCGATCGACATTCAATACGCCGATGGGTCGGTGGAGGAAAATTCACTGGATGAGTGGGTAACGCTGGAGCTGGATGACTGCGAGCAGCCGGAAGACTGGGTGGGACCGTTTGACGACCTGGAGTCAGATGACGTCGGGATCCCGGAGAGTACTGTAGAAGCACACAGCGCTGAGCTACCAATGGAGCGCGCGCTGCTTGAGATCGAAGAGCGGCGTGCGCCCGATGTGAATGACGTCGAGGAATGACTGCCATACTGTGCATGGGCTCGAAGCACCAGCATTTCATGAATCGCGCATCAATCGTGATTGCTGTGGCGGGCATGATGTTTGTTGCTGCCGACACGTTTGCCGCCAACCCTCCCAGCCACGCGGCGATCCAAAGGCGTCAGCTAGCCAATTGCATGAGTAGACAGATGGCTGCGAATACATCCATTTCATACAACGAGGCGGCAAGGGCGTGCAAGGACCAAATGAAGCTACAGAACAGCCAGGCCGGCGTCAGTGCGCGGGCGAAGCAGGTCATCCTCCATTGAGTCTGTCAGCGGCCGACTTCGTCATGCGCAACTGGTCAGGACCAGACCCGGCGCGCTCGCTTAAAATCGGATCGGACGAACACAAGCAGATGTTCTGTCGAATGCTGCTGGAAACTCACAATCCTTATAAGCCGGCCGTGATTGTATGGCCTGCGCTGGCGCCCGATGCACGGCAACGAGTGACGAGCCTTCCGATTTGGGACATTGCCGTCCAGACCGAGGGTCGCGCATCGATCCGCGTGAGAGCCTTTGCAGCGTCGGTCAGCGATCCCCTGCTGCGCAATGCTCTTGAAATGGATGCGGGCGAAGAAGCGCGCCACAAGGTCGTGCTGTCGAACCTCGTGCAAGCCTACGGCATCCAACTCGAACCAGAACCGGACTACCCAATGCCCAGCAACGCCGAGTGGGCATGGCTCGTGACTGGTTATAGCGAGTGCGTTGACAGCTTTTTCGCGTTTGGATTATTCGAGGCTGCACGGAATTCCGGCTACTTCCCGCCGGAATTGATCGAGACATTCGAGCCGGTAATGCAGGAAGAGACCCGCCACATCCTATTTTTCGTCAACTGGGCGGCGTGGTATCGGCGCACCATGCCATGGTGGCGGCGACCTTGGTTCATATTGAAATCCGGTGCAGTGTGGGCCTTCTTGATCTGGGAGCGTATCGGCATCGCTCGCGGAATCGACCAGAAAGGCGAGATGCAAGATGCCAATTTCGCGATGACCGGGGCCGAGCAGATCGGCATTGCGATCGATCCGCCAGCGCTGATTGAGCTATGCCTTGCCGAGAACGAACGGCGGATGGCTGGATACGACAGCCGCTTATTGCGGCCGGCGATCGTGCCGATGCTTGCCCGGCTCGCCCTGCGACTGCTCAAGCGCAGACGATCGACTTGACGAGCCCGTCGTCGGACCGATCCTTAAGTTGGCGCCCCAGCACAGCGCGGGTGCCAGGCAAATCGCATCGCAGCACAAAACTCATAGCCACGTCGGCTCTCGCGGTCCGCTCCACGTTGCGCAGCGTTCGCGGCATCAACGTAGAATTCGCGCGAAGGCGCCTCCGCGGAACGATGGCGGTTCAGTGGCCGTCGTGTTCGTGCGGCCCCCAGTTGTGTCGCCGATCAACTAGTTGTGCCCGCTGTTCAGCGGTCAGGATCGAAAAGATCTCGTGTTCGGCGCGAATGTGTAACAGCGCAATCTGGCTCTCCGCCTTTCCTGCGGCATCCGTCAATGCCTTCGCTCGCGCATCATCATACTGCGCAGACATACCGAGTTCACGGGATCCCTCATGGGCCTTAGCGGCAGCCTTCGCCTGCTCACGCAACGCCGGTGCGGCCGCGTGGAGGATCGCAAACACCTTATCCTCCTGGTCTTCAGTCAGATTTAGCCCCTCAAGGAACGCTGGGTGCGGGCTCCAGCCCCAGCCATGCTCGTGCGAACCGAAGTCACCGAATCCGTGACCATCCGGTCCGGAGCATCCATCGAGCCGCCGCTCGCCCGGGCCGTCGCTGCCTGGCGCCGAGCCGATCGGCGGCCCTGCGAATGCAAGAAACGGAACGATCACCAACAGACTTCCCGTAAGCAGCCGGTACCGATGGATCGTGGGGTAAGCATTCATCATGAACTCCTTAAGTGGGACAATACCAACGCCGGTGCCCGACCGACGTCCACCTATAACAATACTCCATATCGCTGGCAGAATTGCATCTGCGATTGACAGGTGCGCTACGTAGATCCGCGGATCGCAATCCGCGACACGTGAGCTAGTCTGGAACCGCACGCTTAGTCATTTCTAATGACATCGCTCATCCCGCGCAGATCCACCATGCCCCGTGTTAATGGAGTCCATATGATTGCCCCGGTAGTCCAAGTACAGCCACAACACGGCTCGGCTTAAGAGCACCGTCATGTCTGCGGCTCTGCGGGAGTTGATGATCCGCGAAGAGGCTTACGCGCTCGCCGAGCGACGCGGATTCGCCCCGGGCCACGAAGTCGACGATTGGTTGGCCGCAGAACACAAAGTCAATGAATTATGCGACCGCATCGCGGCCGCCGGCAACGTGATTGCTGGGGACCTGCAGAAACCGCAATGGTTCATTGCGCCGCGAACGCAATGGCGTGAATAGCCAGAACTGCGGCGTGGCCGCGACTATCGCCGCGCCGTCCATTGATCCGAGGCATCAATCATACGGAAGCCGCACATAAGTAGGCACTCTCCCGCATTTCATCGCTTGCCCGGATGATCTACCGTGAACCCACTCGCGATTGATGTTCATCGGTATTATCCTTAGCTAAACGATCAAGAGGCTACATATGCACCTCCTTGTCTGGATCGCGATATCGCTGGGTTTCGGCCTTTTGCTCATGCTGGGAGCAGTGAGCGTGCTGCGAGATCTATTGGAGCAAGTTCCTGACGAAGCACACGTGAGCCGTGAGCCGTATGCCGGCATCGTCGAATCGAAACTTCGGAGATGTAGATGAATATCAACGCGCCGATGGGCGATCTCGAACGGGCGTTATGAGGCCGCAGAATCTCTGCGCCGATCCGCATGCAATTCAATCTACCGCCACCGCGAAGCACGGGCGGCAAATCACTGACCGCACTGAAATCTCGACACTCAACCCGCGAGTATTCGGATTTGGCCCCTGTCGCCTCAGATTCTGTCGGACTTGCTGTGATCGCCGGCGTGGGACAATCATGCGTCCGCGCCGCCGATCGGAACCAGCGCAACCGCGCGCATGGCGGCATCGGACTCTTGCTCGATGAATTCCACGCGTATTCCGACCCTGAAGCATTTCCGAAGTACCGGCGGTGTCCCTCGTAGATTGAACAACAGCAAACGACCGTCGTCCGCGTTGATTATTCCGAAGAGCCCGTCGGTATCGAAATCGCTGATGACACCCTTCAGCTCCATGACCCCTCCACTCGCCTAGGCTCATGGTCTGCGAAAAACGACCGAAACGACATCCGGGCTTCTACGCAGACGGTGCAGCGCTTCAGGTCGGAACGGAAATCAGGCGGTCGCTTCGAGCAGCGGCAGGACTTGGCCCCGATGATAAATAAACCGCTCAAAGCTTTCCAGCGGCAGCGGTCGACTGAAGAAGTAGCCCTGGTAGTAATGACAACCCAACTTGGCCAGAGAAGCTCGCTGCTCTGCCGTTTCAATGCCCTCTGCGATGACTTCCAGCCCGAGGGTCTGTGCCAACGCCACGATCGTCTTCGCGATCGCCGCGTCGTCCGGGTCGGTCAGCACATCGCGTACGAATGACCGGTCGATCTTCAGCTGATCCAGCGGCAGGCGCTTCAAGTAATATAGCGAGGAATATCCGGTGCCGAAATCATCGAGCGCGAAGTTCACGCCCTCTTTCTTCAAGGCCGTCATCTTCTCGATCACGTCCTCCACATTGTGGACCAGCAGGCTTTCGGTCAACTCCAACGTCAGTCGATTCGGATCGGCGCCAGTGTTTCGCAGCGTCGAGACGACCTGTTCCACGAAGTCGGCTTGCTGGAACTGCCGGGCGCTGACGTTGACGGCGACCCTAAAATCGGCCGTCTCCGGCCGGCTGGCCCAGACCGCCAGCTGCTTGCACGCGGTTTCCAGGATCCAATGGCCCAAGGGGAGGATCAAGCCGGTTTCCTCGGCGACCGGAATGAATTCGTTCGGCAACACCATCCCTCGCCGGGGATGCTCCCAACGTATCAAGGCTTCCGCCCCGGTGAGTTCGCCTTCGTGCCCCACCTGAGGCTGGTAGTAGAGCTGAAATTGCTCATCCGCGAGGGCTTGCCGCAGTTCCTTGTCCAGCGCCGCACGTTCGTGCATCAGCGTTTCCATTTGCGGGTCAAAGAACCGGCAGACATTGCGGCCGGAATCCTTGGATTTATACATCGCAAGATCGGCCTGCTTCAACAAATCATCGGCGGAAGCGCCATCCCCCTTGAACAGCGTAATGCCGATACTTGCCCCACTGATGTGGGTAACGTTGCCGAGATGGTAGGGTTGGCTGAGCAAGGCCAGTAATTTCTTGCCGACCGCTTCCGCGGCGGCAGCCGCCTCCTTCCTGGCACAGCCGATATCGGTCAGGACCAAGACAAATTCGTCGCCGCCGAGGCGCGCCACGGTGTCGCCCTCGCGCAAATTGGCCGTCAGGCGCCGCGCGACCTCCCGCAACAGCATGTCTCCAAGATCATGCCCATGCGTGTCGTTGAGTACCTTGAACTTGTCCATGTCGATGAGCATCAGGCCACCGTATTTGCCGCTGCGCGCACTGAAGGTCATGGCCCGCTTCAGTTGCTCCATCAGCAGCTTGCGGGTGGGCAGCCCCGTCAGCTGGTCGAGCCTGAGCTCAGCCGCTTCCCTGCTGGTGTCGCGCAGCACCAGCAGGGCGCGCGCCATGACGCCGACCTCGTCGGCCCGCTGGACATCGGGCACTTCGCCGTCCAATTCGCCCTTGGCGACGCTCGTGACCCGGCGGGACAGGCGGTTCATCGCATGCGCCAAGTCACGTCCAATGATGAAGGTAATGGCGCTGGCCACGGCAATCAACCCGATGAACACCCATAGAGCCCATAGGGCCCGGGACCTGAACGCGTCCTCGATGTCATCAACGTAGGCGCCGGTGCTGATCGACCAGCCCCAAGGTTCGAACAGACGAGTATAGGCGACTTTTTCGATCGGTATGGTCTGGCCGGCTTTCGGAATGCGATAGGAGATAGCGCCTTCTTTCTTGTCGCTCTTCGCCACCGAGAGCAACTTGCTCACCATATTGGCGACGACGGGATTTTTCTTCGCATCCGGCGAGTTCATAAAGATCTTGCCTTCCAACTCCGGTCTGCCTCCATGGGCAATGCCGGTACCGTTGAGGTCCCAGATGCAATAATAATTTTTCTCATCGTAACGCATGGCTCGCAAGGCATTTACTGCCGCCTGGCGCGCCTCGGCGTCGGTCATGAGGCCCTTGCCCACCTGATTGTGGTAAAAAACTACCGTGCTGTAGCCGGCCTCGAGCAGATGCTTGACTTCGCTTACCCGGTCCTGCATCAGCGAGTTCTTCAGATCCAACAGCGACACGGCGGAGATGCCGGCCTGAAACGTGAATCCGATGGCCAGCACCAGCAGGAATCGCGCCGAAACGCTAAGGCGGGTCAGGAACATGAGCGATACCACCTCTCCACGAAACCATCGAGTGGACAACAATTCTTAGCGGATCAAGATAGAGACGGGAAAGGACGATTTGTACTGCGAAGTTCTCGGTTTTTCGCTCCATTTTGTCGAATGCGTCGCTTAATGCTCAATACCGTTCACCGCTGTTCGCCGCCATGCCGATCGCAGACCGCGGCTCGCACGGTTATGTTTAAAGGTCGGTTCATCGTCCCTCACCTCGTAGGGATGTCATCGGTAGCAAAAAGGCGGTTGGCGCCGGCCTTGACCTTGAACGCTCATCGACGCGCACTTTCTTGACCTTAATCCGGCTTTGCAATCGGCGCCTCTGCCGCAACCTCGTATCCCGCGGCGATCCACGCGTCGAGCCCTCCGGTTAAGGGCCGCACCTTTTTCAAGCCGTGATTCATGAGTATTTTCGCGACCCGGGCTGCTGAGGCCTCGTTCGGGCAAGTGCAATAGACGATGATGTCCCGATCGAGCGGCAGCTCTCGAATGTGGCGAGCGGCATCTTGCAGCGGAACATGAATGGCCGTTGGTATCCACCGAGGTTCGAGCGCGCGCGCGGTCGGCGAGCGTGCATCGATAATGACCGGAGCGGCGCCGGCCAGCAGAAGTTCGTATAAATCCTCCACGCTGATGCGCGCCATCCGCAAATTTTTGAAAAAGCGCGCTCGCTCCCACGCTTTGAAAGCGATGTATGCCGCCAACAGTCCCACAACCATCAACACCGCAATCCGGCCAATGTGATCTAGCTCATGCAGCAAGGCGTCGATCTGTGATTTGAAGAGCTCTCCAACCGCGAGCCCGCTACCCGCCCATAGCATCGCTCCCAAACTGCTGAGGGCAATGAATCTTGGCCAACGGATACGCAGGGCCCCTGCGAGCGGCGGCGCGATAGTCGCGAGACCAGGCACGAATTTGGCAAACACTAGCGAGTTGACGCCCCACGTTTCGAATCGCGTCTGTGTTTGGCTAACGCAAGAATCGGGTTCCAGGGAAACGCGGCAGAGCGTCTTCAAGACCCTGATGCCATACAGCCTTCCTACCAGGAACCAGCCGCTATCGGCAATCAGGCAAGCGCTCACAGACAACACGAACAGCGGCACCACGCCCAAATCGCCGTTTGCCGCGATCGCACCCGCCACAATGAGTGTCGGGAAGGCAGGCACGGGCAAACCGACCTGATTGAGGAGCACGTTGGCTCCCACGATCAGCAGGCCGTAGTGTGTAACGAGCAGGATGAGTTCGTGCGTCACAGGATGCTCATCATAGACTGTCGTTGGTGGCGGATAACGCCTGTAGGCGTTGAGGACCGGTGTGCCGGAAAGCAACCGCGCGCACGTCAGGAATCCCCCGACCCATGTATCATGCCCGGGTCGCCATGGCCGCTTCCGTACCCCTGACCTGAATCAAACCCAATGGAAACTCGCAGAGCCCGGGGCGGCAACCGCCGTCCGCCTTTCCCGGTGTACGAACACCTCGTCGATGATCTGCTGACCGCGCACATGTCGGCGGCGGCCGCGCGCGACGCGACCGTTGCGCATGTGCTCGGCACCTGCGCCGGCTACGCCTATTCCGACATCGACACCGTGGCGACGATCATGGCCCGACTCGGGCTCGAATCGAACGGCTGCGCCTGCGTCGCTCAGACCGTCGATGTCATGTTCATCTTCTCGACCGCCTACCTTGTGCAGAGCCGCTGCGGCCGGGTGGTGATCTTGAGCTATCGCGGCACGGAGCCGACCGCACTGCTGAACTGGATTGGCAATGCCGACGTCGGGTCGGATTCCTTCAGCCTCGATCAGGATGATGCGCAGCCCCTACGGGTGCATGCGGGTTACCACCGCAATGTGCGCGCCACGCGGTGGGCGGTGCTCGACGAGTTGCAGCTCGCACTGCAGGGAAGATCGCTCGCCGATCCGCAGGAGACGCTTGAGTCTCCGCTCGAGGCGTTGTACGTCACCGGCCACAGCCTCGGCGGCGCGATGGCCGTCCTGTTCGCCTTGACGCTGGACAGCGATGGCGCGGACCGCGCCGTCGCCGAAAGACTGCGTGCCGTTTATACGTTCGGGCAGCCGCCGGTCATGGGCGAGCCGTTGCCGCCACGCGCCGCGCAAGTGGGGCAAATACTGTTCCGCCACGTCCGCCTGCGCGACCCCGTGCCCGCCCTGCCGCCCGTCGCATGGGGCAAACTCGTGCATTTCGGACGCGAATACCGGTACGCGGACGGCCGCTGGGAGCCGGCCGTGGCCGCGACGGCACAGCTCGCCGGGATGAAGGAACTGCCGAGTTCGCTGCTGGCGCTCGTTGCTTCCGAGAAGCGGCGCGCGTCCTCGCACTATTCGATGGCTGAGCATGGGCCGCACCATTACATCGCTGAGCTTCGGCCGCCGGGGCGCGTGACCGAGTTCGGTGATCACGCCCAGTCCGAGAGCTAGCCGGCAGCCGCAGGCCCTAGAGCGACAGCACGCCCGGCCAGCGGCGCAACCACTGGCGGCCTCGGGCCATCGCCTGCCATTGCGGGTCGTCGCGGTCCACGCGCACCGAGTCGGCGATCAGTTCGGCGACGCGCGCGTCGAAGGCGCCGACGATCGATGCGTCTTCGACGACCAGCAGCAGCTCGGACTCCCAGTAGCCGCCCGTGATGTCCATATTGGCGCTGCCCACCGCGCAGACCCGGCCGTCCGCGCTCATGGCTTTCGCGTGCACGTGCGATTGCACCGCGCCGAGCTGCGCGGCCCACGCCGGCCGCGGCGAGACGGTGAACAAGTAGCCGTCGGCACCTGCCGCGACCAGTGCATCCATGCGCGAGTGCACCAGCGCCGTCCCCGCCGTTCTGGCCGAGGCCCAGGGTCCCTCGAACCGCGTACCGCCGTGCGTGGGCGTGAGCTGGCCGAACAGCGTCGAAACCCGCACACCGCGCCGCAACGCGCGCAGCAGCGCGTGCTGGATTTCGAGAACGAGCGGAAATCCGCACACCACGTGCAGCTGTGACTGCGCCGTCTCGATGATCGCCAGGTACGCCTCGAGTGTGGCGGCATCGCGCAATCCGCGATGGATCACGACGCGCGCCGGCACGCCGCCCGCCGGTGCTATGTCGGCGACATCGAAAGCCGAACCGCCCTGATCCGTCCATGCGTTCAGGAACGCACGCTCGAGGGCTGCGACGGCCGGACCCTCCACACGGGCGCCGGCGTCGAGCCACGGCACCTCGCGCCACATCGACTGCGGCGTGAGCGGCACTTCGTCGAAGCCCGAGTAGTACTCGTGCGCGAGATTTCGTCCGCCGAGCAGGGCGAGCCGGTTGTCGATGACGACCAGCTTGCGGTGATCGCGCTGCTTGATGTCCACCAGCGACGGCATGCCGGTAATCGGCTGGGACACCCGCAGCTCGATTCCCGGCTGCGAGCCCAGGCGCTCGAGCAGCGGATTGCTCTCGCCCAGGGAGCCGTGCTGGCCGTGCAGCGAATCAACCAGCAAGCGTACGGTCACGCCGCGCCCGGCTGCCTGCATGAGGGCGGCTTCGACCTGGCGTCCGACGTCGTCATCGGCTGCCGCGTAGACCTGCAGATGAATGCGCCGCGAGGCCGCGGCGATCGCCTCGAGCAGCCAGCGGCGCGCCTTGAGGTTGTCGAGTTCGATTTCGATGCGGTTGCCCAAGATGACCGGCGCGGCGGTCATCGCCTCGAGCCGCTGCGCGAGCGCCATGGGCCGGCCCCCGAGGGGCGCCGAGGGCAGGGGCGCGGCGGTGGCGATCTCGTCCACCAGCAGCGCCGCGAAGCCGTGTGCGACGGGTGGCTCCGCACCCCGATAGACGATCGCAACGACCGGGAACCCCACGGCGCGCATATGCGCCGCGACACGCGCCAGGCGCACCCCGTCGAGATTCTCGGACACATCGAGCGCCGCGCCCTCGTCGAGCACGAGGCTGGCGTCCACGACACGCGGCTCGAAGCCGGCAGCCTGCAGCCGTGCGCGGATCGAACGGAAACTGCGCATCGGTCGGATGCGTACGGCCAATAGCTCGTGTGCGCCCGCGGCGGCGAGCCCGCGCAGCGCGGGTAGCTCCTCGGGCGACAGCTCGGCATCGAACAGCACGAGCGGCGCCGTGCCAGGCCGCAGGACGGCCACACGCTGCTCCAGGTCGGCCAGCGGCTGCGATGGTGCCGTTTCTTTGGTGCGAAACACGCCGTACGAGTCGGCTCGCAAGTCGCCGGGCAATGCGACCTCGCCGTCGCATGTCGTCAGCAACGCGACGACCCGGCCGCCGGAGACGAACGCGAGCGGTTGATCGGGGATCGGCTCGCGGCGTCCGATGCCCGCCGCATATTCGAAGCGAGCGCGCAGCGCAGCACCATCGTCGACGAGATCGGGCGCGTCCATGTCGCGCTGCAGGGCCGGTCGGGTAACCGGCGCAGGCGGCGGTGGCAGCAGCAGACTCGGCACCCGCCAGCGCGCGCTCAGCAGCAATGCCGTGGGCATGCGCGCATAGACCAGCAGGTCGGGCGCGTTCGTGCGCATGCGCTCGTCCAGCCATTGCGGCAGCGACATCCCCTGCGGCGCGACGAATTCAACCGCTGCGCGGATGCCGGCCACATCGACTGCCGCGGCCAGATCCTGCGGCACCGGCCCCGCCAGCAGCAGCACGGTGACATGCTGGGCCGGATCGCCATGGTCGCGCAGGAACGCGGCGATCGTGGCCCGCGCCCGCTGACCGAGCGCGACACAGACCACCTCGGTGAGCGGCCGCTCGACCTGCAGCGCAGTCGGCTCGGGCACCCACAGGACCGCGACCGATCGGCGCTGGCGCAGTCCGGCGACGATTGCAACACTGCCGAGCGGCAGCGCAGCGGTTACCAGCAGGTCGACCCGCGACTCGGCCGCAATCTCGTCCAGTACGCCGATGTCCAGCTCAGGCACGAGTTCGACGTCGACCGCCGCCGCCGCGCCCTGCGCCGCGTGCCGCAGGCCGTCGAGCGCCGCCCCGGCCGCCTGATGCAGATCGGGCGGCGCGTCATTGAGCAACCACGAGAATTTCCGCGCGGGCAGGCCGGCGACGATGACGAGCCGCTCCGCCTGCGGCGCGATACGGCGGATTGCGGCTATCGCGGCGCGCGCGTCGCCTTCGAGTGTCGTGATCAACAGGATACGCTGGTACTTCACAGGCAGCTTCGCCGCTCGGTGATCGCGGTGGCGCGCAATCCCTGGCCGGACGGGTCGATCACGTGCGCCTCCACGCTGGCGATGCGCCCGTCGTCGTCGAACCCGTAGCGGTTGAATCCCGCGCGAACCGCGTCGTCGCTGCTGTCAAGGGCGGCGCCGCTGGCGCTGATCACGTCGAGTGAACCGAAGGCGGTGGGCAGCCGGCAGCGCACCCGGACATGGGTGTGGCCGTAGAGCACAAGGCCACGCGCCAGTCCCTGCAGCGTGCGGCGCAACGACGCTGCGTCGACCAAGCCGTCGCGCAGCCGGACGATAGGCCAGCGCGCGTCGACTGGCGGGTGATGGATCAGCACCACGGACGTGCGCCGCGCCACCTCGGCATGCGCGAGCAGGTCCGCGAGCGCGGCAAGCTGTGCGTGGCCGAGATAGCCCGCCGAGACGAACGGCGGCCGCGGCACGGCGCTCGACAGCCCGATGATCGCCACCGGCCCGCGCAGTTTGACGTACGGAAACGGCCCGGCCGGCAGATCGCGCGCGAATTGCGGCAGGTCGCTATGGAGGAAGGCAGCGAAATGATGCGGGAAGCGGCGTTCATGATGGATGGCCGGCAGGTAAATGTCGTGATTGCCCGGCACGACGCTCACCTCCGCCGAGCGCGCCACTCCGTCGAGCAGGGCGCGCGCCGCGTCGTACTCGCTCTCGAGCGAGAGGTTCGTGATGTCGCCGGTGACGACGACATGGTCGGCCTGGACGGCGGCCGCCACGACGGCCCGCAGGTAGTCGCGGCGGTACACGCGGCCGCGGTGCAGGAGCAGGTTCGCGTATCCCGTGATGCGCTTGTTGAAGAGCATGCGCCGCCACTCGACGCCAGCCGCCGAGAGCACATGCAAGTCCGACAAATGGGCAATGCGAAACAATTGGCTCAGGCATCCCTTCGGTTTCTCGATCGCGTGACAAGGCTGCACAGCGCTGCGCTCCAGCATGTTCGCGGATGCGTCCGGCGTTGGCAACAGACGCATAGTGCCGGCTGGCCGGGTTTCGCGGTAGACTGACGTCAAACTGGGTCCCAACTCATCTTGCGAACCATCCGACCTTGGCTCCGATGGCAGAGAGCTTTCGTGACTATTTATCTGCCATACGCGATGACCTGCCATTTTCCGGCTGTTTTGCGCCGGGCCATCGCGTAAGTGGGCACAGCGCTCTGCCCGATTGTGGGAATTGGCGCATCGGCGGGTGGTCTCGACGCCTTGAAAGCGCTGTTCCAAAACCTGCCCGCCGATACCGGCGCGGCGTTTGTGGTGATTCAGCATCTGGACCCCAAGCATGAGAGCCTGACCGCCGAGATATTGACGCGCTTCACCAGCATGCCCACTGCGCAAGTCACCGCGGGCATGCTGGTTGAACCGAATCACGTGTACGTCATCCCGCCCAACGCGTACTTGACGCTGAATCGACACACGCTTGAGCTCGGCAAGCCGGTTCTGCGTCACGGCTTGCGCATGCCGATCGACACGTTTTTATCGTCTCTCGCCGAGCAACACCAAGAGCGAGCCGTCGCCATCATCGTTTCAGGAACCGGCAGCGATGGAACGCTCGGACTGCGTGCAATCAAGGACGGTGGCGGCTTGGTGCTCGCACAATCCCCCGACACCGCGCAATACGACGGCATGCCGCGCAGTGCGATTGCGACGGGGTTGGTCGATATCGTGTGTCCCGTGGAGGAGATGCACAAACACATCATAGGATACCTACGGCACGCCTATGTCATTGAACATGCCAGTTCGATCGACTCGACGCCCGTCCCCGCAGCCGATGCCCGGTGCTTGAGTCAGATACTGGCGGTGTTGGAAACGCGCATCGGGCATGATTTCCGCGTCTACAAGCAAGGCACGCTGGGACGCCGGATCGCCCGTCGCATGGGCCTCAACCACATTGACACGCTGGCCGATTATCTGATCTTTCTTCGCGCACATGACGATGAGGCGAGGAAACTGTTCAAGGATCTGCTCATTAGCGTCACTTCGTTTTTTCGCGACAGCGAAGCCTTCGATGTATTGGACCAGAAAGTCATTGCGCCGCTGGTGGCGAGGAAACAGGCGGATGAGCACATTCGGGTCTGGGTACCCGGTTGTGCGACCGGCGAGGAGGCCTACTCGATCGCCATGCTGCTGCTCGAGCACCTCGATAACGCACCCAAGCACTGCCCGATCCAAGTGTTTGCCAGCGACATAGACGAATCAGCACTGTCAGTCGCGCGCACCGGTCTATATCCCGAGAATGTAGCCGCAAATCTGTCCCCAGAACGGCTGCAGCGGTTTTTCACCAAGGAAGATCACAGCTACCGGGTCAACAAGTTGTTGCGCGATACGGTCACTTTCGCGGCCCAGAACGTGATTAGCGATCCGCCGTTCTCGAAGATCGATCTGATTTGTTGCCGCAATCTGCTCATTTACCTCAATGCCGATGTACAACGCAAAGTGCTTGGGTTGTTCCATTTCGCACTGCGCGACGACGGCCACCTATTCTTGGGGCACTCGGAAGCGGTCAATCAGGAAGGACTGTTCGAACCGCTGTCGAAGAAATGGCGCATATATCGCCGCACCGGCGCGGCGCGGCCGCAGGCCGTGGACATACCCTGAGCTGACCACCGTCAACAGCCAGCTCAAGGACAAGGCACGGTTTCTGGCCACCGCCAGTCATGATCTGCGCCAGCCATTGCAGTCGCTCAATCTGCTCAACGCGGCGCTGCTCAAGACCACTGATGAGCCGAAGGCACGTCAGATGCTCACCATGCAAAGCGAGTCGTTGGGAAGCATGTCGCGCCTACTCGACAGCTTGCTGGACATTACCAAGTTGGAATCCGGCACCGTGGTTGTCCTGAGGAAAGATGTCGCGGTGCAGTCCTTGTTCCAAAGCCTGCGCGCTACGTTCGACGGCAGAGCTCGGGAGAAGGGTTTGGAGTTGAAGTTCGAGGCGACCGCGGCTACGGTGCGCTCCGACCCCGACCTCTTGGCGCAACTGCTTCAGAATCTCATCGCGAACGCCATTCGCTACACCAAGCAGGGTTCCGTGCAGGTCAGGTGCACATGTGATGGGGACCGCGCGCGAATCGCCGTCATCGATACGGGCATCGGCATTCCGCCCGACCAGCTGAACCAGATCTTTGATGAGTTCCACCAGGTTGGCCGAAATCCGCAGGAACGCCACGCCGGCCTCGGCCTGGGGCTCGCAATCGTACGGCGAGTGGCGAAGCTCCTCGAGACGCGCGTCGACGTCACTTCGGAATTGGGCCGTGGCTCGACTTTTTCAATACTTTTGCCTCTTAGCGAATCGAAAGTCGCCGAGCCGGTCCCGCATGAAGCGGCAACGGATTCGCCCGGCCGCGTCGGCGGCCATATATTGCTGATCGACGATGATCCAGCCGTGCTGGCTGCCACGCACTTGCTGCTTTCGCTGGAACCGGGATTTATCGTGACGACCGCGACGTCGCCGGCCGATGCTTATGCGGTGCTGACGACGCTGACACCGGATTTGATCATCACGGATTTTCATCTCAATCAGAAAGAATCCGGTGTCGACATCATACGAAACGCGCGGGAGCGCTCCGGCCGGATCATCCCGGCCATTCTCGCCACCGGCGATACGGGACCTTCGGTGCGCGCGCTGGGCATCGGCGACCTGCACAGGGTGAGTAAGCCGGTTGACCCCACGATACTTATCACGCTCGTTCAACGGCTGCTCGCGTCGAACCCGCCTTCGCAAGCGGCACGTTAGCCCTCTTGGGCCTTCAACACGTTGACCATATCCCCGATCGCCCGAATGGCCGTTCGAACGCACGGCGCATTTCCGGAATCAAGCTCGCCCAGTTCAACGGCGGCTGTCTCGAGATGTCCCACGACTTTGTCGACGTCCGTTTCCGCGTCGATCAAGGTCCGGCACTCATAAAGAATCCGTAGCGCCGCTTCGAAGTTCATATGCCCGGTTTGCGGCACACGCTGCGACTCTTCGATAACGTCGGCCGCCTTTCGCAGTTTCAGATCGACGGCGCTATGCGTCGCTGGTGTCATCAATGCCATACCGTACTACTCCTGCGTCACGTTACCCTTATTGGGCTGAGCCGCCCGCAGTAAGGACTGGACTTGCTCATCGGTGGTTTGATCGAAGCTATCGTACCAGCGGCCGACCGAGCCGAACGGCTCCGGCGTGAGAAGGCTCAGCACTTGATCGGCTTCCTTTTTCAACGTCGCATAGGACTCGCGCGCTGCCACCGGCAAGGCAACCACGATCCGGGCAACTTGCAGTTGGCGCAGAGCGCGCACGGCAGCCTGCATGGTGGCCCCGGTCGCGGCACCGTCGTCTACTACCAGCACGGTTCGGCCGGTCAAATTGAGCGGTGCGCGGGCGCCGCGGTAAAGGCGCTCCCGGCGGTGCAATTCGGACGTCTCGCGCGCGACGGCTTCCTTGATGGCATGGTCAGGCAGTTCGAGCCATGCCTGTACTTCCGGATTGGTCACCATCACGCCACCGGAGGCAATTGCGCCCATGGCTAGTTCTTTTTGGCCCGGCACGCCGAGCTTGCGGACGATGAGGACATCGAGCGGCAAATGAAGCACGCGGGCAATCTCTGCGGCTACCGGTACGCCGCCGCGCGGCAAGCCGATGACCGTCACGTCCTTTCGGCCCATATAGCCCCGAAGCGCCTGCGCCAAGCATCTGCCGGCATCAGCCCGATCGATGAACCCGCTGACAGTGCGGGACCCGGAGTCGATCACTCGCGCCGCCTGCGCGAACGTGCGCTGCTGTGACCCACCATCGTCCCCAGCAGAAATCCGACCGCCCCTGCGAGGCCCAAGGCTGTCCAAACGTTGCCGCGCAAATACTCATTTGTCGACTGCGCAACACTCTTTGCTTCTTCGATCGCGCAAAGGCGTGCGCTTTCCAAATTCTGCTTCGCGGTTCCCAAAAGGCTTTCAATGCGTTCGCGAGCATCGGCCATCGCCTCGTTCGCGTTGTCCGCGCTCGCTTTGACCAATTTATCCACATCGGTCGCCAGAGCATTCAGATCCCGTACCAGCCTATCGGCGTTGACGTGTCGCACAAACCACCTATCGCCCGGTTGCTTTCACTTCCCGCTGTCATTCTGCGCATGTCTGCGGTATCGCGATATAGCGGGAAACCCGCGGCAAACTGCCAACGCTACTGACCCAGACGGGAAAATTCCGCCGCGCGGGACATATCGATGATGCGATGCTCCTCCCTACGGTTTCTTTGGATAGTCGAACGCCACCCTCGCGGGCTTGACCTTGCCGACGTCTGACCATGACTTCGCACTGAACGTGAACTCGGCGACGGCGCATGTCGGCATGTGGGTAATCTCGCTCGAGAGGCGATGCGCCAGCTCGGTCAACTCGGGGTTATGGCCAAAAAGCATCACGCGCTTCAGCTTGTCGCCGAGCCTGTGGATGACGCCGAGCAGGTCATCCGCCGCGGCGGCATACAGCTGCTCATCCACGACGATATCCGTGACGTGGTAATCAAGCTTCTGGGCGATGATCTGCGCGGTGGTGAGCGCGCGCCTCGCCGGACTCGACAGGATCAAGTCGGGCTTTACATCGCGCTTCGCTAGTCGCGTACCCATCTTCGGCGCGTCGCGCTTGCCGCGAGCGTCCAATGGCCGGTCCTTGTCGGGTAACGCAGGGTCATCCCGACTCGACTTAGCATGGCGAATGAGAAATAGCGTTTTCATGGAAAGAGCTACCACTCGGCGGGCCGCTGGCATACGATCCGAAAGACTCGCAGTGCGCAGCAAGAACGCCAGGTCCAGACATGCCAGAAAAGACTCCTGCAGCCGACCCCCCGCCCAGCATTTCCCCGGTCATTCCCATCATCTCCCCGGCCGTCTTGAAGAGCAAGACCCTGGTGTTTTACGGCAGGGCGCTGGATGCCATCGTCACCGTACTGGTGATTGTCATGCTGCTCACCCTGATAGGCGCCCTAGTGGGGCTTGGCCTCGATTTTGCGACCGCGGCGGCCGCTCTTCGAACCGGCGTGAAAACACATAGCCTGGCCCACGGAATCGTCGACGCCATGGATCGCGAGCTGGTCATCGATGTGCTATCCGTATTCGTGCTCATCGAATTGTTTCGCACGTTCACGGACTACCTGGAATTTCACCGCGTTCGCCTCAGGGTCCTGTCGGAAGTCGGCATTGCCTTCATTATGCGCGAGATCTTCGTCGGTCTATACGACCACCAAATGGAATGGCCGGAGATTCTGGCGCTTGCAGCCTTGCTGGCTGTGCTGGTGACGGCACGCATTGCCGCCGTTCAGTTCCAGCCTCCGCGCAACACGCTCGAATAGTTTGCGCAGATGTGCCTTCGAGATCTCACCGGGCGCATACTATCTGTTCGCTGAAGCTGAAGGAGAATCACATGAGCAAGTACTGGGACGCCATTGTCTGGGTAGATCGCAGCGAGGCCAAGGTCTTCCACGTAAGCGCGACCGACGATAGCAAGATCGTCGTCAATTCGCATTCCTCGACTCAGCGCCTGCATCACCAGGCGAGTCGCGAGGGCGGGAAGGAGGCCGTGGACGCTGAGTTCTTTCACCGCATCTGTGGAGCGCTCATCCCTACAGGCGGCACCCTGCTCACCGGCCCCGGAAATGCCAAGTTCGAATTGAAGCACTATCTGGACAAGCACCGTCCGGACCTCGCTCAACGCGTCTACGGCGTTGAAACTCTCGATCACCCGGGCGACGCCGAGCTTCTCGCGTTGGCCCGCCGGTTCTTCAATGCAAGGAATCACCGGGACATGGCCGAAGCCGGGCCGAATACGAGAAACAAAGACACGAAAGGCGCTGCTGAGTCGATCAAGAGATGACCGCTCTTCGCGGCTGACTAGCTTCCAGAGCCCGCGAGTGCAATGCCGGCGGTGCCGCCGGCGGCAGTAGGCATCGCTCTTAAGATCGCTGTGCGCCGTGCGATGCGAGTTCCACGCTGGACGCCTGCGGACCTCGTTCGCCGGCTTCCTCGACGAAGTGCACCTCCGAACCGGTCGTCAGACGGTCGAAATCTGCGCCGACGACGCTATTGCGATGGAAGTAAATGGACCGCCCGTCGTCCGTTTCAATGCGGCCAAAATCCTCCGCCGGAGACAGCAGCGAAATCCATCCGGACGGCCGCGGCTCGTGATGCTTGACGTCGTGGCGGTGCTCGCGTTCATAGTTTTCAAGCTGCCGGCGCACCGCGCGGAATGCGTCGCGCAACGCCACGTGCACGTCCTCATGGCTGTGCTGCTCGCTGTGCTGTTTGCTCACGACGATTTCACTGCCGGGCACGGTCAGATCCACACGTACCGCATAGAGCCTCCCTTGATGCTGATGGCGGTGCGGCTCGTCGATGGTGACGTGGCAATGCATGATCCGCGAGCTGAACCGCTCGAGACGCTGCGCGAGTTCGCGGATTCGCGTTTCGAGAGCGGGAGACGGTTCCATCTGGTGAAAGGTGATTTGTAAAGGTATGCGCACTTAACAGCCCCTTTGGCGCAACGATCACGCCAATACGATCCGACACGCGAAATGGTATTGAGCCAGATGTCCCTGCGCAATAAGGGTTTACCGCGTGGTATATCGCTCGCCGACGATCTTCGGCACCGAAGCTGCGGTTAGGGAAGGTCAGCAGCCGCATTAGCCGCGGGCCGCTTTCTCATAAGTACCCATGAGCGCCGCTTCGGCCAGGACGTGGCCATGCATGGCTTTCTCAATCGTGGATTTGCGCGGCCCGCTCAAATCCGGAAGCAGCGCATCGAGGGCAAAGAGTCGATGGAAATAGCGATGCCGGCCGATGGGCGGGCAAGGGCCACCGTATCGCGTACGACCCCAATCGTTGCGGCCCGCGAGCGTGCCCGACGGGAGGCCGTGCCGCGCAACGTTCTCTGCGAGCGAAGTCGCCGTCGGTGGGAGGTTATATAGGATCCAGTGCACCCACGTGGTCTTCGGCGCCGCGGGATCCGGCGCATCCGGATCCTCGACAATCAGCGCCAGGCTCTTCGTGCCGGCCGGCAAGCCGGACCACTCGAGCGGCGGGGACACGTCATCCCCGTCGCACGTATAGCGCTTGGGGATCGCGCCGCCCGGCGCGAATGCATCGCATTTGATCGAGAGCGTCATGGCACCATGACCCCGCGCCAATCCGAGGGCGATTGGCCAGTCCAACGGCGAAATGCGCGGGTGAAGCTGCTGCCGCAGGAGAATCCCAACAAATACGTGACTTCGCTGACGCTGTGTTGCGGCGCGCTGAGGTAGGCAAGCGCCAATGCATGCCTCGTATCGTCCAAAATTTCCTTGAACGTGGTCCCGGCATCGCCGAGTTTCCGTTGCAGCGTGCGTGCGCTGACGTTCAGCAGTTCAGCGACGTCCTCCTGGGACGGTTCATTTTCCTGCAGCCGCTGCTCCAGCACCTCGCGTACGCGGGCTTCGATGTTGTTGCGTTCCATCCGCGCGAGATACTGATTGGCGATGGCATCGTTATGCCGAGCCAGCTCCGGATTGCCGCCCTCCAGCCGTTGCTCGATGCTCGCGCCATCGAAGATCAGCCGATTGTGCTCGGCATCGAACCGCAGCGGGGCCCGCAACAGCCCTTGAAAATCCTCGACCACGGCCGGTCGCGGCCTTCGCAATTCGACCAAGAGCGGCGAGTATTGCCGCCCTGTCAACGAGCGGCACATCCGGAGAAATGCGGCGACCAAGGCGTCGACCGACTCGATAGGCACAATCGTGGTGGGTTCTATGAAGAAATGATACTCGGAGCCACACTTGCAAAATCGGTACTCCACGGCGTCGCTGACCAGGCGGCAGTATCGTTGAACACGTTCGAAGGCCTCCTTCAATGTCGAACTGGCGCTTAGGCCATAGCCCAGCGCATGGAACGTGGTGTGCTTGATGTGGCTCGCCACTTTCAGGCCGAAGGCTTCATCGCCGGTCGCCGCCACGGCCAGGCGCCACAGGCGTGCAGTCTTAACCAGCCCACAGCGGGCATTCGGTCCATCCAAGGCCTTACTGTCGAAACCCGCCTCCGCGAGAAGCGCGGCGCCATTGCAGCCCGCGGCATCGAGCGCTCGGACGATGGACTTGACCCAGGTACCCAAAATGAATCCAGGACCCGTTGCGGTACGCATTGTTTTATCTACCTCCCCAAGCTACCCATCCGGTTACGCCGCCAGCGGCAGCTTAGCTGCAAACAGCGGGAGCGTCGATCGTACGTATTCGCACCCGCGCGGTCGAGTCTCACCGGCGTGCTCCCGCACAGCGAAACTGCGCACCTGCGGCTTGGCGGCCGAATTTATGTTTGAATGCGGGAAATTGGCCGCGGGACCCGGACAGCCTGACCCCTTGTGGCGTCGCCAGACAATACGTTGGCGCGCAGGGTGCCGCGCTCCCAACCGTTTTCCGTAAGCTCTTTCGAGGCATATGCTGGGGAAGACGCAGCCAAGGGCAACCGCTGTCCTGGCTCGGAAAAGTGGATTCGGGATGGCAAAATAAAGACCGCGGTCGTACGGCAGCGGCGCTCAAACACGCCGGAGGGAGAAAACAATGATTTTCACGTTAGGACTTTTGGGGAACAAATCGATTCGAAGCAGCCGCGTACCAACGCCGGCCGCTGTTCTACTGGCGGTTTCAGCGGTGGTCTCGGGCACCGGCCGGGCGGCGGACCAGCCGCAACCCGTGTTGACGGAGATCATCGTCACCGCGCAGAAGCGCGAGCAGAATTTGCAAGACGTGCCGATCTCCGTCATGGCCCTGTCCGGCCGGCAGCTCCAGGATGCCGGCGTCACCGACATCAAGAATCTGACGGCACTGACCCCGGGGGTGACCACGACTTCCACGACGTCCGAAAACGTCACGACGGTGCGGATTCGCGGCATTGGCACCGTCGGTGACAATCCCGGCCTGGAATCCTCCGTCGGTATCGTGATCGACGGCGTTTACCGCCCGCGGAACGGTGTCGGCTTCGGCAATCTCGGAGAAATCGACCGCATCGAAGTCCTCGAGGGTCCGCAAGGCGAATTGTTCGGCAAGAACAATGACGCCGGCGTCATCAATATCATCACCAAGAGACCGTCGACGACCTTTGGAGCGACCGGGGAAGTCACCTATGGGAACTATAACGACCGGGAAGTTTCCGGGTCCGTGACCGGTCCGGTCGGCGGCATATCGGCATTCCGCCTGTACGCCGACTATCACAGGCGCGATGGCTTCTCCGACGTGGATACCGGCCTCGGCCCGAACACGAACGGCACCTCCAACGATCGCAATGCCTATACGGTACGCGGTCAGTATCTGCTCACACCGGCCGACGCGGTGAGCTTCTTGGTGATCGGCGACTATTCCAAGCGCAATGAGAACTGCTGCGATGCCGTTCCTGTGGCGAACGGCCTATTCTCCGGAGTGATCAACGCGATCGCCGGGACCCCGGTTCTCGGCGGTCAACCCGGCACGGTCGGCATCGGGACTCCGCCCCTGACGCCGTTCAACCAACGGGCCTGGGCCAACCAGCCCATCACCCAGCGGATCCGAGATATGGGAGTCTCCGGTCAGCTCGACTGGGATTTGAACTTTGCCAAGCTCACTTCGATTACCGCGTGGCGCGACAACACCGTCGTGTCAGGCACCGATCTCGACTATACGGGCATCGACATTCTGCAAAGTCCCGGCAACCTCGGCAATCAAACCGACTTCAAGCAGTTCAGCGAAGAGGTCCGGCTGGCCGGCAAGAGTGGTCCATTGGATTGGTTGGTCGGCGGTTTTTTCTCGAGCGAGATTCTCACGCCCAACACGACCATCTACGCCGGCGACAATTTCGAAGAGTACGTTGGCGGGGCAGCGTCGGCAACCGTCGGGCCGCCGAACCCCTTCTTGATTGCGGGTTTCACCGGCAATGCCCCCGGCGGCACATTCCTGCCCGGCGTATCCGGCGAGCAAGATCAGTACCATCAATCGTCCAAGAGCTATGCGTTCTTCACCAACGAGACCTATAACCTCACCCAGGCCCTGGATCTGACCGCAGGTCTGCGATATACGTCGGAGAAAAAGACCGTAGCATCGAACTACGCGGCTCCGGACGGGGGCGCAGCGTGCGGACAATTATTGACGTCTCCGGGAGTGGGAGGGCTGAATCCCGCGAGTCCCGAGTACCAGTTTTTGCTCGGATACGGGTGTGCGACGGTGTTCAATCCGTTTTTCAACGGCAAATCGACCAGCCAATCCCTCGACGAAAGCAACGTGTCGGGCACGGTCAAGCTCTCCTATCACTATTCCGACGACGTCCTGCTCTACGTGTCATGGGCGAACGGCTACAAGGCAGGCGGATTCAACTTGGCGCGCGTGGCGAATACGGCGACCTTGCAGCCGATTCTCGATACCGAATTCCCGCGAGAAACGGTCCAGTCCTATGAACTCGGCATCAAGACCAGGCTGGCCGACAGGACGGTGCGCCTCAATGCCTCGGTATTCGATCAGCGGTACACGAACTTTCAGCTGAACACCTATACGGGCATTCAATTCGTCGTGAGCTCGGTTCGCAAGGTGGAGTCCAAAGGCGTTGAACTGAATACGGATTGGGCGACGCCCCTGTCGGGCCTCAGTCTCACGGGCGGCGTCGTCTATGCGTTTACGAACATCGACGAATTCGGCGAATCGTCGACGCTGTTTGCTCCGGATATCGCGACACCGCTCGATCGCCTGAACAATCGCCTGTCGTTTGCGCCGCTCTGGTCCGGAGTCGTGTCGGCGACCTACACGGTGCCGCTCAACGACGCCCTGTCGTTTCATGCGAGCGCCAGCGAAAAATACACCTCTTCGTACAACACCGGCTCCGACCTCAATCCTGAAAAACTTCAGGGCGCGTACGGACTGGTGACGGCGCGGCTTGGAATCGGCGCACCGGACGGCAAATGGGTGGTGGAATTCTGGGGCGAGAACCTCGCCAATAAGGGCTACTACCAGGTTGCCTTCGATGCCCCGTTCCAATACGAACAGGTCGACGCATTCTTGGGCGATCCGCGAACATTCGGCGTGACGTTCCGGACAAAGTTCTAACGCAACGTGTGTCGGCAAGCACTGTTGAGCCAGCATTTCGTATGGACCTGAACTTCACCCCCGAACAAGAATCGTTTCGCGCCGAAGTGCGCGCCTTCTTGCAGGCGGAGCTTCCCGTCGACATTCGCGACAAAATGCGGTTGGGAAGGCGAGTGCGCAAGGACGACATGATGCGCTGGCAGAAGATCCTATACCGCAGCGGTTGGGGCGCCGGGATGTGGCCGAAACGCTTCGGTGGTGCCGACTGGAGCGTCGTCGAGCAACACATATTCGAGGAGGAAGGAGCGGCGGCCTACGCGCCGCCGCAGATTCCGTTCTCGCTCCGCATGGTCGCGCCGGTGTTGATGACGTTCGGCAACGCCGCACAGCAGGAATACTTTCTGCCGCGAATCATTTCCGGCGAGCACTGGTGGTGCCAGGGGTATTCCGAGCCGGGCTCCGGATCCGATCTTGCATCGCTGCGGACTAGCGCGGTACGCCATGGAGATCATTACCTCGTCAATGGCCAGAAGACCTGGAACACCCTGGGGCAGTATGCTGATTGGATCTTCTGTCTGGCGCGCACCAGCAGCGACGCGCGGCCCCAGCAGGGGATTTCATTTTTACTGATCGACATGAAGACGCCGGGGGTCACCGTACGTCCCATCATCACGCTCGAAGGCGAGCACGAAATCAACGATATTTTCTTCGACAATGTGCCGGTGCCGGTGCAAAACCTGGTCGGGGAAGAAAACCAGGGCTGGACCTATGCAAAGTTCTTGCTTTCGCATGAGCGCACCAACAACGCCGGCATTGGCAACTGCAAACGCGGATTGAAGCGCCTCAAGGAAATTGCCGCCGCTCAGATGGTGAACGGCCGGCCGCTGCTCGAGGATATCCGCTTTCGCGATCGCATCGCCCAGGTGGAACTCGAGTTGATGGCGCTCGAAATCACGAACCTGCGAGTGCTCTCGGCGGTCTCCGGCGAAGCGCGCGCTCCGGGGCCTGAAGTCTCGCTATTGAAGATCAAGGGCTCGGAAATCCTTCAGCAACTCGCGGAACTGCAAATGCATGCTCTGGGCCACGATGCGCTGCCGTATGTACGTGAAGCGCTCGAGGCGGACTGGGCCCCTCCGCCGCTGCTCGCGGAGCACTATCCCGCCTACGCTCCGCCGCTCACCGGGCAGTATTTCAACCAGCGTAAGACCACGATCTACGCCGGCTCGACGGAAATCCAAAAGAACATCATTTCCAAACTGGTCCTGGGTCTTTAACGAGAGCTGCCGTGGACTTCCGGTACTCCGAAGAGCAATTGGCGCTGCAGGACACGCTGCAGCGGCTCATTTCGCGCGACTACGACTTCGAACGGCGCCGCGCGCTCGCGCGCTCGCCATTGGGCTATTCCGCCGAAGCTTGGGATCGATACGCTGAACTCGGTTTGCTTGCCCTGCCCTTTCCCGAAGAATTCGGCGGGATCGGCGGCAGCGGCATCGACATCATGGTGGTCATGGAACAGGTCGGCCGGGGGCTGCTGTTGGAACCGTACTGGAGTACTGTCGTGCTATGCGGCGGACTGATCCGCGATGCCGCATCCGACTCCATCAAAAGAGCACTGCTGCCGCAGATTGCAGCTGGGAAATTGCAGATCGCGCTGGCCGCCTATGAGTCCGCAGGGCGTTATGAGCTGTCGCATGTCGCCTGTACCGCGCACAGCAGCGGCAGCGGCTGGCGCCTGACCGGCGGCAAGGCGGTAGTGCTCGATGCCCCGTCCGCGGATTACTTTCTCGTGTCGGCGCGCAGCAGCGGTCATGTGACCGATGCGCAGGGGATATCCCTGTTTCTGGTGCGGCGCGGCGACCCGGGCCTGACCTTGTGCGCGTATCCCACGCAGTCCGGCGGCAGAGCCGCCGATCTGCAGCTAGCGGACGTTGCGGTCGACAGCGCGGCCATGATCGGGGTACCGGAGCAAGCGCTCAGCATCATCGAACGCGCCGTGGACGTGGGGCTGGCCGCGCTCTGCTCCGAGGCGCTAGGCATCGTGACCGCGCTCAACCAGGCGACTTTGAGTTATCTGAAGACTCGCAAACAGTTCGGCGTTGCCATCGGCACTTTCCAGGCATTGCAGCATCGCATGGCGGAGATGTTCATTGCCGCGGAACAGATTCGCTCGATGGCGATCATTGCCGCCATCCAGTGCGAAACCGATGATGTTGCGGCGCGCCGCCGCACGCTATCCGGCGCCAAGGCATACGTCGGACAAGCGTCGCGCTTCGTCGGCCAGCAGGCCGTGCAGTTGCATGGCGCCATGGGGGTAGTGGACGACCTCATCGTCGGCCACTACTTCAAGCGGCTGACGATGATCGACCTGACGCTTGGCGATGCCGACTTTCACTTGGCGCGTTTCAGTGATTCTCCCGGCAGGCAAGGAGCATAATCGCCGGCGACCCGAGGCTGGTCGGCGGCCGGTACGACTGAGGTGAAATCATGAACACGAAAACCGCGGCGATTTGCGGCGTCAGGCAGCAAGTGAGCGCCGCCGAATGGGAGGTGCGCGTGAATCTCGCCGCCGCGTACCGGCTGGTGGCGCTCTACGGTTGGGATGATTTGGTGTTCACCCACCTATCGGCCCGCGTTCCGGGCCCGGAGCATCATTTTCTCATCAATCCCTACGGCATGCTGTTCGATGAAATTACGGCCTCGTCGCTCGTCAAGATCGATCTCGATGGCCGGAAAATGATGGACTCGCCCTACGGCATCAATCCCGCCGGCTTTACCATCCATAGCTGCATTCACGCCGCGCGCGAAGACGTCGCTTGCGTCATGCATATCCATTCGCTGAACGGCGTTGCGGTCTCGGCCCAGCGAGCGGGAGTCTTGCCGATCTCCCAGCAGTCGCTCTTCGTCCTGTCATCGCTCGCCTATCATGACTACGAGGGCGTCGCTTTGAACCCCGACGAGCAGCCGCGCTTGGTTGCCGATCTTGGCGGCAAGGCGTATCTCATGCTGCGAAATCACGGTCTTTTGACGGTGGGTGCATCGCCGGCCGACGCCTTTCTCCTGATGTATCTGTTCGAATCGGCGTGCGCGATTCAGGTGCGCGCGCAAGGCGGCGGGCAAGAATTGATCCCGATACCGGGGCCCGTCCTGGAGGGGATCCGGGCTTCGGCGAGTCGGGTAACGCAAGGTTTGGGCGCCGCACTCGTATGGCCCGGCCTTCTGCGTAAGCTCGATCGAACCAATCCGGGGTATCAGGATTGACGAGCGGCTCGGCGGCCCTTTCATGCCGGGCGCGGCGATGATTCCTCGCACGCCGCATTTTCCAGATTCTGCAGTTCGCGCCATTGGATCTTGCCGCTGCCCGACTTGGGCAGCGCCTCCACGAGGACGATGATTCTCGGCACCTTGTAAGCCGCCATGGTCTGCCGGCACCAATCGACGATCTCCAGCGCATCGATACGTCCGCGCCACTCCGATCTCAACACCACCAGGGCCTTGACGGTCTCGCCGCGGTGCGCATCCTTGGTGCCGATCACGCAGGCCTCGGCGACGGCGGGATGCTCGTACATGAGGGTCTCGACTTCGCTCGGCCATACTTTGAATCCCGAGGCGTTGATCATGCGCTTCAGCCGGTCCACCATGAAAAAATAGCCATCTTCGTCGACTTTGCCGAGATCGCCGGTGCGGAAGAAACGCTTGCCGTCGATGTCGATGAAAGCTTGGGCGCTGTCCTCTGGTTTGTTCCAATAGCCCGAGAATACCTGGGGACCATGCGTGACGATTTCGCCGACCTCGCCGGTGGGCAGTTCGCGCAGCGTGAGAGGGTCGACCACGCGCGAGTCCACGTCGTAGATCGGGATCCCCAGACATTGCTTTTTCGGACGGCCGGGCGGATTGACGTGGGTCGCCGCCATGGTCTCCGAGAGCCCATAGCCTTCGAAATAGGTAATGCCCCGGTCCTCCAGCCGCTGTGCGACCGCGGCCGGCATGGCGGCGCCGCCGCCGCTCAGCCGCTGAATGGACGATAAATCATACCGGCCGATGTTCGGATTCGAGAAAAAATCCTGCACCATGGTCGGCACGCCGGTCCAGCTGCAGACCCGATAGCGCTGCACACACTCCGCCGCCACGTCGCGGTCCCAGCGGGGCATGAGCACGACCGTGTTGCCATTGTAGAGGGGACCATTCATGCCGCCCTGCATGCCGGTCACATGAAAGAAGGGAGCCACCGCCAACAGCGTCATCTCGGGCTGCAACGCGAACCAGCGCATACTGGCCACCAGCGTATGCATGGTGCTGCGGTGGGTGTGCATGCAACCCTTGGGCACTCCCGTGGTGCCGGAGGTATACGGCATCACGCACAGATCATCGGAGCCGGCCATCAGAGGGCCGGGTTGATGACCGCTGGCGAGGGCATCGATCCACAGAGAAATCCCGGGCCCGGAATGCTCCACGCGCGGCGCGGCGACGAACTCCGGCACCGTCAAAATCGTCGGATGCTTCAGATAGTCCGAGTATGCGGCGACGATCAGACGGTCGAGATCCTCATCCCTCAGCAGCGGTTCGATGCGCGGGAATAATTCTTGCGACACGATGGCCGTGCGTGCGCCCGCATCTCTCGCGCACCGCAAAATTTCGTGCGTCAAGTTCATGGGGTTGACCGGCACGACCACGGCATTTGCGCGCAGAATGCCGTAATAGCCGATCACGAACTGCGGACTGTTTTGCATGTAGAGCAGCACGCGATCGCCTCGGCGCACGCCGCAATGTTGCTCGAGGTAACCCGCGATGCGTTGGGCTTCGTCGAAAAACGCGGAAAAGCTCACCGGCGTGTCGTAGAAAACCAAGTACGGCTTGTCCGGATAACGGCGGGCCGACACCTCGGCATTGTAAAACACGTTGGTGGCCGGCGCGTCCAGGTTGTGCATCGCATGCGCCGGCCAGAATTTGAAGTGGTGATTCGGCATGCAATTCGCCCCCTAGTCCTACGCCGGCTTTCCGGCGGCCGCATCGCGCAGCCGATATCGAGCCAGTTCGAGTTTGCCGATTTGTTCGCGGTGCACTTCGTCCGGACCATCGGCAAAGCGTATGGTCCGCGCATGGGCATAGGCCGTCGCGAGCGGAAAGTCATCGCTGACACCCGCTCCGCCATGCATCTGGATCGCCCAGTCGATGACCTTGCAGGCCATGGCCGGCGCCGCCACCTTGATCATGGCGATTTCCTGCTTGGCGGCGCGATTACCGGCCGTATCCATCATGTAAGCGGCATTGAGCACCAGCCAGCGAGCCTGATCGATCATGATGCGCGACTCGGCGATCCGCTCGAGCGTGACGCCTTGTTCCGACAATCGCTTGCCGAACGCCGTTCGCGTTTGCGCGCGCCGGCAGAGGGATTCCAGGGCCCGCTCGGCGAGGCCGATCAGGCGCATGCAATGGTGGATCCGTCCCGGCCCGAGGCGGCCTTGCGCGATTTCAAAACCGCGTCCCTCGCCGAGCAGGAGATTCTCCGCCGGCACACGCACGTTGCTGAATTCGAATTGCGCGTGTCCATGCGGCGCGTGGTCGTAGCCGAAGACGGTCAACTGGCGCAGCTTTTTGACGCCAGGGGTAGTCATCGGCACCAGAATCATGGATTGTTGGCTATGACGGCTCGCCTCCGGATTGGTCTTACCCATGAAAATCAGGATCTCGCAGCGCGGGTCGCCGGCGCCCGAGGTCCACCACTTGTTCCCATTGATCACATAGTGATCGCCGTCGCGCACGATGGAGGCCTGGATGTTCGTCGCATCACTGGACGCGACATCGGGCTCGGTCATGGCGAATGCCGAACGGATGCGTCCCTCGAGCAGCGGCACCAGCCAGCGCTGCTGCTGTTCCGCGGTTCCATAGCGAGCCAGCACTTCCATATTTCCCGTATCGGGCGCCGAACAGTTGAATGCTTCCGGGCCGATATGCGAACGTCCCATGATCTCGCACAATGGAGCGTATTCGAGGTTCGTGAGGCCGGCGCCGAGCTCGGATTGCGGCAGGAATAGGTTCCACAAATCCTCCGCGCGTGCCCGGCTCTTCAGCTCCTCCATCACGCCGATGACTTGCCAGGGATTCCCGCCGCGACGATTCTTCTCCAGTTCGTCGTGGAAACGCGGCTCCGCCGGGTAAATGAATTTGTCCATGAACGCGCCCACGCGTTGCTGCAAGCCGCGCACCTTATCGCTGTAGGAAAAGTCCATAATTATCCCTCGGCGGATTGCTGAACCAAGCCTCCAGGCGAGCGGCATCGACCGCATGCGGCGCAGTCTCGCGCAAACCCGATTCATGCACTGGATGCGCCTCCGTCCACGGCGATGTACTGGCCCGTCACATGACGCGATGCCTCCGACGCCAGGTAAACCGCCGCACCTTGAAGATCGGTATCCCCGCCAAGACGCCCCAGCGGAGTTCGCGCGATCACCGACGCTTCAATCGTTTCGAGGAGACCGCTCGCCAGCTTCGAGGGGAAAAAGCCGGGGCAGATGGCGTTGACGCGGATGCCGTACTGTCCCCACTCCACCGCCAGCGCCCGCATCAGATTCAATGCCGCGGCCTTCGAGGCATAATAGGCAGCCGCTTTCATCTGCATCGACACGTGTAGCGCGGCGACCGAGGCGATGACGATGATGTTGCCCGAGCGCTGCGGGATGAAGCAACGATTGGCCACCGCCTGGCTCAATGCGAAGACGCTGGTGGCATTGAGCGTCATGACCTTGTTCCAGGCGTCGAGCGAATGCTCTTCGGCCGGCGCACCCCAACTCGTGCCGGCATTATTGACCAAGATGTCGATGCGGCCATAGCGATTGACGACCGCCTCGACCAATGCCGGCACTTGTTCCGGTTTGGACAGATCGTTGACCACCGTCAGGGCGTCGATGCCGTGATTCGCGAGTTCGGCCTGGGCTTGCGCGAGTTCCTGCGGCTTTCGCGCGCTGACCGCAATGGCCGCGCCCATCTCTCCGAGCCCTTTGGCGATTTGCAATCCGAGGCCGCGCGAGCCCCCCGTGACGAGGGCCACCTTGCCGCCCAACTCGAACAAGTCGCGCAGGCCCATGTCACGCAACCTCGAACAAGCCGGCCGCGCCCTGGCCGCCGCCGATGCACATGGTGACCACGACGAGCTTGGCGCCGCGGCGCTTGCCTTCGATGAGTGCATGGCCGGTCAGGCGTGCGCCGCTGACGCCGTATGGATGACCAACCGCGATGGCGCCGCCGTTGACATTCAGCCGCTCATCGGGGATTTCCAACCGGTCGCGGCAGTACAGTACCTGGCAGGCGAAGGCTTCGTTCAGTTCCCACAGATCGATGTCAGCCACCGCGTAGCCGGTTCGCTTGAGCAGGCGTGGCACCGCATGCACCGGGCCCACGCCCATTTCGTCCGGCTCACAACCGGCAACGGCAAAACCGCGAAAAATGCCGAGAGGCTCGAGGCCGCGCTGCTCCGCCAGCCTGCGCTCCATCACGACACAGGCGCTGCTGCCGTCCGAGAATTGGCTTGCGTTGCCCGCCGTGACGACGCCGCCAGGCACGGCGGGACGGATCTTCGAGACCCCGTCGAGCGTGGTGTCCGGACGGATGCCTTCATCGCCGGCGATGGTGACTTCGCGGGTCGTGATCGCGCCGGTTGTCTTGTCGACGACGCCCATGGTCGTGGTCATCGCCACGATCTCATCGTCGAACTTGCCCGCCGCCTGAGCAGCCGCTGCCCGCAGCTGACTGCGCACCCCATATTCGTCCTGCGCTCGTTTGGAGATGCCGTAACGTTTAGCCAGCTGCTCGGCGGTCTGCAGCATGGTCCAGTAAATCGCCGGTTTATGCTCGATCAGCCAGGGATCGCGCCGCATGTGCGTATTGGCCTCGTTCTGCACGCAGGAAATGCTTTCGAGTCCGCCGGCGACGATGACCGAAATACCCTCGGTCATGATGCGCTGTGCCGCGAGCGCGATGGACTGCAGTCCCGAGCTGCAGAAGCGGTTGATGCTCAGACCAGCGGTACTCGCCGGCAGGCCGGCGCGCAGCGCGATCGCTCGGGCAATGTTGCCGCCCGTCGTGCCTTCGCCGAAGGTCGAGCCCATGATCACGTCCTCCACTTCGGCAGGATCGATGCCCGCGCGCGCCACGGCGTGGCGCACCGCATGGGCGCCGAGCGTGGCACCGTAGGTCATGTTGAACGCGCCTTTCCAGCTCTTGCCAAGGCCGGTGCGCGCCGTAGAGACGATGACGGCTTCTATCACGACGCTGATCCTTTATATCCGCTGAAGGTCTTGCCCTCCTGGGCGAGACTCGTGAGCAGCGGCGCCGGCGTCCAGAACGATGTGTCGGCGCCGGGCGCGGCGGCAATGCGCTTAAGCGCACGCGCGACATCGGCCAAGCCGATCTGGTCGGCGTAAAACATGGGTCCGCCGCGATAAGCGGGAAATCCATAGCCGTTCAGATACACCAAATCGACGTCCGAGCTGCGCTGAGCGATGCCGTCCTCGATGATGCGCGCACCCTCGTTGATGAGCGCATAGACGCAGCGCTCGACGATCTCCTCATTGGTCACCTGGCGCGGGGTGATGCCTTTCTGTGCGCGGTACTTGCCGATGAGCTCCGTCACCTGGGGATCCGGGATCGGGTCGCGCGAGCCGGCTTCATAACGGTACCAGCCGGCCGCGGTCTTCTGGCCGAACCGGCCCGCCTCGCACAATTTGTCCGCCACGTTCGAAAAGTCCCGGGTAGGGAATTCCTCGGCGCGGCGCTTGCGCGATGCCCAACCGATATCGAGGCCGGCCAGATCACTCATGCGGAACGGGCCCATCGCCATCCCGAAATCCTGCAGCGCCCCATCGACCTGCTGCGGCAAAGCGCCGGCCATGATCATGTCGTGCGCGGCCATGCCGTAGCGGGCCACCATCCTGTTGCCGATGAAGCCGTCGCAGACGCCGGCGACCACCGCGATCTTGCCGATACGCTTCGCCAATTCCATCGCAGTCGCCAGGACGTCCCTCGCGGTCTTGGCCCCTCGCACCACTTCAAGAAGCCGCATGACGTTCGCCGGGCTGAAGAAATGCAGTCCGATCACCTCCTCGGGGCGCTGCGTGAATTGCGCAATGGCATCGAGATTCAATGCCGATGTGTTGGAAGCGAGAATCGCACCCGGCTTCGCGACCGCATCCAACCGCTCGAACACCTGTTTCTTGACCTGGATGTTCTCGAATACGGCCTCGATGATCAAATCGGCCTCTTGCAACGGCGCATAGTCCAAGGTTGGCGTGATCAACGACAAACGCTTCTCGAGACTTGCCTCGGTGAGCGTGCCTTTGCGCAGCGCGCCTTGGTAATTGCGCCGGATGGTGGCGAGTCCGCGGTCGAGCGCCTCCTGCGTCGTCTCCAGCAGCCACACCGGCAATCCGGCATTGATGAGGGTCATCGCGATGCCCCCGCCCATGGTTCCCGCGCCGATGACGCCGGCCCGCCTGATCTCTCGGATGGGTGTGTCCGGCGGCACATCGAGGATGTGCGAGGCCGCCCGCTCGGCTTGGAACACATGGCGCAGCGCGGCCGATTCGGGCGACAGCATCAAGCTCGTGAACAGTTCACGCTCACGCTTCAGGCCGGCATCGAAGGGCTGCTGGACCGCCGCAGCGACCGCCTCGACGCAGGCCAACGGTGCGGGATACCGACCCGCCGCGGCCTTGACGCTATTGCGCGCGAACTGGCAATACGCCTCGGCGTTCGGCATGTCGATGCTCAGGTCCCGCACTCGCTTCAAGGGGCGCCGTTCGGCAACGACCATGCGCGCAAAATCCACCGATGCCGCCAACAGATCCCCATCCGAAAAGGCATCGAATAAGCCCGATGTGCGCAAGTGTTCGGACGCCAGCGGTGCGCCCGAGACGATCATGTTCAGTGCCGCCTCGACGCCGATGAGACGCGGCAGACGCTGCGTACCGCCGGCGCCGGGCAGCAATCCCAGCTTCACTTCAGGCAGCGCGATGCGCGCGCCCGGAACCCCAACTCGGTAATGGCAGGCGAGCGCCAGTTCGAGACCGCCGCCCATGCAGATGCCGTCGATGGCAGCGATCACGGGCTTGCCGCTCTGCTCGACCGCGCGAATGAGGGCCAACAGATTCGGCTGCGCCGACGCCTTGGGCGTGCCGAATTCGCGGATATCGGCGCCGCCGGAAAAACCCTTCCCGGAACCGATCACCACCACGGCCTCGATGCCCTCATCGGCATCAGCGCGCTCCAGCGCTTCGAACAGCGATGCGCGCAGCTCATGGCCAAGGCTGTTGACCGGCGGATTGTCGAGTCGCAGAACGGCGATGCCGCTGGTTGCCTCGATAGCGAGTTTACTCATGCCAGCCCCGTATCCCACTATGCAGAATCATGTTCTATTTTAGTCTTGTAATGTAGCAGCGTGCGTTCGGCTTTGAAAGGCAACACCGCCTGCGGTACCGAGCGCTTTTTCCAAGTCAACCGCCGGGGCCGTGAGTCGCGGCCGCGCCGGCACGGCAATGGAGTTCACGTCTTTTTGCCGATCGCCAAAGGAACAGCACACGCCCAGTTTGCGAATATCGAGCTGCGCCTGAGCGAGGCCATGCGTCAGTTAGCCACGCTTGGTCAGCGTATAAGTAGGTCGCGACACGTCGATTTAGCGAGGCCGCGGCGCTGCGCCAATGCCTGATCTCCGAGCAAGCGCTCGTGATGACGAAAACAAGCCAGCAATTCCAACCCGCGCGCCAAAGCCACGACAACTCTCGACGCTCACGCCGGGCGAGAAGCTGGGAAATTCAGCCTCTCGCCATCCATCATCCAACAGCGGTCAAGCGGGTTTTTTGACGTAACTCAGACACCAGCCGGCGCCCGCGACGCTTTTTCCCGGAAAAATTTTGCAGCCGCCTGTTGCGTCGCTTTCCTTGCCCACGAATTGCACGCAGCCAGAGCATTGCTGGCCCGGCTTGGCGGACTTTGTAACATACCCGAGCGCCTTCGCACTCGGGTCATTTACGTCCAGCGCCGGATCTGCGGCAAACGCCGAAGCATTGACGAATAGCCCCATGACCGGAAAGAGTGACCCGGCAATGAGACTGCCCTTGACGAGGGCGCGACGTGAAATGGTTTTTTGCATATTCATGATCCTTCTATTGATAAGTTGGTTGCCAGCTCTGATCCAGAATTGCTGCGGAACGTGGTTTCCGGCCTGACGTCTACCCCGGCCTTTCATTCAAAACCCGCGCGGTCTCCGCGGCGGCGCCCTATGCGCCGCCGCCTTGCTCGTATACCGACGCGCTCTTCGTCACTGCACCGTGATCTGCTTCGGTTTTTGTTTGGTCGTCTCCATTTTAGGAATGTGCACGGTGAGGACGCCGTCCTTGCTCTCGCAATGCACCTGGTCCGCGTTCACGTTTTCCGGAAGTGAAAAGCGCCGCTCGAAGGTGCCATAGAAGCTCTCGACGCGGTGGTACTTCTCGTTCTTCTCATCCTTCTCCTGTTTGCGCTCGCCCTTGATGGTGATCATTCCACCGTCGAGGGTCACCTGAACGTCTTCCTTCTTCACGGCCGGGAGCTCGGCCCGAATGACGTATTCCTTGTCCGTCTCGCTAATGTTGGCTGAAGGCGCCCAGTCCACCTTCTTGCCGTTGCCGGGCAGTGTCAGGCGTGGCCAATTGACGAACTCGCTCGGCATCATGCGGTTGAACATCATATCGACATCAGCGAACGGATCCCAACGTATAAGACTCATGGCATTCTCCTTGGGTGGTTTGGAACGATTTGAATTAACACCTGGCAATGCTGAGCTTGATGATTCGATTTCGCGATCCGCAAATGTACGTATCCGCCGGCCCATTGCGGCATCTACGCATTGCCCCGGCGCGTGCCCACGCGGAGTATGCAGCCATGGAACTCAACGATGCAATCAAGGGACGGCGCGCGGTCCGCGAATACACGGATGCGGTAATCGATGACCAGACCATCCGTCGCCTGATCGATGCGGCGGTGCAGGCGCCGAGCGCGGTAAACGGGCAACCTTGGACGTTCACGGTGATCCGTGACCAAGGGGTGCTCGACCGCATCTCGCGTGACGCGAAGGCCCACATGCTTGCCACAATGACCGCCGGTCCGCATGCCGATCATTTTCATTCAATCCTCAGCGAGCCGACTTTCCACATCTTTTATCATGCGCCCGCCCTGGTCCTGATTTCGGCGATCGCGCAAGGTCCGTGGATTCTCGAAGATTGCGCGTTGGCTGCGGAGAATTTGATGCTGGCTGCGTTCGCCGCCGGACTCGGCACTTGTTGGATCGGTTTTGCGCAAAGTTTCCTCAATACGCCGGATGGAAAGGAGGCGCTGAAACTTCCCGCCGCCTGCATTCCGGTGGCGCCGATCATTCTCGGACATCCGAAGGTCGTGCCGCCGCCCGTGCCGCGCAAGGAACCGCAGATTCGCTGGATCGGTTGAAGGTCTGACTGAGCACTAGGAGCCTGTCTGCTCACAGCCTATTGAGCAAGCGGTCCGCATCCTCCAAAGACTGGCGACTCTCGAAAAAGCCGCTCCACGGGTCGGAACGGCCGAGCCACGCGGCAAAATTCCCCAGATTGAAATCGGACGGGATCAGCGCTGGTTTGACCTCCGACCAATCCAAGGGCCGAGAAATAGGCGCTTTCTCGCGGTGCCGGACAGAAAAGGGTGCCACCACGGTCTGGCCAAAACCGTTCCGAAAGGGATCCAGGTAGACACGGCCACGTCGCGCCGCGACCATGTGCTCGACCGTCAATTCCTGCGGATGCGCGGATGCCACCCGGAGAACGAAAGATCTGGCGAAGGCGAGAACTTGGTCCGCGTCCGGCCCGACGCGAATCGGCACCATGACATGCAAGCCCCGGCTGCCGGAGGTTTTCGCGTAGGACACCAGCTTCAAAACGTCCAAGGCGGCCTTGACGTGCAATGCCGCACGGGCGGCATCGGCGAATAAGCCCGACTCGGGATCAATATCAATACAGACCCAGTCCGGCTGCCGGGCCGAATTCACTCGGCTCGCCATGACATGAACGGCAATGCAGCCTAAGTTTGCAAGGGCGAGCTGCGTCACCAAGGAGCCGCCGACCACGTAGTCGGTGAACTTGCCGGTATCGCCGACATGCTCGAGCCGTTTGGTTGGCGTTCCGGGAGGCATGCTCTTCGGTTTCTGTTTTTGATAGAAGCACTCGCCCCGCATCCCATCCGGGCAACGCTCGAGAGACAGCATGCGATCCTTCACGTAGGGCAAGAGCTGCGGAAAGATGGCACGGTAATACTCGACCAGATCCCCCTTCGTATAGCCCTCGTTGGGCCAGAACACCTTATCGGGATTGGAGATCGGTATCGGCATTTGCGCGGGTGCCAATTCGGTGATTCCTTTTTTGGTCATACGGTCGCCTCCGGCAAGAGCACGTCCCGGGCGCTTTTGTCGTCGCGCAGACCGAGATATACCGGCTGCCGCAGCCTTCTCTCCTCGGTCCACTCCTGGTACGAGATCTGGGCGACGAGCTTCGGCTCGATAAAGACCGCGCCCTTCTCCCGCGGGGGGTCGACCAGCGCGGGTCGCGAGCGTACCAACGGCTGGAACCGTCGGTACAGCGCGGCGAGCGTCGGCTCATCGAATCCCGTGCCGACTTTACCGACGTAGCGTAGTTCATCGTTGCAATAGGCACCGAGAAGCAGTGCGCCAAAATGCTGCCGCGAGCCTGCCGGTTTCGTGTATCCGCAAATCACGAACTCATCTTCTTGGTGGACCTTTACTTTGAGCCACTTGGTGGAGCGCGCTTCGACGTAAGGACTGGAGAGATCCTTTGCGACCAACCCCTCGTATCCTCGGCGCTTCGCCGTGCGGAATGCCTCGAGGCCGTTGGCGGCGAGTCTGGACGATGGCACCAGCGTCTGGCTCGTGCCGAGCGAGCTCTCCATGACGGCGCGGCGTACGGAAAGCGGCTCAAGCCGCAGATCCTTGCCCTCGTGATAAAGACAATCGAAGACGGCATATACCGGTTCGCCCCCGCCCTGCTGGAGGAGCTGGAATCGGCTGACGCCTTTGCTGTCAAATACCACGACCTCGCCGTCGAGCAGCAGCGTTTGAGGATGGAGAGCGGCAACCGCGGCCGCGATCCGAGAAAAGCGCTCCGTGCGATCCTTTCCGTTCCTCGATAGCAGCGTGACTCTTTCCCCTTCCTTATAGGCAAGGATCCTGTCGCCGTCGTATTTTTCCTCGAACACCCATCCCGGCTTGTCGAACGCCTCCGCCACGAGCGTAGCAAGCATGGGCTGCACGCGAAATGGAATCCGATTCGTCACGGCCGGCCCAGCGGCCTTCACGGAAAGTCTCGCATTAGATAACCCGGAAAGTGCGAACTGCAAGCCATGACGTGGGTAATCGAGTCGCGATCGTATTCGTCCCCGGAACGGTACGTCTCGAAATACGTGTTGAGAATCCGTATTTGTTGGGGCATCGCATTCACTGCCTGCAAGCCGATCGAGACGCCATAGTTGGTGAAGGCAAACTTCACATCGCGAGCTCCCGGTTCGCGGCAAAAGTAGCCCTCATCGATCCACATTCGATGGAGCATCTTCAAGGAACGGGCCCTTTGCGTCACCGCCCATCTTTCCTCCGGAAAGAACTGCGTCATCCACAACATCATGCCGAGTCCGAGATCTTGCGTGATGTGCAAATCGGGAGCCGATTGCTCGATCAGCCGATGCATATCGGCGATCTCATCGGCCAGCGCTGTCGCATCGAGAGCGATGTATGCAACGTAGCCGTCAAACGCATCCAGAGCACCGTATCCGTACCCTGGGTATGGACCGCTCAGGTCCTCTTTCATCTTCCATATCACACCACGGCCTCGCTGGACGAATGCGTCGTGAATCTGTCGCACCAACTCAACGCCCATGCGCCGGTAGTCGGCGATATGCCGGCCCAGGATGCTCAGCCCGTAGAGCCACATGGCGAGGTAGTGAAAATATTGACCATCGCGATCGGGCGCCTCGCCAATGCGGATTCCGCGCGGACGCCCCAGCACGCGAACCACTTCAGCGACCAACGATTCCGCTTGATCAAGGTATTTGCGCTCCCCCGATTCGGCATACAGCGAAACGAGGAGAACCAGACCGAATGCATCAGTCCATAAATATCGCAGGCCGTTCGGCCAGATGCCTTGTCCATGCATCCACGCCAATTTGGCGATTGCATAGCGCGTGTCGGTGCAGATCGTCATGATGCCGCTCCTTAATACCTATTGCTCGGAACCCTCCTCGTCGGAATTCCCCAGCCCAGCGTGCAATGCCCAACGTTTTGCCTGCGCAATGGCGATGCGAATTGCCTTGCCGTCATCGTATCCCTCGGCCAACAGCGCGTTTGCAATCTCAATTGCCTTGCGGCGCACCATTGGTTCCAAGTGCAGCATCGATGATGGGTAGTGGCTATCGTTCCAAGGCATGGTATTTCCTCGATTCGTTGCCGCCGCGCGCCTAAGCTGGGTTCTGCTTTGCCTTGGTCCCGCGAACCAATAGGACGGGGACCGGAGACTCGCGAACTACCTCCTCGGCGTCGCTGCCCATGGCCACGCGAACGAGTCCGCGGCGTCCGTGGGTGCCCATGACGATCAAATCCGCGGGCCACTGTTTCGCTTGCTCGAGGATCAAGTCCGAGGCCGGACCTCCGATCGTCTCGAGCATGACCGACTGAGGTTCGATGCCCTGTTGCCTCACCATCGCCTCGGCGTCATGCACGACCTTTTTACCACTTTCCCGGAGAGCCTCGAGCACGTTGCTCGGATAAATTCCCGGGCTGTACAAATAGTCGAACATAAACTCGTTGACGATGTGGAGCAGGCGGATCTGGCTTCCCTGGCTCTTGGCAATTTTGATCGCTTCGTGCAACCCGCAAAAGGACGTGTCGCTGCCGTCGATGGGGACCAGAATCTTGCCGTACATGCTTGGCTCCTCGAACTCGAGTTCATTACAGTGCTGTTTTAGCATTCATTGGGAGGACTTGACGCGCGGAATTTCCGCCACACGCTGCGGTATCCGCGTATCCGTTCGAACATAGGCGCCACCCGCGCGTTTGACTACGGGGTCGACGTAGCGACGTACGGGTATTCATGGCTGTACTTCACTACTCAAACCGGCACACTCACATCATCATTTATAACGAGCGACAGAGCGAAATGAAGTCTAACGGGCTCGAGTCCGAGGCCATTCTCTATCAACTCATGGCAATTACACGGGCTTCGGCGCTCGCGGAAATGGCCAGCGGCGTGGCGCACGAACTCAATCAACCGCTAGGAGCGATCGCCATCTTTTCCCAAGCGGGCGAGCGCATGTTGAATCGTCCTGAGCCGCTGGTGAACCGCGCCATAGCGGTCTTTCGGGAGATCAATCAGGCCGCGCTCGGCGCTGGGGAGGGCATACAGCGTATCCGCCGTTTGTTTGCGCCAGAATTGTGCACACGCAGTCGCTGTCAGATGGTGGAGATCATCTCCGAAATGAGGCCCGTTCTTGAGGTGCTCACACGGCAAAACCACGGCGCCTTCCAAGTGGACGCCGAATCCACCTTGCCTGACCTCATCGTCGACCGATTGAGAATCCAGCATGTGCTTTACGCGCTGGTCCAAAACGCAGCGGACGCGAATGCTCAGCTTTCAAGTACGCCCGTGATTCGGATTGACGTGTCCGCCGATCGCTACAACGTCGAAACCGGCATCAGCGACTCCGGCCCCGGCGTGGCTGCCCAAGTGGCCGATGCGCTTTTTCGACCGTTTGTTACCACGAAACCGCGGGGCACCGGTCTCGGACTAGCCTCCAGCCGCGCGATCATCGAATCGCACGAAGGGACCATCGGATACGAAAGCTTACCTCAGGGCGGTAGCCGCTTTTGGTTCCGCTTGCCAGTAGCGCAGAGTTGATTCACATTAGCGGGTATATGCCGGCATTTTGCCGTACTCTCGCACTTCCGCGACCTCTTGAGTGCAAAGCGTTTGGACTCGCACGCCTATGAAAATCTTCTTCAGCGCCACCTCCCCGTTCGTACGTAAATGTCTGGTCGTAGCCCACGAGTTGGGTTTGCGTGATCGCATCGAACTGCTCCCCGGGGCTCCACATCCGGTTAACCGAGACGCTACGATCGTCGCACATAACCCCCTCGGCAAGGTGCCGACGCTAATCGCCGACGACGGCATGGTGTTGTACGACAGCCGCGTCATTTGCGAGTATCTGGACGCACTGGGAGACGGTGCGCTTATTCCTGAACGAGGACCTGCACGCTGGCACGTATTGACTGAGCAGTCTCTGGCCGATGGCATTACCGATGCGGCGGTACTGGCGCGCTACGAAACGGCAATGCGTCCGCAGAGCTTGCGCTGGACGGACTGGACCACCGGTCAGTTGGACAAGGTGCGATGCGGGCTCACCGAGCTGGAGCGGCTGGCGCCCGGTTTCGTCGACCGGGTCGACGTCGGCACAATCGCAATCGGCTGTTCACTCGGCTACCTGGATTACAGATACGGCTCGCTCGCCTGGCGCGAGAAATGTCCCGTTATGGCCGCCTGGTTCGAACGCTTCGGTGGGCGGCCGTCGATGCTCGCAACATGTCCGCCGGCCGTGTAGTAAGTCATTGCGAAAATCCGAATTTTCCCAGCCACGCGAGACATGACATGCCGAACGAACAGCCAATCTCGAGCAAAACGCGAAGCGCGGATACCCTGCTTTTTGCGCGCAACTTTTTTCGTCACCCCCGGATGCTCGGCTCGATAGTTCCGAGCTCCCGGTTCTTGATCAAGCAACTGCTCGAGCCGATCGACTGGGCACAGGCGCGCGTGATCGTGGAATACGGCCCCGGCGTTGGCGGCATCACGGCGGAAGTTCTTCGGCGGATGCGCCCGGATGCAATCCTCATTGCCATAGAAATCAACCCGGCGTTCGTGCGCTTCCTGCGCTCATCGACCAACGATAAGCGCCTCCACGTAGTCGAGGCCTCGGCAGAGTCGGTCGACGAGATCCTGCGGCAGCACGGCCACGAAAGGGCGAGCTACATCATCTCCGGCATCCCATTCAGCACCATCCCCGCGCCGGTGCGCGAGCGCATCTTGCGCAAGACCTGCGCCGTGCTCGAGCCCCGCGGCTTCTTTCTCGTTTATCAGTTCTCGACTCGCGTTCTGAAGGACCTGCAGCGGATTTTCCGCCACGTCCGCCGTCAGTTCGAACCCTTCAACCTCCTGCCCGCGCATTTGTTCTTTTGCCGGCCCGGCACGGCTTGACCCGCATCTCCGAGGCGATTGCCGGGTAAGCCGGCTGCGCGCCTACCGGCGCGCCGGGATGTCGATATAGCTGTCGGCATACCAGCGGATCTTTAGGGGAATCTTGCCATCGGCGAGGGATTCCTCGCTCACGTCATTGCCGGCGCCGTAATTGATCTCGCGATCCGGCCGTTTGTTGATGCCGAGAACCATGACCAGCCGGCTGCCCGTCTGCAGCTCTCGGCTCATGATTCGCTCGCTCTCGAACTTCAGCGTCTGGCGTTCGCCCGCCTTGAGGAGATGACGATGCACCCGGTCTTGCGCGTAGCTTGCCCGGAATTCGTAAGCCGGACCGAACAGGCGAACATAGTCACCGCTCGGGAGAAGCTCGTACAGGCTGATGTACAAGTCCATGTCCATCTTGTTCACGGTAAAATCGAGCTGGCCTGAGAACAGACCACTGAATTCGGCGGGCTTGGTCAGCGGTTCACTCACGAACGTCTCGCCATTATGAGATGCCGCACCTTTGCCGAGGAGTTCGGTGGGCGGCGTCCAGCCGGCATCGCTACGATCGGCCAGGCTCACTGTTTGCTGGAGGAACGCGGTCTTGGCTTTCTTGTGCTGCAGGAGCCGGTGGATCGCGTTACCGGATGCGGCTGCGTCCAAGTAAAATCGCTGCGCTCGCTGGCCCATGGCTTCCAACGAGGCAACGTGCCGCCACTCATTCGCTCCCGGAAGTTCGTAGTTGACGCCGCCCCTCAATACAGACGGCGTTGCGCCGCCCTTGAAAACGTGGTCGAACCACTGATAGCGCAGTTCGCGAAGGTCTACCTGCGCGGCCGAATCCACTGGATAACCATGCAAGGTGGCCAACGGCCCATGCTGCATTGAACCATCGGCGTAAGGCCCGATGAGCAGCGTATGGTCGGCGTGCGGGTTGTACCGATGGTGCTGAGTGAAGTAATACAGGTCCCCCGGCTCGCTGTCGGCGAAGTAACCGGTCATCGTCAACACCGGGATATTGATGCGGGCAAATTCTTCCCGGTACGGCACCATATTTTGCCAATACCGATCGTAGCTCGGATGGTTCAGCCAGCGGATGAAGATCGGATTGGGCTTTCCAAACAGCCGGCCCATATCCCGGTAGCGCCTCCCGCTCCGGTACCACTTCTGGTCGAGCTCGCGCCACCGCGCATCGTCGTGATCACTTGGACCCTCCGACGGCGTGGAGTTCGTGACGTGCAATGACCAGCGGTACGCGGAGTTCTGAAAGATGCTGCCGTCCATGGGAACGTTGATGCCGGGCGCGCGGGCGGCCGATGTCGCAATGGCCTTGAGTGCCGATGGCAGGCGCTTGGCCGTTGCCCACGGCGTGAAGCCGCCGTAACCCTCGCCGTACATGCCCACGCGGCCGTCGCTCCATGGCTGCTTGGCAATCCAATTGATTACCGCGCGCGCATCGTCGCCGTCGTGCTGGTAGGGGGCGATTCCATGGGAGCCTCGGGCGTCGATGCGCGTAAACGCCACCACCCCCGCATAGCCATGTGCGGCGCATTCCTTGGCGTAGGTCTGCGACTCGTGGATCGTAAACTCGAAAAGTGCGGGTAGCGCGACGGCCGGGTTCCTAGGGCGAATCACCACTGCGGAAATGCTGGCCTTATCCGGAGTCTGGATGACGATGTCCTCATCGACGGTGTAGCGCCGTTGATCGTCCTCGGCGATTAGCGAACCCACCACCGGACCAAAGGTCCGATACGCATCAAAGGCCACATAAGCCCAGACTAGTGACACCGCTTCGGCTTCGTCGATCCTGTCCTTGCCTCGCTGGCGATCGAATGACCTTTGCAGTGCCTCGCGAAATACCGGCAGAGCAATCTCGAACCAGCGCGTGACGGCGTACGCATCCTGATCGTCGAGCTTGGGCATGTCTTCTCGGAACGACTTCGCAAAAGCCTCACGAAATGCAATGCGACTGTCGGCCTCCATGGCCTTTGCGTGGGCGTAGATATCGTAAATCACCGGCCGCCCTACCGGCCGGCCCAGATCCGCTTTTCGCCGTCGATCACGCAGCGATTCGCGCGACACATCCGCGGCCGCATAATCGCCGGCGGCCAATTGCAGGGCGGACAAATTCGCAAGGTAGCGGTCGGGATCAGCATCCTGATAGACAGGGATGAGTCGCGCAGCCAAATCGCGCATGATCGCCGGGGTCGTCGCAGATCCTACCGTCGCCGGTGGGCGAAATTCAAAATCCAGCGAATTCGCGCGTGCTTGCGGCACGCCAGTGAGTAGAATGAATAGAAGGTAATTCGCCATCCGGGTCACCGCCATTGTCCGGATTGGCATGGATGTCCTTTTCATTGGCGACTTCCGGGCCCTTTGAGGGATGTTGGGTTTTCACGATTCGCCGGCTTGTCGGACACCAAGGCTTGCGGTCTCGTTGCTTTCACGAGATGCAGGACGATCGAGAAAAGCGGGTGCGCCTCCCCGACCCCGCCGATGTGGATGACGCTGGTGCTCTGCAGTTCCTTGGTGAAAATGTCGATGACGAGCACGAGTACGTCGTCATCGAGGGTCCCGAAAGTGCCGTCGATGAGCACCCAGGCAGGCTTTTGAATCAGGATGCGCGCAACCGCAAGGCACAGTTGCTCGTCTTGACTGAGTTCCCAGTCCCACCTGCGGGTCTCATCGAGCAGCGGCGCGAGACGTTCGAGTCCCAGCCGGTAGAGAGCGCGCGTGAAGGCGTTCGTGCTGAAACTATCGGATTTCAGCGGGTAGGCAAGAATCTCGCGCAACGTTCCGCGAGGCAGGTAAGGAGTGCCCCGCGGCAGGTAAAATATTTGTTCGCCTCGCGGACGGCCGATGTGCCCGGAACCCCAGGGCCACAGCCCTGCCAATGCGCGAAACAGCTGCGTTTTTCCGGTTCCCGGCGCACCCAGGATAACGGCACGCTCCCCCGCCCTGACCACTACATTCGTTTCCTTGAGCTTGTCGGCGTTGGCGGAAGATATGATTTCGAGGTTGTTGATGGTGAATACCCCGGGATCCCCTTCGGTATACTCGATGCGGCTTTCAAAGCCGCGAGGTTCATCCGTGTTGATTAGCGCATCACGGAAACTCGCGACTCGCAGCAGCGTGGCGCGCCAATCGGCAATCACGCTGAAATTGTCGATGAACCAGCGCAGCGACGACTGCGCTTGAGTGAACGCCCCCGCTGCCATCATCAGGCCGCCGAAAGAGACTTTTCCCGTGAAATAGAGCGGCGCCGCGACGAGGATTGGCGCCACGATCGTAACCCAACCAAAGCCCGCGGTGACCCACGTGAGATTGGTGTGGCCCATCACGATGCGGCGCGTCGCGTCGAGCACGTTGCGAAGATGAAGGTCGATGCGACGTTTTTCGTCCGCCTCCCCCGCCGCCAGCGAAATGTCATCGACATGCTCGTTGACGCGAACGAGCGAAAAACGCAGATCGGCCTCCCGCGCGTACCGCTCCGCGTTGCGGTTGACGAGACCTCGCCCCACCCAATAGCTCAGAAGGGAGCCGGCGCTCGAGTAGATGATCGCCGCCCAGAGCATGAAACCGGGAATGGCGTAGTCGCGATCACCGATGCGAAACGTGAATCCGCTCGACAGAACCCAAAGGACGCCGGCGAACGTGCCGAACAAGATCGACGCCTGGAATAGTCCGACGGCGAGATCGGCCGACAGCTCGCACAGCTTGCGTGCGTCCTCATGAATACGCTGATCCGGATTGACGCCCATCGTTCCCGCATTGGCGAGCCAGAACGCCCGGCGCGGCAACATCCAATCCTTCAGGAGAGTTCCTACGAGGCCTTCGCGCAATTTGTACTGCAAGGTCTCAACCAGCCATCGCTGCGCCACATTGAGGACCAGAAGGCATCCCGCGATCAGGAAGAACACACCGAGCTCGTAGAAAAAATCGCGCAGGTCGCGGCGCGACAAGGCATCGTAGAAAGGCTTGTTCCACTGGTTGAGGCGAATCTGGCCGTAGGCCGTGACCACGATGACAATCACGAGCGCAACCACCAGGGTCACCAACGTCTTGCCCACCGGCGAGCCGAAGGTCGCACGGGTAATCATTGCAAGCTGGCGCGTGAGGCCCAAGTGCGCGGCCTCGCCGGCAGAGCCGCTGGCGGGGACTTCTGTTGAGCGATCGGTCACGTGATCAGCTGCCTCTCCATCAGAACGTGGTGCAGGTGATTTCTGCGGGCGTTTGCAGGATCGTCACGGAATCGCCTTCAAAATTCGTATGCGCGCTGCCATTCACGATCACGCTGCGTATCGCAGCCGCCAGCGGCGGACGAAGCACCACCCGCGCCGTGATCCCGCCGCCGATCTCGAATCGCAATGTTTGCGAATCGATACGGCGCAGCGAATAACTCAGGTTACCGTGAACAGTGGGCATCCCGCTCACCTGCACGCCGCAACCCTCGATCCAGTCGGACGCCAGTCCCGCCGCCACGATCAATGAATCGTCGGTTTCGCGCTCATAGGCGAACAGGCTGCGGACGGCGAGGACGTATTCGGCGGCGATCCAGGTGTGCGGAAGATCGCCGACATGCGCGGGCGCCTTATGGTCGCGCCATGCGATCTCGGGCCACTGGTTCCAGGGCGGTGGACGGCGATCCGACAGGAAGAACTTCAAGAGTTCCAGGGCCGCATCGCGCCGCCCCAGCCGCACCAATGCGCCGATGATGCGAATCTCATACGGGGTATAGTTCGTATATGCCACGGCGCCGCTGCGCTTACCGCGCCAATCGGCCAGATACGCGTCGAATGTTCGCTCCACGGCCTTGCGATTCAGTCCATCGGGCACATCGAGCAAGTAAAGTGCGTTGGCGGTCGCCGTCGGATCGAAGTCGGCCCACTCGATGCTGCCCGGGATGAAGTCCAATCGACGCTGCGCCCGCGTTGCTTCGATCGACGCGAACAGCGAAGCAGCAAACCGCTCGGCCAGCACTGCCCATCGCCGCGCCGAATCATGCTGGCCGACGGCGTCGGCCAGTTCGACCGAATCCCGCAAACCCCGCAGAGCCCAGAAGTCGTCCCAATAGGAATGGACCGGCTGAGCGAGGTACCCCTCATGGCTGACGGAGATGGGCAGCAGGCCATCCTGGCCCAGAAGGCGCTCGATGCATCCGACCGCCTTGTCGACGTAGCTCCACGATTCCTCGAGGAAATGGCCATCCGCAGAGAATCGATGATAGTCGGCGATCAATGCGATCAGTTGTCCGTGGCTGTCGTGCTCCACCAGCCAATCTATCCCCTCATTGTCGACGCAGCAAGGCACGAATCCGTCTGCGCGCTGATGCGGCGCGTACCAGCGGATGAACTCACGCACTTCATCGACATGCCGCATACGCAGCAAAGCGGCGCTCATCATCGCGCCATCGCGGATCCAGGAACGCGTGTAGCGCCGGGGTCCCGGCTGAAGAGCCGGACCGGAGCGGGTCACCAGGATGTGCGCGGTTGCCGTGAGCGCCGCATGGATTACCTCCGTCAGCCAGCCATTGCCCACCCATTGGCTCACCGGAAGCCTCGCGCTCCAGTCGAAGGCCGGCTCACCGAGCGATCGGTCTGCATCCCGCGGCAGGCAGCTCACGACGCGTTCGCACAGCTCATCAGGTTTGAGCGACAGCTTGAAGTCCAACGCACCCGCGGCGAAACCGAATGTGTCGTGCACCGACGTGTCGGGCGGCAACGCGCCGGCGAGAAGATGCGACGCGATGAATCCGTCGTCGAAGCCCAGGGATCCGAACCCGGCCGGTTCGGTCATCGGCACGATCAACGTAGTCTCATTGACGAGCACCGCACCGTCGCGCCACGCCAAGTCGTGTATCGGGCTGACCCCGCCCAGCTTGCGAAAATGCTGCCAGGGCGGCGTGACTTGGAACGGGCGTACCAGCACGAACAAGCGAGCCGACAATGCATGAGCGGTAAGATTCTCGAATCGATAGTGCACGCGCAATACGCGGCTCACGGCAGCCTCCGCTTCGATGCGCAGACGCCAATCACCGGTCTCCCAAATCACGGAGGGCACGGGCATCCAATCCTCCAGCAGTTCCTGTCGCGGGGCAATCTCCGCCCAGGTGAAGAGCCGCTCGTCGATCAATAGCATCGGCTCGATCGAGAACGACCCTTGGTCCACCTCGACCATCCCATCAGCATTCATCAGCGCGCAATGAGTACCATTCGAGGTACCGATCGGCGTCCACATACTCTGTTCACGGTGCAGCCAACGCGGATGCCACCCGCGTGCTTCGGCATCCGCGATGTTGTGCCAGAACGCATCGATGGAACGCGAAAATTCGGAGGGCTGCAGACGCAGAACCGCGCCCGCGGATGGGTTCCCGAGTTCCAGACGTAGAAATCGGGTCCTCAGTCCGGGCAGATACAGGTTGCTGCGCCTACCGCCCGCCCTCGTCGCAGTATGCAACGTTCTCCAGCGGTGCCCGCTGGTCGAGGCACGCACCCGAAAGCCGCCGGCGGGCGCCTCGGCCAGCCAATCGATGACCAGACCCCCGACCGCGCGAGGCTGTAACGAGTCAATCACGATCCACGGCCGTAGATCTTGGGGAAGCGGCTTCCAGCCAGGGCCGCACAATGCCTTCGCCGCTTCAAAACCGGGAAGCTCGCTCGAAGCACTGACTCTGGGAGCTTGCGTAGGGCTGCAATCCTCAATTTCCAGGTCAGCGATCCACATCGTGCCCTTGCCGCCTTCCCCCGCGACGATGGCAAATTCAATGAACCCTAGCTGCGCGATACCCCGTCCACTCGACGGTCCCCAGGCAAAGTCGATCTCCCGGCTGTCGATCTTCATTCGTTTCCATCGCGCCGGAAGCCGCAGGTCTTTTATCACATGGCGCCACACGTTCTGGCCCGTAGGATCCGCCAGCTTCAATTCCAGATTGTTGACCGCGCCGCGACCGCGCAGCCGAAAATGGACCGCGTATTCTGTCGGCATCGAGCGGCTACATGCGCGGCGCGCGACGACGAATCCGCCGCCACCCTTGAAATCGAAATCCATTTCCAGAGCAGGGACACGCGCGGTGAAGACCGCGGACAGCTTCAGCTCGGCGTTACCGGATACGGTCGGCTGCCATTCGGGGAGACCGGCCGGATCAGCGTAATTTGTTCGAGACTGCGCCATTTTGCAGTTTCGTGCGGTAGATGCCATAAAGTCAACTCTGGCCCGCCATTCATTTTGACCTAACGTCTTTCCGGGTGGGACGGATAGCGCGATTCGCACGCTTGCGTGTTGCTTGGGCAGCGGACCCCGCCTAACGTCAAAAGGGTCCGACTTTTCACCGCATAGAGGCAAGGTAGCAGACCATGAACACCACTCGCTTACGACGCGATGGAGACATCACGAGTGCGCTTGTCGAAGGCCGCAGCCTGGAGGCCGATATCGCCGATTGCTGTCGCGCAATTTGCTGGGCCACGGAGCCCGAAGTTGCCATGAGCAATTGGCTTCGACTGCGCAATCTCACGATGCAGAGGACCGAAGCCGAGAACATTCAGTTCATTCGCGAGACGAAGAATGGTGAACTGAGGAAACCTCGATAAGTCCGTGCATTCGCCGGCCGCCGCAGGGGCCTATTCCGCGCGGCTGTCGAGTTTAGGCTCCAGCCGCAGTGTGGTTCGCTGAACTTCAGGCCCGACGATCCAGGCAACGTCTTGCGGATACAGCACGTACTTGCGCTGGTAGGCTTCGCTCACTTGCACCCGCATCTCCGCGTCGGTGACGGGAACAGCGCGGATCGGGATATGCTTGTCGTTGGCGTGGATCGTGCCCGTCAACTTGCCGATCAAGTGTTGATACCAATGCGCGTCCGCGCCGTTGACTGAGCGCACGTAGGCATCATTGCCCACCACCACGACCCAAAGGGTGGCTCGGTGCGGCTGCTGCGTATCTTCCCGCACGATCTCAATCTCGATCTCTTCGCAATCATCAAGCAGACGTAACTCGTGCTGTTCGAAATGCTGACCCATGGTGATGCTCCTCGAAGGGCAGTGTTCGCTCACCGAAGGGCCATGTCCATGCGGAAAACCCCGTACTGCAATCACGATCACGAGGCAAGGCTGGAATGGAAGTACGTAGACGCTCGCGGGATGTCGCAATATCGCCCCTATCCCATCCTAACTACTGTGGGCGATCGAAATTGACACACGGCATCGACGCAGCATGACTGAGATCTCGAGAGCCTCCCGGCGGCCGGGCCCCAACCGCGACTCCCGCCGTGCCCTGCGCGCGGCGCCACTGCCGGACAATCTCAAGCCGGTACGGCCCGGCATGGAGGGCGGCTGCTATCGCCCGTTGCGCGAGGCGGACATCGTCAAGATTCACCGCGCAGCCCTGCGACTGCTGGCAGAGATCGGGCTTGCCGATGCTCCACGCTCTGGAGTCGAAATACTGACCAAGGCCGGTTGCGTCATGACCGAGTCCGGCCGCCTGTTGTTCCCGCCTGCGCTGATCGAGGACACGTTGGCGCGGGCCGGCCGGCGCTTCGTGCTGCACGGTCAGGATCCCCGTCACGACATGGAGCCGTGGGGCAGAAGGGTGTATTTCGGGACCGCCGGCGCGGCCGTGAACATGGTTGACGCGCGCACGCGCCGCTACCGCGAATCGCAGATCAAGGATCTATACGATATCGGCCGGATCGTCGACGTCATGGAGCACATCCACTTCTTCCAGCGCACCGTCGTGCCGCGCGACCTACCCGATCCCTACGAGATGGATTTCAATACCTGCTACGCCTCGGTGTCGGCGACGACCAAGCACGTCGGTTCGAGTTGGATGCATCCGACGCACGTCGCACGCTCGCTCGAGATGTTGCATACCATCGCCGGCGGCGAAGACCAATGGCGGGCGCGGCCCTTCGTCAGTCAATCGAATTGTTTCGTCGTACCGCCCATGAAGTTCGCGATGGACGCCTGCCTCTGCCTCGAGACCGCGGTCGCCGGCGGCATGCCGGTGCTGCTGCTCTCGGCGGGCCAAGCGGGCGCGACGGCGCCTGCGGCGCTCGCCGGGGCGCTCGCGCAGGAAGTGGCCGAGGTCCTCGCGGGGCTCGTGTACGTCAATGCCATCAAGCCGGGCCACCCGGCCATCTTCGGTACGTGGTGCTTCGTGTCGGACCTCAGAACCGGGGCCATGTCGGGCGGCAGCCCCGAACAGGCGCTGCTGTCGGCCGCCTCGGCCCAGATGGCTCAATACTACGATCTTACGGGCGGCACAGCCTCCGGAATGACGGACTCGAAGCTACCCGACGCACAATCCGGCGCGGAAAAGGCTTATTGCCACACCCTGGTCGGCAACGCCGGCGCAAACCTGATCTATGAGTCGGCAGGCATGCAGGCGGCCCTCCTCGGCTTCTCGCTCGAGAGCTTGGTCATCGACAACGACATCATCGGCGCAACGCAGCGGACCCTACGCGGGATCGAGGTCGACGACGACTCGCTATCCTTCGAGACCATCCGCGACGTATGCTTGAATGGTCCCGGCCACTACCTCGCCTCGAACCAAACGCTGCAGCTCATGCAATCGGCGTACGTATACCCGGCGATCGGCGATCGCAAGAGCCCGAACGAATGGCAGGAACAGGGCGCCACCGACATTACCGAACGCGCTGCAAAAAAGGTCGCGGACATCCTCTCCACGCACTATCCCGACCACGTGCCCGAGGCGCTCGACGCCGAGCTCCGCGAACGCTTCCCGGTGAAGCTGCCGCGCTCGGCGATGCGCGCCGGGCGCGATGACGGTCCGTAAGCGTGGCTCAGGCGCGCCGCCGAGACGCATCCCGGTCTCAGCCACGCAATCGCAGCGCCACGAGTTCGCCGACGACGCCGCGGCGAAATGCCAGCACGCAAGCGACGAACACAGCGCCGATAATGACCGTCACCCAGCCGCCGACGATGTCGGACAAATATTCCTGCAGCGTGACGATCAGCGCGGCGCCGACGACGGGTCCGAAGAAAGTTCCGGAACCTCCGAGCAAAGTCATCAAGATCACCTCGCCGGAATTCGATTGCAGTACATCCGACAACGTCGTAAATCCAAGCACCAGAGCTTTCAAGGATCCTGCGAGCCCGGCAATACTCGCCGACAGTACGAATGCCAACAGCTTGTAGCGATTGATGTCGTATCCGAGCGAAATCGCCCGCGGCTCGTTCTCGCGTATGGCCTTCAACACCTGCCCAAAAGGCGAGTGGACGATTCGGCGGATCAGCACGAACACCGCCGCGAAGACGCCAAGCACGACGTAGTACATCACCCTATCGGACTTCAGCGACAGTACCCCCAGCAGTGTTCCGCGCGGTACGTCTTGGAGCCCATTCTCGCCGCCGGTGAACGGTGCCTCGAGACAGACGAAATATACCAACTGGGCCAGAGCCAGCGTCACCATCGCAAAATAGATGCCGTGCCGACGGATGGCGATCACACCGATGATCCATCCTACGGCCGCCGAGACGCCGACGCCGGCCAAAATCGCCGGCACGCTGCCCCAGCCGTGGTCTGTCACCAGCCACGCGGTTGTGTAGGCGGCGGAACCGAAAAACGCTGCGTGCCCGAACGACAGCATGCCGCTGAAGCCCAGCAGCAGATTGAACGCGCACGCGTACATCGCGAAGCACAGCAATTTCATCATGAAAATCGGGTAAATCCCGAGGATGGGCACGCATAGCGCGAACAGGCACGCAAACGCATAGAAAAATCCCGCGGTACGCATGCGCCTATTCCTTGCCGAAAAGTCCAGCCGGTCTCAGGATCAGCACCAGCGCCATGATCACGAAGACGACTATGTTGGAGGCCTCCGGATACACGACCTTGGTGAGTCCCTCGATGATGCCCAGTGTCAAGCCACTGACGACCGCGCCTAAGATCGAGCCCATGCCGCCGATCACGACCACGGCGAACACGACGGTCACGAGGGAACTGCCCATCTGCGGCGTCACTTGGATGACCGGCGCCGCGAGCACGCCGGCGAGCGCCGCCAGCGCCACGCCGCCACCGTAAGTCGCCGCGACCAGCAGCGGCACGTTCACGCCGAAAGCCTGAAGTAACGGCGCGTTCTCGGTGGCGGCGCGCAGCGTTGCACCCAGCCGCGTCCGTTCGATCAGAAACCATGTTCCTAGACAGATCGTCAGAGACGCCAGGATCACCCAGGCTCGATAAATTGGCAGGATCATGAAACCGAGATTCATCGCACCCTGCAGGGCCTTAGGGACAGGGTAGGATTGACCGGAGGAACCAAATAATTGGTTCAGCGTTCCCTCCACGGCCAGCGCCAGCCCGAATGTCAGCAGGAGACCATATAGAGGATCGAGCTTGTATACGTGGCGGAGCAACAGTCTCTCCGTAACCACGCCGAGAATTCCGACCACCAACGGCCCAAGCACCAGGGCTGCCCAATAATTGACCCCGAACCACTGCAGTCCGAGAAGCGCCGCAAAAGCCCCCAGTGTGTAGAACGCGCCATGGGCAAAGTTGACGACGCCCATGAGCCCGAATATCACCGCGAGCCCCAGGCTCAACATGGCGTAGAAGGCGCCGTTCACGAGGCCAAGCATGAGCTGCCCGAGAATGACGGCGAGCGGAATGCCGAAGACGTGCGTCACGGGATGGACAGCCGCTGCAGGCGCATGTTTACTTCGGCGCCAGCATGCACGCGCCGGTGATCGGACCGAATGCTTCCTCGCCGTTCATGAGCTTCACGACCTTGTAGTAATCCCACGGGTACTTCGACTCCTGCGGCGACTTGACTTGCATGACGTACATCGTATGCACCATGACGCCGTCTGCCCGGACATATCCGCCTTTCGCGAACATATCGTTGATTTTCGTCTTCTTGAGTTCCGACATTATTTTGTCGGGATCGGTCGATCCGACGGCCTTCACCGCCTTCAGATACGTGATGGTGGCAGAATAAGCCCCCGCATGATCCATCGTAGGCTCAGCTTTCATCTTTTCGAAAAAGCGCTTGGCGAACGCCCGGGTGTCATCGTTCAGATCCCAATACCAGCCGGTGGTCAAGTACAGCCCTTGAGCCGTCTGCAGGCCCAAGCCGTGAATGTTGCTGATGAAGACCAGCAGCGCTGCCGGCTTCATGGTCTTCGTCAACCCAAACTCGTTGGCGGCCTTCAGCGAGTTGCTGAAGTCGGCGCCTGCGTTGGCAAGGCCGAGCACCGCCGCGCCGGAGCCCTGCGCCTGCAACAGGAAAGATGAGAAATCCGATGCACCGAGGGGAGCCCGTACCGCACCCAAGTTCTTACCGCCGTTCGCCTCGACGACCTTGGACGCGGCAGTCTGCAGTTGCGTTCCAAACGCATAATCCGCGGTCAAATAGAACCAGGTCTTGCCGCCGCTCTTGACGATGGTGCTTGCGGTGCCGTTCGCGAGCGCCGTAGTGTCATAGACGTAATGCACCGTGTACGCGGTACAGTCCTCGTTGGTCAGCGATGCGCCGCCGGCGCCGATGGCGAAGAACGGCACTTTTTTGGCGGCGGCGACTTTCGCCATGGCGATGCTGACTCCGGTGTTGGACCCGCCGATCAGCATGTTCAGGCCGCTCTGATCCGCCCATTCTCGAAACTTCGAAGCGCCCACGTCAGGCTTGTTCTGATGATCGGCGACGAGTACGGAAATCTTCTTTCCAAGGACCGTACCGCCAAAATCGGCGATCGCCATCTTGATGGCTTCGACGCCGCCGGCTCCTTGAACATCCGCGTAGGTCCCGGACAGATCGTCGAGATCCCCGATCACGATCTCGTCACCCGCAGCCGCCGCGGCGCAGGATGCCGCGAGCGTTACCAATGCCGCAGCCAGTCTGCTTGCCGATACTCCGATTGTCATTGAGGTCTCCTTCGGTTGAGTCCGCACGCATCAAACGCCGAGCCGTGCGTTCAGCGACGGCAGCCTGTCTTGAAGTTCCGCGGCGCCGAAGCCATCGACGATTCGGCCGTGTTCCATGACGTAGAAGCGGTCCGCCAAGGGTAAGGCGAAGCGAAAATTCTGTTCCACCAAGACGATGGTATAGCCCTTGTCGCGAAGTACATGAATCATGCGCGAAAGTGCCTGCACGATCACCGGTGCCAGACCTTCTGAAATCTCGTCGAGCAGCAGGAGCTTCGCTCCGGTCCGCAAAATGCGCGCCACGGCGAGCATCTGCTGCTCGCCCCCCGACAAGCGCGTGCCCTGCGTAGCGCGCCGCTCCTTGAGATTCGGGAACATGGTGTAAATCTCGGCGATGGACATTCCGGCGGGTCCGACTGCCGGCGGCAGCAACAAATTTTCTTCCGTCGACAGGCTCGAAAAGATGCCCCGCTCCTCGGGGCAATAGCCGACGCCGAGGCGGGCAATCTTGTGCGACGGCAGGCGTATTGACTCGCGGCCATCGATCATCACGGAACCCGACCGGCGGCTCACGAGGCCAATGATCGCCTTGAGCGTCGTGGTCCGCCCCACTCCGTTGCGCCCCAGAAGTATCACCACCTCGCCGCGATCGACCTTGAAATCGACGCCATGCAGGATGTGCGATTCGCCGTAGAAGGCCTGCAACCCGGAGACGCGCAGAAGTTCTGCGGTCATGAGCAACCCATGTATGCTTCCATCACGAGCGGATTCTGCGCCACCTCGGCATACGTTCCATCGGCGATGATCCGGCCTCGCTGAAGCACCGAGATTCGGTGCGCAATCGTCGACACCACGCTCATGTTGTGCTCGACCATGAGGATGGTACGGCTCGCGGCGACCTTTTTGATGAGGGCGGTGATGCGCTCCACGTCCTCATGCCCCATGCCTTGGGTAGGTTCGTCGAGCAGCATCAGTTGCGGATCCATCGCCAGCGTGGTGGCAATCTCGAGCGCGCGCTTCCGGCCATACGGCAACGCGACCGCCAGCGTGCTGGCAAATGGAGCAAGATCGACCATTTCGAGCAATTGCATGGCCTTGGAATCGAGAACCGCCAAACTCGCCTCCGGCTTCCAGAAGTGGAACGACGTCCCGAGCTTACGCTGCAAACCGACGCGCACGTTCTCCAGAACCGTGAGGTGCGGGAACACCGCCGACATTTGGAAGGAGCGTACGATACCCCGGCGCGCAAGCCCCGCCGGGTTTTCGGACGTGACGTCCTGTCCCTGGTAGAGAATCTTGCCGCGCGTGGGCACCAGAAATTTGGTGAGCAGATTGAAGAAGGTGGTCTTTCCGGCCCCGTTCGGGCCTATCAACGCGTGGATCTGCCCGCCGTGCACGCTAAGGTCGACGTCGCTCACCGCAACGAAGCCGTTGAACTCCTTCGAAAGGCCGCGCGTTTCGATGATGACTTCGTCAACCATACTCTGCCGCGCCGACTACTTGCGCGCCGGCTACTTGCTCTCTTTCGCCACCAACCATTTCACGAGTTCAATCACCTGGTCCGGTCCGCCGGCCGACTCGGGGTGCAGGCGATACTTGCCGTTGACGATGATGGTGGGAGTGCGGTCGACGTGGTAAGCCTGCAGCAAATCTTCATCTGTTCGCACCTTGAGATCCACGGCAAACGACTTTGCTGCAGCCAAGAATTTCTCGGCAGGCACGCCCGCCTGCCGCTGATAGAAACGCGCCGCATCTTCGATGGTCGGCAAATGCGCTTTAAGACGATCGGTACCCGGGTCCACGACGGCCAACTCACCGGTCTTCCAGACCGCATCGAACATGGCGTCGTGCGTTGATTCAGCGACGCCGAGCACCTGTGCGGTGCAGAACGCCAGCTGAAACATCGGAAAATCTTCGCTCGGATTGAACGACGCCGGCAGATAGTCGAGCACCGCATTTGCGGGAAGACTCTGTTTTAGCTTGTGAATCGTTGGCTGGAACAAATTACAGGCCGGACAAGCGTAGGAAAATGCCTCGGTCACTTCGACCTTGCCGGCGGGCACCGATGTCGGGCGCGCGGGTTCGACCAGAAAGTAGTTCTTACCCTCTGTCCACACCGGCGCGGCCCGCGCCGAGCAGTGAATGGCCAAGTTCAATAATGTTGCCAATGCGCAACAGAAAACTATTTTCATTGAGGCTCTCCACAAACGGCTGATTCTAGCGTACCGCTCGCGTGACGTCGGCGCCTCCGCGGGGCATCGTACACGATGCGCGGCGTCATTCAGGGCACGGTCGCTGGAAAAAAAATACGGCTGAAGTCAGCGCCCCTTCTTGGACAATTCCTTCACGCGTTGCTTGACGTCGCCATAGGTGGCTTGAGCCTTGCCGAGGGTTTTCTGCACCTTGCCCTTTGCCTGCAGCTTCTTGTCGCCCAGCAGCTTTCCGGCAACTTCCTTGATCTTGCCTTTCGCTACTTTGATGCGACCCCTAACCTGGTCCTTGTTCGTGCTCATAACGGGCTCCTGATAACGTATTTCACGACATCGCCATCGATGCAGACATTCACCTACCAGCCAACTATAAACGTAATTTAGGCCGGCGTGCCTCAGGTCGTGTAGTCCCAGCCCATTCTGATCATTGTTCTAACGCATGCCGTCGGTCATTTCGGCGGCGCGACCGAACCGGCGTAGAAAACCGTGCACTTCCCACCAAGCAGATTCCGGACCTGCCCGAGAAGATGCTGCGCCGGCCCGGTAAGTGACTTGACGACGTTCGGCGGCTCCGCCTTCGGACTGAGGAATGACCCGGTCACTTTTTGCTCCACTTCCAGGCAGCCCGTCGCGTCGACCAATGCGACGCTCACCTCGTCGTAATGCTCGGTGACGAAGTCGAGACTTCCGCGAAGGACAATCCGATTCTTCTGCGTGGCCATGGCCACGTCCTTCGCCTGGGCCACGCCGTGCTCGATCGTCCATTCGGAGACCAGCGTGCGGACGGTCGTAGTACCCTCAGTTCCCTGGAAGACGCGGACGAAGTCGTAGCCCTTCGTGACCGCGAGACCCAATGGGCCGGCGAAAAAGAAGGCGCCGACGTCGACGAGGTTGAAGCGCTGGCTCTCCTCGAACCGGGAATACTCCTTGTCGACGTCACCGATGTTGAGGCTCAGATTCGCGCCATGAAGCGACGCCTCTCCCGCCATCGTGCGCACCAGCGCAGCCGTGGTCTTTCCCCGCAGCGAAAGGTCGGCGGAGAAATCCATCGACCCATTCCCGATATTCTTTGCAGAGAGACTCTTGAAAAACTCTTCGATGCGGAATTGCACCAAGCCGAACCGAGCACGGTAGTGGGGCTCCGCGCCGGAGAAGTCGGCGCGGACATTGCCTGAGCCGCGGCCACCAAACAGCCGCAGCGTGACAGGATCGAAATCGACCATCCCGCCCTTCCCGTCAACCGAGAGCCGCAGATCGGACGCCGTGAAATCCTTGGTCTGTATTTTCACGCACGTGAGCTTCGCTGCGACGGACAGGTTCTTCAGCACGTCCGCGCGTGCCCCCGATGAAATAAGCAACCGGCCCTCATCAAGTTTGCAGTCGGTGGCCTCAACCCGTTGCCCCGTTTGTTGATCGGCATAGACGAGGCGCCCATCCGAGACGACTACGTTGGGGACGGCGGATGCGGGAAATATCGCAGCGGTTTGACACGAGCGGTCGACGTTCAGTTTTCCGTCGCCGTTCCTTTGCAGGGAAATCGTGAGCCGCTTGAACGCCAGCTTTTCGATCTGCACCTCTTGATGAAGCAAAGGCAGGAATTCGATCCCAAGGTCCACCTCGCCCGCGGAAGCGAGATCGGCACCGCAGGTGCGGACGTGCACGTCCGCCAACGTGACGTGCAATCTGGGTAGGAAGCCGACCGTCACCCTGCCGCCGACGCTGACTTCCATCCCCAAGGCCTTCGAAGCGAAGGCCTCTACCCGAGGCTTGGCGGTCGCGCGCGCAAGAATAATCGCTGCCGCAGTCACCAATAGAGCCAGCGCGCCGAGCGCGAGCATGGAGAGCGCGAGAATTTTCGATCGGCGCATCATGGTCATGGAGTCCGAGAGTGGCGGCCGCATGCTCCTATGATCGATTGCTCGTCCATCACGCGCGCCCTGGCGGCGGCTGCGGCGGCGCTATGAACCCGCCGACCGCTGCAGCGGCCAATTGCGCAAATCGTAATGCAGTTCGATCTTCCAGATAGGGTGCGATGGCCTGCAGGCCCACCGGCATGCCGTCGATGAAACGCCCGGTGGGGATGGCCGTCGCCGGTAGGTTTGCAACCGTGGCGAGCCCAGGCCACTGCAGACCGTTCATATAGGGCACGGCGTTTCCGTCGACCAGCAGGCTGCGGCTGTACTGTGCGATGTGGCCGGAACCCCGGCCCGAGTGATCGTGCCGGTACGCAACGGTGGGCACGATGGGGCAAAGTATCAGATCGAATTCCCTGAAGAACCGTGCCCACTGCCGGCACAGGCGCTGTTGATCCTCCCGAAGCAATTCCGCCTCCGAGTGCGACATGCGCACCGCGCGGGCGATACGTTCGGGATAACCGCGCGGATTCGACCCATAGTGCACGGCGGCCCGCTCAATCTCGAGCAGCATCGCCTCATCCATCCCCACCGAAATGGCGCGAAACAACATCGCGACGTACAAATCGTCGCTCGCGAACGGGTCGATCGGCGGCCTCGCCGCGAAATCGACGTGCATTCCCGCGCCCTGCAGATCCCTGGCGTAACCCTCGATGGCGGCGCAGTAGCGGCTATCGACGCTATAGGCGGTCTGGTCAGCCCAGACTGCGATGCGAAATTCATCCAGACGTTCATGGCGACTCGCCGGAATCCTGACCGACCAAGCCGTGTGGTCCAGCTCTGCCGGCGCGGCCAGCACGTCCAGCGCGCGCTCCAAATCCTCGGGCGCGCGCGCGATGGGTCCGGCGATGCCGAGCGGCGGTGACGTGAAGGCACCCGGCATCGGCGGGATATGGCCTCGCATCGGCACGATTCCGAAGCTGCTCTTGTGCCCGTACACGCCGCAAAAATGGGAAGGACAGCGGATGGAGCCGCCGATATCGCTGCCCAATTCGAGCGGCGTGAACCCGGCAGCGACCGCGGCCGCAGCGCCCCCCGACGATCCACCGGGCGTGCGCCCAAGGTCCCACGGATTGTTGGAGGTTCCATACACCGGGTTGTAGCTCTGATGATCGGCCGCCAGTGTCGGCACATTGGTCTTGCCGAAGGGAATCACGCCCGCTCGCCGCAAGCCGGCCACCGCCTCGGCATCTCGAGCGGGCCGGTGCGACTGCAGCATTGGCACGCCGCAGCTAGCCGTCATATCCGCGACCTCCCAGGCATCCTTGAACGTCATGGGTAGGCCATGCAGCGGGCCGTGGGCTGCCACTGCCGTGTTATCGGCGGCGCGCGCCGCGGCGCGTGCACGCTCCGCGTCGAGAACCACGACGGCATTCAAGTCGGGATTGAGACGCTCGATGCGCGACAACAGTACATCGAGTAATTCGACGGCCCCCAGCTCGCGGGACTTCAGTCGGGCGAGCAGCCGGGTGGCGCTTTGCAGTTCGATTGTCGTCACGTCCGCGGTACCGCTCACGCGTTGGTTCTCATGTGCCAATCCCCTCTTGGACGCCCTTCCCCTTCAGGACGCCTATTATGCCCCCACATCGCGCTAAACCAGCTGCAGATCGGCCGGCGGAGTTTGTTGAAAGATGGAAGCACTTTGACTGGGCGAAAGACCCCACATCGTGCGGAATAGTCCGCCAAGCACGCTGCGATAGTCGTTGAGCACCGGATAGTCTCGATCTTGAAACAGCGTATTGCGGTCCAATCGTTGCTGTGCCCCCACGATTGACTCTCCCTTGATCGAGCCGCCGAGCACCCAGTACACCGTGCCATGGCCGTGATCGGTGCCGCGGCTGCCGTTCTCGCGAAAGGTTCGACCGAACTCCGACAGCACCACGACCACGGTATTGCTCCACTCGGCGCCGAGCGATTGCGACAACACTTGCAGGCCCTGTCCCAGACTGCCCAGATTGCTCGCCAGCGTGCCTTGTGCCGCCCCTTCACCCACGTGAGTATCCCAACCGCCGACGGCGATGTCGCCATCGGTATGCATGAAGGTTTGCGCCATCCGCTCGACCAGCACGGGCGGAGGATTATCGGCGACGAAGTACATTGCAAGCTGTGTCGAGACCGAAAGACACGCGCTCCAGCCAGAGCATGTCCTCGCGACGCACGACCGGCACCGGTCCACAGGCCCTCCAATGCGCATTGACCTTCAGGATACACGGGATCGATCCTCGCTCAAGGTAACGGCTGCGCCCGCATGGCGTTGACAGCGTCGCTTGTGACGGCGTTCGCCTTCCGCCCGGTTTGCAACCCGTCTAATATTGTTTGTAAGGCAGGTACTTGCCGCTCATGACGATCTGAACACGATCCCCGGCGGGATCCGCTTCCCGTCGCACATCCATTTTGAAGTCGATGGCGCTCATGATGCCGTCGCCGAATTCTTCGTGGATGAGTGCCTTGAACGTCGTGCCGTAGACGCACACTAATTCGTAGAAGCGGTAAATCAACGGATCGGTGGGCACCGCCGTCGGCAGAGAGCCGCGGTAGGGCGGAGTCTGCAGAATGTTCTTGGCCTCCTCAGGCAGGCCGAGCAGTTCGACGATCACGGATGCTTGCTCGGCGCCGAAGGTCATCTGACCCAGACATCCGGCCGTCACCCATTCCTTGCTTTTCCCCACTAACGCCGCGATCTCAGCCCACTTGATTCCTTTGGCTATCCGCGCGGCAATAATCATCTTAACCACGTCGCTTCGGTCCATTGTCAGCTCCTGTTACAGTTCACGGTAAGGTCGGCACGTATTCAGTCCACGGCGGAATGTCGGCCCCAATCGAACCGACGGCCGAGAATCGCTTTGACGATGAGGTGGTCGGTGGAGCCCGTGGCGCCGATGCCGACGCCAAAATTGATTTCCCACACTGGAGAGACGTTGAGGTCGGCGACGAGAAAGAGCTGTTGCTGCTGGTCATGGGTCGCGGCGAAGTTACGCAAGGCCCCATAATCTGCGTAGTACTCGAAGCCGGCGCTGACTGCCCGCGTGAAGTCATAGCTGACCTTGGCGCTCGGTGCGAAGCCCAGGCCCTGGTCGACGTCCGGGCCATGCAGAGTGCGTTCGAGCGCGGGATTGATGGCGAAGTACCAGCGGCCGAACGCCTTGTCGATGATGGGTCTGATTTCCCAGGTCCAGGTGTCGGTCGAATAGGCGGAGCGCTGAAAGCCGATCTCGGTGGACAGACTGACGCCTACCGGCCACCCCCAGGCTTCAGGGACGCGGATGCGGGGCCGGATGTGATCGCCGACCCACTGCACGCCGTGGCCGTCCTGCTCGCTGGTGAAGACGTAGAACCCGACTTCGGACCAATCATTGATGCCCTCGGTGAGTTCCAGCGTCTCATGTTCCTGATGATTGGTCGGATAAACCCCATCGACGGTTTCCTTTTGGCCGTCGACGGTGAAGTTGGAATGCAACTCCACCATCAGATTTCCCGCCGGCACGGTATCGGCGCCGTACACCTGGATTTCGTAGTTGCCCTGGGCTTCTGCGAGCACAGGCACTCCGGCGAGCGCGAGCAGAATCAGGCAGTAAGGCACCAGGAGCATGGTTCGCTCATGCATAGTTGAAGAGCATCATGAAGCCCAGATCCATGTGGTTCTGCTGGTGACAATGAAACAGGGTGGGGCCGGGATTATCGGCGGTGAAATCGACGTCCGCCTGGGTCTGCGAGTCGACCAGGACAACGTCTTTCACGATGCCGCGGATGCGGTTGGGCGCGGGATTTTTTCCGGCGCCGAGCGGTGCGCCCAGACGGTGCAGCTCAAAACTGTGGCGGTGTAGATGCAGCGGATGGTCGTCCATGCTTTTGTTGATGAACTGGAGACGGTAGCGCTGGCCTGATTGGAGCGGCGCAGCACTCGCGTCGGGATACGACTTGCCGTTGATCGTCCAAAGCTCCATGGCGCCGCGGCCGCGGAACTTCGATTCGAATACCAGCGGGATGATCACCGGACTATCGGCCGCTTTGTCGTCGGAGTGCGCGGTCGCGAACTGCTGGTAGTTCCAGGTGAGGTCAGTCGGCTGCTGCCACTGCGGCGCACCGGATTGATTGGCATACTCGACGATGACCGCCATACCCGCCGCTTGGAGGTGCTTTCGAACCTCGCCGAGCACCCAGATGCCGGGATTGTTCATCTCGACGATGGCGCAGACTCGCTCCGCCGGAGCGAGCCGCAGCATGGGCACGGTCTGCGGCGAAGGCACCGGATTGCCGTCCAGGGCGACGACGCGCAGGCCGTGGCCGGCGAGTGCCACCCAGTGGGGCTCGGTGGGACTGGAGTTCAACACGTGCAGCATGATGCGCTCACCCGATTTGACGCGCAGCGGCTCACCCGCACCCATGGTTTTGCCGTTGATGGTGGACACGTTGTAGTGTGGGTTCATCGCCCCATCATCGCTGACCAGAAGATGGCCGTCCCAATCGTGCAGGGCGAGAAAGAATTCTTGATCGTAGCGCGCGGGATCATCGCGCGGTTCGATCATCAAGAAGCCGTGTTGACCGCTGTATTGGGCTCGAGTCAGATCGCCCATGGCCATGGTGTGAGTGTGGTACCAGCGAAATCCGGCCGGACGTGGCGTGAACGTATAGCGCGCGGTGCCGCCGGCGGCGATGGGCGGCGTGCCCTCCTCCAGCGCGCCATCGACGTCCGTGGGCAGAAACAGACCGTGCCAATGGACCACTTCCGGACGATCGCTGTGGTTCATGACCTCGATGCTGACCGGCCGGCCTTCTTTGAAACGCAGCAAGGGGCCGGGAGCTTGGCCGTTGTACGTGAGCGTCTTGAGCCTGTGACGCGGCGATAGCTCGAGAGTGGCGGGAGCGATATCGAGCCTGTAGTCCGGAGACGCCGCCTCTTGCGTGACGGCTGGTAGCGAAGCAGACACGGCAGCAAGGCCGGATAACTTCAAAAGGTTGCGACGAGAAATCATATGCGGCTCTTATACTGGACCTATGCAGGTTAATCCGTTGCCGGCGTCGATTCCACCGGCACCACTTTTCCACTCTTGGCGGGATAGGGCGTGACACTCGGCCGACTTCACGCTACCTTTCACGGCCATGCTTCCGACGAACCATCCCTTGCGCAGCGAGCTGAATGACGAGGTACATGCACGCCCGTCCGATTCACTGCGCGCGCCGCTGCGCATCAGCTACCTCGCGCTCCTCTCTCCCCCCAACGCCCGCCAGGACGAGTGGCAGCACGTCATCGAGTTGGTGGGACGCTATGGAAAGCAAGCGCCGGAGACGGCGCCGGGCCACTTCAGCATCGACTTGGGCCCTTTCTCGTTGCGCTGGGAACGCCACACCGAATTCACCCGCTACACCGTTACCGTAGCGGGCGCGTTCGACGACCCCTTTGCCGTCACCGCCCTGGACGCGGTACCGGGCGATTGGGTGTCGGCAATCAAGGGCGAGGTCATGGTGGCGTCGCATGGTGCGATGCTGGAGGCTGCGGATTCCGCGCCCGGCTACGAGGAGATCGCCGCCCGCTACTTCGACGGCAACGTGCTGGTCGGGTCGCGCGTTGGCGATGGCGCGGCGACCGCATTGACCGATTTCCGTGTGCGAGCGGATGGCTTCAGCCGATTCCTCATCATGGACCGGCACTTGACTCCACGCCAGGCGGGGCGACTGGTGCAGCGTATTTTGGAAATCGACACGTATCGCATGATGGCGCTCCTCGCACTGCCGGTGGCGCGCGAGTTGACCCCCCTGCTCGCGAGCTACGAACAAGAGTTGTCGCAAGTCACGACCGTGCTGGAAAGCGCCAATGAAGCCGACGAGGCGAGTCTGCTCGATCGCTTGACGCGCTTGGAAGCGCATATCGAGAGCGGTGAGGCGGAGAGCCACTATCGCTTCAGCGCCGCAACTGCCTATTACGAACTCGTCAAGCGACGCATCGCGGAGTTTCGCGAAATTCGTATTCCGGCATTGCAGACATTCGGCGATTTCACGGAGCGGCGGCTCGCGCCGGCAATGAATACTTGCCGCGCGGTATCGGCTCGACAGGAATCGCTATCGCAACGCGTGGCGCGCGCGAATCAATTGTTGGCGACGCGTGTCGACATCACGCGCGAGCGGCAAAACCAGGCCTTACTCGAGTCGATGAACCGCCGCGCCAAGGCTCAATTTAAATTGCAACAGACCGTCGAAGGCTTGTCGATCGCAGCCATCACGTATTACGTGGTCGGCTTGATCGGTTACGTCACCAAGGGGATCAGGGCCGTGGGTGTGAATGTCGACTACGAAATCGTCCAGGCGGTCAGCATACCGGTCGTGATCATTCTCATGGCGTTCGCCATTCATCACGTGCGTGAAGCCGTCGTTCGCAACGTCAAGTAGCCGGTTTCTCGGCGCAACCCGCCGCTTCGCCCGTCGATTTCTCAATTGCTGACGCCGGCGCCGTCGAATTCGGAATGAGCCGGCGGCCAGGAGATCTCCGCGCTTGAACTGCAGCCTATGCGGCGAGCGCGGGGGCCACGCACGATGCAAGCTGTTCTCTTAACCAACAATGCGCCGGGTCGTGGTTGTAGCGCGCGTGCCAGATCATGTACATCGACAGGTCAGGACACGGAACGGGTGGCCGGGATTGACTCAATCCGGTCATGGTGCGCCTGGCAAGCAGTCCGGGAGCCGTGGCGATCAAGGCCGTGCCGCGAATGAACGCCGGAAGCGCGCTGAAACCCGGAACCGTGACGGTGAAGCGCCGTGCGAATCCCTTGGCGGCGAGATGCTGATCCAAATCCAGGCTGCGACGCGGCTCGTACAGCACGGTGGCATGGTCCGCGCCAAGATATTCTGAACGGGTGGTGGGAGCCTCTCGAACATCCGCATCGTAGAATACCCGGTAGCGGTCCGCGAACAGCCGCTTTTGGATGATATCCGTTCCATCCGGCGGGCGCGGACTGATGACGAGTTGATGCGCATCGGCACGCAGGGTCTCGAGCAGCGGGACGCCGGATGGAACGATACGCAGCGCCACGGCCGGCGCCTGCGCGCGCAATCGGGCGGCCAACGCCGGCAGCAGCAAATCACGCTGAAAATCGTTAGCCGCAATGGTGAACGTCGTTTGCCAGCGGGCGGGCTCGAAGTCGCCCGCGCTGGCGAAGCGCTCGAGCTCGCGGAGCAGTTCGCGGGCCCGCCTTCCGAGCGCCTCCGCGCGGGCCGTGGCCACGATGCCGCGCCCGGATTTGACGAACAGCGCGTCTGCGGTGATGGCACGCAGTTTATTGAGCAGGTGACTGATCGCCGATTGGGTGACGCCCAGCCGCTGCGCGGCCGCCGTTATGGACCCGGTCTCCAATACCGCGACCAGCAGTTGCAGCAATCCGGCATCGAGCGATGACCAATCGATTTTTCTCATGAGTTCTATGATGAAATATCAGTTTATCTTTAGCAATCGCCTCCGGATAATCGTCGCTGAATAACCGGGCCCGGCGCGCGCCCACCATTACCCGGAGATGTCCGTGACGCAAGCATTACCAAAGATACCCGGCACCACTCCGTTCGACGGAGAACAGGCGCGCAAAGGCTACCGCCTCAATAAAATGTGCTATTCCTTCAACAGCGCGGCCAACCGCGCGGAATTCCTCGAGAACGAGGCAGCGTATATGGCCAAATTCGGTCTCAATGAACAGCAACAGGCGGCGATCCGGGCACGCTGCGTGCTCGACCTCATCGCCGCGGGCGGCAATGCTTATTACTTGGCGAAATTCGCCGGCATTTTCGGCTTGGACATGCAGGACATCGGCGCACAGCAAACCGGCATGACCAAACCGGAATTCCAGGCCAAATTGCGCGCTGCCGCGGCTACTTGAGGAACGAACATGGCACAAGTCATCGGCGGCCTCGCAACCTCGCACATTCCTGCCATCGGCGGGGCCATACACAAGGGCCTGCAGCAGGACGCCTACTGGAAGCCCTTCTTCGACGGCTTTCCGCCGATCCGCAAATGGCTGGGGCGGGTCAAGCCCGACGTCGTCGTGATCTTCTACAACGATCACGGACTCAATTTTTTTCTCGACAAGATGCCGACGTTTGCCGTCGGCGCCGCCGAGCAATACGACAATGCCGATGAAGGGTGGGGAATTCCGACGTTGCCCCCCTTCAAGGGCGAGTTGGATTTGTCGTGGCACATCATCAATACCGTGACCGAGCAGGACTTCGACCTCACCACATGCCAGGAAATGCTCATCGATCATGCCTGCACCGTGCCGCTCAAATTGTTCTGGCCCGACGGCGAATGCCCCGTGAGCATCGTGCCGATCTGCGTCAACACCGTGCAGTTCCCGCTGCCCTCTGCCCGGCGCGTCTATGCCTTGGGCAGGGCCGTGGGCGCGGCCATCCAAAGCTGGGAGAGCAACAAGAAGGTGGCGGTGATGGGTACGGGCGGTTTATCGCATCAATTGGATGGCGAGCGCGCCGGTTACATCAACAAGGACTTCGATCTCAAGTTCCTCGACAGTTTGTTGACGAACCCTGAGTGGGCGACGCAATTCAGCATCCACGATCTCGTGGAGAAGACCGGCACCCAAGGAGTGGAGTTGCTGATGTGGTTGGGGATGCGCGGCGCATTGACCAGCAGCTCGGCGAGCGTGCGCAAAGTTCATAGCAACTACTACATTCCGATTTCCAACACGGCTACCGGTTTATTGGCGTTGGAAACCGCGGAGTTCAGTTCGGCAACATGATGCGCTGAGCATCCCACGCTTCATTCAGCGCTTTCCTACGCGCCGAGCAAGGTGCCGACGGCAACCCCCTGGGCGGCGCAAATCTGAGCAGCCGGCAGCTTATCGCCGTCGCCATATTTGACCTTGAACACTTCGATTTCGCCGCCGTGCGTGCTGATGCACAGACTGCGCTCGCCGAGCTTCGACACGGCGCCGACCTCCGCCGCAATCTGCGAAAAACGGCGCACGGGATGCTTGCGCGCCTCGAATAGGTGCAGCTTCTTGCCGTTCAACATCGTCCACGCGCCCGGTGCGGGATCACAGCCACGGATGAGGTCGTAGATGATGTCGGCATGATTGTGCCAGTTGATCCGTGATTCAGGGGCGCGACACCAACCCTCGTAGCTTGCATGGGATTCGTCCTGCGGAGTCCCCGAACCCAAGCCTTGCGCAACCAGCTCGGCCGCTTCCAGCAGCGCGGCGACTCCCATGGGAAAGAGGCGCTCGAAATAAACTCCTCCCAACGTGTCGTCCGGACCAATCGGAGTTTCCTTTTGCAGAATGACCGGTCCTTCATCAAGACCGTCGGTAGGCCGAAATATGGTAAGTCCCGTCACGGTATCGCCGCGGATGATGGGCCAGTTGATTGCGCTGGGGCCTCGGTATCGCGGCAGCAGCGATGGGTGATACTGAATCATCCCGTGGACGGGAATGGCGGTGAATTCTTCGGGCACGAATTGCAGTACGTATGCCATGACCCCAAGATCGGCTTTGAGCGCGCGCATAATATCTCGGGCGTTCTCGGACTTGAGCGTGGGCAACTGGTAGACCGGGATGGCCCGCGATTCGGCCGCCGCTTTGATGGGATCGGGCGGCGTTCCAGGTTTGTCCGGAGCGCAAAAAACCCCCGCGACGGTGTGGCCGCGATCGACGAACGCGTCGCAGACTGCCTTCCCGAATTTTTGTTGTCCTAATAAGGCGATTCGCATGGGAAGCCGGAACCTCGCGTCGCAAACTTATCTATACTGCAATGCATCGCTATAGGCAACCGCATGATATCTCATATATCATAGACGTTTGTCAGCGGATCGCGCAACAATAACGCAGGGGCGGCGCGGCCCGCCAACAGTTTGCAATTCGCACAGGCTTCAGGCAGCCAACACTCAAGGAGATCTTCATGGCTGGTCGCAATTTTCTATTCGTCCCAGGACCCACCAACGTCCCCGACCGAGTTCTTCGCGCCATGGTGGTGCCCATGGAAGATCACCGCTCGCCCGTCTTTCCGGAACTGGCGCGCGCTTGTTTGAACGGCCTGAAGCCGATTTTCAAAACAACCACCGGTGCACCGATCATTTTTCCGTCCTCCGGTACCGGTTGTTGGGAAGCTGCGTTGACCAATTGCCTGAACCCGGGCGATAAGATTCTCACCTCCCGCTTCGGACAGTTCAGCCATCTATGGGCCGACATGTGCGTGCGATTTGGCTTCGACGTCGAAATTCTGGAAACACCCTGGGGCGAGGGCGTGCCGGTGGAGCGCTACCTGGCCTCGCTGAGCGCCGACAAGCAGCACAAGATCAAAGCCGTGCTGGTCTGTCAAAACGAGACCGCCACCGGCGTGACCAGCGACGTCCCTGCCGTGCGTCAGGCGATGGATAGCGTCAAGCATCCGGCCCTTTTATTCGTCGACTCGGTGAGCGCGCTTGCCAGCATCGACTTCCGCATGGACGAATGGGGCGTCGATGTCTGCATCAGCGGTTCCCAGAAGGGCTTGATGCTGCCTGCGGGCATGGGGGTCACGTGCGTGAGCCAGAGAGCGCTCGAGGCCGCGAAGACTGCAACATCCAAACGCTGCTATTTCGATTACGCCGACATGGTGAACTCCAATGCCTCGGGGTATTTTCCCTATACCCCTTCCATACCGATGCTGTATGGCCTGCGCGAATCGCTGGCGATCCTCGCGGAAGAAGGCTTGGAAAACGTATTTCACCGGCATGCCTACCTCGCCGGCGGCATGCGCGCCGCCGTCATCGACGGTTGGAAGCTCAAGCTTTGCGCGACTGCGCCCAAGTGGTACTCGGATACCGTTTCCGCGATCATGGTGCCCGAGGGCATCAATGGCGCGGACGTCATCGCGCGCGCGTTCAAGCGCTACAACCTCGCCCTCGGCGCCGGGTTGTCCAAGGTTGCCGGCAAATTGTTCCGTGTCGGTCATTTGGGTGACCTCAACGAAGTCATGCTCTTGGGCGCCATCGCCGGAGCGGAAATGGCCATGCTCGATGTGGGCATCAAGATCGAGCCGGGCAGCGGCGTGGCCGCGGCCCAACGCTTCTGGCGCGCCAACTCGCCGGCAGCCGGCACGCAGGAGGTTCCCAGCGCCAAAGCGGGCAAGGCCGCATGACGCAACGCGTCGTTTTCTTGGATCGCGCTTCGCTGAAGGCGAAGGTGCGCAAGCCTAAGTGCGCCGCGGAATACGTGGAGCATGACAAGACCTCGGTGGATGAAATTATTGCGCGGCTGGCGGGCGCCACCGTGGCCATCGTCAACAAGGTGCCGATGCGAGCGGAGACCTTGGCGCAGCTGCCCGATCTGAAAATGATCGCGGTGGCGGCCACGGGCTATGACGTGGTGGACGTGCCGTACTGCAAGGAGCACGGCATCGCGGTCGCCAATATTCGCAACTACGCCGTTCACACGGTACCCGAGCATGCGTTCGCGATGATTCTCGCTCTGCGGCGCAACATTCTGGCCTACCGGCAGGATGTCGAGAATGGCGTATGGAACAAATCCGAGCAGTTTTGTTTCTTCACGCACGATATCGGCGATTTGTATGGCGCCACGCTGGGCATCATTGGCGAGGGCGCCATCGGCCAGAGCACGGCCGCCATCGGACGCGCATTCGGCATGCGGGTTTTATTCGCCGATCATGCGCCGCCGAAGATGCAGGGCGTGACGTTCACGCCGCACGAAACAGTGCTGGCGGAATCCGACGTGATTTCCCTGCACTGTCCGCTCATACCCGCCACGCGCAATCTCATCGGCATCACGGCGTTTCGCAAGATGAAGCGCAATGCGCTGCTCATCAACACCGCGCGCGGCGGCCTGGTCGACGAGGCGGCGCTGATACAAGCGCTCGACGAGGGTCTGATCGCCGGCGCCGGCTTCGATGTGCTCACGGTCGAGCCGCCCCGCAACGGCCATCCCTTGCTCGACCTGCGCCGTAACAATTTCATCCTCACGCCGCACGTCGCGTGGGCGTCGGACGGAGCCATGCAATTCCTCGCCGACCAATTGATCGACAATATCGATTTGTGGGCAGCCGGCAAGCCGCAGCATCTCGTCACCTGAGCGGGGCCCTTCGGCCCGCACGCCATCAATTATGAAAAAACTGCTCTATCAATTTGATACGGACCCGCTTCCTGCCGTCTTCGACAACGTCGTCGCGTACGACGGCGGCGCCGATCATGTGTGTGCCTACGGCGGAATAAACGCCAAGAATGTCGGCGGACTCGTGGAAGGCGCGATTTTCACCCGAGCTCCCAAGGACAAGCGGAACACGGCCATCTTCATCGGCGGCGGCAACATGTCCGAGGGTGAAACGCTGCTGGCCGCCGTCCGCGCCAAGTTTTTCGGCAATTTCCGCGTCTCGATCATGTTCGATTGCAACGGCTCGAATACCACGGCTGCGGCCGCCGTCGCATGGCTGTCTCACGGCCGCTCGTTGGCCGGCAAGCGCGCGGTCGTGCTCGGCGGCTCGGGTCCCGTCGGTCAGCGTGCGGCGGTTCTCTTGGCGCGCGAAGGCGCCCGCGTGTGCATCACCGGACGCAAACTCAGCGTAGTGCAAGCAGCGTGCGACTCCATCAAGGCGCGTTTCGACGTCGACGTGGTAGCCCGCGAGGCGCCGACCACCGGCGACCGCGCCGCGGCCCTTGAAGGCGCGCAAATCGTATTGGCCACGGGCGCAGCCGGAGTCACCTTGTTGGATGCGCAGACGTGGCAGAACAGCCAGACGTTGGAATTGGTGGCCGACGCCAATGCATCGCCGCCCGCCGGCATCGAAGGCGTGGGGATCGGCGATCGGGGCATCGCGAGCCACGGTAAGCTTCTCTTCGGGCCTCTGGGTTTCGGCGCCTTGAAATTGTCGTTGCACCGTGCCTGCATCGCACGCTTGTTCGAGCGCAATGATGTGCTGTTGGACGCCGCAGAGATTTACGCGATTGCCAAGACAATGGTCGGCGAAACCGCACCAAAGCAGTGAAACATGACCATCGCACAAGATTCCGTCGATGAATTTCTAGAGCGGCTGGCCAGCAGTGCGCCGACTCCCGGCGGCGGCAGCGCCGCGGCCATCATGGGTGCGATGGGCGCGGCGCTGGTTTCCATGACCTGCAACGTCAGCATCGGCAAGAAAGGCTACGAAGCAGTCGAAGCCGAATTATTGGCGGTCCGTGACGAGTCCGAAAAACTGCGGTCGCGATTGGCGGCAATGGTTGCCGAGGACGTGGCCGCGTTCGATGGGCTTATGGCAGCGTACAAACTGCCCAAAGCAACCGACGACGACAAGGCGCGCCGCTCCGCAGCGATCCAGAGCAGTTTGGCCCGCGCCACCGAGGTGCCGCTCGAATGCGCGCGCGCCTGCGCAGCCGTGATCGCGCTGGCGCGACGCGCGGCCGAACACGGCTACAAGGGTGTGGTGAGCGACGCCGGCGTCGGCGTGCTGTCCGCCTACGGCGCGCTGCGGAGCGCCGCGTTGAACGTGTACATCAACGCACCCGCACTGCAGGATCGCGCCGCCGCCGAGCGCTACCTGGCCGAAATCGATGCGCTGGTCGCTTCGGCCGCGCAGGCACACGAAGCCGTCTACTCGATCGCTCGCGGCAGACTGTAAGTTAGCTTCGACAACCGACCGCTGCGGCGCCACGGCGACGCCGCTTGAGGCGACGCTTACGCGGTGGCGATCCGCATCACATTGGTCGTGCCGGCTTGTCCGAACGGCATGCCGGCGATGGCGACGATGATCTGTCCGCTTTGTGCGAACCCTTCCCGCCGCGCGACCTCGCAGGCAACCGTAGTCATCTGGTCCACGTCGGTCACGCCGTCGATCTGCACCGAATGGATGCCCCACACCAAGACAAGCCGGCGTGCCGTCGAGATGATGGGCGTCAAACTCAATACGGGGCATTCCGGTCGTTCCCGGGCGGCGCGCAGACTGGTGTGTCCGGATCGCGTGTAGCAGATGATGGCAGCGGCATGCAGCATCGACACGGCGCAACGCATGGCGCTGCAGACGGCGTCCGCCACGTCCGCTTCTCGCTCGGGGGGGTGCGAGGCATTGATGAACTGACGGTACGCCGGGTCCGCTTCCACTTGCTCGACGATGCGACTCATCATGCTCACCGCCTCGAGCGGGTATTTCCCCGACGCCGATTCAGCCGACAGCATCACCGCGTCGGAGCCGTCGTAAATCGCCGTGGCAACGTCCGAGGCTTCGGCACGCGTCGGCACGGGGCTGTCCACCATCGACTCGAGCATTTGCGTGGCCACGACCACCGGCTTGCCCATCTCGCGGCAAATTCGCACGACGCGCTTTTGAATCGCAGGCACACGCTCGGCCGGCATTTCGACGCCCAGGTCGCCGCGCGCCACCATCACCGCATCGGAAGCCGCCACGATCTCCTCGAGGCGCAAGATGGCTGCGGGCTTTTCGAGCTTGGACATGATCGATGCACGGTCGCCGATGATGGCTCGTGCCTCGTGAATGTCTTCGGGCCGTTGCACGAAGGACAGCGCAATCCAATCCGCGCCGAGCTCCAGCGCCAGATCGAGGTCGCGATGGTCCTTGGGAGTTAGCGCCGTCAGCGGCAGCACCATGCCGGGAACATTGACCCCTTTATTCGCAGATAGTTTGCCGCCGACCGCAACGCGAGTATCGGCGAAGTCGGCTCCGCAACGCTCGACCACCAGGCGCAATCGACCGTCGTCGAGCAGCAATTCCGAACCCGGCGTCAACACGGCGAATATTTCCGGATGCGGCATGCCGACGCGGTGCGTGTCGCCGGGCGTCGCATCGAGGTCGAGGCGAAACGCCTGGCCGCTGGTCAGTTCAATGGTTCCGTCGGCGAATACGCCCACGCGCAACTTCGGACCCTGCAAGTCGGCGAGAATACCGATGGGTCTTCCCGTTTCCCGCTCCAGCTCGCGCAACGTGGCAAAGCGCGCGCGGTGCTCGTCCGCGGTGCCATGGCTGAAATTGAGCCGAAACACATCCACGCCGGCCAGGAACAAGCGGCGCGCCATGTCGGGTGCGGAGCTGGCCGGACCCATAGTCGCGACGATCTTGGCGTTGCGGGTTCTGCGTAAATTCATAGGGAGGGACCACCGATGAGTATGGCACGAAAATCGTTCACGTTGGTGAGCGTGGGCCCGGTAATGATCGAATCGCCGAGCGCCCTGAACAGGCTGTGCGCATCGTTATCGGCAAGCGCGTCCGTCGGGCGCAAACCGCAGGCCCAAGCCCGTGCGATCGAATCCGGCGCAATCTGGGCGCCGGCAATTTCCTCCTGTCCGTCGACGCCGTCCGTGTCGCCGGCCAACGCGTGAATGCGTGCGTGACCGTCGAGCGCGATGGCCAGCGACAGCAAGTATTCCACGTTCCGTCCGCCGCGCCCGGTCCCGCGCACCGTTACCGTCGTTTCGCCGCCGGAAAGCAACACGCAGGGTGCCTTCACGGGTTGATTACGGTCGGCGACCTGCAGGGCAATCGCCGCCAATACTTTGCCCACGTCGCGCGCCTCGCCTTCGATGGCATCGCTCAATATATACGTCTCGAGCCCGGCAGCGCGCGCAACCGCCGCCGCGGCTTCCAGCGCCATCTGCGGCGTGGCGATGATGCGCACGCTGGCCCGCGCCAGCCGCGGGTCGCCGGGCTTCACCGATTCGCCACGCCCGCTTTCCAGCACGTCGCGCGCCGCTGCGGGTAAGTCGATGCCGTACCGCCGCACGATGTGGAGCGCATCCGCACAGGTGGTAGGGTCCGCCACGGTGGGACCCGACGCAATATCGACCGGCCGGTCGCCGGGCACATCGGAAATCAGCAGCGTGAGCACTCGGGCCGGATGGCACGCGGCAGCCAACCGGCCACCCTTGATGGCCGACAAGTGCCGCCGCACGCAGTTGATCTCGCTGATCGTGGCGCCGGAGGCGAGCAGCATACGGTTCACCGTTTGTTTGATCTCCAGCGTGAGCCCGGGCGCCGGCAGCGGCAACAGCGCGGAGCCGCCGCCGGAAATCAAGCAGAGGACGAGATCGTCGTCATTCAAATTCTTGACCAGGCCGAGCATCCGCTGCGCGCAGCGAACCCCTGCGGCGTCGGGAACGGGGTGCGCGGATTCCGCGATCTCGATATATCGACAGGGCACTGCATAGCCGTAGCGCGTGACTACCAAGCCCGAGAGAGGGCCCGGCCAATGATCCTCCACGGATCGCGCCATGGCCGCAGAAGCCTTGCCCGCACCGATCACGATCAATCGGCCGCGCGGCGCCGCGGGGAGGTGCTTAGGAATACAGAGCGACGGTTGCGCCGACGCGATGGCGGCATCGAACATCCGTCGCAACAGCACCCGTGGAATCGCAGTCGGTGCGCTGTCGGTCATACGGTCGGTGCGGTTGTACTCGACGCCGGCGCCAGCACATTCGTCAGCGAGCCGATGCCGTCGATCGTGATCTCGACGGCGATGCCGTCGCGAATCGATCCGACTCCCAGCGACGTCCCGCATGCGATCACATCGCCGGGCAGCAGCGTCATGTCGTGCGAGATGCGGCTGACCAGCTCCGCCGGCGACAGGATCATGTCCGACAACGGATAGTTTTGGCGCTCGCTGTCGCCGAGGCGCGTGATGATCCGCGCCTGTGCGATGTCGATGTCGGTCGCAATGACGGGCCCGATGCAGCCGAACGTATCGTAGCCCTTCGATCGGCACCACTGCGCGAAGTCCGGCGTTTCATTGAGTACATCGGCGGCCGTCACGTCGTTGACGCAGGTGTACCCGAATATGTAGCTGCTTGCCGCGCCGAGCGGGACATCCTTGCAGCGCCGGCCGACGACGATGCCCAATTCGCCTTCGTACGCGATCTTGCCCGCATAGCCGGACGGCCGCTGGATCGCCTCGTCCGGGCCGATGATGCAGGTCCCCGGCTTGATGAGAAACAGCGGATGCGCGGGCGCCTGCTTGCCGAGCTTCGCGGCCAACGCGCGAAAGTTGTTCCACAGCGCAACCATCTTCGACGGCGTGCACGGCGCAAGCAGCGTGAATGAACCCCGTTCGAGGGTGGTCCCGACGGGGCGCGGCGAATCGAACGGATCGCCTTCATATTCGGCGATGCGATCGTCCGCGAACAGGCCGAATCCGATGCGGCCCTCGTGCGATCGAAAACGCGCCCAGCGGGTCGGGAGGCTCATGCTACAGGACCGACTTCAGCAATTTGCCCATCTCGGCCGGATTGCGTGTGACCTTGATCCCGCACTCTTCCATCACGGCAAGCTTCTCCTGCGCCGTCCCCTTGCCCCCGGAGATGATCGCGCCGGCGTGGCCCATGCGCTTTCCCGGCGGCGCCGTCACGCCGGCGATGAAGCCGACCACGGGCTTTTTCATATGATCCTTGATCCAACGTGCGCACGTCTCTTCGTCGTCGCCGCCGATCTCTCCCACCATGATGACCGCATCGGTCTCGGGATCCGCATTGAACAGCTTCATGACGTCGATATGCTTCATCCCATTCACCGGATCACCGCCGATGCCGACGCAGGTCGATTGCCCCAACCCAAGCTCCATCAGCTGACCGACCGCCTCGTAGGTGAGCGTCCCCGAGCGCGACACCACGCCGATTCGCCCCTTCTTGTGAATGTGGCCCGGCATGATGCCGATCTTGATCTCGTCCGGAGTAATGACGCCCGGGCAATTCGGGCCGACCAGCAGCGTCTTCTTGCCCGCCATCCGATAACGCGTCGCGATCATGTCGCGCACCGGAATCCCCTCGGTGATGCAGATGACCAAATCCAGGTCCGCGTCCACCGCTTCATCGATGGCGCTCGCGGCAAAGGGCGGCGGCACGTAGATGACCGAGACCGTCGCACCGGTCTGTTCCTTCGCATCCTTGACGCTGCCGAAGATCGGTATGCCCTCGAAATTCTCGCCGGCTTTGCTCGGATTCACGCCGGCGACGAAGCACGCCTTGCCGTTCGCGTAATCACGGCACAACCGGGTGTGAAAAGCGCCGGTCTTGCCGGTGATGCCTTGAGTGATCACCCGCGTGTTCTTGTCGATCAAGATACTCATAACGTAGCTCCCTACTTGCCGGCGACGGCAGCGACGATCTTCTGCGCCGCTTCCGCCATATTGTCGGCGGAGATGATCGGCAGTCCCGATGCCTTCAGCATCTGTTTACCGATGTCTTCGTTCGTGCCTTTCATGCGAACCACCAACGGCACACCGAGTTTCACCTGCCTAGCCGCGGCGATCACACCCTCGGCAATCGTGTCGCAGCGCATGATGCCGCCGAATATATTGACCAGAATGCCCTTGACTGCAGGGTTCTTCAGCATCAGCTTAAACGCTTCCGTCACCTTCTCCGTGGTCGCTCCTCCGCCCACATCGAGAAAGTTGGCGGGCTCGGCGCCGAACAGCTTGATCGTGTCCATGGTCGCCATCGCCAAACCCGCGCCGTTCACCAGGCACCCGATGTTGCCGTTGAGCGAGATGTACGACAGGCCGAACTCGGAGGCCTCGATTTCGGCCGGGTCCTCCTCGTCGAGGTCGCGCAAGGCGACGATCTCCGGGTGGCGGAACAGCGCGTTTTCATCGAAGTTGAGCTTCGCATCCAGGGCCAATATCTTGCCGTCGCCGGTGAGGATCAATGGATTGATTTCCGCGAGCGACATATCGCATTCCACGAAGGCGTTGTATAGGCCGTGCATGAACTTGCGCGCTTCGGCGGCCGAAGCCTCGGGCACGCCGATCTTGCGCGCGATGTCGTCCGCCTGTACATCGGTCAGGCCGGCCACCGGATTGATCGCCACCTTATGAATCTTTTCGGGCGAATGCGCCGCGACTTCTTCGATCTCCATGCCGCCTTCGGAACTCGCCATCAACGTGACGCGTTGCGTGGCGCGGTCCACCACCATGCCGACATAGAGCTCCTTCTTGATGTCGGCGCCCTCCTCCACGAGCAGCCGCTTCACGACGCGGCCCTCTGGCCCGGTTTGAGGGGTCACGAGAGTCATCCCGAGAATCGCGGAAGCGAATTGATGGACTTCCTCGAGCGACTTGGCCACCTTGACGCCGCCGGCTTTGCCGCGGCCGCCGGCGTGAATCTGGGCTTTGACCACCCACACTTTGCCCTTGAGCTCGCGCGCGGCGGCATCCGCGTCGGCTACCGAAAAGCAAGGAACGCCGCGCGGGGTGGCGACCCCGAACTTGCGCAAAATTTCTTTGCCCTGATACTCGTGAACATTCATAACCCTGGGCCTCGTGTGTCGAAATTATTGATGCTGGGCGCGCGCGCCGCGCCGGATATTAGCAGGCGCTGATTCGTACCGGCGAACCCGAGAGTTTTTCTGCAAAAATGCGCAGTCAGTGCGCTCGATTGGGCGCGAAGTATTATCGCGGTCCGTTCAGCAGCGGCTTGCTTTCCTCGAGACTCTTTGCCAGCAGTTTGGTCAAGGCGTATACGGTGTCCAGGTGCGGCGTCGGGGTCTCGGTCAATCGCGCGAGCTCGATCACGGAACCGAGCAGGGCGTCGACTTCGAGTTCCCGGGACGCCTCGACGTCCTGCAGCATGGAAGTCTTGTGATGGCCCACGCGCTCCGCGCCGGCGATGCGCTTCTCCAGCGGCACGCGGAAGGTGACGCCGAGCTTGTTGGCGATGGTCTGTGCCTCGGTCATCATGTCTTTCGCAAGCGTGCGGCTCAGGGGGTATTGGCAGATGCTCGCCAGTGTCGCGCGCGATAAGGCGCTGATCGGGTTGAAGGTGAGATTGCCCCACAATTTCAACCAGATTTCCGCGCGGATATCCTCGAGCACCGGCGCTTGCAAACCACCATTCACGAAACACTGCGACACCCGCGTCACGCGTTCGCTGGGGCTGCCATCCGGCTCACCCACCGGAAACCGGTTCCCCTCGACGTGCTTGATGACGCCGGGCGCCACCAATTCGGCGGCCGGGTACACGACACAGCCGATGACCCGCTCGCAGGGAATGTGCTCCCGGATCACCCCGTTCGGGTCGACGCTCTTGACGCGCGAATTGGCCAAAGGGCCCGGATAGCGGTGGAAGTACCAATACGGAATGCCGTTCTGCATCGGCACGACGACGGTGTCGGGTCCGAACAATTTGGGCACCTGCGGCGCCACCGCTTCGACCTGATGCGCTTTCATCGCGAGAATGACCATGTCCTGCGGGCCCGCTTCCGCGTAATTATCGGTTGCCCGAACGTGCGGCACGGCCTGCTCCGTGCCGTCGCCCATGATGAGGCGAATGCCGCGCGTGCGCAGCGCATCCAGATTCGATCCGCGCGCGATGAAAGTCACCTCATCGCCGGCATGCGCGAGCCGCGTTCCGACGTAGCCGCCGATCGCACCGACACCAATGATCACAATCTTCATCCGCGCATATCCCCGCCGCTCGAACCCGGCGCGCTCAGCGGGTGACCGCCGAATCGCTGACGGCGCCCCGGTCGACTTCGATGCGATCCACGACCTTGGCGACGCCCGGGACTGCTCGTACGTCCTGCATCGCCTGATCGAGTTCCTCGGGTGTCCAAACATAGCCACCGAGGGTCACCACGTCACCGTCGGCCCGGATGGTGATATGGCGGGCGAACAGCATTCTGTCGGCGCTCAGAGCGACTTGAACGCGATCCACGGTGGCCGCGTCGGCCGCCCGCTCCGCCTCCGTCTTGCGCGGACCCATCGCGCACGCTGTGGAGCCGCACACGACCAGCACCGCCAGCGCCAGAGACAATATCCGATTCATAGTAGTGGACAAGGCACTCACCTCATTGTTTTCTTTGAGCTGTACCAAGCTCAATTCCCATCGTCGTCGACGGGTTGGTACTCGATTTCGTTCACCACCCGCCCGCGACCTGCGATCCGGTGGGCGAGCCGCAGGATGGAGTTCAGGTCGGACAAGTCGCGCACCACCCCTCCCAGTTTAACCACACCGTTCTCGACCGTCACCGTCGTGTGATCGCTGAAAATATAGGGATCCCGCTCGATGGCCGTCGACACTCGGGCGGCCATCGCCGCATCCGATTGCCGGGCGGCCGTGACCACGATTTCCTTTTGCATCGGCTCTCGGGGTGGCGTGCATAGCGCCACCCCGGACCCCAAACTTCCCAGGGAGGCCACCCCCAGCGTGCCCGCCAGGAGCGACCTCCTCGCCGTACCGCACCGGTTCGTCACGGTATCTTCGATTAGAACCGATAGCTCACCCCGGTCGAGAAGCCCTGGTCGTGACAACCGCCCCAGGTGGTCGGACCCGCGCTGCTATAGTCGATGAATGCCGCGTGCGTGGCATCGTGGCAGTCGGTCTTGATCCCGTGACCGCCGGCACCGATGTCGTAATGCGCATTGCCGTCGTTGATGGTTTCAGCCCAATCGAAGTACACCGTCAACTGCTTGTCCAACTTGTGCCACCACTGAAAGGTGTACATGTTGGACTGGTCGCCGGTCGAGTTTGGGTTGTAGTTGTGCTGTCCGCCCGGGTCTCCCGGGGTCGCTCCGGCATGCGCCCAGCCGACCGCCGCGACGTCCCGGCCTTCCCAGAAAGACTGCTGCAGCGCGAACCACATGCCGTTGCGCTGCCGCTCGTTCTGGAACTCCATGGTCGGTGGCACGTCGCGATGCATCTGCTCGTACAGATAGTTGACAGACAGGCCGAAGTCGAAGCGGTACTGGCCGCCGAACTTCATCGCCCATTCGTCCGCCACGTCGACCGCGGTGCTGTAGGCAGGCGAGCCGGCCGCCGCCGCGCCCGGGTACTCCGCCGCATAGGCCTGGTAGTCCGCCCAGTCGAGCATGTAGGCGTTCGGGCCGTTCGGTCCCTGACTGACCAGGTACCCGTAATAGGGACTGTTCGCGCCGATGCCGTCGCTGCTGCGGTTCACCCGCTTGTGAATTTCGTAGGCCCCCACGAGGTACAGGCCGCCCATCTCGAACTTGAGATCGGCGCTATAGGCGCGGTCGTAGCCGCCGTCGTCGCAGTTCAGGAACAGGTTGCCGCTGCCCGGGTTGTTCGAGCCCGCGCAGTCGGGAGATCCCAGCGGCGTCAAATCGCTGTTCGGATCGATCTGCTGGCCGAAGGCGTAAGCGGCATCGAAGCTGAACCCCGCCCAAGTGGGCGAGCTATAAGACACGACGTCGTCCGAGCGGGTGCCGAACTCCACGCGGTTGTCGCCGCCGGTGTTGCCCATGATGACCGCATAGTTGCCGAGGCCGGTGCCGAACGGATTGAGACGGTCCGTCGAGGTCTTGTAGGGCATGTACATCTCGCCGAACTTGACCTTGCCCCAGGAATGCCCCTGAAAGCCCACGAAGGTGTCGCCCAGACCGATCGCTCCCTGGACCGTGTTCGAGGACTTGGTCCAGGTATCCTGCAGGCCGGGCGCCGCCACCATGTTGATGGAGGTCGACACCTGATAGATGAAATCCACGTCCGTGTTGGGAATCCGATGCGAGCCGCGATAGCCGATGCTCGATCCATTGCTGGCCATCGCCCCGAGCCAGCCGACCTTTCCGTACGGTCCCGCCTTCTGGCCTCCCGCCACGTACGGGCTGCCCGGTGCACCGCTGGCATAGGACCAGGGATACGCCACCGGGTTGTAGATGCCCTTGGTGGTGTAGTCCACCGACACGTCGAGCGACCCGTAGAAGCCCTTGAGGAAATTGTCGAACTTCTTTTCCAATGGCGACATCGTTTCCGCAGCAGCTTTACCCGTGCTTGAGGAGGCGCTCGCCGGCGGTCCTGACGGCGCTGCTGCGGGCGTGGCCGCTTGCTTGGCGGACAATGAATCAATCTTCTTCTGCAGCTCCTGCATCTGCTGCTGCATGATGCGCATCTGATCCTTCAGCGCCTGAGTTTGGGCGTCGTCCGCGAAGGCGGCGCCGTTGATTGCGGCACTGGCGACGCATGCCGCAAGCGCCACCAGCATATGTCTGGCCAACTTAGATTTGAGCATTGTGTGATTCCTCATGAAACGCGTTTGTTTGAATCTTTCTCATCGCCATCCACTCTCCACTCATGAGCCGGATCGTCGAGGCCGATCCGGCCGCCCCCTATCCCTGGTCGAAACCTCTACCCCTTCGAACTCCAACCGTCCCCTCAAACTTGCACCCAAGTGTAGCAATTCTGCTGCACTAGCATTGCCCCAAATCGCAGAGGCCATGCACTTATGTTGCGGGAATGAGACCAGCGCCGCGAGCCCATTGATACTTCGCTCCGAGCACCGCCACCGGAATTTCCGTCGAGTAGGCGTAGGCCGGGATCCCGTGCTGGTACAAGTACTCCGCCGCCTCTTCGACTTCCACGTCTCCGGCCAACGATGCCACGATGGGCTTCTCGATGCCCTTGGCGCGCATTTCCGCAGCGACTTCGACCATCAACTTGGCGAACACCATCGGCGGCGTGATGATGGTGTGCCAATAGCCGAGGATGAGCGCGTGGATACGCGGATCCTCGAGCCCCAGTCGGACCGTATTCTGATACGTCGTCGGCGGTTCGCCGCCGGTGATGTCGACCGGATTTCCGGCAGCGCCGAACGGCGGGATGAACTTGCGGAACGCCGCGTCGAGGTCTGCGGGCATGGCCATCAACGACAAGCCGTTATCTACGCAGGCGTCCGATAGCAGCACCCCGGAACCGCCGGCACCGGTGATGATCACCACGTTGTTGCCTTTGGGCGTCGGCAGCACCGGAATGCCGCGCGCAAAATCGAGCAGATCGCGCAAGCTTCGCGCGCGAATCACGCCGGATTGCTTGAACACGTCCTCGTAGATCTTATCGTTGCCGGCCAGCGCTCCGGTATGCGAACTCGCGGCGCGCGCGCCCATGTTGGTGCGCCCCGCCTTCAAAACCACGATGGGCTTCTTTTTGGAGACGCGCTTCGCGACCTCGGCGAACTCGCGGCCGTCCTTCAAATCCTCCAAATGCTGCGCGATGATCGTGGTGTTGTCGTCCTGTTCGAAGAATGTCAGCAAATCATCTTCATCGATGTCCGATTTGTTGCCCAGGCCGACGATCGCCGACACGCCCATCTTGGCAGAGCGCGAGAAGCCGATGATGGCCATGCCGATGCCGCCCGACTGCGAGGACAGCGCAGCATGACCCTTCACGTCGTACGCCGTACAAAAAGTCGCGCATAGATCGCTCGGCGTGTAATAGAACCCGTAAATGTTCGGGCCCATCAACCGTACCCCATACTTGCGGCCGATTGCGACCAGTTCTTCTTGCCCTTCGACATTGCCGGTCTCGGCGAATCCGGACGGGATGAGAATGGCGCCCGCGATCTTCTTCTCGCCGACTTCCTTCAATGCCTGAGCGACGAATTTTGCCGGAATCGCGAACACCGCCACATCGATGCCGCCGGGAACGTCTTTGACGCTCTTGTACACCTTCTTGCCCATGATGGTGTCGGCGCTGGGATGGATCGGGTAGATCTCTCCTTTGTAGCCGCCGTTGATGAGGTTCTTCATCACGGAGTTGCCGATCTTGCCGTTCTCGGCCGACGCGCCGATCACTGCCAACGCTTTTGGCTTCATGATGCGAGTCATCTTCTCGACGATCTCCGTCTGACTCGGCCGATCGCGGGCCGGCGCCGGGTTGAAGTTGAGCACGATGCGCACGTCCGCGGCGGTGGCACCGTGGTCGGTGGCGAACACCGGATTCAAATCCATTTCAGAAATCTCGGGGAAATCCGCAACCAGCGTCGAGACGCGTTCGATCATGCTGGACAGGGCCGCGCGGTCGACCGGCTTGGCGCCGCGCACGCCGCGCAGGATCTCGGCCGCCTGGATGCCGTCCAGCATCGACAGCGCATCCGCGTTGGTCGCGGGCGCGAGCCGGAACGTAATGTCCTTCAAGACTTCGACCAGGATGCCGCCGAGCCCGAAGGCAACGAGTTTGCCGAACGCCGGATCGGTGACCGCGCCGATGATGACTTCTTGGCCGAAAGTTATCATCTGTTGAACTTGCACGCCGAGGATGTCCGCCTTCGCGTCGTACTTCTTTGCATTACCGATGATGGTGTTGAACGCTTCTTTGGCGTGCTCCGCCGACTTCACGCCGACGATGACGCCGCCCGCCTCGGTCTTGTGCAGGATCTGCGGCGAGACGATTTTCATGACCACCGGAAAGCCGATATCCGACGCGAGCTTCATCGCCTCATCGGCTGTCTTCGCGACGCCTTCCTTCGGAATGGTGATTCCATATGCCTCGCAAACGCCCCGCGCCTCGGGCGCCGTCAGGGATTCGCGGCCCGCAGCCTTGGCGGCCTCCAAAATTTTACGAACTCTGTCTTGTTCCGGCGTCTTGACTTTGTCTAGCATCTCAAATTCCTCGAATCCTTGTGCGCGGGCCGTCAGCCGTGCGCGCATCAAATGACTTTGCTCGAACGCAGCGCCGCGAGATCTGCGGTCGCGTAACCAAGCTCGGCCAACACCTCGTCGGTGTGCTCGCCGAGCAGCGGCGAACGGGTGACGTCGGTCGGGCTGTCGCTCAACTTGATGGGGTTTCCCACCGTGAGGTATTTACCGCGCTCGGGATGATCCACTTCGACGATCGTGCCCGTGGAACGCAGCGACGGCTCGTTCATCAGTTCTTCCATGGACAAGATCGGGCCGCAGGGAATGTCGTGCTCGTTGAGCAGCGCCATGGCCTCGAACTTGGTTTTCGTGACGGTCCATTCCTCCACCGCCGAGAATACCTCCTTGAGCCTCGGCAAGCGCGCATCCGGTGTGGCGAAGTGTGGATTCGTGAGCCAGTCTTCCTTGCCTATCACCTGGCAGATGGCTTTCCAAACCGGCGCCTGCGCAATGAAATAGAGATACGCATTCGGGTCCGTCTCCCAACCCTTGCACTTGAGGATGGTTCCCGGCTGCCCGCCGCCCGAGGCGTTCGCCGCGCGCGGGACCGCCGTGCCGAACTTGCCGTTCGGATACTGCGGGTATTCCTTCATGACGCCGGTGCGCGCCAGACGCTGCTGGTCCCGCAGCTTGACGCGGCAGAGATTGAGCACACCATCCTGCATCGCCGCCAGCACCCTTTGTCCGCGCCCGGTCGTGTTGCGCTGATAGAGAGCGGCCACGATGCCGAGCGCCAAATGCAGTCCGGTGCCGCTGTCGCCGATCTGCGCGCCGGTGACGAGCGGCGGACCGTCGTCGAATCCCGTCGTGGACGCCGAGCCGCCGGCGCATTGCGCGACGTTCTCGTACACTTTGCAGTCCTCGTAGGGACCGGGTCCGAAGCCCTTGACCGATGCAACGATCATCTTCGGATTCAATGCTTGGATCCGCTCCCAGGTGAAGCCCATGCGGTCGAGCGCACCCGGAGCGAAGTTCTCCACCAAGACGTCGCAGTGCTTGACCAGCCGTTCGAGCACTTCCTTGCCCTGCGCACTCTTCGTGTCGAGGGTCACCGAACGCTTGTTGTGGTTCAGCATCGTGAAATAGAGACTGTCCACGCCCGGAATGTCGCGCAATTGTTCCCGAGTGACGTCGCCGGCGCCCGCCCTCTCGACCTTGATTACGTCCGCGCCGAACCAAGCCAACAGCTGCGTACACGTCGGTCCCGACTGCACATGCGTGAAGTCGAGAATACGAACCCCATCTAATGCCTTGCCCATTCAATGACTCCCGACGATTATCACTTGTACATCGTTTGATTTTTCGTGCCCGGGGCATACTCGCGCGGATCGACCCAGATATTGATGACCGCGCACCGGCGAAGCTTCTGCACTGATTCGCGGCCTCGCTGCAGCGCCGCCGCGATCTGCGCGGGATCTCGCACCTCTTCCCCGTAGCCGCCGAGCATCTCGGCGAACTTGCCGAAAGGAACGTCGCCGAGCAGATTGCCGACATTGCCGCGCTGTTCGCCGTATTTCGCGAGCTGGCCGTACCTAATCTGATTCATCGCGGAGTTATTGCCGATGACCGCGAGGTAGGGGACGCCGAACCGGTTGGCCGTCTCCATGTCGAAAGCGGTCATGCCGAACGAACCGTCGCCGTAGTAGCACAGCACTTCCTTGGACGGGTTCGCGAGTCCCGCAGCAATGGCGAAACCCGTGCCGACTCCCAGCGAGCCCAACGCACCGGGATCCATCCATTGGCCGGGGTTGCGCGGCCGCACCGCCTGCGCGGAAATCGTGACGACGTCGCCGCCATCGCCGATGTAGATCGTGTCCTCCGCCAGAAACTCGTTCAGCTCCCATGCCACCCGATAGGGATGAATGGGCACGCTGTTGGATTTGAACAGCGGCATCAGCTTTTCGGCGGCCGCGGTCTCGGCAGCGCTCAACGTCTTCAGCCACTGCTGCCGAGCCTGCCGCTTGTCGCCCTTGATGCGGCCCGAGGCCGCCTGCAGTACCGCTCCCAAGATGGCGCCGGGGTCGCCGACCAGGCCCAAACTGATGTCGCGATTCTTGCCGACCGTCCGATAGTCCATGTCGATTTGCACCAGCTTCAGATCCTTGCTGATACGCTTGCCGTAACCCATGCGGAAATCGAACGGCGTACCCACGATCACGATGACGTCCGCATTCGCAAACGCCTGGGTGCGAGTGCGATCGAAGTGATGCGGATCTCCCGGCGGCAACAAACCACGGCTGGCGCCGTTGAAATATCCGGGAATATCCAGGCCGCGCAGCAGCGCTACGGCCTCGACGTGGCCTCGCGCCTGCCACACTTGTTGCCCGTAAAGGATGGCCGGCCGCTCGGCATTGATTAGGATATCCGCCAATTTTTCGATGTCGCGCGGATCGCCGATGGAGCGAGTGGACGCGCGATAGTGGCCGGGCTGCGGTATCACGGCTTTGGCGATATCCACCTCACGATCCAGCACGTCCCGGGGAATTTCCAAGTACGCGGGCCCCGGCGCGCCGTTGAATGCTTCACGGCAGGCCATCGAAATCATATCCGCGACTCGTTCGGTGGAGGACACCGTCGCCGCAAATTTGGTGATCGGGGTCATCAACTCGACGTGGGGCAAATCCTGCAGCGAACCCATCTTGTGCTGCGTCATCGAGCCCTGCCCGCCGATGTGCAGAATCGGGCTCTCGGAACGGAACGCCGTTGCGATTCCGGTGACGGCGTTCGTGCAGCCGGGGCCGGCCGTGGTGACCACGCAGCCCAGCTTGCCGGTTTGACGCGCATAGCCGTCTGCGGCATGGGCGGCGACTTGCTCGTGGCGCACATCGATGATGCGAATGCCTTCATCCACGCAGCCATCGTAGATATCGATGATGTGGCCGCCGCAGAGCGTGAAGATGGTGTCCACCCCTTCGTTCTTCAGCGCCTTGGCGACCAAGTGGCCGCCCGAAATCACGCCGGCGTCGCGGCTCTTCCGTTGCAGGGTATCTTCGGCGGTAGTTGCCTTGGGCTGAATCGACGTGGGATTAACTGCCATGCTTCCTCCAATTTCGTGAATCTGATGGCGGGCCGGTGCCGCCGCGACGACGCAGGCCCGCATTGAAGAGGGTCAAACGATCCGAAGAATCAAGTGGTACGCGTGCCCGCAACGCCTTCCGCTGCGGTCGGATATGCCTCGCGGCTCTGAACAAAATGTCGCACGCGCATGGGCTTCAACACGAACAGCGCAAGAAACGCCGCGGTCACGTTGAAAGTCATCGCCAGGGTAAATACGGCGCCCCAGCCATGAGCTTTCGCCATGCCGGCCGCGATCGGCACCAGCAGCGCGCCCGCGCCCTTGGCCGTGTACAGCATTCCGGCGTTGGATGCCGCGTACTTCGCGCCGAAAGTATCCCCTTGCGTGGCGGGAAACAGGCTGAAAATCTCACCGTACACGCCGAAATAAAGCGCCGTGACCAGAACGAACACGACCGGATTGGATCCGGCCTGGCTGAGGGTGAACAATGCCGCGGCACCGATCAAGAACGCCAAGGCCATGGTGTATTCGCGCCCAATCTGATCCGACAGCCAGCCGAAGAACGGCCTGCCCACTCCGTCGAAGATACGATTGAGCGATAGGGCAAATACCAAGGCCGGCAAGGTGAAACCGAACAACTCCACCGGAACCTTGTCGATCTTCAGATCCTTGGCAATCGGCGCCATCGACGCCGCCATCGTAAGACCGCCGGCGGCGATGAGCACGAACATCACGTACAAAACGTAAAATACGGGGCTGCGCAGCACCTGCGCGGGTGTGTAACCGTGGGCCGTCTGGCTCGCCTTGACCTTCGCGGCAATCAACTGGGCGGGCGGCGCCAGCAGCAGCCACGCCATCACGAACACGATGCCGCCTTGGATCAACCCGAAACTGAAGAACGCCTGTTCATAGCCGGACGAGTTGATCATCGCCGAAATCGGCCCGATCGTAAGGGCGGCGCCGGCGCCGAAACCCGAGGCGGTGATGCCTGCGGCGAGACCCCTCCTGCCCGGGAACCACTTGAGCGCGTTGCCGACACAGGTGCCGTAAACGCAGCCGGTTCCGATGCCGCCGAGCGCAGCGCCGAAATACAGAACCGGGAGCGAACTGGCGGCGGAATTCACTACCCACGCCAGCGCCACGAGAACGGCACCGGCGAGCACCACCCAGCGCGGCCCGAAGCGATCGACCAGATAACCCTCAACCGGAATGAGCCACGTCTCGATGAGAACGAAAATGGTGAACGCGACCTGGATGGCGCTGCGCCCCCAGTGATACTTCGCGTCGATGGGATTGACGAACAACGTCCATCCGTACTGCAGGTTGGCGACGCACGCCATGCAGATGACGCCGATGGTGAGCTGGACCCATGGATTACCGAGCGCCGAGCTTGAAGGCTGATTCGAATTCGCGTTCATGCATTTCCCCCTTGTTTTTTCACGCCGGCAGGCAGCCATGAATCGCGCGCATGGCAATCCATGCACGCACACGCGCCCCTGGCTCGACCAATGTCATGTGAAGACCCAACCGTTTATGAACGGCACGGAGGAGCCGAACAAGGCGCTTTTTGATTGATTGCCGACATGGACGCGCCCAGACTGACTCACCTTGCCTACTCCCGCAATGCTACCGAAAATCTCATCTTCGGCCCGCGCCGATCTTGAATTCTTGTTGTTGGTATATCATATATGCAGACTTTTTAAAGTGTCAATCCAAGGGGTAGTGCCGTCGCGTTGCGGCCATCGCCCGGAACGGGCTATGTGCAATCTAAGGATCACTCTCGAAGCGGTTTTTCATTAGGGTTTTATTTTCAATGAGTTGGCGCATTTTTTACCAGCGGCTCGCAAGCCTCGGGGCCTGCCGGCTAGGCACATGAGAAAAACCCTTAGTTCCGGTTAGATTAATTCATTAGTCAATTTGTTCTTCCAATATAATATATCTGCCGTGCGACGCGAATGCGTGCCACGCCGTCACGCCGTCACGCCGTAGATATAGCCGTAGATATAGGACTATCTTTAAACCGTTATGCGGACACGAAGTAACCGCCGAGAAGCTGTTTTATGAGCCTTATTGAAGTGATTGTATGGTTGGTATCGGGACTGGCAGTGGTCGCAGGCGTGCCTGCGGTGCTTTATTTTTTATTGCCGCAATCGGTATTGGAGGCTGCGGCGCGTCATGGACGCTACGCCGGTCTCGGCACCGGGAGCCGATTGCGCAACGTCGCGCATGGTCATGGCGCGACCAATTTGAATTCGCTGGTGGGTCAGCAGGCCTAGCGATTGCTTGTTAGTTAATAGCACCGTATTGATTCAAGGGAGCAAGACGATGAGCACCATCACAAGCTTGGTTCGGCGTACATCAACGGCGGCACCGCTCGCGCTCGCACCGCTGAACTCGACGAGTTTGCGTGACCAGGCTTACGCTCTTCTCAAGAACGCGATTTCGGAAACCGATATCTACGATCCGAACCAGGAATTGCGGCTGGACGAGCGGCAATTGACGACGGCGCTCGGCGTGAGTCGCACGCCGATCCGGGAGGCGTTGTCGCTCCTGGAACAAGAAGGGTTCACCCGCACCATGCCGCGGCGCGGCATTTACATCGTCCGCAAGTCGAAGCGCGAAATCATCGAGATGGTCCAGATGTGGGCTGCGCTCGAATCGATGGCCGCCCGACTCGCCACGCTGCATGCAACCGACGCGGAGATTGCGCAGCTCCGGCACTTGTTCGACGAATTTCAATCATCGCCGCCCTCCGAACACTTGGGCGAGTATTCGGACGCGAATATCGCATTTCATACGGCCGTCATTGCGTTGGGAGGGTCGCAGACCATCATTGATGCGACTCGCAACCTTCTCATTCATGTGCGCGCCATTCGCCGTGCCACCATCACCCAAAGCGACCGTGCGGCGCGCTCGATCATCGATCATTTGAAGATCATCGAGGCTTTGGAGCGACGCGACACGGAGTTGGCCGAACGGCTGACGCGTCAGCACACCCTGGATCTTGCGGCCCACGTCGAGCGCTATTGCGATTTCTTGGATTAGGCGTCGAGCGATGGGGCGTCACGGCTGCCGCAAGCCGTGATTTTCGATTGCCCACTGACCAAGCGTCGAGGCGGGTGGATCGCCCTCGGATGCAGACAAGTACCGCGTTCTTCCGGTCTCCGGAGCGCGCGCCAGCAGCGCATCGGTCGCCACCGACTGCACTCCCACTCGCGTATCAGAATCGCCCAGCATGGTCTCGAGCGTGGCAGGATCTTTCCAGACCGGAACACCCGACTCCATGCGCAAGTAGATTCGGCCGGTCGCCTGCTCGACGAAGTTGACGTTGCGAAATTCGCCGATGCACCGCCGTAAAAATGCCGTGTTGTGCTCGGCGGCGAGTAGATTTCGGTTCGTATAGAGCAACGCCGGCGCGGAAGCATTCACGTTGATGCGCGCGAATCGATCGATATTGAGGATATTCGCAACGTCCAGGACATTGAACGTCGCGTTGTCCCCGAACGCCACGGTACGCGGACGTTCGCCCAACGGCACCGTATTGTCCAAGAACTCGAAGCGAATCCGCTTGTCGCTGCGTCTGACCCAGGTAAAGAACACATTGGGAATACCGCTGTATGCTTCCACTGCATGCGCGAGCGTGTCGTCCACGGCCTTGTAACGCCCGAACTCCAGGCCACGCTTCCAAGCGCGTTCGACCAACAAGTCCGGAGGTGTGATCACGAAGAACAGGTAAACGGTCTGGCCGAATCGCGTCAATAGATTGCTTCCCGCCTCGTCCGAATCCGGCGCGAAACTGTCGAAGCGGAACCTGTCGATCAACAGGTGGGACATGTCGCCGCGCCGATTCTTGTGCGCCATGTGCCGATCGAGCTTAACATCGATGATTTGCACCTCCTCTCCCGTAAACGCGCCGGCATATTTGTAGGCCGTACCGAGCGAACCGTAGTCGAGCAGCTGCTTGCGCCAGATATCCGGGCTGATCAGCGCGAAGTCTCCCCAGTGCACCCCGATATCGCCGGCAAGTTTTTTTTGCAACGGCCGCAACGTGCTCTTACCGGAGGCCGACGCTCCCTTGGTGTTGATGACGACCGGCCGCTCCTGCCGGGGCAACAGGCGATAGCCCTCACGCTCGGCGGCGATCCGCAGCAGCGGCTCGAGCGTTTGCCCGACGACCTCGCTGCCGTATGCGTTGGATGCGATATCCGTGGTCAACGAGAGGATGAGATCGCGAGTTCCCCAGGCAGCCCCGTGCGTGGTGAACAGCGCCGACATGACGCGCGCCAGCGTGCGGCACACGATTGCCTGCAATGGATCGGCCGCCACTGCCATGTGTTCGAACCGCGCTATTTCACTTGGCCCCCAACTGCGATCGACGACGGCCGCCGCAAGCGGCTTGCGGCCCGCAGTCATACGTCTGAACAGACCGGACGCGGCCGCGCGAGCGGCGGAAGCCGCCGGCGCCGTCAGTGCGGGCACAACCGCGGCCATGGTGGCCTCGGCAGCCGTGAGCAGCTTCCTGCGCGCCTGATCGTACGCGTCCACCAGCGAATCCATTTGCGGATCGAGGTAGCGGGCGAGCAAGAGGCGCGCGATCTTTCGGAAATTGATGCCAAGATCCTCGATTCGCGACCCGTCCGGAACCGCAAAATCCGCAGTGACACGAATCAGCAGTTCGTGCAGCGCAAGCCTCTGCGGGCGGAACCTCGCGAGCTCGCTCAACGGAAAACCGGTCAAACCGTGGAGTTCGACCGCGGTCGCAACACTCGTAAAGACGTTCTCGGGTCGAAAAATGGTCGACAGATGCAGGAGTTCTTTCGGAACCTGCGACTCGATGCCCGGGTTCCACGGTCCAAACTCCCCCGCTGCGCCACGCGTCCCGATCAAGCGCAAATTCCGATCATGGTGCCGCCCTTGGCGCCGCCGACGCACTGCAATGCAACACTGCGATCGGTTCCACGCTTTTGCCGTAATTTTTTGTGATGCATTCGCCGCTCCTTTCAACCCCAATGCCGACACAATACGTCTAATCGTCAATGAGCGCAGGGAGCGCTCCGTACTCATGCGAAACACATCGCAGGACGTGCCGCGGAATGAGCGCAGAAAGTAATACCAAAGCGTGGGACACGGTCTCCCGGACCGATGTTCCGCCCGCCGCTGCGCCGCCCACCGGAGCGCCCGCCGAGATTGCGGACCGGCTCTGCGCCGACCTTGCGCGCCTTGCAGCGCATGTTTGTCAAGCCGATTTTGCATCGCTGGCACTCCATGGCGGAACGGCGGCGTGGTGCAGTTCAACGGCAAGCCTGACCGCCGCGGCCGCACCGTCCCGCGATCCTTTTCTGGAATACGCGTTGCAACATGAGGACTTGTTCGAGGTCGAGGATGCGGCGCGCGGCGAGCGAATCGGCGCCGGCGCATTTACGATCAACGGCGCCGGCATCCGCTTCTATGCCGGATGCGCCGTGCGCACCGAGGCCGGCGACACGCTGGGGGTGCTCGCCGTCTATGGGACTGTGCCGCGCCGGCTGAGCCTCGCGCATCGCGATTCCCTGATGCTGGTTGCGCGGCACGCCGCGGCGCAGGCAGAGCTTCGCGCACGCCTCATGGAACTTGCTGTGCTCTCGCGCTCCGACTCGACCGCCGGCAACTCGCCCGGCGCCGCCGATGCGCTGCTGGCGCACGCCTTGCTCGACAGCGCTCCGGTAGCCATCTACCACACCGACGGCAGCAGCGACATCGCCTACGTCAATCCGGAATATCGCCGGCTGTTCGGGTTGACCGCAGAGCAGAGCGTGAATGACTGGGCGCAGGCCATCCATGCGACCGACCGGCCGCGCATCGAGGAGGTGTGGAGCGACTTTTGCCGGCAGCCCCGGCCGATGAAATTCGAATACCGCATGCAGCCCGTTGGCGGCGTGGTGCGCTACTTCTGCGAACAACTCGTTCCCGCTGCGGGCGTCCCCGGCTTCGTCGGAACGATCAGCGACTTCACCGACCTGGTCGCCGCCCGCGGCAATCTGCGCAAAGCCGAGACCTTGTTTTTCAACACATTCGACCAAGCGCCGATAGGCATCGCCTATGCGGACCGCGACGGCCGCTTTCTGCGCTGCAATCCGGCATTCTGTGCGCTGTTGAACTTCAGCACCGATGACCTCGCGGCCAGGACCGGCGCCGACCTGACCCACCCCGATGATGCCGCATGCAGCGCGGCGGAGCTCAAGAAACTGTGGAGCGGCGCAGTTGATTTCGTGGACATCGAAAAGCGCTACGTACGAAAAGATGGAAGCAGCGTCTGGGTACGCGCGACTACCGCCCTCGTTCGCGACGCCGGCGGCAAGCCTGATTGCTCGGTCGAATTCCTGCGCGACATCAGCAACCGCAAAGAACTGGCCGAGGCCTTGACGCGGCAACAGACGCTGCTCGAAGCGGTCATTACCGATTTGCCGGTCGCCCTCGTAGCCTGCAACACGTCCGGACAAATAACCCACCATAATCGCGCCGCGGTGGAACTGCACTGCGTAGACTCGCCGGACGCGCCGGCGCAAACCTACCTTGCGGACGGCGTCACCCTGGTGAACGATCAAGAGCGGCCATTGGCGCGCGCGTTGCGTGGCGAGACCATCGCCAACCTCGAACTCGTGATCGCGCCGCACGGCGCCGACCGGCGCATAACCCTATCGAGCGCGCACCGGCTGGTCGGCCCCGCCGGGCAGATTCTCGGCGCCGTAGCCGTGGTTCAAGACATCACGGAGCGCAAGCAATCCGAGTTGAATCTCGAGCGCGTGCACAAGGAATTGATGGTCGCATCACGCCAGGCCGGCATGGCCGAAGTTGCCACCAATGTATTGCACAACGTCGGCAACATTTTGAACAGCGTGAATATTTCAGCAAGCCTCGTGGCGGAACGCGTCAAGCAGTCCAAAGCCGGCGGACTGTCCCGCGTCGCCGCGCTGTTGCGCGATCAAGGTCCGCGGCTCGGCGAGTTCATCACTAACGACGTACGCGGCAAGCGCATACCGGAATATCTCGCGACCATGGGCGAACAACTCACCAACGATCAGCAGATGACCCTGCAGGAGCTCGCCTCGTTGCGCGACAACTTGGAACATATCAAGGATACCGTGGCCATGCAGCAGAGCTACGCCAAACTGTGCGGCGTCACGGAAACCGTGGAAGTCGCCGACTTGGTCGAAGACAGCCTACGCCTCAATGCCGGCGCGTTCGCTCGTCACGGCGTGACGCTGCAGCGCGAGTTCGGCAAGGTACCCCCCATCACCGTCGACAAACACAAGGTTTTGCAGATACTGGTAAATCTCGTGCGCAACGCGAAGTATGCATGCGACGAGTCGGGACGGACGGACAAGCTCGTTATCTTGCGCATCGAACCCGCCGAAAGCGCAGTGCGCATCTCGGTGATCGATAACGGCGTGGGCATAG
>Ga0326728_10000726_pt1 | contig 125035 bp, 106 predicted proteins | sample MB3enrmetagenome_FD_207602 | JGI IMG/M metagenome (GOLD analysis project Ga0326728, IMG submission 207602) | Lab enriched peat soil microbial communities from McLean, Ithaca, NY, United States - MB31MN | ecosystem: Environmental > Terrestrial > Soil > Wetlands > Peat | place: USA: New York... | reverse complement strand
ATAAACGGGGTAAACAGTCTCTACTAATTTTTTCTTTTTTTGTTGTTGGAATTCAGACAGCTCCGGGTCATTGTCCATCTGGGCATACCCGACTCCGGAGATCGTCCGAGATGTCTCCGGGATTATCTCGTATTTCCGGTATGATCTCAAATCGTTCCCAAGGTATGAATCAGGAACAAAAATACAACCCCCTATTTCCTGGATGAATGGTCTTTAGGCTCTGTCGAAATCCTGTCTTATCGTGTGTTCCGGTTATATTCTTCAACGGTCGTGAGTGTGTGCCCCCCTCTCTCACGTCGAAGGACTCTGACGGGTTCTTCTTATCCTCGTCGTCCTGGTGAACCGCTCCGGAAACCGGAGAGGTTTCTCAAAACCCCGGCGAGGAGAATGGAGGCGTGAGCCGACCTTCGGCCTAATCGAAGGACCCTCTGGGTTCTTCTCAAGCCTGCTCTTCCCTTTCGGGAATCTGAAAGGTTCATCAGAACCTTGAGGATGAGAAGGGAGGCAAAAAGCCGGCCTTCGAACAGCAGTCTCCTGCGATTCGAAGAACGCTGATGCGTTCTTCTCTTGTCTCCATGATTCTGTCATGTCGACATCCCCAAGAGCGTCCATGATGAAAACCGGTGATCTCTCCAGAGCCGTTTTTTATTCTTCCGGCAGTACCGACCCTGCCGACGCATCACCGCCAAGAATAACGGGCGATCGGAACATTTCCGGCACGATCAGGTCAGAACTGATAATGGATCTCCCCAGGAACTTCAGATCAGAACCTGTTTCGGCTCTATTCCCGGTCTGATCCAATTGAGGGGAACATGCATTCTGTTGAGGACCAGGCCCCCAAAACCTCTGAATATTCCCGATATTTTTTAGCTCCATCCCGATTTCCGCGTATTTTTGTACAAGAATATTTATTAGTTAAAAATGTAATATAACGATTGGATACGTTATGGCGGTAAACCAGTCTCAGGTCGACCATATTATTACTGCCGCATCGGAAGATGATCCCGAGGTCAAGCTTCAGAATCTCGAGCGTGAGGTGGACCTCATCAAGACTTCCATCAAACGTCTTCTGATGGACATACGGGAAAGGATGAACGAGATGGAGAATCCCCTCTCCCTTATGTCACCGGGCATTCAGGGAGCAGGAGTGGGTTCCCTGTCGGCCGATGCCGGTGAAGCCAAAAAATCGGCGCTCGAAGCCCGTGAAGCTGCACTCGATGCACGGGAATCCCAGATGGAGGCCGAACAGGCAAAGATAGAGACTGAGACCAAGAACGGGACCCCTCCGGCAAAGCCTGTCAGGGCCGAACCGGTCTCCCCGCAGGTTGCGCCACTTGCGGCACCGCCCGTGAACGAGGAAAGAAGGGTGCTGGATGAGCAGATGTTTGCCGCTCTGAGATCCCAGATGGGGGCTCTCTCCAGGAATACTCCTGTAGTTCAGACCCCGGCAAGTGAAAAACTCCGGCTCCAGAAGGTGTACAAACTCTTCAAGTGGACCCATGAGGCAGTGAAAAAGTACGGGCATGACCGGCTCGAGATCATTCTCGAATCGTACCGGGTGATGGGGTACATCACGAAGGAATCCTCCGATGAGATCCGGGAGATCTCAAGGCTTATGCCGGCAAACCTTGGCGAGGAGCACGAGGTGGGGCCCGATGAGTTTGTTGCCGAACTCTATTCTCTCAACCGCATTCTCGTGCCGAACGACACATCTCTCGACCGCGACATGATCGAGGTGATGATGGAGCAGAGGCAGCAGGGCCTGGTAACAAAGGGCGGGAGGCGCGAAGAGAAGATCGACCTCTCCGGCCTCTCTGCACGGGATAATAAATCCAACGAGAAAGAGAAAGACGAAGAGTGGATGAACCTTCCGGACAGGATCTAACCGATGTCTGCGGACACCTTCACCACTGCAATCTTCCTGATAACCGCTGTCATAGCGGCAGCAGTACTTATCAACGCGATCTTCCCGGTTGTTTACCAGATGGCCGGCACCTTCTCTTCGGCCACACATACCTCAGACGTCCGGCTCCGTACCGATTTTGTCATCATAACAACATTCGCTAATGGTAACCCCACGCTTTCGGGCCAGATCTGGATGAAAAATATCGGGAGCCAGCCGATCTCCACAAGCGAGATCCAGAGCTCGGATGTCTTTTTTGGCCCGGTTGGTAACTTCAAGCACCTCAGTCTTCAGAAAGGGCAGTGGTCCTACCAGCTTTCTGACCTCAACGGGAACGGGTACTGGGATCCCGGGGAGACCCTCGAGATCGATGCCTCGACTTCTGATACCGTTCCCACCGGAGGTCTCTTGTATTTCCAGTTTGTCCTGCCGAACGGAGTATGGCGTTCCAACCAGTTCACATCGAGTTGATCTGCCATGGCCGTTGCTGAGATTATCGGAACCGCCATCGGTACAATGCTGATCATCATTGTTGCTTACCTTCTTGTCGGCAATGTACTCAACGCAGCGGAGGTGGTCTCGAACGCCCAGAAAGATATGACCCTGCTCCAGGAGTCCCGGCTCCACACCGATCTCAGTATCACCCATGTGGAGGTCTCGGTAAATGCTATCAACCTCACCATCACGAATACCGGGACGGAGATCATCTCCGATTTTCCCCACACCGATGTCTTCGTGTATACAGCCGGGGGAGCCGGCTACTCGGAATACCAGTACAACGCGACCAACACTATGGTACCCTATTCATGGAGCGGGTCCATCGTCAACGACTACGTCCACCCCGGGGAACTCGACCCCGGTGAAACGATGTTCGTAAACGCGTACTACCCTTCCGGGGAACCCCCGGTCAGTTTCGAAGTGGGAATTTGCACGGATAACGGGGTTTATGCTTCCACGGTTGTATAATCTATCTGCAGGAGAAATTTGTGGCTAACATTTCGGACCTGATGGGAGGCGAGGACAGGCAGATCATCTCCACCGGCAACAGCGAGCTGGACAAGAAGATCGCCGACGGGCTGCCGCTCGAATCGCTCACGCTCATCGAAGGGGAGAACGATACGGGAAAGAGCGTCCTCACCCAGCAGATCATCTGGGGCGCCATGAAACAGGGATTGTCGGTCGATCTCTTTACCACGGAGAGCACCAGCAAGAGTTTCATCAAGCAGATGGAGTCGATGAGCCTTGATATCTCCGAATATTTTGCGTGGGGATACCTGAAAGTGTTCCCCTTGCACGTCGTCGGGTTCGAATGGAAAAAAGAGGAGATGGAGGGGATACTGAGCCACCTCATATCCCACATCCAGAAGAGCAAGTCACAGGTCATAGTCGTCGATTCACTCACCCTCTTTACGGAATATGCGCAGACCGACACCATCCTTACGTTCTTCACCAACTGCAAATCGCTGGTAGACCACGGGAAGACCATCCTTGTCACCCTGCATACCTATGCGTTCGAGGAGGATACGCTCGTCCGGATCCGGTCCATCTGTGACGCCCACCTCAACATGAAGAAAGCCCTCGTCGGCGATAAATACGTCATGGTGATGGAAGTGATCAAGGTCCGCGGTGCCAGGAAGACGACCGGAAACCTTGTCAGTTTCGAAGTCCATCCCGGATATGGCATGAAGGTCATCCCGATGAGTTTTGCGAGGGTCTGATATGGGCACGCCGACCGTAGCAGTAAATCTGCCGTTCAAACCTGAGGCGGTGGACTCAACCATCGATTTTTATACCGATATCGAGTCCAGCGCCCTGTATAAAATGCTCCCGGCAAACGCCAAGGAGTACGTGAAGGCCAGCCCGCATCTCCTCGAATACCTCCACATATTCCCGGTAAATACGTACGGGATCCCCCTCTTCCTCTCCGAACTCAAGAAAGATCTCCGCTCCATGAAGAGCCCGAACCTGATCTACCCGGTGAACGAGACAACCTTTGTCCATATCCTCCCGGACCCGGATGACGTCAGGAACTTCTACATTCCCATCGAACCGTCGTTCCTCCACAGCGTGAACCAGATGCTCCCGGTCATCGAGACCAAGCTCATCGACCTTATCGACGGGCTCGAGGAAGACCCTATCAGCGACAAGGAACGGGCGGAAGTCATCAAGAAGATGCTCGCGTCGGTTGCTGTGATCAAGCAGAAAAATACGGATATCTCCCAGTATATCGGAACCGGGGCCGGCCAGCAGGATTTTAAGTCGAAGATCACGACCTTCCTGAATACGGACTTTACTGCCAAGCAGAAAATGAAGGACACCAAGAAGAAGCACCAGGTCCCGCTTACCCCTGACGGAAAGGTGATCCTGACCAACGAGGAGTACCAGGCGATCGAATACCTGCTCATCCGGGACAAGATCGATATGGGGGTGCTCAAACCCTTCCTCTCCGACCCCTATATCGAAGATATCTCCTGTGACGGTATCGGGCCGATCTTTATCGAGCACAAGATCTTCAAAGGGTTAAAATCCGTCATCGAATTCAAGGTATCAAGCGAACTGGACGAGTTCGTGGTCAAGATGGCGGAACGGATCAAACGTCCCATCACCTACCGGAGTCCTATCGTTGATGCCACACTGCTGGATGGTTCACGTATCAATATTGTCTACGGAACTGCCATCAGTCGCCACGGGAGCAACTTCTCCATCCGTAAAGTGAACGAGGTCCCCTTAAGCATCCTCAACATCGTAGAAAGCAACGGTATCGATTACCTGGCGGCGGCGTACATCTGGATCTGCGTCGAATACGGCATGTCGCTCTTCGTTTCCGGCGAGACCGCAAGCGGAAAGACAACGCTCCTGAATGCAATTACCGCGTTCATCCCTCCTGAAAACAAGATCGTCACGATAGAAGACACGCCCGAGCTGAATGTACCTCACCGGAACTGGATCCGGGAAGTGGCACTTGCAAAGGGAAAAGGCGAAGGAACGGGAGGTAGTGCGGGGGGAGAAGTGACCATGTTCGATCTGCTCAAGGCTGCCCTGCGTCAGCGCCCCAACCAGATCCTTGTCGGAGAGATCCGTGGTGTCGAGGGGAGCGTGGCATTCGGTGCGATGCAGACGGGCCACCCGGTCATGAGCACCTTCCACGCGGCTTCCGTCGAGAAGCTGATCCAGCGCCTGTGCGGGGATCCCATCAATATCCCGAGGACGTATGTCGATAACCTCAACCTCGTGATCATCCAGAGCGCGGTGAAGCGTCCTGACGGCCAGCTCGTGCGCCGGATGATCAGCTGCAACGAACTGGTGGGTTTCAACCCGGAGACCCAGGGATTCACTTTTGTCGAGATGTTCAGCTGGGAGCCGGTGACCGATACCTTCACGTGGTCAGGAAAAGGCAGTTCCTATCTGCTTGAGAACAAGATTGCGACGATGCTGGGAATGCCGGACAGCAAGAAAGCTGAAATTTACCTTGAAGTCGAGAAACGGGCAAAAATCCTTGAACGGCTCCATAAGGCCGGCTACACCAAGTTCTGGGACCTCTTCCACATGATGACCAAGATCAAGAAACAGGGTCTCCTGACCATCGGTTCCTGATATGGCTGATCCGGTACAAGATCAGGATCAGAAGAAGGAGGGCCGGCAACTCCCCTTTGCATCAACGGTGGAGAGCTTCAGGGAAAAAATTGGTCAGGTTACCGAGAACAAGAAGATGGGTGCCGACCTGCTCTTCATGAACACCTACATGGCATCTCTCGCCCTTGCCAATGCATCACGCCCGGAAATTTTCTCGTATGCCGCCAACAGGAAGGAGTACGTCTCCTCCAAGTATATCGGCAAAGTCGACATGTTTGTCAAGAAATGGAGTTACAGCTATTCCGAAGCACTCATGATCGTTGCTGAAAGGACCAATAACACTATCCTCAGGAGTATGCTCAACCGGTATGCAAATGCTATCGAATCGGGTGTGCCGGACGATGATTTCCTTAAAAATGAGCTTGCGACCGTGCGGACAGTCTACCGGAGCCAGGTCGAGCAGGGACTCGAGCTCCTCAAGAAGTGGGGGGACGCATACATCGCCATGCTCCTTTCCGGGACCGTGATCGCGGTAACGATCATGGTTTCAGTGGCAATCTATTCTCCTACCGGTATGGAATCAACCCTGGACATGGCCTATGGCATCGTCCTCGTCATCTGTGTCTTTGGCAATGTGCTCATGTACCAGTCCGTGCCGGATGATTCAAAAACCCACGGGCTCACGGACCGGTCCTCAAAGGAGCAGCAGACCATCCATGCCATGGAACGGGTCATCGTACCGCTGACCATTGCAGCGTTTATCGTCCTGTCTCTCCTGGGCGTCAGTGCCGGGATGATCTTTCTCCTGATCGGGATCCTGATGGCCCCGCTGGGGATTATCGGTTTCATCGACGATTCCAACATTACCCTGCGCGACAATGATTTCTCAGTCTTCATCAGGAGTCTCGGGGCAGTCATGGGAGGCCAGGGGACTACGGCCGTGTATGCGCTTGGCACCATCGACAGGAAGTCCCTCACCGCACTTGAACCGCTCGTAAATTCGGTCTATTCCAAGATGAACCTCGGCCTCGATGACAAGCAGATCTGGGACAAATTCATCGGGGAATCGGGGAGCAACCTCATCTACAAATATCTCAATATTTACCTGGACACGGTCACGCTCGGAGGGCCACCGGAGCCTATCGGGACCGTTGTCGGGTCATCCATGCTTGAGCAGACACTCCTGCGTGAGAAGAAAGATATGCATGCCCGCAGTTTTATTGTCTTACTGGTTCCCATGCACCTGGCGATGGCAGGTATCCTGGTCGCCCTCTACCGTATCATGGTCGTGCTCACGGGTTCTGTGGCAGCCATGATGAAGCAGTTCCAGAACGAATCGGCAGCAGGGGGATCGGCGTCCATGTCGTCTTCGATGGGCGGGGGGGTCTCCGCAGGACAGGCCCTCGGCGGGCTCAATATGTTCTCGAATTTCCCGGAAGGACAGATGGGGACATTTGTCGTCATTATCCTCACGATAATCACGGTGTCCAATATCGTAGCGGCACGTGTCGTGGGTGGCGGCGATCGGTATATGTATTATTTCTACATAGCAATATTCTGTACATTGACCGGTCTGGTGCTCCTGATAGCCCCCATCTTTGTCGGGATGTTCTTCAGCCCGCAGGCACTCCAGAACATGGCAGCACCGGGACAATAGGAGGAGTTCGCCCATGAAAGAAAATATCCGCAGGATCATCATGTTCTGTACCATCCTTACCCTCGGGTTAATCCTGATCTTCTTCGATGTGACCCTGGTGCAGCTCCTTCTCATGATGGTCGTCATTGCTGTTGTACTCCCGTTCCCGCTTGGGCTGGTATCGATAACCGAAATCCGTACTTTCCTGGGCAGATTGCGTTCAAAGGAACCGAAGAAGGGGGACGTAAAAAGACCGGAAATGAAAAAAACGGAGGTAAAAAAGCCTGGGATCATCCACCACCTCAACGACACGAAATTCTTCGAAAAACCTGAAGGTGCTGACCAGAAACCTCCCCTGAAGGCAGTGAAAAAAGAGACGGGAAAAACACCCGTGCAGAAGGGGGGGATCGGAGCCCACTTCGGTTCGTTCCTGTCATCCATAGGTTCCCTTGGCACGATCCTCAGGCAGCGGAGAGGACAGAAGAAAAAAGTGGACGATATCAACAGGATGCTTGACAAGGCGGTCACGGAAAAAATCCCGGTTCCGGCCCCTGCCGTCCCGGATAGTACGGGAGCAGCCCCCGGCGGGGGAGCCGGTGCGGCCGTCCCTGCCCCCCCGGGTGAAGCGGATCCGTTCCTCTCCCTTTCCAGTGATGAGTTCGATGCCGGCCTCCTGGACGACCTTGGTGACGTCAACGCCCCGGTTGCGACTCCTGAAGGTCCTGCGCCCGGTGAGGCTTCTGCCTCTTCCTCACCCGGAACTGAACTGTCGATGCCATCACTTGACCTGCCGGCCGGGGGGGAGGGAGATCCCGGGGCACCTGCTCCGGGGGGCCTGGAAGAGTTCAATGGTCTGGACTCCGCAGAATCGCTCGATTCCGAATTCGGGGATCTCGATAATCTGAGTCTCGATGATGAGGACCTGGATGTCGATACTGATGGGACAGCACCTGCAGCAGAGAGCGGGAGCGGAACAGCCCCGCCACTTCCGGCTGCGGCGCCGGTGGCGGAGGAGCCATCGGCCGTGAAGACGGCATGGATCCCTTCCGACGCCCCGAAAGGTGCGGATCTGCCTCAGGACCAGGCCTCCACCCAGTCAGACATGGCCTCGTTTGCCGGAGGGGCGGGCGGTACTGATGAGGATCTGCTCAGTTCCATATCAGCCGACGTAAAACACGTAGAAAAGAAAGATGATATCAGTCTTTTACGGGAACTCAAGGATTTCAAGGCGCCTGCCAGCGATATTGAGAGCGAACTGAGTGACATGTACGCGAAACTGAATGCGGCAAACCAGCCCAAGGAAAAGACCACTCCTCCTACCAATAAATAAAATAACTCCCGGAATACTATTGCTATAAGTAACAAGTCTGTGTGCACCGGAATGGTGATCCGTGTGAGGCCATATGAAGGAAGTCCCGGCAAAAATTGAACATAATAACCAGTGGGTCGTCGTCAAGCTGGGCATCGGAGAGGACCGGATCATCATCCCGGCGCCGGTCAACACCGAAGTCCTGTTCAAGACGGTGTCTGACGTTGCCGAGAGAAAAAATGTCCTGATCATCACGGCAAAAACCGAAACGGAAGCGGTCTACAAGATCCTTTCCGTAGAGAAGGTTATCCAGGTACTGAAGAAACTCATTCTCGGCTCCTGCAACGCCTACCGCCTCATGGCGTACTTTATGTCCCCTGCGATCCGGGGCGGCGTACTCACCAAGAATGCCCAGTGGGAGAAAGGCAGTGTTGTTGTCGTCCATTCCGGCATCTGGTTTGTCAGCCCTGCAAAACAGATCTGCGTCCCGGTCAACGACGTTGCCGCTATCGAGCTCACCAAACGGGATGTTCAGGGAAAAGCCACCGATGTGGTGAGGATAGATCATCTTGAATCAGGTGAGGTTGTGTCGAGCCTTGTCCTCTGTCCCCTCTCGACGCTTCAGGTACTTTACAATTTCCTGAAAGAGACCACAAAGGGCATGGACATGAAAGGGACCGAGCTGGACAGCGTGGACCAGCAGGTAGCCATGCTCATCTACTCCGGTATGGACTCGCATGCGATAGAGAACATGCTCAATATCCCCCATAAGCAGCTCGATGCCATCTACGACAAGATCCTGAAACTGGGTCTTGCTGAAGTTGTTACCATACGCAGAGAGGTGCAGCTGACGACAAAGGGTGTGAGATATATCTCTGATGCCACGAAATCACAAACAAACTGAATAGCCCTTGAATCCCAATCCCATACTGTTTTATATCTTGATCCCCCCTATCTTTCTTTGATCGTCAATGGGAAACATTCTAATCGTGGATGATACGCTCTTCATGAGAACTCTTCTTAAAAATATCCTCTTCACCGGCGGACACACCATTGTCGGTGAAGCAGGCGATGGCGAGGAGGCAGTCGCGAGATACAAGGAACTCAAGCCCGATCTCGTGACCATGGATATTGTCATGCCAAAACAGAACGGCATCGAGGCTCTCAAGGCCATCAAACAGATCGATCCCGCTGCGAAGGTCATCATGTGCACGGCAGTGGGCCAGGAACAGATGGTGAAGCTGGCAATCAAGAGTGGGGCAAAGGGATATATCGTCAAACCATTCCAGGCCCCCAAAGTGCTCGAGGAAGTAAAGAACGTTCTGACAACCTGATGTTATGACGAAGGTTCTGGTTGTTGATGATTCCGTATTCATGCGTACGGTAATCAGGGATATGGTAGCAAAGGATCCATCACTGGAAGTTGTCGGGACAGCAACCGATGGCCTGGACGCACTCAATAAGATCGAATTCCTCTCCCCCGACGTCATGACACTGGATATCGAGATGCCGCGGATGTCAGGGATCGAAGTTTTGGAAAAGATCGGAAAACAGCCTTCAAGGCCCCGTATTCTCATGCTCAGTTCACTTACGGAAAAAGACGCTGAGATGACCCGCCGGGCGATCGAGCTCGGGGCGGATGATTTCATGCTCAAGCCGTCGGACCTTCCCCATGTCCGGGACATCGGGGACGAACTGGTCCGGAAGATCAAGCATATCGTCACCCTGCCAAAAATATCCTCAGATCTCCGTCAGAAGAGACCTGCCCCCCCTGCCCGTGCAGAACCTGCGGAACGTGTTATCCTGATCGGGTCGTCGGCCGGGGGCCCCCAGATGCTCGACGAGCTGCTTGCCGACCTGCCCGCAGAACTTCCCGCAGGTGTTGTCGTGACCCAGCATATGCCGGTCGGGTTTACTGCAGCGCTCTCGGCCAGGTTCAACCGGATATCGTCCATGCCGGTGAAGGAATCTGAGAACGGGGATATTATTGAAAAAGGCAGGATCATCATCTCCAAAGCCGGGGTCCATACGATCATAACCCGCTTCGTTACGGCGAATGGGTGCACAGCCGGTAAGATCATCCACTCTTCAGCCCCTCCCATCCACGGGGTCCGGCCTGCCGTGGACAAGACGCTGGTCTCGGCGGCAGAGGTCTATGGGAAAAACAGCGTTGTCGCCGTCCTGAGCGGGATGGGGAACGATGCAGGAGAAGGGGCGCTTGCGATAAAAAATGCCGGTGGCACAAGCTTTGTCTGCGATGAGAAGGACTGTCTTGTCTATGGGATGGCCCGGTCGGCTATCACGCACAATGCCGTAGACAAGGTTCTCCCGCTGAACCGCATGGCCAAGGAAATTTCACGTGCTGTGCTGAAGATGGAGGATACCTGTGTCTGAAATGGATGCGTACCGCACCCTGTTTGTTGCGGAATCGCGGGATAACCACGAGAATCTGGTGAAAAATCTCCTGATCATCGAGAAAGGTTCCGATGCAGAAGCGGTAGGAGAGATCTTCCGGTCCATCCATACGCTCAAAGGAGCTTCCGCCTCGATGGGGTTCATGCCGCTGGAGCACCTCTGCCACACCATGGAGGACGTGTTCCAGCTGATCCGGAGTGGTGTAGCGGTCATGACTCCCACCCTTACCAACCTCCTCCTGCGCTGCTCTGACATGATAGAGGAGATGCTCGACGATGTCGATGCCGGTGGCGACACATCATCCAAGAACCCGGATGAACTGGTCAGCTCATTACGATCATGGCTCGTAACCGAGGGAGGCGAGCAGACAGCCGGACCATCCGCAGCGACCGCCAGGCCACCACGTCCGGCCGCTGCAGCGCCGGTGCCAGGAGCAGTCGCGTCTCCGATTCCGGGCGATACGCGCCCGATCTACGACCTCACCATCACCGTTGCCGCGGAATCCATGATGAAAGATGTCCGGGCGCTCATCGTGCTCAACAATCTCGAAGCCCTCGGGACGATCATCCTGTCCATCCCCTCGAAAGAACTTGTTGACGAGGGCCAGTTTGACGGGATCCTCGAAGTGAAGATCGCCAGCGATGCCGGTGATGACGCACTCCGGGCCGCAGCGATGGCCTCCGAGATCCAGTCCGTTGAGATAAAGGCCGCTGCCGTTGCAGAGATCATTCCGGCTGCACAGGGAGCCGGGACGGCGCCTGCAGAGGGTGCCGAGAAAGGGCAGTCCACGGCTGCTGACAAGAGCAGGGAGGTCAAGCACCTGAGAGTGGACATTACCCAGCTCGATCACATCATGAACCTTGTTGAGGACCTGGTGATCAACCGGGGCAGGCTCAAGCAGATTGCCGAGAAGCAGAAACTCAAGGAGATGGACGAAGCCATCGGTATGGTCGACCGTTCGGTGTCGGATCTCCAGAACCTGATGATGAATATCCGGATGATCCCCTTAAACCACATATTCAACCGGCTCCCCCGGGTAGTCAGGGACACGGCCCAGTACGACGGAAAAGAGGTCGATTTCATCATGGAAGGGGGAGAGACGGAACTCGACCGCAGCGTGATGGACGGGCTGAATGACCCCCTCCTCCACCTCATCCGGAATGCGGTCAACCACGGGATTGAGAACCCTGACGAGAGGGAAAAAGCCGGGAAACCCCGCAAGGGGTCCGTGAGGCTCAGTGCCCACCGGGACCGCGACAATGTCATCATCGAACTGATCGACGATGGTGCCGGGATCAATGTCGGGAAGGTCAGGATGAAGGCCGTGGAAAAGGGGCTCATCACCAGAGAAGCTGCAGAAAGCCTGACCACCGATCAGGCAATCGACCTGCTCTTTCAGCCCGGTTTCTCCACTGCCGACAAAATTACGGATATCAGCGGAAGAGGAGTCGGTCTTGACGTTGTACGAAGGTCCATCGAATCACTCAAGGGGACCATCCGGGTGGAGACGACCCCCGGAAAGGGATCGCGGTTCGAACTGCTCCTCCCGCCCACGATGGCGATTGTCGACGTCATGATCGTCAGGATCAACGGAAGGCGACTGGCCATTCCCATCAGTATGATCGTTGAAGTTGCATCGTTCCGGAAGGATGCAACCCATCGTATCGGGAAGAGCGAGACCATCCTCCTGCGGGAAGAGGTGATCCAGATCTTCTGGCTGGATGACATGGTCGGGATGTCGGATGCGTGTGACATCCTGATTGTCGTCCAGTACCAGAAGAGGAAGGCCTGCATTCCGGTCGATATTGTTGAAGGAAAACAGGAAGTTGTCGTCAAGCCGCTCAGTTCCCTGATCGGCAACACGCGGGGCATCAGCGGGGTTACGATACTTGGCGATGGAGATGTCGTCCCTGTCCTTGATGTTAATACGATGGTTTAGGAGTTGTTCATGAATTTATCGACAGTCCAGAAGGATGCAGTTCAGGAATTGGGAAATATCGGGGCTGCCCATGCCGCAACCACCCTTTCCCAGATGCTGGGAAGCAGTGTCGAGATGAGCGTGCCAGGAATAACGATCGTGGATATCGCCCATCTCGGGGAGTACATGGGAGAGGAGTCAGCTGCCATGGTAGCGTTCGAACTCCAGGGCGATATCCCCCACGGGGGATTCATCATCTTTTACATCACCCGTGAATCCGCGATCCGCCTGACCAATACCATGCTGGGAATGACGGAGATGGACCGGCCGATGAACGAGATGGACCAGAGTGCCCTCCTCGAAGTGGGGAATATCATGGTCTCTGCGTTTCTCGATGCCACCGCAGAACTCCTCGGCTTTATCATGCTTCCCTCGCCACCTGCCATCAGTATCGACATGGCCCATGCAGCGATGCAGTCGCTTATCGCCCAGTCGACCGATGATATGGACGAAGTCATGCTCTTCTCCACCGAACTCGTCTGCTCGGAGCATAAGATCGACAGCGACATCATCCTGATGCCGGAACACAAGACCCTGCAGAAGATCATCGGGCTCCTTGAAAACATGATGAAATCGACATAATCCTCAAGTGAATACCATGTCAGACCCGGCCGGCGTGAACGCGCAGATGGCGATGATAGGCATCGGAGAATATCGTGTCGGGTCGTTCCAGATGATGACGATCGGTCTGGGTTCATGCATCGGCCTGACTCTCTACGATGACCGGCTGAGGGTAGGTGCGATGGTCCATATCATGTTGCCGGACAGCGCCGGGCGGAAGGACCGCCCCGGGAAATATGCTGATACCGCGATTCCGCTGTTACTCGAGGAGCTCGGTGCGCTCGGCTGCAAGAACCGGAACGTCGTTGCGAAGATGGCCGGGGGGGCGAGCATGTTCGAATATTTCGGGGCCAACCTCAATATCGGTGAACGAAATGCTGAAAAGGTCCGGGAATTTCTTGCCAGGGAGCATATCAGGCTGGTCGCAGAGGATATCGGGGGCAAAGTCGGAAGATCGGTCACATTCCTCCCGGCCCAGGACGGGAAAGTCTCGATCAGGAGAGCGGATGGTACGATCCGGGATATCTGAACTCGTTCTCTGCACCGTGCTCCTGTCTCCTGACAAGCCCGGTTTCGGCCATACCTTTTGATGATACCGGTATATCCGGCATTCTTCGTCCCGCTCCCTGCGACAGGGATTTTAAGGCCGGTCACCGATCCCTGATCCCGGCGATCAGAACCTTCCTTTACCCGGTTTGAAAATATGAACGTCCGGCTGGCATTTCCCGCTGACTCATCCGGGGAAACCTGAAGCAGGGTCGGCACAGCGCGCCGGGTGAAACTTCATTTCCTGTTTTTCAGTGCTTCCAGGCAATATTGCTCGACCGAGTCCAGGAGCGCTTTTTTCGCCTTTTTGCTCCTCGTCTCATCGGCGGATATAATGTCACCTGCAATATACCGGAGGACGGTTGTATAGAACTGCATGTTCGGGAACTCCTTCTCAAAGTCTGCCATGCATTTGGCAGCATCGTTCTGTTCCCTGCTGAACAGGTCGAAGGCAAAATCGAACAATGCCAGGATCTGGGCAGGCATGCCCTTGGTGATCGCCAGTTTCCGGAAGCTGTGGTAGGTGATCTTCTTGGTGGTGAGAAGGGTGAGTTTGAGCCCGAGATAGATAGGTTCGAGATCGTCGGGGTACTGTTTCAGGAGCTGGTTGACAACCCCTGCAGCGCCGGGAGCATCGCGGTTCTCGAGCATGTAATAGTACATCTCGCGCAGGAAGTGGCTGTCGGTATAAAAGCGTTCGGAGCCGATATCCAGCAGGCGCTTGCGCATGACCGGATCATTGGTGGCTGCCGCATTCTTCAGTCCAATCTCGACGAACCATCTCTCGTTCGGGAACCATTCCAGCCCGGTAAAGATCATCTGCCAGAAGATCTTCTCAAGGAACGACGGGTCATCGATATCCAGCTGGCTGAGCTGGTTTAACGGCGGCTCTTCCCTGGCCAGTCGCATCATCAGTTCCCGCGCAAGGAGTTCCATCTCACCGGGGCGGTGTTTTCTGGCAGCCTCGTCATCGCTCTTGAACTCGCGCAGCGAGAGGACATGATAGCAGTAGGCTACGGCGGTGCCGATCTTCGAGTCGAGAGTCGCGTACTTCTTGAGGAAGTCAAGGGCGTGCCCGTAGTCCCCGCTCTTCAGCAGCTTGAGGCCGATGACGATGTTGATCCCAGTCTCCGCATCTTTTTTCTTCTTGAACCGCACCGCATTGGCCATCACCTTCCTGACATACTCAAAGTCGTTGATGTTTGCACTGGAATCGAGGACCTTGAAGGTGATGCTGTCGATGAACTCATCGTGGGCAATGTCTGATATATGGGGGAAGGAGTTCTCGAGCGCGGATATGACATACCCGAAAAAGACCGGAAGGTTGGCGTCCACCTTCGCGGAGTTGCGTTCAATATATCCGGAAAAATCCTTCTTCAACAGGTGCAGCTTATCGTAGACAATCGCATCCGAAAGCTTCTCCTCCCGCATATAGTGAGAATGGCATGTTAAAATATTAAAAGGTATAATAAGCCGTTTCAGTTTTCATCCTGAGCATAATAGTAAAATTCACCCAGACTCTTCTGTTCCCGGTCAAGGAACGAGCCGGGCTTGTTGATCCGCGGGCGGCCGCTCTGGTCGCGCCGGAACGTCACGTCGAGCGCCTCGAGGAACCGGTTCATGCCCTCGCGCATCCGGAACGGTCCCGCGGCAGTGCCGGCAATTCCCGGTTCCCCTTCGAACACCAGGATGCGTTCGCTGATCATATCGATGAGGTAGATGTCGTGGTCGATCACCATGATGCCGGCTTCCGTGCCCTCTGCATGGTGCTTGATCATCCTCGTCACCCGGACCCGCTGCTCCACGTCGAGGTGTGCGCTGGGTTCATCGAGAATGTACAGGTCGGCCTCCCGCGAGAGGCAGCCGGCGATGGCGACCCGCTGGAGTTCCCCGCCGCTCAGGGAGTCGACGGGCGACTGGAGGATCGGGGTCAGGGAGAGCGCATCGATGATCTCGTGCTGGTAGAGCGAGGAATCGAATTTTGTCGTACAGCGGCGCAGGTACATCTCCACGCTGTCGGAGGTATCGGTCTTGATGTACTGGGGCTTGTACGAGATCCGCAACGAGGACTCGATCGTCCCGGTCGTCGGGGTCTCGGCCCCGGCCAGGAGCCTGGCAAACGTGCTCTTGCCCATCCCGTTTGCCCCGACGATCCCCAGCACTTCGCCTGTCCTGACCGTACCCCCGGTGACCTCGAGCTGGAACGTATCGTATTGTTTGGACATCGGGGGTATGATGAAGAGGTCTTCGCGCTCGGAACCTTTCTCGTGCGCCCGCTTCTCGAAGACCACCTGGGTGTCCCGGAACCTGACATTCTCTTCGGCGAGGTAGCCTTCAAGGTACTGGTTGATGCCCACCCTGACACCCTTGGGGCGGGTGATGATACCGAATACTGCCGGTCTGCCGTAACCGACATGGACCGTGTCCGCGAGCATGTCGAGGATGGCGAGGTCGTGCTCGACAATGACAACCGGGCGGGACGCTGCAAGGTCACGGATGAGTTTCGCGGCAGAGATCCGCTGGTAAATGTCCAGGAACGGCGTGATCTCATCGAGGAAGTAGAGGTCGGCGTCCCGGGCGAGGCAGGCGGCGATGGCGACCCGCTGGAGTTCCCCGCCGCTCAGGGAGCCGATCTCGTGATCGAGGAGTGCGTCGAGCTTGAGGGCTTCCAGGATGCCGGAGAGGGCGTCCCGTTCGTCCGTGGTCTTCAGGAGTGTCCTGACCGTCCCGGAGAAGACTTTCGGGATATAATCGATATACTGGGGCTTGGTCGCGATCTTCAGCGCCTTCTTCGATACCGTCTGGAGATAGTCGAAGAGCTCGGTGCCGGTATACTGCCTGAGGATCTCATCCCATGCCACTTCGGTATCGAAATTTCCCAGGTTGGGGCGGAGCTGGCCGGACAGGATCTTGATGGCCGTGCTCTTGCCGATGCCATTGGCACCGAGGATACCGGTGACTTTCCCTTCCACCGGGATCGGGAGCCCGTAGAGCGCGAACCCGTTTCTGCCGTAGCGGTGGGTGGGGTGCTCGAGTTCTTCGGGGAGGCTCACGATATCGATGGCATCGAACGGGCATTTCTTGATGCAGATGCCGCACCCGACGCAGAGTTCCTCGGAGACGAGGGCTTTCCCGTCAGGTCCGATCACAACGGTCTCGTCCCCGGTCCGGACGCGGGGACAGTAGAGGATGCATTCGGTACCGCATTTCCTGGAGTGACAGCGGTCTTTATGGACGATAGCAATTCTCATGGAAACCCCAGAAGAGGAATTACCGGGGGATGGCGGTCAGCATGATAGTCCATGTCATGAACCAGAACGCGAAGGTCATGAACCCCTGGTAGAACCAGTCTTTTGCGCCGAGCTTCGATGTACTCATGCCGGAGAGCATGAAGATGTGTTTCTGGAGGACGACCCCGGCAAGCATGAGCATGAACCCGAGAAGCCCGTCGTTCTGGAGGCCGGTTGTCCCCGGGATGCCACCGGCATAGTAGGAGAGGATCCCGGTCAGGATGCCCAGGAGGGAGGCGACAAGCGTCCGCTTGATGCGGGCGATATGTTCGGCCTGCTTGTCAGCCTTGGTTTTAGCTTTTTTTGCCTGGACAGGCTTCTCTTCGATGGTATCTCCGCTCATCCCGCAACACCAGTAGTCTTATTTTTTAGTGCGCAAGCCATATGTAATTTGGTATAAAATTTCATGGCATCCGAGCAGGGCATGAGCGGGATCGACGTGATGGCGATGGCGTCGGAGTTGTCCGGGAAGCTGCCGCTCTGGGTGGACAAGGTCTACCAGTTCGACACCCGTACGCTCGCGGTCCGGCTCAACGGCGGGAACAAGGCCAAGTACCAGCTGATCATCGAGGCCGGCCGGCGGGCCCACCTGGTGAAGGATCTGCCCGAACCCCCGAAGAACCCCCCGCAGTTTGCCATGCTCCTGCGCAAGTACATCTCCGGGGGAAAAGTGCTGGCCATCCGCCAGCACGGCCTCGAACGGATCCTCATCCTCGACATCGGGAAAGGAAACCTCACGTACCACCTCATCATCGAGTTATTCGATGAGGGGAATGTCATCCTTGTAAACGATGCTTACACCATCATAAAACCGCTCTGGCACCACCGGTTCAGGGACCGGGAAGTCGTCCCGAACGTCCCGTATCTCCTCGGCAGCACCGATCCCACCGGCTCCCGTGAAAACCTTGCTTCGGCCCTCAAAAATGACGGCCGCGACCTTGTCCGGGCCCTCGCGACCGGCTGCATGCTCGGCGGGATGTACGCGGAATATATCTGCAGAAAGACCGGCATGGACAAGTCCGTTCCCGCGGCTTCTGCAGATCCGGACGTTATTTTTGCCGCGATACAGGACCTGTTCTCCCGGGTGCTGCACGACCGCTCTCCGGTGATCTCGGAAAAGCACTGCGAGCCTGTCGATCTGGGGGAATGGACCGGTGTGCAGTCCTTTCCCACGTTCTCCGAAGCGCTCGAAGCATTCTTCCCCTTAACGAAGACCGAGAAGAAGTCGGCAGCCCGCCCGAAGATTGCTAAGGAAGACCGCATCCGCCTGCACCAGGAGGCAGCGGTAAAGAAATTTGATGCCACCATCCGAAAGAACGGGGAGATCGTCAACGCGATCTACGAGAACTATGCCTTCATAAAGCAGGTCATCACCTCTCTCGATATCGCAAGCAGGCGGCTGTCGTGGCAGGAGATCGAGAAGCACCTCAGGGATGCAGTCTCGGACGATGCAAAGAAGATCACGGCATTTTATCCCGGCGAAGCGGCCGTGGAAGTTGATATCGGGAGACGGGTGAAGATCCATGTCCACGAGAGCGTGGAGCAGAACGCCGGGCGCTACCACGAGCTCATAAAAAAATTCAAGAAGAAAAAAGCCGGGGCGCTCTCTGCCATGGAGACTGTACGGCCCAGGAAGAATGTGCAGAGACGGGATTTTATCCCCCTGAAAAAACAGTGGTACCACCGCTTCCGCTGGTTTCTGACCAGCGACGGCGTCGTCGTTCTGGGCGGACGCGACGTCTCCCAGAACGAGGAACTGGTCAAAAAATACCTGGCCGGGGGCGACCTCTTCGTACATGCCGACGTCCACGGTGCGAGTGTGGTCATCGTCAAGGGGAAGACGGAGAGGATGGATGAGGTCGCTCAGTTCGCAGCCTCCTATTCCGGTGCATGGCGGAGCGGCCATTTCTCTGCCGATGTCTACAGCGCGCTTCCCCCACAGGTCAGCAAGACCCCCGAGACCGGGGAGTATGTGCCCCGCGGGTCGTTCATCGTCCGGGGAGAACGCACGTACTACCGTAATATACCACTGGCGGCCGGCATCGGGCTCATGCTTGAACCGCAGGCCGCGGTCATCGGCGGTCCCCCTTCTGCGGTACGGGGAAGAACGGCAGCGTACGTGGAACTCAGGCCCGGGCAGTTCGAACCCAATGACGTGGCAAAAAAAGTCCTGAGGGAACTGAAAGGAAGACTGACTGGGGAAGAGATAAAAGCCCTCAAGGGGATCCTGAACACCGATACGGTGGCAGCCTTCGTCCCCCCGGGCGGTTCCGACATCGTGGGGCACCATGAAGGCTGAGTACGGCGAGATCCGGAACAATTACGGCGAGATCCGGCTCCTGCCGGAGAGCATCGATGACCTCTGGCACCTCCGCCACCTCATCGGTCCCGGAGACCTTGTCTTCGCCACGACATTCCGGAGCGTGGACATGGCAGGCGACAGGATCCGCCCGGAGAAGGTGGAGAAACGCCCGGTCCGTCTCGGCCTGCGGGTGGAGCGGGAGGAGTTCTCGGAGCACGGGGTGAGGCTCAGGCTCTCCGGCCTCATCGAGCATGGTGTCGATGCCGGGGCGTACCACACGATCAATGTCGAGACCGGTCACGAGATCTCGGTCATCAGGCAGTGGCGCCCGATCGATCTCGGGCGGATTGAGCGTGCGGTGAAGGCCTCCGTCTATGGCGTCATCCATATCCTGACTATCGAGGAGGGCGAGGCAGAACTCTTCCGGCTCCGGCAGTACGGGCCGGAGAGTGTCATCACCCTGACGTGCGGCAGCAGCAAAGGTGCGGAGGGCGGGTCGCGGACCGCTCTGTTCGACCAGCTCCTCCCCCTCATTGCAGATATCTCCGGCCCGCTCATCATTGCCGGGCCCGGATTTGTCAAGGACGATTTTGTAAAATTTGCAAGGAGCAAAAACTGCCCGGCTGCAGAACGGGCAATCGTGGTCGAAACACGGCGCATCGGGCGCGGGGCGGTCCAGGATGTCATCGGGAACGGTGCCCTCGACCGGCTGATCGGCGACCTCCAGCTCTCCCGGGAAGTAAAGATGATGGACGAGGTGCTCCTGAGGATCTCTCAGGAAGGTCCGGTCGCCTACGGCCGCCGGGAAGTGGAAGAGGCGATCGGGTACGGCGCGGCAGAGCAGGTCCTGGTAGCCGACACCCTCCTGCGGGATACTGAGATCACGCAGCTGATAGAAAAAGCCGAGGCTATGAAGGCGACCATCGTCGTGCTCTCGTCCGCGTTCGAACCCGGTGAACGGCTTGTTGCGCTCGGGGGGATCGCGGCCCTCCTCCGCTACCGTCCGGGTGCCTAGTCCCTGCGGCCCCGGCCCGTGCACCTGTTTTACACCTCCCGGTACCGGTACCTGTGGAGACACCGGCAGTTCCTGCCGGGTGTCCGAAAGCCGACCGGTACCGGTCCCCTGCCTGGCAGGATGGTGGCGACACCCCGCTTTCAGGAATCCCTAGGTAAACAACTCTTCCTAATCTTCTTTTATCACCGAAGAGAGATCCCGCGGCCCGGAATGTCCTTCGGCATCAACATCCGGCCGTAAAGCATTCAAAAAAAAAAAATTTCCGGTTATCCGGATATATCAGCCGCTGATCGTAACCGCGTTGTTCAACGTTGCGGTTGCGCCGCCGGGGTTGGTGACGACCACATTCCAGGAGCCGTCCGAAGATGACGGGATCGTGAACCATACGGTTATTGACGTAGGTGTTGTCGTGTCGACCATCTGATCATTGATAGTCAGGGGACCGTTTGTCAACATGACGGTGGGGGTAACAACAAAATTCGTCCCGGTCACCGTGAATTCAAGGTGCTGCAGCGACGTTGCTGTAGTAGGACTGATACTTGTGATTGTCGGTCCGGCCGATGACGTGGTGGTGTTCGCGGTCGTTGAGGTGGACGTTCCCTGGTTGACGATGAACCCGTTGCTGTACTTCCCGACATAGCCGCTCGGGTTGGTGACGTATACGTCCCAGGTTCCGATGGTCGCGTTCGACGGAATGGCAAAGGTACAGGTGATGGTGCTGCCGGATACCACGGATACGCTGGACGCCGAGATATTGCTCTGGTCTCCGGGGTTTACGATCTGCACCGTGGCCCCGGAGACGAAGTTGGAGCCCGTCAGTGCGGTTATCGAGACCGTTGTACCCGTAAACCCGTTATAGGGGGTGATACTCCGTATCATGGGGGCCGCACCGGATGCGGATGTGGTTGTTGCCGTTGTGACAGTTGTCGGGAGGGAGGTATATACCGGGACCGTGGTCACCGGCACCGGTGTTGCTGTCGGAGAGGGTGTGCCTATAGGCACCTGCGAGACGGGGATGTTCGTTATTTTCTGCGTGTATATCTTCTCGAGTGTCGGCCGGTCCATGGTCTCCGTACTGGAATCCATCCGGTATCCCCAGCTCCCGCCACTGTTGGGATAGATGAACGCCCGTGTATACGTGTCAGTCCCGGCATCGTAGCTGAGGATGAGGATAGCGCTCGTGGAACCCGATTTCGGGTTTTCGAGGATATCCCCGGCCTGGTACAGGGGCGACGATGACGCTGCGGTCGTCGCAGCGCCGGAAACTCCTGCCTGCGATGCCGTGCCGGATGAAGACTGGGAACCGGAACATCCCGCCAGGAAGACGGCCAGTACGAGAAGCAGGAACAGCAAGCTTGCGATGAGATGATTTTTGTTCATAATGAGTATTTCGAGCAGCCACTATAAAAAACCGGTATTCCCGCGACATGTTTGTATACCGTTACCTTGTTTGGTCCCATGAGTGTGCGAGAGGACTTACCGGAAAAAGCGGTAGTTACCTGTCCGGATCTAAAAAAATATCGGGAAAAAAGAATTCCGGATAGTTATTCTTCTTTCTTCTCCGGTCTCGTGTAGGTCTCGACAAAGGTGATCTCCGAGATTCCTTTTATCAGTTCGAAACCCTCGTGGATGATCCGCCCGCGCCAGAGGAGCCAGCGGCGGTCATAGTTGATCCCGGGCGGGAGGGTGACGGTCGCCTTCCCGCCATCAATTGTCATCTCCATTTCCCTGCCTGCATAGAGGCGGATGAGGCCTTTCAGCTGGTCGAGAGGCTCGGTCACATCTTCCTCAATTTTGTACTGGTACGTGAGGACCTGCCCGGCAAGGGCCGGGTTGAAGTCCACGATGACCCGTGAACCGATCACATCGACGACCGTGCCCTCGCCCTGCTCGTCGATCTTGACCGGCATGCCCCGGACCGGTTTCTCGGTAAACTTGTTCTTGGGGAACGACTGGATCTTCTTTAAATCGCGCTCCCCGAATGCCTTCTCGGGCTGGACGGTGACTTCGCCTTCGGTACCGGTCTCCTTGCCAACGAGTTCTTCGTCGAGGCCGGTGATGACGTGCTTCTGGCCGACACAGATCGTAACCGGGCCGTACACCGCATTCTCGCTGTGGATGCCTGCCTTTTTTGCCTTCTTCTCGTCAGTGGTATCAAAAACATTGCCATCGACGGTGCCCGTATAACTCAGCCTGATAAAATCTCCTTCTCGTATTGCCATGGTTCACCTGACTATAGTGCGTGACTATATTAAATCGCAATGAAGACAGATAAACGTGTGGCACATCCATGCTCGAAGTCGAACTCAAGGTAAGGATACCCTCCCTCGATATGGTTCGTGAAAATCTCACCAGAAAAGATGCACAATTCCGTGGGAGGGTCCACGAACATGATATCTATTATAACGCCCCCCACCGTGATTTCGCCCTGACCGATGAAGCCGTCCGGGTGCGGTACACGGACGATCACCCGGTGGTCACGTACAAGGGCCCGAAGATCAGGAAATACGGGCTTAAAGCACGGGAGGAACTGAACTTCGCCGTGGAGTCCGGGGAAGCCTTCGAGACGATGCTCGTCCGGCTCGGGTTCACGAGGACAACCGAAGTGAACAAGTGGCGCGAGAACTACACCCTGGGTGCTGCATCGATCTCGCTCGATACGGTCGATGAGCTCGGGACCTTTGCCGAGATTGAAGTGATTGCACAGGACGAAAACGATAACCCCACGGGAACGATCGAGAAGATTGCACAAGAGATCGGGGTTGAGGGCGAGCCTATCCTCGCGTCGTATCTTGAGCTCCTGCTTGCTGAGAGGAAGGCGGGACGAGACTGATCTTTTCTTATTTCTTGAGTCTCATTTTACACATTCGTTCCCAACAAAACAGATCCGAAATAAAAAGTCCAAACCAGGATAGCGAAAATCCCCGATAGAGGAGGATCCCCCGCCTCAGGGCCCCTCCGGGTTTCCGATGAGGTTCATCCGAACCTCGAGGATGAGAAGAACTCGTCGGAGTTCTTCGAACATGGCGGGGCAGATTACCGGATTAAACCGGTAATTGAGGCCGCGGCGGCGGCACCCCTCCTTATGGGGGCAGAGAGGCATCAGCCCCCGTGATCATGTTCCGGAAATATTTCACAGGATAATAGGAAGGAGTGCGGATGAGATTCTTTACGAATCCCGCTCCGCTCACCTTAAAAAATGTGAAAAAAATTTTTGGTGGAGAGCGAATCGCCCCCCTGCCATTCACTGGGTCTTCAGACCGTCAGCAGTTCAACCCTGATGTCCCGTGCCTCGGTGCCGAAGTGGAGCATGGCACAGTATCCATCCATTGCCGGGCCCGGGTTGATGATCTTTACGCCGTCTATGTCCATCACGCCGCGCTGCTCGTGGATATGGGCGCAGCAGACCAGGTCGAAGGATTTGATATGCTTCCGGATGCTGTGGCTGCCGACATTGCCGCCATTGACCCGGTCGAGCGTCTCAAACGGGGGTGCATGGCAGAGGAGGATGTTGTGGACTGTCTTCTCCATCTTTCTCATCGCGCCATGCAGCACATCATCTATCTGCTTGTCGGTCAGCTCGAACGGGGTGTTGAACGGCGTCGGGTTGGAGCCCCCGACCCCGACGATGGTCATCTTCCCGAGGTTGATCTGGGCGCCGTGCATGCTCACGGTGTCCGAGTGTTCGAGCGTATCGAGGATCTCACGCGGGTCGCAGTTGCCGGGCACTGCAAAACACGGCACGTCGATGCGTGAGAGCACGTCATCGACCGCGTCAACGGGACCCATATTGGTGATATCGCCTGCAATAAATACCGCTTCTGGACTCAACTCCAGAAATGAATCAATTTTACCGAATTGACCATGGAGATCTGCTATCAGAAGCACATCTTTCATGGTATATCATTTGAAGGGCGTCTAAAAAACCTTATCTCAGGATCGTTCCACGAACCGGTGAGCCTGCCCGATAATGCCAGTTTTCCGCAGAGTTTTTCCACATCCTTCAGGAGTGGACGCGCGGTCGTCCCGGCAAGCGGGGTGCCGGGCAACGGGAGGAAGCGGTGGACATGGATCTTCCCGGAGCGGGCCGTCCATGCGATCAGGGCGGCAGTCGCCTGCTGGTCCTCGTCAGTTTCAAAGGGGAGCCCGACAATGAAATCCACGACCGGCTGGATACCATAGTCCTGGCACAGCTCGACCGCGTGGACGACATCGCTGACCGTATGCCCCCTCCCGAGGAGATCGAGGACCCGGTCGCTGCCGGACTGGGCCCCGAAGTGGAGCTTCGTATTGGCGCAGTACCGGAGTACGAGCGCAAGCGACTCGTTGCAGACGAATTCCGGGCGCACCTCGCTCGGGAACGTGCCAAAATAGATCTCGTGCCGGAGGGCCCTGAGGAGACGTTCGATCTTCTCCCAGCGGGGATGGATCCCGTCGGACCCGTACGCGAACGCGTTGGGGGATACGAACCGGGCCTGCCCGTACCGGTTCGCGTACCGGGCAATCTCATCAATGGAGCGGTGGCGCATGCAGTGGCCGAAGATCTGCGGGGTCTGGCAGTAGCCACAGGAGAACGGGCAGCCCCGGGAGATCTCGACATAGCCTTTCATCCCGGAAAATGCCGGGTATGAGTTGAGGTTGACGCAGGTGTCGGCCGGCTCCGCATGATCCCCGGTGACGACTCCGGGGATTCTGCCGTCACTCCCGTTTTCGAGATCCCTGAGAAGGCGGGGGAGCGTATATTCCCCTTCTCCGGCGACCACGTACCCGGCATACTCCGCCACTTCCCGGGGGCAGGCCGTAGCGTGCGGCCCGCCGACGATGGTGATACAGCCGGCCCGGGCGATCTCGTCCCGGTACCAGGGCGCATTGATCGAGTTGAGGCTGTAGCAGGTGACATCCCCGGCAGGCGTATGTACGGGATTCAGCCGGATCCCGTCCCGTTCACAGGCAGCGCTCAGGACAGCTTGGGAATTCCGCGCCGCATGGATGACCCGCCAGTTGACCTGCATGATGGACGAAGGAGTGTACTTTCGGGATCGATAAAAAAAGAGCGTCCGTGGATCCCTACGTCGGCTGATGGACGGTGTACGGGCTGAGGGCATCAGCCACTTTGTACGACTGGCCGTTCATCATGGTCACGTAGACAACAACCCGGTCGGTCTCTTTGGTGCCCTGCAGGTCCGCCTCGGCACCTTTGTTCGTCCCGATCGCTGCCGTAACGATCTGGCCATCGGAACGGTAGAGGGTCACCTCGATGGCCTTTACCAGGTTCTGCTCCATGCCACCATTGAATATTACCGGGATAGTACCGTCGTACACTTTTTCCTGAACGGTCACGGTCTCCTCGATGTTTGGCGGCATCGCATCGGTCGGGGATGTCGTAAGGCTCCATCCGCCCGGGGCCGATCCGGAACCTGTGCCCGCTGCGGGCGACGACGTGGCCGGGCCCGGTGAACCAGTACATCCGGCTAGAAGGAGTGCTGCACCGAGGAGAAGGGTCAATGGCAGCAGGATTGTAGAGCGCATATCAGATCGTGCGAGCAGGTGTTATATCATGTTTGCGCTTGGGGGAGGGTTCATTGCCCGTCATCCAGCTCGCCGTCATACTCCATCCCGCCCTGGTCGCCGTCGACCGTTACCGGAATCCCGTTCTTCAGCCGGGTGAGCGGGACCCCGATCCGGTCGATCATGGGGATCCTTCCGATGATTGCGCCGGTGGCTATAATCGCCTCTGCCTCCGTGTTGACGATGGCGGCCGGGGCATGCCCGTTCCGGCTCAGGGCGTACAGGACATACGAGCCGACCGTCGAACCCTTGCCGTACGGGAACGCGAGGACGCGGCCGGCGATACCGGTACCTCTGAGCGGGTGCCCTTTCTCGACAATGACCCCCGTCTCCGGGTCCACTCCCGACAGGAACGAGATCGGCGCCGGGCTGACGAGGAGCGGACCGCTGCCCCTCCCCCGTGATATCCCTCTTCCGCTGATGTGCAAAATAACACCACATAAATGGTTGAAGGTGAAGATATAAGAGTGATATGGAAGAGACTGCCGTCAATACTACCGCCCCCTCACACGAGCTCAAGTACCAGATCCAGGTCAACGAGCTCGAGGCAGCACTCCTCGACCTGAAGGTGAAGGCCGACGAGCTCCAGAAGGAGAACGGCCAGCTCAAGCGCGAGAACAACCAGCTCAAGCGCATGCCGCTCTTCGTCGCGGTTGTCGTGGACATCCTGGAGAACGGCGAGATCTACCTCCGCCAGCAGGGAAACAACCAGGAGTACCTGACCAATGCCCCCGAGGAGATCCGCCCGCTCCTGAAACCCGGCGCCAAGGTCGCGGTCAATAATGCGCTCTCGATCGTGAAAGTAATCGGCAATATCTACGACTCGCGGGTCCGGGTGATGGAACTCGAGGAGTCGCCTGAGATCAGCTATGCCCAGATCGGCGGGCTGGCCAACGAGATCAAGGAAGTACGGGAAGCGGTGGAGTACCCGCTGACAAAACCGGAGATATTCCGGCGCGTCGGGGTCGAACCCCCGAAGGGTATCCTGCTCTACGGGGCCCCGGGCACTGGCAAGACCCTGATCGCAAAAGCCGTGGCGCACGAGGCGAAGGCCACCTTCATCCGTATGTCAGGCAGCGAGCTCGTCCACAAGTTCATCGGCGAAGGCGCCGGCCTTGTCCGCGAACTCTTCCAGCTCGCGCGGGAACGCGCCCCTGCCATCGTCTTCATCGACGAGATCGACGCGGTGGGCAGCATGCGGACCAATGACGGGACAAGCGGCAGCGCCGAGGTCCAGCGGACGCTGATGCAGCTCCTCGCCGAGATGGACGGGTTCGACACCCGCGGGGACGTGCGGATCATGGCGGCCACGAACCGGGCCGACATGCTCGACCCGGCGCTCCTGCGGCCCGGGCGGTTCGACCGCCTGATCGAGATCCCGCTGCCGGACCGGGACGCCCGGCTCCAGATCCTGAAGATCCATTCCCGGAAGATGCACCTCGACGTTGTCGATCTGGAAGAGATCGCGCTCATGACCGAGAAGACGACCGGTGCCGAGCTGGAGGCGGTCTGCCGCGAGGCCGGCATGATGGCCGTGCGCAGGGAAGCGGAACTGGTCGGGATGAAGGACTTCACCGAGGCGGTCCGCAAGGTGAAGAACGAGGCCGTCACCGACAACCGCATGTATACCTGATCGCCCCGGGCAGGGCAGGCATCCCGTTCTTCGGAGACACGGATGAACATCCTCTTGATCCAGCGGGACGGCATCGACCTCCACCATACCCTTTTTGCATCCGAGACGAGCCGGATGATCCTGCGGTTCTACCGCCCGAGGAAGAAGTCCTGCGGGGTCACCGTCTCCTGTGCAACGCTCGGGAGCGCCCTCTCGCTCGTCTCCGAGCTGCGCTGGTACATCCGCCGCTACATGCGGGAGGCGCTCTTCGGATGGGAGGACGGGATCTGGTTCACCCACCAGCTGGCGCAGGACGTCTATTACGAGCGGACGGCGGTCCTCGGCCCTTCGTGGCCTCATCGCCGGCTCTACGGGTTCCGGGAGGGGAAGCTGATCACCAACCTCATCATGTCGCCCGGCTCTACCGTCGGAGAGTACCAGCAGGAGTACGCCGGGGTCGATGCCTCGGTCGAGGTCTGGTGCACTGAGGATGAACTGGGGGAGCTGGTGGCGGAGGAAGAGGTGGGCGGAGGGAATTCGGAGGAATAGTTCTAGGCAATCACAACTTTTTCCTTAAATTACATGTAATAACGATAGCCAGGAGGGGGTTCTATGATATCGTTCTCACGAAGTTCAGATAAAATTTCTCCTACTTTTCTTGATACAGATAAAGTGACAGGTTCCCTACGACAAAAATCAGCAGTGTTCCAGTCCAGTTTTGTCAAAGCAAGTATGTCTTTTAAGATAGTATAATAATTTGAATCTTTTTTTACTATTTCTATACCTAAAGGTTCTGGAATTGTTGCCCCCGGATAAGTTCCAATTGATGGGATAAAGCCGGTTGTGTATAGGATCCAATAATTTTCTCGTCCGAAAAATGTACCTCTAATGGGCGGGTAGTTGAAACCTTCAGAGAATGATCGGATGTCGCTATGTAAAAGAATGTGAACATAATCTACTAATTCAATTCCCTTTGTTGCTCTGTTAAACCCGGATATCTCGCCTTCAGAAAAGTGAGAGGATTTATGTATTACAATTCGACGCGGCAATTTGCTTTTCTGCCTCTGATATAACGAAATAACATCAGAAATAATCTTCCACGCATCTTTTTCAGATAATTGAGGCGATAAACCTTGATCAGTATCCCATCTGAATGAATTCCCTCGAATAATCTGACTTTCACCGGTTTTCATATATACATGAGCCATGCTCGTCCGCATGTTCCGAGTTTCTCTTGAAATTTCCTGATAAAATGATAAACCAACAAAACAGGTCTGGTCATCAACCTCCGCCAATTTCCAGGGGATTCCTGTTCCTTTGTAGTAAATCGCTACAGCAAAGTTCCATGCGATAGTAGCTTCATCCTGAACGTCGTCTGAAAATTTTAGTGTATTCGGCAGAATGATCTGTGTTATCATTGAGTATTTTATCGCGAGGACTTTTAGTGCATTATGAAAATCAAATAAAGGCACATCTTCATATTTTTTCGATCTGTCGAATGTTCTTCGTTCATAGACAATTTTATCCTGAACAAATCTCGTATCTTTACAATTATCGATAATTTCCTCATCGATAGGCAAGAGAATAATGTTAGGTTTGGGGTCATTTACAGCCATATCTGAAAATTTTTGTTTATAAATGTTGAAAATTTTCAATATCCTTTCTTTCCGGTCATCGGATTCCAACGCCTTAGATAATTCTTCCTTTTTGATAGTTTCCACAGCGGAGTCCAAAATTTTTATTTCAAATTTTAGTGGACTTTCTTTATTAATACCTGGAAAATCAATGCTCCTCACATCAGAATCTATTATTGTTCTCCCCTCTATCCTATAACTAAGCCTTTCAAGCCAAATCTTCAAATTATCGAAATATTCATCTGTTGCTATAACTCCGGCAGTGATTGTAATAGGAGTGAAATCAGTCTCAAGAATTCCATATGGACCATACTTCATTAAACCGACTTTAGGATCTATTGTAGCCCTGTTGTTACCAAAGAACAAATTCGATTCCTTTATAATTTTGCATTCAAAATTCATTTCAATCTCCTCCATCAGAACTAAAAAGTAGCGTTTGCTTTTTGTCAAGAGACTGTGGAATCCCAAATAGTGTAAAAGATTCTAAATTACCAAAATTGAAGTTTTTAAACCATTTATCAAAAAGAGAATTTTCGAATTTTTGTTCGAAAAGGTAATATTTCCAAAATCGAGTCATTCTCAAATAAAAATCAGATCGATTATACATTGGATTTCTAAATTTCCGATCTAATCGGTCTTTATTGGATCCTTGGATTGCCGTTTTACCATCAGAAGTAAAATGTCGGACGGGTAAAATCACAATATATGGATGATTCCATAAAATCTTAGTCCGTAAATGAACCGCCCGATGAAAAACATAATTCAGTGTTTTATTTTCATTTTTATAGAACATCGGTTTGGAAACAAAAATTTCTTGTTTGGTATATGACATTTTTTTTCTCTCTCTAAAATCACCATTCTGATTCGGCTTTAAACTGAAAAAATAAGTATTAAACAAATATTTTCGCAATCCCCGAGATCTCGCATATTTTTCTAAATGAAAATTCATTAGTTTCACAAATTCATATTCATTCGATTCAAGGAAATCCTGAGAGTTTAATTTAATTGGTGATCCAATCACAATTTCGTCGAAAGGAACGAGGCATTCGGCATCGCAAAATGAATAAAGATATCCACCATTTAACATAAAAGGTGGAAGTTGCGATTCGGTCAATTTTTGATATAATTCGTCGATGCTTTGGCACTCTGTTTTTTGTTTCACGATAGTCTTTGGGTAAGAAAAATTCAATAAATTTGTAATCAAAAGGCATTTTTCTTCGATCAGATGATTTCTCCTCTCAGATTCTCTTAATAATAAATCTGCTTTTCTTTCGAGTGAGGAAATGCTTGTTTTCTTTTTTTCTTCTGCTGCAATATCCAGTTTTGCGGATAATGCAACAGTCACGATAGTCGTATTGAAAAAAGCGTAAATATCAAATTTATCTGCGCTTATCAAAAATTCTTTTTCTTTTTCGGGAAGTTGAGAAATATTTGTATTTATCCAATCGTCTATTGATTCTCTATCATTTTTTTCAAAAAGTGATTCCCATCGACCGATTCGAGAAACTTGTTGGGCAAATATCCATAATACAAATCGTTTTTCCGGCGGCATTTTTAACCAAGAAATAAGATAATGGAGCACTTCTTTTGCAAATTTTCCTCCGGATATGCTCGCATTTGTAGCTTTTGATTCTATCCAGAATTCCTTCCCGGGAGAAACATCTCGATTGTAAAAAATCATATCGGGAAGATGCCCTTCAACGAAAGAATCGGTCGTTTGAGAATAACCCAAAGATTCCAAATAATTTCTTATTGATTTTTTATGCGCCTCTCCGGAAAATGTCAGAGATTCTCTTTTTCCACCGATAAAATGTAAACCCATTAATTTCTCCAAATTTTGAATTTCTCTTATTATTTAATGGAATATTCGATTTCTTGAGATAAATAAAATTAACTCACATAGTGTGAAACTAAAAAAAGGAGAAAATTTTTAATTTCCTCTCATCAATCCTTCCACAATCCCTCGGGCCTTTTCAGAACGCCCGACAACCCCCAGATCGATGCGGAAGAACGGTTTCTCCAGATCTCCGACAGATCATCAGACTTGGTGGAAAAGAAGAATCCCCCCAATTCACCGACGTAAAATCCAAAATCGCTTTAACGGGCCGTGGAGCCTTCCCGGACCGAGACTTATCTGTGGGAACAGACGGAAACCCGTCTCCCCGCCCGATCGGCCGCCCAAAAGAATCCATTTGAGCACGGTCAAAGACACGGTCCTTTCCCGACGTAAAAAGCGAAAAACAGGATCATTAGAGCACGGTAATTGACACGGTTTTTTGCGAATAAGACACGGATCGACCCAAAAAAGGAGGAAACCGAGCCCTGTACGGGCCCGGATGGAAGGTACTCTTGGATAAGCCCCCTCTCCGACAATGGCAATGGTTTTCCCACATTGAGACCCGTGAAATGATTCACGGGTCTTCCTCTTGATATGATGCGAAAATCTTGTCTGGAGAAGAACGGTCATCAGATGGTTCTTCGAAAGAAACCATCGGATGCGGGTATCTGTTGTCAGACATCAGGTACCCCCGACTCCAGGAGCCCCGGACGCGGTACCGCCGTTTGTGTTCATCGGCTCGCCATTCTTCCTGAGTTCGATGAGGCCGGTCCCCGTGATGCGGAAGAACCGGAGCACTCCCCGTGGGCTGCAGGCCCAGACCTCCAGGGACCGGCACAAGCCCTGCGGGATGATCTTTATCTGGGCGATCGGTTTCTGGCACTCGAACTCCATATCTGCGACCGAGCCGTGAAGTCGCCGGCACCGCTGGACCTGGATCACGGCCGTGTAATTCTCTTCATGGATCATGAAGTGGCATACACTGCCGCGTCCCCGCTGGCAGAGCGTGACGAAGCCCCGGGCCCACGCCACCTTCAGGGCGGCATCGATCGCAGTTCGCGGCTGCCGTCCCCTCATGGTCCCGTCCTGCAGTATTCCGTTATGGGAAGACGTCTCATGTCCTTCTGCAGATTATATTTGACAAGCCGCGTCTGGCTTATTCCATTGGTGAAAAGATACGACAACATTGTGTTGAGAAAAGATAAGATATGATCAGTTAAATATTGCTCTGATTTATTCTGATCTAGAATATACTTTCACTGTTATATAATATTTTTTCGCTGCCGGCAATCGGGTACTCTCACGCAGGAAGTTCGCTGCGACGCGGGGGACCGGGAGGATGGGGTCGTGCTGCTGACTGCAGTGTTGTTGAGTATATGATGGAGAATTATCGGTTCATGTTCGCCCGATCATAATTTCTGATCTCGATTCCCGCATACTTGGCAATCTCATGAAAGTCCGTATCTGCGGTGACGATGGCTCCCGCATGATGTGCGAGCGCTATACCGGTGATCAGGATATCGAATGCGTTCACCCGGTTCCCCGCTCTTGCCATCCGGGCACCGATGCCACTGGCAATATCCGCGGCCGAAAGATCGAGATCCAGGATCTCCACATCGGAAAAAAAGTGCCGGAAAAACTTCTCCTCCTTTGGGGATTTCATCCGCTGGATACCTGCCATGATCTCATAGTAGGATATCACCGTCACCGCAGCCTTCTCGCCCTGCGGTATGGAGCGGGAAAGGGTCCCGTCCCGGAAGTAATCGATCAGGAACGAGGTGTCAAGGATGATCACATTCTCGCCCTGCCGGAACTGCGCATCTTTTTTGTGAAGCTATGCAGTTCATCCAGTACGTTTGAGTCACGGAGCGCCCCGGCATACTCCCGGATGTCGCGGTTCTTCCTGCTGATGAGGCGGTCGATGACATCGGAGAAACTGTCGTCGCCTTCCTTGAGGACGAGCAGCGAGTGATACGTTTCATCGCGGAGGGTGATGGTCTTCATTGCTTCATGCATTACTGCACGATGCTATTTATAATTAATTTACCCTGTCGGGTGGAAGATCTCCACGGGAAACCCCCCCATCAGGGCAGCTGCTTCCGAAAGAGTGCAGCATACTGATGCCTTCCTGCGTTAATTCCATCCGGGTGCCCTGATTTTCTGCGGGCAGTGCCGTTCGCATCTGAACACACCCATGGATTTTATGCAATGGATCGTGATATCCGCAGTCCGCAGGGCCAAGAGCAGGCCCGGTCAGGACATCGCCCGTTGTATCCAGAGAGAGGTGGGGATTCCCGTTACGATTCGAAACGTTTAGGATAAAAAACACCGTTTACAAGGTTATGAAGAGCTCTCTTCTCATCGTTGTCTTCAGCCTGATCCTTGCTGCCGGGATCTGCTGTGCCGGGTGCACGACCGCACCGCCCTCCGGGACCAGCGTATCGGCGTCTCCTCCCCCGGCCCAACAGGCTTTCCATTCTCCGACTGGTGCGGAACTCAATGAGACGATCGCACGTTTCGATACCTACGCGGAGAATGCGAGGCAGGAATGGAACGTCCCGGGCATGGCAATCGCTATCGTGAAAGACGGCAGGATCGTCTTTGTCAAAGGCTACGGCGTGAAGACTGCCGGGGGGACCGACCCCGTCACACCGGACACGGTCTTCCAGATTGGTTCCACGTCGAAAGCATTCACGGCCGCCCTCGCCGCGATGGAAGTGGACAGCGGGAGGATGAACTGGAATGATCCGGTGGTACGGTACGTCCCGGACTTCCAGATGAACGACCCGTGGGTGACAAAAGAGTACACCATCACCGATTCGATGGCGCAGAGAAGCGGGATCGGTGACCACTGGGGAACCGGGCTTCCCATGATCGGGTTCAACAGGAGTGACATGATCCATGCTCTCCGCTATGCCGTACCGGTTTCCAGCTTCCGGAGCCAGTATATGTACCAGAATATACCCTTCATCGCGACAGCAGCAGCGATCGAGAACACCAGCGGGAAGAGCTGGGAGGAGAACCTGCAGTCCCGTATCTTTACGCCGCTGGATATGTCCAGCGCTTCCGCGAGTTACGCAGCATTCCGATCGGCGCCCGACCACGTGAGCCTCCACACGGTTGGCGTCCTCCCGAATAACACGGTGGGACCGATCGTCACGGATCCCAACGGGCAGTTCAACAATGTTTCCTATGACTTCGGTCCGGCCGGCGGCATCAATGCAGATGTGAAGGATATGGCAACCTGGACAATCTTCCAGCTGGGCAACGGGACCTTTGAAGGGAAAGAACTCATCAGCCCTGAGAGCATGGCCTACATGCACACTCCGAGGACCCCCATGGCGGACGTGATGACCGATTCGAAGTCATACTATTGTCAGGGCTGGATTTACCAGGAACTGAACGGGTCACCGCCATTTTACTGGCACAACGGTGAGACCCTCGGCAACCATGCGATGATCCTCTTCGTCCCGGGCGAGAACCTGGGGATCGTCATCCTGGCAAACGAGGCCGGGCCGAGCCTGCCCGATGCCCTTGCCCTCTCGTTTTACGGCCAGTATTTCGGCAGGGAAAATACCGATATCAGTGCCCTGTACCTGAAACAGTTCCAGGAGACCAGTGGGGCACTCCTTGCCCCGAAGCCTGCCCGCCCGGTAAATGCGGCCCCGCCACTCCCCCTTACGAAATATACCGGGTCGTACACGGATGATCTTTACGGGAATGCGATAGTTGCAGAACAGGACGGGAACCTGACCCTGAGGTTTGGGAAAAAACCCATAACCCTTGTTTTGTCGCCATGGGACGGGAACACCTTCGCCTCGAGCTGCCTCCTGTTGGGACCACAAGGGGATGGCAAGGTTATGTTCAGTACAGGCCCGGATGGCACGGTCCGGCAATTGATCGTTTCGCCGCTCTTTGGTACGGGAAACACGAGGTTCGTCCGGACCGGTGCAGGATAGGAGAATCTCCGTTTCCACCCCTCCCGTTTTTCATCGCTTCCCTGGTACATCGGATCTTTTTTCAACATCATCTCCAGCGGGATGGCATCATCTGGTCCTTATCAATGATCTATGGAAGTCAGATGATTTTGAAAGGAGAGTTATAGGACCGGCACCCGTTCGCCGCCCGTAAAACACACATTAATACCTTAACGCAACAAAATTTGAGAAGATGTCCGAACCGAAGCTTGCCGGCGGCCCGACCCAGGACGAAGTGATGGCGGTCTCCCTCTCCAAGTTGGGGCTGAGCGGTAAGGAGACGGTTCTCGAGATCGGTTGCGGGACCGGCAAGGTCTCGGTTGCGCTTGCAGAACGTGCAGGGAACGTGTATTCGATTGACCTGAGGCCGGAAGCGGTGGCTATGGCACGGGATACGGCGGAACGGGCCGGGGTAAAAAATATCGAATTTTTCTGCAGCGGTGCTACGGAGTTTCTTGCACGGGACAGAGTATACGACTGCGCTTTTGTCGGCGGCACGAAACAGCTCGCCACCGTCCTCCCGCTGCTGGCCGGAAAGGTGAGGGGGACGATCGTCATCAACGCGGTCCTCGTCAGCACGCTCGCAGAAGCAGTGTCGAAACTGCAGGAGCTGGGGATATTTACCGAAGCCGTTCAGCTGCAGGTCGCCCGCTCGCACGGGATTGGAGGCAGCATCATGTTCAGGCCCATCGATCCGGTATACGTGATCGTCGGGCGGGGGGCTGCATGCTCGTAGGCCTCGGTCTCGGGCCGGGAAATCCCGAGCTCCTGACTTTGCGGGCCGTGCGTCTCCTGAAGGAAGCGGATGCCGTTTTTGTTCCCGGCAGGATCGCTGCCGAGCTCGTAGCCCCGTACCGTGAGGCCGTCCTCCTCAGGTTCCCGATGACGGAGGACGAGGGGCGGATACGGACGTGCCTCGAGGAGAATGCGGAAAAGATCGCGCCCGTGGCCGCATCGGGCCTTGCCGTCTTCGGCATCCTCGGCGACCCGAACTTCTTCTCCACCTTCTCGCGCCTCTGCGCCGTGATCGCGGAAAAGCACCCCGGTATCGGCTTCCGGACCGAACCGGGGATCAGCTCGATCACCGCGTTTGCCGCCGCTGCCGGGGTCCCGGTCAACTCCGGGTTCTCGGTCTCGGACGGCAGCGACGACGGTTCAAGGGTTATTTTAAAAGTGCGCAGGCCACAGGAGAGAGCGGCTGAGCTCCGGGCCGAGGGCTACCGCGATTTCGTGCTCGTGGAACGGATGTATTTCCCGGAGATGAAGGTCTACCGGAACGAGGAACTCCCGGCGGAGAGCGATTACATGAGCGTGATGTATGCCCGGAAATAAGGAGGGGAACGTCATCTGGTTCGTCGGGGCGGGCCCGGGCGACCCGGAGCTCATCACGGTCCGGGGCAGGACGCTGCTTGACAAGGCCGATGTCCTGGTCTACGCAGGCTCCCTCGTAAACCCCGCTCTCGTTGCGGCAAGCCCTGCAGCGGAGAAGGTGGACAGCTGGGGCATGCAGCTCGATGCCATCGTCTCCCTCATGGCAGACCGGGCTGTGCAGGGTAAGACCGTCGTCCGCCTCCACTCCGGCGACCCTGCCCTGTACGGGTCGATCGTGGAGCAGATCGCGGAACTGGAACGCAGGGGACTGGCAGTCAGGATCGTCCCGGGGGTTTCCTCGGTCTTTGCCGCCGCTGCAGCGCTCGGCACGGAGTTCACGCCAAAAGGGGTCTCGGAGACGCTGATCATCACGCGCCCGGCGGGGAAGACCCTCGGGACGGACTCTATCGCCGCTCTCTCGCAGTCCCCGGCCACGATGGCGTTCTTCCTTGGCAGCGGGCACTTCGCCGAGATCACGGAGAAACTGAGCTGCCCCCGCGATACGCCGGCCGTCGTCGTCTACCATGCGTCCTGGCCTGACCAGACGATCATCAGCGGTACGGTTGCCGATATCGCACAGAAAGCACAGGACGCCGGCATCACCCGTTCCGCACTCCTCATCGTGGGACGGGCTGTCAGGGGAACACAATCCGGGTATACCCGCTCCCACCTCTACTCATGACGGAGACTGTGGTCATCGCACTCCCTCACTTCCGGAAGGAAGCAGAACGTATCGGCGTATTCCTCGGTGCGGACGTGCGGGAGTATACCCCGGGGATCTTTGCTGAACTGTTCCCGGAAGCCCGGCGGATCGTCGCGGTCATGTCCATGGGTATTGTCGTGCGCAGGATCGCCCCGCTCCTCACCGACAAGTGGAACGACCCGGCCGTGGTCGTCGTGAGCCCGGACATGCGGTATGCGGTACCCCTGCTGGGCGGCCACCATGGCGCAAACAGCCTCGCGAAGGAGCTGGCCGGGCTCGGGCTCTGCCCGGTGATCACCACGGCTACCGAGGCGACCGGCCGCGACTCGGTCGAAGGGATAGCGGAGCGGGGCGGGTTCTCCGTCCTCAACCGGGACTCTACCCGGGCGGTGAACGCGGCCCTGCTGGATGCCGATGTGCCGGTCCATGCCGTCAGCGGGCCCGGGATCGTCATCGCCGGACCCGGTGTCTCGGTCCTGCTCAGGAAAGGCGGATACACGGTAGGCATCGGGTGCAGGAAAGGGATAACGCCAGGGGAGGTGGTGGAGGCGGTGCGGGCCGCCCTCTCGGACTCGGGAATCTCCCAAGACGAAATACTCGTCTTTGCCACCACGGAGAAGAAGCTGGGCGAGACCGGTCTTGCGGAAGGGATCTCGGCCCTCTCTGGCAATTTAATATTCCTTGACGATGATACAATAAACGCACAGAGGGGGGTCTTTGGATCCCGGGCCACGCGGATCGGGCTGCAGGGTGTGGCCGAGCCCTGCGCACTGGCCGTTGCAAGGAAGAAGGAACTCGTCATGGGAAAGAAGGTATACGGGAGAGTCACGGTTGCCATCGCACGCTGAAGAACCCTGCGGGTGCCTCACCATCGTCGGGCTTGGCCCGGGGCGGCTGGAATACATGACCGCGAGGGCCCTCAGGGCGATCGCCGCTGCCGAGTACGTCATCGGCAATGCCTCGTACCTGGAGCCGCTCGGGCCGCTCCTGGCGGGCAAGAAGGTCATCCGGTCCGCCATGGGCAGGGAGGTGGAACGGGCACAACAGGCCATCGGCCTCGCCGGCTCCCACGCGGTCGCCATCGTCTCCGGGGGCGATGCCGGGGTCTACGGCATGGCGAGCATCGTGCTCGAGGTACTTGAGAAGAGCGGTGCGGTAGTCGATGTCGAGGTCATCCCCGGGGTGACTGCGGCCAACGCGGCCGCGTCCCGGGTCGGCTCCCCGCTCTCGGGGGATTTTGCCGTCATCAGCCTCTCGGACCTCCTCACGCCGCTTGAGGTGATTGAGCAGAGGCTGGACGTTGTCTTCTCCACCGGCATCCCGGTGGTGCTCTACAACCCGAAGAGCCGGGGAAGGCCGCACAACTTCGCGCTCGCTGTCGGGCATGCACGGAAGCACCTCGCCGCCTCGACACCCGTCGCCATCGTCAAAAACGCGCTCCGGGAGGGCGAGGAGACCATCGTCACGACCCTCGGGGAGATAGAAAAGTCTGAAGCTGCCGTTGATATGCACAGCACCGTCATCATCGGGGGGAGCGAGAGCAGGATCTGGAGGATGGGAGATAATGTCAAAGGAATCATCACGCCACGGGGATACCACCGCAAATACGTATATTGATCCCGGTGCAGAGACGAAGGAAGCGTACGAGATCTCGAAGAGATCACGCACCCTTGCCCGGGGAGTTATCGGCAATACGACTGACGAGGACCGCGTGAAGCAGCGGTGTTCGGTGGCAGTAGGCGATTTCGGCATGGCGGAGCTGATGCGGTTCCGGTACGACCCGGTCCCTGCAGCGCTCGGGGCACTCCGGCGCGGTGCGCCGATCATCACCGATATCCGGATGGTCCAGGCGGGCATCCAGAAGAAGGGGCACTCCTGTGTTGTACTCTGCGCCCTGGATTCCGGGGCGGAGATCGCGACGGAACGGGAGATCACCCGGAGCTCGGCCGGCTTTGCCGCCCTCCGTGACCAGCTGGGCGGCTCGATTGCCGTCATCGGGAACGCACCGTCTGCCCTCATTACGCTCTGCACGATGATCCGTGAAGGCGTCAGGCCGGCGGTCGTCATAGGTACTCCGGTGGGTTTTGTCAACGCGGCCGAGTCCAAGGAACTCCTCCGCACTCTCGATATCCCGTCCATCTCTACCGAAGGCACACGGGGAGGCACGCCGGTAGCCGTCGCGGCGATCAACGAGTGCATCACCATCTTCATCGAGGGTAACGGAGATGCTGGACCCGGTCAGCGGCTTTGAATACCCGGAAGCCTGGGTGAGGAAGTGCCGGTCCCCCGACAGGCTCGCGCTCGTGGAAGAGGGCCTCGCGGTCCTGACCTCGTCCGGCACCGTGCTGGTACGGGGTTTTACGACCGGCACGACCGCTGCTGCCGTCTCCAAGGCCGCCGTCCTCTCCCTGTCCGGGGAGATGCAGTCAGTCCCGGTCCGGATCCCGTGCGGTCTCGTTGTCGATGTCCCGGTTGACGCACACGGGGGGCGGGCATCCGGCAGGAAATTCGGCGGGGATTATCCATCGGATGTTACGGCAGGGATAGAATTCGTTGCTGAAGCAGTCCCGTATTCCCATGGAGTCCACCTTGTATTCGGCGATGGCATCGGGCGGTTCTCGCGGGATACCCCCCGGTACAAGAAGGGAACACCCGCAGTAAGCCCCCCTGCACTTGAATGCCTGCAGTCCGCGGTCCGGGAAGCACGTGAGAGCAGCGGGCTTTCCGGAGTCCGGGTGACCCTCCATATCCCGGAAGGGCAGGACATTGCGAAGCAGACCCTGAACCCTCGTGTCGGTGTTGAAGGCGGGATCTCCGTCCTCGGGACCACCGGGCTCGTCGAGCCCTGGGACGACCACCTCACCGAGTCGGTGGCCGAACGGGTTGCAGCAGCAGACCATCCGGTACTGACCACCGGGCGGGTCGGCCTTCGCTACGCCCGCCTCCTCTTTCCGGACAGGGACGTGATCCTCATTGGCGGGAAGATCGGCGAGGCGCTTGCAGCGGCTCGGGGGAAGGTCGTCCTCTGCGGCCTCCCGGCCCTCATCCTCCGGTATATCCGTCCCGGGATCCTTGACGGGACCGGTGCGGCAACCGTGGAGGAACTCGCGGCAACCCCGGGTTTTGGAGCGATCGTTGAAGAGACCCTTGCGGAGTTCAGGCAGATTCATCCCGCCGTCAGGGTCATACTGGTGAACCGGAACGGTACGGTTATCGGGGAGAGCCCATGAAAATTATCGGCGTCGGTTGCGGCCCGGGTATGCTCACCGAACAGGCGATCAAGGAACTCAGGAGAGCGCGGCTGGTGTTCGGCTCCAGGCGGGCAATCGGGCTTGCCCGGGCATACCTGCCCGAGGGATGCCAGGTCAGGTCGATCGATGATTACAAGAACCTGTCCAGACTCCATACCGATGCGGTGATACTCTCGACCGGGGACCCTATGCTCGCCGGTCTCGGGTACCTCTCCGGCGAGGTAGTCCCGGGCATCTCGTCCCTCCAGCTCGCATCCGCCCGGCTCCATATCCCCCTCTCGCGCGTCTCGGTCGTCGTTGCCCATGGCAGGGGTCACGAGAAAGGCATGGCCGAGGCCGTGGAAGAGGTGAAGCGGGGTAAGATAGTCTTTCTCCTTGCCGACCCGAAGTTCAATGTCCGGGAGCTCTATTCACGGCTTGCAGTTCTCACCCCCCCCATCCAGGTCGCCCTCTGCGAGAACCTCGGGTATCCCGAGGAGAGGATCCTTGTCAAAAACATCCAGTCCCCGCCCGAACCGTCTTCCGCCCTTTACTCGCTGTTCATCGGGAATTTCTGACCACGGTGGTACCACGGATAACCGGACGGCAGCACAGCTTTTTCATTCAGCAATCCGATAACTCATAAAAGAAGGTTTGTTCCATGGACAAGGCAACAAAAACGCAAATCAGTATAGGGGTATTTATCGTCGGCCTGATCATGCTGTTTATACCTTATCTGAAGGATATTGATTCCGTTTTTCCGGGGATTTCCCAGTATTTCAGTCTCATGTTCTACCTTGGACTGGTGCTGGTCGTTGTCGGGTATTACCTGAAATAACCACGCGCCCGGTCTGTCCCGTTATCTCTTTTTTTTCGCGCCGGCTGCTTCCGGTTCTCCCTCGGCCACCTTGATCTCGCACTGGCGGTCTCCTGTGCAGATCGTGCGTACGTAACGGGCTGAATATTTTTTGTTCAGGCCGGGGGTGCTCATCAGGACGAATGCCATGCAGCGGTGGAATACCTGCTCCCCGCTGCTGCCGGAATCGTATTCCTGGGAGAGGAAGGGGCACCGCTTCACGAGAATGACTGCCCCGTCCTTCGAGACTTCCAGCGTCTCGCCCTTGAACTCCGGGCCGAACAGGATGTTCATGACGACCCGCAGGGAATCCGCGAGTTCCCGGGCGTTCCCGACCGGCAGGGCGAGGTTGTGGACGATGGCAAAAGCGGTGCGGGAAAGTTCCACCCAGACGTCCTGCTCGATCTCGTCATAGCGGTCGCCGACCACGCCCCGGAACGCCTGTTCGTAAAGTGCCGGGAGCCGTGCGGCAAAGTCCGCTGCGATGCGCCATTTTACCTCGTCGGGGATGTGGCTGGTGTCCGTCATGTCCTCGTCACCCGTTCTGCTGATCGATGTATGGTGAATACCCTCATATCAAGTCTTGGTTGGTACCCGCGAGGCCGGGACGGCGGACCGGAGAAAAGGGGGCATGCACAGTCTGTACAGTCAGGTTCCGCCGGAAAGGGCCAGGGTATCCCCGGTTCTCCGGATGAACCCGTCCCGTTCGAGCCCGGCGAGGATCTTCAGGACCCGCTCTTTGGCAACGGAACATCTGCCGGCAACCTCGTCTTCGGTCATCTCCCCCTCAGCCAGCAGGAGCCTGAGCACCATCCCCCGGATCTGCCGGTCCGATCCTTCGAACGCGGACTGCCGGGCATAGTGCCGGCTGCGGCGGTTCGGGTTGGGCACGCTCTTTTTAAGGGCAGTGCCAAGGTCCATCAGCGCCCAGTACCAGACGCGGGGGTTCTCCCGGTAAAGGGCCTGTTCCACGAGGGGAAGGATCTCGCCGTCGCTGACCTCGCCTGTTCCCGGGAAGAAATAATGGATGAAGACCCGCCGGATGTTGGTCTCGATGAAGACGACCGGCATATTGAAGGCGAACGCGCAGATGGACGATGCGGTTGCATGGCCGATACCGGGGAAGCCGGAGAGAATGCCGGGATCGGGCGGAAGAATACCCCCGTACCGGCTCATGACAATTTCCGCACAATGCCGGAGTGCCAGGGCCCGCCGGTTATATCCCAGCCCCTGCCAGGCAGAGAGCACGTCCGGGAGCGGGGCAGCGGCAAGGGAAGAAAAGTCAGGAAATGCAGAGATGAATGCCGGGAACTTTTCCATGACCCTTTCGATCTGCGTCTGCTGGAGCATGATCTCCGAGACGAGGACCGGGTACGGATAGGGGGTGATCCGCCACGGCATCGTGCGGCCGGACTTCTCATAATGCGAAAGGACGATCCGCTGGAACTCCGGGATACTGGGAATAGTACTGTCATTCCCGGCATGCGGGGATTCAACCGAATCTGGTGTTGCCCGACAACCGGTAACCGGAGTATTTGTGGAGGCACGGTGCATGTTCGTGCTTATGTTTTCACTGTCGGTGTCATAACAGTTCAGGTAGTAACAAAATGAGTTTTTTATTCCACTGCTATTCGTGAATCGGACGAACCACGTTTGAAGTTAAACGAAATTGATGAAAGAACCGATATTCGGGAGGGTTCCCCGCCTCAGGGCCCCTCCGGGTTCCGTAGAGGTCCATCAGGACCTCGAGGATGAGAAGAACTTGTCAGAGTTCTTCGAGGCACGGCGGGGCAAGAACTTTTTTTGGAATTTTAGGTAATTGACCCGCCGCGGGGGCGGGTCGAAAATTCTCTATCGGAGAATTTTCTTCAGCCAGCCCTGACCATCTGGTCACGGCTGGCTCCCAGGTGGGGACAGCCGAAGGCTGTGGAGAAGATTTTTGCCAGAAAATCTTCGACTGCGGCGGCGTTCATCATAACCAAAATGAAAAACAGCTGACGAACCATCAGGTTCGTTTAAACATCGGAGGAGTTTAAGCGGCTATGTCCGCTTGAACATCGGGACGAGTTTATAACGAACCTTCAGGTTCGTTTAAACATCGCGTCGAGATCTTCCCTGGTAAACCGTATCATGGTCGGACGGCCGTGAGGGCAGGTGAACGGGTTTTTCGTGAGCCGGAGCTGGTTGACCAGGCGCTGGCACTGCTCCTGCGTGCAGACCGTGCCCGCCTTGATCGCGCCGCGGCAGGCGATGATGCGGGTGATCCGTTCGCGGTTGCTGACAGAGCGGGACGGGTCGTCGGTAACAAGGTCACTGATAATATCGTCGATAACCCCGGTCTCCTCGAGGCGCCCCAGAACCACGGGGACAGCACGGACAAGAAATGAGTCCCTGCCGAAGTCCTCGAGAACAAAACCCTCCTGTGCAAGTTCCGCGAGCAGGTCACGGATGATTGCAGCCTCTTTGTGCGTCGGGTGGAGGACGACCGGTTCGATGAGTTCCTGAGAACGGCGCTCGCCTCCAAGCCTGGCGGTCACCTGTTCGTACAGGATCCGTTCGTGGGCCGCGTGCTGGTCTATCACGATGAGTTCATCCCCGGCTGTCCGCACGAGGATGTAGATCCCGCCGAATTCACCGACGACCTCCATTGCCGGAAGGAGCGGGGTGACGGGGGGAATGCCGGCAGCAAGCTCGGTCTGCCGGAGTTGCCGGTCAGTTGCCGAAGTCCCCGTGTGACTTGTCTCGCTCACACCCCCCGGGGCTGGACCTGCAGAGGGATAGACCGGGCCGGGAAGATTCGCTGGTTCAACCGTGAGTGATTCACCCGGGAGGGGCGGGGGCTCTGCCGAAGGGATGAGATCATGGGTCAGCAGGGCAGTTCTCACCGCCTCTTTTATTGCGTTGCTGATCTCCTTCTCCCGGGTGAGTCTCACCAGCTTCTTTGTCGGGTGAACGTTCACGTCTACCAGTCCGGTATCGATCTCGAGCCTGAGGAAGGTGACCGGGAAACGATCCTTTGGCAGCAGGGTGCCGTAGGCTTCCCGGACTGCGCTGTTGACGAGGGGTGATGAGATGTAGCGCTGGTTGATGGCGACAAGCATCCGGGCACTGTCCCTGCGGGAGCGTGACGGGGGCGAGATATACCCGGAGACCGTCATAAAGGGTAACGAGGAACTGACCGGGACCAGTCCGCGGGCAGCATCGCCCCCGTAGATACGTGCAATCGTGTCGAGGATATCCGGTGTGCGATCGGTGACAAGCTGTTCATGCCGGTTGTGGTAGAGCCGGAACGAAATGTCCGGGTGGGCGAGGCAGATACCCTCCAGGATCGCATGGATATGGGCGAGCTCGGTGTTTTTGCTCTTCTGGAACTTTTTCCGTGCCGGTGTATTGAAGAAGAGGTCCTCGACCAGCACGCTGGTGCCTGCCGGTGCACCGGTACCTGTATGCTCCTGTATCTCTCCACCCCCGATAACGATCTTCGTCCCCGCAGCCTCGCCATCCGTTCTGGTCACGAGGGTCACCCGCGAGACGGCAGCGATACTTGCCAGGGCCTCGCCCCGGAAACCGAGCGTGCGGATATGGTGGAGGTCATCGATCGTCGCGATCTTGCTCGTTGCGTGCGGGGTGAAGGCCAAGAGGGCGTCCTCATGCGACATCCCGCTCCCGTCGTCGGTAACCCTGATGCTGTTCAGTGCGCCGTTGGAAGCGAGCTCGATCCGGACCGAGCGGGCGCCCGAGTCGATCGCGTTCTCTACCAGCTCTTTCACAACGGATGCGGGGCGTTCCACCACTTCACCGGCCGCGATCTGGTTGACGGTGGCAGGATCGAGGATGCGGATCGGAGGGCTCATGGCGTGCCTCCGCTGTTGTCAAGCGACCGCTGCAGTTCTGCGATCTTTGCAAGTGCCTGCAGGGGCGTCATCTCGTCCGGTTTTATCCTGGCGAGTTCTTCAAGAACCGGGTTGCGGAGGGCGGTCGTCTCCTTCCCGCTGTCATCGGCGAGCAGGATCTGAGTATACCGCTGGGGCCGGGTGCCCGCGGGAACGGCCCGGTTCATGCTCTCGGTGAGGAGGGCTTCAGCCCGTTCGGTCACCTTCTTCGGGATACCGGCAAGCCGGGCCACGTGGATACCGTAGCTCTTGTCGGTCGCGCCCGGGATGAGTCTGCGCAGGAAGATCACCTCGTTGTTCGTCTCCTGCACCGCGAAGTGGTAGTTTTTCACCCGTTTAAGGGTCTCTTCCATGGCGACCAGCTCATGGAAGTGCGTGGCAAAGAGCGTCTTTGGCCCGGCCGGGGATTTTCCGTGAAGGAACTCAAGCACGGCCCTCGCAATCGAAGACCCGTCCGCGGTGCTCGTCCCCCTCCCGATCTCATCCAGGATGACAAGGCTCTTCTGCGTCACATTGTTGAGGATGTTTGCCAGTTCGAGCATCTCGACAAAGAACGTGCTCTGCCCGCTTGCGAGGTCGTCAAACGCCCCGACCCGGGTGAAGATCCGGTCAATGATCCCAATGGCCGCGTGCCGGGCGGGGACAAAACTGCCTGCCTGTGCCATGATGCAGATGAGTGCGGTCGCGCGCATGTACGTGGATTTCCCCGCCATGTTTGCGCCGGTGATGATCATGATCTGGGTCTTGCTCCCGGAGAGTTCGGTGTCGTTGGGTACAAACCCCCCGCTGACTCCCTGCTCCACCACCGGGTGCCTCCCTTCGCGGATAACGATGGAATCCCCGTCGTTCAGTTGCGGACGGACAAAATCCCGGGTCTTCGCCACTTCCGCGAGACTTGCGGAAACGTCCAGCACCGCGATCCCCCGTGCCGTCGCCTGGAGATCAGGAATTATTTTCCGGAGGAGAGCGATAAGCCCGGTATAGAGATCGCGTTCGAGCGCAAGCACCCGTTCGTCTGCGTTCGTGATGACCGACTCCTTCTCCTTCAGTTCGGGAAGGGTATACCGCTCGCCGGTTGCGGTCGTCTGCCTGCGCTCGTAATGGGGCGGGACAAGGTGCAGGTTCGGTTTCGTCACGTCGATGTAGTACCCGAAGATCCGGTTGTACCCGATCTTGAGGGACCTGATCCCGGTCCGCTCCCGCTCTTTCTCCTGGAGCGCGACGATCCATCCCTTCCCCGAGTGGAGCACCCCGCGTATCCCGTCGAGTTCAGCGGAGTACCCGCTGCGGATCACCCCGCCGTTCCGGGCGACTGCCGGGGGGTCGTCAACGATCGCGTTCCGTATGAGGTTGATGGTCTCCGGAAGTTCCCGGATATCCGCAGCAGCTGTCCGGATTACATCCGGGACGGTGTCGCTCCCGGCATCACCCGCCGTCCTCTTCAGCTCCGGCAGCGCCGAGAGCGAGTCGGCAAGGGCACGGAGATCACGCGGCCCGGCGTTCCCGTATGCTATCCGGGCTGCGATCCGCTCGATATCCGCGCAGCGGGCGAGCTGCGAGCGCAGCCCGAGGCGCAGCACCGTGTGGGCGGCGAGGAATTCCACGGCATCCAGCCGCCGGTTGATCTCCCCGGTATCCGTCAGCGGGTGACTGAGGTACCGGTTCAGGAGCCGGCTCCCCATCGGGGTCCGGGTCAGGTCGAGGGAGGAGAGCAGGGTTGCCCCCCGGGCACCGCCACGGATGCTCTCCCTGACCTCGAGATTCCGCAGGGTGATCGCGTCGAGCATCATGCTCTGCGAGGAGGTGCGCAGGCTGAGGCTGCCGATATGGCCGAGCTCCGAGTATTGCGTCTCCTTTGCATAGGTGAGGGCTGCGCCGGCTGCCCCGGTCGCTGCCTCGCTCTCCCCGCAACCGTACCCGTCGAGCGACGCGACGCGGAAGTGGGCGGTGAGGGTACTGAATGCGGCCTCGTTCGAGAACGCTTCGTCCCGGAACGGGGTGACGACAACGCCCTGGTCCGCTATGCGCTGCCTCAGTTCACCGCTCACCGCCGCCGGGACGATGCATTCCGCGGGGCGGTACCGGGCGATCTCGGAGATCACGTTCTGGAAGCTGCTGTCGTTCCCGGTCACCGTCACAAAAAATTCCCCGGTAGAGATGTCGAGCAGGGCGATGCCCCACTCGCTCCGCTTCTTGTCCGGGCAGAGGGCCATGAGGTAGGATGCCGCTGACGAGGGGACCATCGAGGAGTCGATCACGGTGCCCGGGGTGATGACCCGGGTGATCTCGCGTTTCACGATACCCTTCGCGGTCTTCGGGTCCTCGACCTGGTCGCAGACCGCCACCCTGTAGCCTCTGCCGATGAGCTTCGCTATGTAACCGTCCACCGCGTGGTACGGGACACCCGCGAGGAGGACGCGGTTGTCCCCGCTCTTTGACCGCGAAGTGAGCACGATCTCCAGCTCCCGCGAGATAAGCTCCGCGTCAGCCTCGAAGGTCTCGTAGAAGTCCCCTATCCGGAACAGGAGCACGGTGTCCGGGTACTTTTGTTTGAGCTCCCGGTACTGCCGCATGACCGGCGTGAGTTTTTCGTCCCGCTCTGGAGGTTCGGGTACCATGGGTACGAGAAAGGTGGAGCGCCGGAGAAATTAAGGGTGATGGAGTGGGGCCAGTGTGGTTCCTTCATCAGCGCCGGTAAGCGCAGATGACCAGGAGGGGCAACGAGATTACGAGAGCGATCACGCCAAACCCGAGCGCAAGCCCGAAGCTTATCCCGATAACGTCCGTTATATCCTCAAGGAGGCTGACCGCCGGGCTGAAGTTGCTCCAGAAGACGAGCGCGCCGGCCGCGACGATGATTGCAATCCCAAGGGCAGCGTTCTTCATGTCCTGCCTGCTCGGGGCAAGCGAGAGGACGAGGCTGACGGTCAGGTAGAGGTACAGGAGGAACCATGGATGGAAATGATAGAGGAGGTTTGCTGCGAACATGCCGGCTATCTGTGACGCCATGAGGCTCACCGCACCCGCAGAACCGATCACGGGCGGGAGTGCCGGGATACTGCACCCGAGATACGAAGAGAAGATCCGGGTACAGCCGTACAGGACGAGAGGGATACAGAAGAGCGGAGCGGTATTGATGACCACGTCCCCGAGGAATGGGACGGGGGACGGCGAGTAGGTGACTGAACCTCCCTCTTTTGAGAGCAGCACAACCTTCTTCACTTCTGCCCCGGTGAGAAGACAACCGAGGATATGGGAACATTCGTGGATAACGATCCCCGGCGCCCGCACGAGCAGGTAGATCCCCCGTACCGTGATGATGCGGGCCCAGAGGAGATCCAGCGCTTTCGATACGAGGATGACAAGGATGCCCGTCAGGATGACCGCCAGATAGCCGGTTGGGATCATGGGTTGGATATATCTCCGGTTGACTGCCCCGGTACATAAGTCCGGGTGTAGTTCAGGAAACGGCTCATCAGAATGCACTTTCTGATAAGCTCATCATCCCGCGCTGCCCATGAGCAGGTATGCAACCGGATCCTGCAGGGGGAGATACCGGCAATGGTTCCCGCTCCGGACGGCAGAACCGCCTTATATACGAGAAGAGCCCGTACCTCCTCCAGCATGCAGGCAACCCGGTCGACTGGTACCCGTGGGGGGACGAGGCATTTGCCCGGGCAGCTGAAGAACAGAAACCGGTCTTCCTCTCCATCGGGTACTCGACCTGCCACTGGTGCCATGTCATGGCGCACGAGTCTTTCGAGGACCCGTTCGTTGCCTCGCTCCTGAACGAATCGTTCATCTGCATCAAGGTGGACCGCGAGGAACGCCCGGATATCGACAGCGTGTACATGGCCGTCTGCCAGATGATGACCGGGCAGGGCGGGTGGCCGCTCACCATCGTCATGACACCGGACAAAAAACCGTTCTTTGCCGCTACCTACATACCGAAGGAACGCCGGTTCTCCATGAGCGGCCTCGTCGATCTCCTGCCCCGTATCACGTCCGTATGGCAGAACCAGCGGGAAGACCTTCTACGGTCGGCGGAGACCATCACTTCGGCACTCCAGCCTCAGGATCCGGACACGAAGTGCAGCATCCCGATCACGTCACTTCCTGAAGAGGGGTTCGGGGAACTCGAACTGCAGTTCGATCCGCAGAACGGTGGTTTCGGGAATGCCCCGAAGTTCCCGTCCCCCCACACGCTCCTCTTCCTTCTCAGGTACTGGGCCCGGACCGGTACCCCGGATGCGCGTTCCATGGCTGAGAAGACCCTCGATGCCATGCAGGGCGGGGGGATCTGTGACCAGCTCGGCGGCGGGTTCCACCGGTACTCGACGGATGCGAAGTGGAACGTACCCCATTTTGAGAAGATGCTGTACGACCAGGCGCTCCTTCTCATGGCCTACACGGAGGCATACCAGGCCACCCGGCGGCAGTCGTACCGCGAGACAGCGGAAGCGATCATCGCCTATGTCCTGCGCGACCTGTTATCGCCGGAAGGTGCGTTTTATTCCGGGGAGGACGCGGACAGTCCCGGCGGCGAGGGAAGGTTTTATCTCTGGACAGTCGCGGAGATGGAGCAGGTGCTGGGACCGGAGGACGGCCCGATTGCTTCCCTCGTCTATGGTGCTACTACGGAAGGGAATTTCCAGAGCCCGGAACACGGGAGAGGGATGAATATCCTCTCCCGGGCGGTGCCGGCTGACCTGCTGGCAGTATCCCTCGGACTTGAGAGACCGGATATGGAAACTCGACTGGCGTCGATCCGGCAACGGCTCTTCTCGGCACGGCTGGACCGCCCCCGTCCGTCCCGGGACGGGAAGATCCTTGCCGACTGGAACGGGCTCATTATCGCGGCCCTTGCCCAGGCTTCGAGGGCGTTTGATGAACCCCGGTACCTGGATACGGCACGGGATGCAATGGAGTTCGTCCTGTCGCGCATGCATGACTCACCGGGCGGTCTCTTCCACCGCTATCTCTCCGGGGATGCCGGGATACCGGGGTTTGCCGCTGACTATGCATCGGTCATCCTTGCGCTGATCGAACTGTACGAGACTACGTTTGAGATCCGGTTCCTTTCCTCCGCTATTGAGCTGAACCGGACGCTGGTCACCCGTTTCTGGGATCGGGAGAAGGGAGGGTTCTTCACCACTCCTGACAACTCAGAGCCGCTGATCCTGCGCGGGAAGGAGATCCATGACGGGGCATACCCGTCCTGTAACTCCATCGCTTTCTTAAACCTTCTGAGACTCTCACGGCTTACCGGAGATCCGGGTTACGAAAAAATGGCTTCCGGGCTCTCCAGCAGTTTCATCAATAGTGTGGCACGGTCACCGTCCGCACATGCATTCTTCCTGTGTGCACTTGATCTCGCAACAGGGCCGTCGCAGGAAGTTGTTCTTGCCGGGGAGCCCGGTTCCCCTGATATGCAGGATATGGTCACCGCACTACGTGCGAATTACCTTCCGGCGGTTACCGTACTCACCCTCCCGCCCGGTGAGAGTGGTGCGGCAGTCTCTGATATTGTGCCGTTCACCCGCGATCTTGTCATGGTTGACGGGAAGGCAACTGCGTACATCTGCTCAGGGCAGCGGTGTTCGATACCGGTCACCGACCCGGGTGAGATGCTCCGGAAACTGCTCGCAGGAAAAAAGGGGCGGCAGGAATGATTTTTTTCAGAGATTTTTCAGGGCAACGAGGTCTTTTACCCCGGCAAGTTTCCAGACAAGGGAACGCTCTTCCTCGGCAATCGCGACGGGGGGGTCGTCCGGGGAATGCCCGAGCGCGGCAAGGATGTTGCAGGAGAGGTTCCGGTCAACGACCAGGTCGACGAATTTTTCTCTGATGATCTTCTTCTCTATGGAATCATGCACTTCCTCGAGATAACCCTGGAACGTGACGAACGTGTATGATGAGAGATCCCGCGTATATTTCTCGATTTCGACAGAGACGTAAGGGCTCTTCCGGAAATATTCGATCTTCTTGCCATATTTTGTCGAGAGGAAGTAGAGGAATGATCCATCGAAAACATAGAGGAACGGGGCGATATAGGGGTATTTTTCGCCCTGGAACGCGATCCGGCAGATGTAGCCCTTCTCGATCAGCCTGTCGTATTCAGCTTTGTCCATCCGTGGGATCTTGATGATATCCATAGACTCTTCACCAACCGGATTCCCAACAGGACCAGATAAATCTTTTCAATTGGCGCTGGTGCCCATAATCTAAAAATGACGTCAGTGTTCGATCCTGAAACCGGCCTGTTTCCACCCACTCATTCCCCCGAGCACGTTGGTCACGTTATGGTAATCGTGGAGGGAGAGGATACTTGCAGCCAGGCTCCCCTTGAAACCGGCATCACAGTACACAAAAACGGGTTCGTCCCGGGGAACTTCATCCAGGCGCCCGGGCAGTTCGCCGACATAGGTATGGCGGGCCCCGGGGATATGGCCGACGGCATCCCAGTTTCTGATCTCCCGCACGTCGAGCAGGAACAGGTTTTCTCTCTCAAGCCGGACCCTGAGCTCTTCGACCGAGCAGGTCGTGACGGTCGCGATCTCCTGCCCTGCCCTGGACCATGCCGGGAAACCCCCGGCCAGGTACCCGGCGATATTGTCATACCCGAGCCGGACAAGGTGGGGGATGACCTCCCCCAGCGCGAGGTTGAAATCGTCCACGATGACGACCGGGCGGTCGTAATCGAAGAACCAGCCCATGAATGCCGGGATCCCGTCCCGCCAGACCGAGATGCTGCCCGGGATGTGGCCGGCCCCGAAACCTGTGGGCGAACGGATATCGAGGATCTGGCAGCCGGATTTCCGGAACCGGTCGATGTCCATGATGGAGAGCGGGCGCAGGTCCGGCAAGCGGTGGAGGAGCGGGGCACCGTGGAGGTTATGCATCTCCATCTGCCGGAAATAGGGTGGGAGGTAGGGGGACTCGGCTTCCCGGCGGCTTATGAATGTCCCGCGGTCAAGGGCCAGCCGGGGATTGGTGGCTTTCTCACAGCCTATGCTGGTGAACGGGTGGTCTGCTATCTCGCTGCCGCAGACGGACCCGGCACCATGGGCCGGGCAGACGATCACGCCATCGCCGAGCGGGAGGATCTTGTTCCGGATGCTGTCATGGATCCTGGCAGCCATCTCGGCTTTTCTCTCCGGCCCGTAGAAGTCCGTCCGCCCAATCTCGCCGGCAAGGAGGGTGTCCCCGCAGAAGACCATAAAGGGGCGGTCGGAGACTTCCCGGTCCCGCAGGACCAGCGAGATGCTCTCCTCGGTATGCCCGGGGGTCTCGAGGACCCCGATCTCGAGAGAACCGATGGTGAAGGTGTCATTCTCCTGCACGGGGTTTCCAAATTTGAAGGCCATCCGCTGACCGTGATAGATCTCCGCCCCGCACCGCTCCCGGAGTTCGAGAGAACCGCTCACATAATCCTCGTTCCGGTGCGTCTCGAAGATGTGGGTGATGGCCAGTTCATGACGGGCGGCAGTCTCGGCATAGATCTCCACGTCGCGTCGCGGGTCGATCACCGCCGCTCTTCCTCCGGATGCGACAAGATAGGAATTGTGGGCGAGTCCTTCAGAAACAACCCGTTTGAACAGCATCGTATCTCACCTTTTCGTGGGAATTCACGCCCGGCAGGTAAAAAGGTTATGATACCACCGGTTCTGCCTATCCCAGCCCTCCCGGTTACCGGACGCAGGGATAGCGGAGGAGGACTGGGTCGGTATTTCCGGTCGCCTGCCGGTTCCTGATGAGGGTGCAGAGCTCCCCGAGCCCCACCGGGGTATAGCCGGTCACCTCGGCACTTACATTGATCCGTCGTTCCGTGAAGTTCACGAACGGGAACGAGCGGAGATCATTGTTGTGGTGGTGGCCGTGGATCACCCAGCCGTCAAAGCCGCCGGGTGCATCTGCCGGGTCATGGACGAGCAGGAACCTGATCCCGTCATGGTCAATACGCGCATTTGGGACGGCCCCGAGGTCCCGGCTGTCATGGTTTCCCTGAATGAACGTGACAGAGCCCTGGAGGTTCTTCAGGTACTGGCGGGCGGGCGGGGCCTGGCTGCCATACCGCAGGTCTCCGAGGACATAGACCCGGTTTCCGGGACCCACTGTGCAGTTCCAGTTCCTAATGAGGACTTTGTCCATGACCCCCGCATCCGAAAAAAGGAACGGGCGCGAACAGTACCGGATGATGTTGGCATGGCCGAAGTGGAGGTCTGCGATCACAAAGGTCTCTTCCCCGGAAGGCCCCGCCGGGCGTACCAGTTCAAAACCAGCCTGACGGCGGTACCATGATAACGTCTCCTGCCACGACCGTATGTCTTTGAGTTCCGCGTCCCTGATCCAGCGTCGCCGGACAAGGTCGTATTCGGCGAAGATCCGCTGACCCCTCATGACGGTAATCCTGAGGCCGGTATCGTCGATGAGCGGGGGAAAGAAATGCACCGGTTGTTTCCTGAACGGTACGACGCGGGTGAGAACCGACAGGATCCTCGGGCCGATTCCCCGGGGAGATACATGCCGTGGTCCCGGGACGGGAACCGGTGACGTGAGAGCGGCAAAAATTTCCGAGGCTTTTTTCCGGGTGAGCAGGTTGGCTATGGTAACGTGGAACCATTTCTTCTCCGGGCGTTCGTCCCACGCATTCTTGCTTACCGAGATACCGGACAGCTCTTCCGCGATCCGGGAGGTGAGCTCCCTGAGGGAATCGGATGGCAGAACCGGGAATGCGATGACGCTCCCATGCATGCCCTCCCGCTCTTCAAAGCCGTCGATCAGGTACGGGACGGGAGTGAACTGGTATGCCACGCGCCCGATCGCGGCAAGCAGCGTGCGGGGACCGTATCCCTCTTTCAGGATGAGGGGGCCGAAAAGGGTGATGTGCGGGTGCCGCTCCATGTGCTGCTTCACACGGAACGAATCTGCGATCCCGAAGATCATCTCAGAGATCCGCCATTTTGTCCGGGCAAGACGGATCTCTACAAGAAAGATATCGTCCATGGCAGGCGGCCCTCAGGTATTCTGTATGTCCCGCCGGCAGGTAAAATGTTTGATTTTGCACCGGACACGGCAATCCCGGGCTGGTGTCTCCTCACTCTGGTGAACACGGTTATGATCCCGGGTCTTGCCGGCAGGGCGTTGCCTGATCGTACCATCGCTGCCGGAAAAGGGTATCCGGCGGGAATTCACCGGTTCCGGCTGCACCGGACGCGGACGTATGTCCGGTTATTTTTTTCCATGGAGTGCAAGGCCGAAGAGCATGATCATCCCGATAAGTACCGTTGCAACACCGGCGACACTCAAAAGAATCCCTGCCCATTCCGGCACCGCTGATGAAGAGACTATTCCGCCAGCTATCAGGACTGCCCCGGTCAGAATTGCGATAACAGGACCCATCACCGCTTCGGTAATATCTCCACCTTCCCTCTGTGCCGGATGAAAATCCTCCGGTAGTATTTACCGGTTACCTGTTACCATTTATATTCGTATGCAATCTCGCCAGACAGAGAAATTCCGGCAGGGGGGCTCTGTAAGCACCATCAGCAGCGGGCCCGGCCACGCATCCCGGTAGATGTTTTCCCGGGAGTGAAGGGGCCTGCCCCCGGGCTCATTCCGCGTATGAGTAATCCCCATCCCCCATGCGTTTTGTGTAGGCGGTTCTCATCGGCTGACGGGTGAATATCTTCCGGGCAGATAAAAAGAAGACCGGTTTCGCTCACCCCATGGACCGCAAACGATCCCCTTTTAGTGAACCGGGGATGATAGTATTGTGTGAACCGGGATTCAAGGGAGGGGGAGGTCCTTCAAAAACCTGTCACAACGGTTTTGTTCGACATGGACAACACGCTCTTTGACCTCGTTGGTGCACAGATCTCCGCATGCCAGGCGGTCGTTGAGCAGCTCGGATACGATGACGGTGATGAACTCTTCTCGTACTTCCTCTCCCCCGTCCACGGGTTCGAGTCCCATGAAAACATCCGGCAGTTCATGGAGGAACGCGGGCTGGAAACCGATGGCAGTTTCACGAAAGCCTGTCATTGTTATGAGAGAGAAAAACTCCGGAATATTATCCCGTATCCCGGTGTTGCAGACGCCCTGAAGCATATCCGGGAAGAGGGACTTGGCATGGGCATCGTGACCGATGCACACTCCCGGGACGCGGTGCTTCGCCTGGAAAAAACGGGTCTCATCCGGTTCTTTGCGGGGATAGTCACGTATGATATGGTGCAGGTCAAGAAGCCTGCGCCACAACCATTCCTCTCTGCGCTTGAGATGATGAGGGCCGGTACCGCAGATTCGTTGTTCATCGGGGACAGCCCGAGGAGGGATCTCGAACCCTGCCGCCAGCTGGGGATCAGGACGGTCTATGCCCGGTACGGTGACCGGTTCTCTGCCGCCCGGGAGTATGCCGGGGCCGACTTTGTTATCGACAGCATGGAAGAACTTCGTTCCATTATCAGGAACCTCTTGGAACCCGTCCCGTAATCCGGGTTTGTATCCCCCTGATCCGAAACCTGAATTTCAGCGCGATCCGGTATTTTCTGCACAAGATTACCGGATATTTTTAAAAAATAACCCGTTTCATAAAAAACTTAAATTACGGGACAGATAAACTACAAAATATGTATGTTCCGACCAAGATCTTTTTCACCAAAGGTGTGGGTGTCCATAAAGATCGTCTGGCATCATTTGAGCTGGCACTGCGGAAAGCGGGCATAGAGAAGTGCAACCTCGTCTATGTCTCGAGCATCTTCCCGCCAAAATGCAAACAGATCACACGGTCGATGGGACTGAAAAAACTGCCCCCCGGGGCCATGACGTTCTGTGTCATGGCAAGGAACGAGACCAACGAGCCGAACCGTCTCGTCTCTTCCGCCATCGGGCTCGCTCTTCCCAGCGACTCGGAAGAATATGGTTACCTGTCGGAACACCACGCATTCGGCGAGACCCAGCAGAAGACCGGGGAATACGCAGAGGACCTGGCCGCCACCATGCTCGCCACGACCCTCGGGATCGAGTTCGATGTCAGCCTTGCATGGCAGGAGCGGGAACAGATCTACAAGGCGAGCGGCAAGATCATCAAGACCAAGCATATCTGCCAGTCGGCCGAGGGGGACAAGAACGGCCTCTGGACGACCACCATTGCAGCGGCCGTGTTTTTGTAAGGATTCAATTGAATATTTTTTTAGTTTGACAAATTGATACTTTGAATTTAGTTTTCGCTCTTCTTTCTTGACTCTTTAGGCAGACGGGTAGTGATGAGCCAAGTAAAAAGTGAACAACGAAGAATGTTAAAATTCAATTTTGTGAGACTCCCCCGCCTCAGGGCCTCTATGGGGACCGACGGAGGAGGTCGAGAAGAACTCGTTAGAGTTCTTCGAGGCACGGCGGGGCATGGAAATATATCCGGATTTCCAGTCCCTGACCCGCCGCGGGGGCGAGTTGAAAATTCTCTTTCAGAGAATTTTCTTCAGCCAGCCATGACCTTCCGGTCATGGCGGTTCCCCGCCGGGGACAGCCAAGGGCTGTGGAGAAGACATCAGTCTTCGACTGCGGCGGGGTCAATCCTGATTGGGGGTATGGGGGCATCAGCCCCCATCAACATATATAGTATCGATAAATAGTGGTTGCACTACCTCGTAATATATCAAATAATTTTCATAGGGAATTTTGCTAGTATCCCGGCCTTACCCGCCGCCCTTCTCCCGTGCAATCTCCCGGATCTTTTCCGCAAGCGCCCGGACCGCAACCCGGGCAGGGCTTCCGGCCGGGATCAGCGAGACCGGGGAAGCTGCAAGGTCGGCGCTCTCGACCGCCGGATCGTCCGGGACAATTGCAATGGGTGATTCATCCCCGATGTCGACCGGGGCTGTGCCGGACTTGTACTGGTTGAAGACGACATGGATCTTCCCGTTTTCAAGGCCCAGCTGGGTCGCGATTTCGCGGATGCGGGCGATGGTGCGGAGGCCGCGTGCCCCGGGATCGCTCACGATGAGCAGCATGTCCGGTCTGCCGATGGTCCCCCGGCTGATATGCTCCATGCCCGCTTCGGTGTCAATGACAATGAAGTGATAGTCCCGTTCAAGCTTCAGCATGCATTCCGACAGCAGGTCATTGGCAAAACAGTAGCACCCGCTTCCTTCAGGCCTTCCCATGGCAACCAGGTCGAACCCTTCGGCCTCGACAAGGGCCTGCCGGAAACGGTACTTCACATAGTCGTGCCGGTTCATACCCGGGGGAATGGTACGGGTGAATGCCTCCTCGCGCATGCTCCCGAGCGTCTCGCGGACAGTGACGCCGAGGGCCTCGTGGAGGTTGGCATTCGGGTCTGCGTCCACGGCCAGGACCGGTGCCTCCCCCAGCTGGATGAAGGAACGGACAAGGAGCGAACTGATGGTCGTCTTTCCGGTCCCGCCTTTTCCGGAGATGGCAATGGTGAATGGTCTTGAAGGCATCGTGATTCCATCGCGACAGGTTACGGTCCTTGTGCCCTGATACGCCGGGATATCTCGGCAGCTGCTCCCATAATTGCACAGGACCCTTTGCGATCGGCAAACCGGATGCCGCAGCTCGGGGTGATGAGTGACTGGGCGTCAAAGAGACTCTCCGGCATCCGGGCAGTGAGCTGCGACCGTATCGCGAGGTAACGCTCATACAGCGAGTCTACGGTCTCCTTCGCAAAGATCCGGTAATCCGCGGGTACGATCCCCCATGCCACAACCCCCCCGCGTTCCATGAAGGAGATGATGGCTTCCGTGTACAGGAGGAACTCCCTGGCCGTGGCATAGGCATCGAGCGAGACAACGGAAGGGTTGAGGCCAAGCACGAACTCCCAGTCCGTGTTCGAGCAGCAGTGGATGCCAAGCCCGCCCCCGACAAGTGCCGCGATGTCCTCCCAGCCGGTCCTGACACTCTCGCGGTCTACGGGCACGACCGAAGAGCCGAGCGAGGCGAGGTACGGCTCGTTCAGGACAACAAGCGTCCCCGACACCCCGGTCTTCTTTTTCATCTCCTCCTCGCACCAGCGGGCCTTGAGGGCTATCATCTTGGAGAGGACGTCGGCGAGCTGGGTATCATAATAGATAGGCCGCTTGTTCGCGTCTACGACCTGCATCCCGAACGTGACAGGCCCGGTCACCTGGCACTTGAGCACCTTGACGGCCGGCAACCGGCGGGACATCATCTCGATGAAAGCAGAGGCATACTCCCGGTGAAGGCCGTACGCGGCATAATTGCCCTCGACATAGTCCATGTACACGGATTCCATCGCCCCGCTCTGGTCCCGGGTGCTGTCAAAGAGGAGCCGGTCTTCCCGGATGACCCGGCCCGGGAGCTGCTCGGAGTCATTGAAGACGATGCTCTCCAGCTGGCCCCGGTCCGGGAGAGTGGGAATGTACGGGAACTCCGGAAAGAGGCCAAGCACATCGTCACACGCCTCGGCCGGGTTGGTGTGGGGAAGCGCACCGACGCCGGTGGCCAGTGAATGGGGGGGCGGGATCATCCTTGCCATGCTGTTCAGGCCTTCCGGATACGGCACTCGTCCAGCATCTTCTGCACCATCGGGAAGAGCGAAAGGTCGGTGTGCGGGAGGAACGAGCTCGAGGTGTACTCCTCCATGAACGCGCTCTCCGCGTTGAGCTCGATATACGCGATCTTGTAGGCGATCTCGTCCAGAGTCTTTCTCGTCCGCCGGTTGATGAGTGCGATATTGGCACCGGCAACGGCACCGTTCCCGATGTTCCTGATCTGGTCAGGGTCAATCTCGGGGATCAGGCCGATGGTGGTGGCATTCTTCTTGTCAAGGTAATTCCCGAAAGCACCGGCAAAATAGATGGTGGATATCTCGCTCCGGGAGACGCCGGCCTCGTTCATCAGGGTCACGCAGGCCGCGTGGACCGAGGCCTTGCTCATGATCAGGTTCTTGATATCGTTCTCGGTAATGACGATCTCCTTGTTGATCTCGGTCTCACCCGCCCATGCTATCACAAACTCCGGGAAATGGGCGGTCTTCCGGATGCGCGGGTTGCTGATCCCGGTATTGATGCGCCCTGTCCTGTCGATCACGCAGGCTGCCAGCAGTTCGGCGAGCAGGTCGATCAGGCCCGATCCGCAGATCCCCCGCGGTCTGATGCCGTTGATGGTTGAGTACGTGGGGTCGAGAGTCGCAGGGTCGATCGTGAGCTTCTCGATCGCCCCCGGGTTTGCCCGCATGCCGAAGAGGACTTCGCCGCCCTCGAGAGCCGGCCCTGCGGCACCTGCACAGGAAAACATCCATTCCCTGTTGCCGAGCACGACCTCGAAGTTGGTGCCGATATCGATCAGGAGCGAGATCTCCTCCCTTTCGTTCATGCCGCAGGCAAGAATATCGGATATGATGTCGCCCCCGATGAAGTCACTGACAGCCGGGAAGACAAAGAGCCCGCCGTTCGGGTTGCAGGTGATGCCGATCCTGCCCGCGGCCACCGAGAGGGCCCGCCGGACGACCGGGACATAGGGTTCGGCTATCATGTAGGCCGGGTCGATGCCGAGCAGCATATGGGTCATGACCGTGTTCCCTGCGACAACCACTTCGTAGATATCCTCACGGTCGATCCCGGCGGTGTTGGATGCCGTAGTGAGCGCCTGGTTGATGCTCTCCGCCGCGAGTGACTGGAGTTTCGCAAGGCCGTTCTTTCGTGCGAAGTTCACCCGGGCAAGGATATCCTCCCCGCAACTGATCTGCTTGTTATAGTTCGATGCAACACTGACAACCTTCCCCGTGACAAGGTCCCAGAGGTACACGACAACCGTAGTGGAGCCCAGGTCGACCGCTGCCCCGAAGACCCGCGAGGAGGTATCGTTCTCCTGGAGGTCGAGAAGGCGGTAGCCGCCGGGAACGAGGCCGATGGTGCCGGTCGCTTTCCATTCGCTGTGGCGAAGGATCCCGGGTATCTCGCGGAGTACTTCAAGAGGTGCGTACATCTTCTCTGCCACCGGCCCGCCGCTCTTCTGGATGCCCCAGAGGAGCCGGTCCAGATCCGGTGACGGGTCGGCAAGGCTCGGGGGATGGAGCTCGACATAATATTTTTTTACGGACGGGTGAAAATCGATCCGGTTCTCCACGCCTTCGACAAGGATCTTCTGCTCCTGGATGAGTGTGGTCTCGGGAATGATGACATGGATATCTCCCTGGACGGTTGCCTCGCACGCGAGACAGGCCCCTTTCTGGAGTTCGGCCTCGGAGAAGAACCTCCCGTATTTCTGGCGGTCGAATTCCGCTTTTCCCGACTGGATGAACACAACGCATTTGCCGCATTTGCCCTGCCCGCCACAGACGACATTCATGTTCAGCCCGGCCCGCTGGGCTGCATCGAGGATGGTCGTCCCCCGCTCCACTTCGATCTTCCGGTAGCTGGGAAGGAATGTTACGGTGCGCATACTGGTGATTCCTTAAAAGAGATAGGAATATAAGAGTGAAATAGCCTGCGGTGTCTTTTGTGGTCCATCAGGACCACAAAGACGAGAAGAATCCATCAGGATTCTCCGGGCAATTATTGCCTGCCCCCTTGCCGCCCGGTGCAACGGTTCGTTTAAAAATAAGGATCTTTTACCCTGGTACCGCAGACCGCCCGGTCCGTTATCTCAGGGAGCCCCGCCCTCCTTTTTCCATTCCTCGTGGAGGAATTCGCCGATCTCCGCGGCATCGCGTGGCCCGACCAGGACTTTCCAGCCGGTAGCCTCCTCGATGCGGCCGGAGAGCGGTGCGGCATAGCCGGGGATGATCAGCTTCCTGTGGGAGACCTCGTTCTCCAGCCCGAATTTTTTGATCGAGTCCCGAACGAGGGTCTCGCTCAGCTTTCCCGCGGCAACGGCCGTCAGGACCGAGAGGCCCTCGGTGTCCACGATGAGCATGAAACAGGGAACCCGGGTGGACTCAAGGTATCCCTCCAGCGTGAAGAAGGTGAGCGAGAAGTTCACCGTCAGGAGGACCGGAGCGTCCTTGTCCGGTGTCCCGACCCGGTAGAGCCCGGGGTTCATCTGGATCGGTTTCTGGGGGTCGGTATAGATGTTCTGCCGTAGGGTCAGGGCAGCCTTCGCCGGGCCCGGTGTGAGGGGGTCGGTCACGATTACCGAGGCATATTTGACGATGCCCAGTGCGATCGCTGCGTCCTGCTGCCCGGTCAGGGTGGAATCGAGAAAAACAGGATACCCGAGCTCGGGGACCGAACGCGTGATCGCGAGCTGTCGTATCTGAGTGGACCGGGTGATGAACGCCCCAAGCGTCTCCGGTGCGGGGTCGAGCATGAGCTCCTGTACTCCTTCTTCTGTGCAGTCTTTCATCAGCTGGACGAGTCCTTCGGGCGTTGCAGCCCGGATGACCAGCGGGCACCCGTACTGCTTCGCAAGTGCACACAGATCCCTGAAATTTTCCTTATTCGCCGCGTGGAGGAGCGGACGGTAGGAGCCACAGTGGACGAGGCCTGCCTTGAGCGCCGCAGGATCCTTTGCAATGAGCACGGGGGGCAGGTGGGCCTGTTCCGCCTCGACAGCCGCAACCGCTTTTGCGAACGTTTCTGCCGACCCGCTGGTATTCTCGATGGCGATGCCGCTGAAGCGGAGATCGGCACCGACGCGGGTGAAGGTTTCGTCCCGCACCCTGCGGGTGACTGCCGCGATCTCCGGAGCTGTCTGCGTATCGCGGACCCGGAAGACGATACCAGGCGGGTGGTAGAAGGTCTTCTCGTGCCGGTACAGGACCGTCTCTTCCCCCACCTTGAAGAACCGCTCGCCGACCCCGACCCTCACGAGCCGTATGGGCGGCCGGGTGCTCGCCCCGAGGACGGATTTTGCCTCCTCGCTCAGGTAAGGGCAGAGGTCCACGTCCGCCTTCCCACCGGCAAGTTTCATGGCAAAGGTCAGACAGGTCGGGTCGCCGCACTCCTTGCAGTTCTTCTTCGGGAGGAGCTTGTAAATGTCCAGTGCCTTGAGTGCCATTACCGCACCTCCGCGGGGCCTGCGGGTTTTTTCATGTCGGTAAATGCCTTCCGGAGAAGAGGTATGGTGCCGGGGTGGCGTACGCAGATGATCTCCGCGCCGGCCGCTGCTGCCGCGATACCGGTGTAAAACTCCCACCGGGTCGCCATCTCGTCCTGGAGTCTCGGTTCGGCTTCCCGCACTTCCTTGATGGTGAGCGAATCGATCGCGGAGCAGATCATCGGCATGGCGAGATCGGCATCCCCTTTGAGGGCGGAGAACCGGATCCGCTCCATTGCCGAATAGGAATACTCGAACCCGTAGCCGAGGGCGCCGGTGTACGGGTCGATCACGATGTGGTCCCGCTGGACCCCGATCTCTTTTAAGAGGATATTGAGCTGTTTTGCCAGGTTGATGTCGATGGGCGACTGGGCGATGATAGAGTGGTTGTAGGCGAGAGCGGCTGCCGCTACGCTCCGGTACTTCCCTGCCTCCGCGGTGCCGAGGAGGAGCCGCTCCCCCTGCGCCACCTCGCCGCACGTCTGGAAGACCTCGCTGTCGATCTTCGGCTCGTTGGACCCTTCGATCGCGAGCGGGAGGCTGGATGCCGACAGGACGTCTTCGACCGTTTTTCCAAGCGTTGCGATATCCTCAAAGTTCCTCTGGCGGGTGCTGGTCAGGTACAGCCGGATGAGGTCGGCACCATAGGAAGCGTCGGCCGCTTTTGCCCACTCGCCGACGCTGTTGACCAGGTCCCCGCAGTAATTCTTCACGATCGGCGGCCAGAAAGGGAGGTAGTCGCAGATCTCGAGGGCAATGAGGGGAGAGGGGGAGCCTGCCCGGCTCTCCAGGAAGGGGAGTGTCGTTCCGCCGCCTATACGGTACGAGAGTCTCCGTGTCCCGCCATCAGCCTTCGTTGCGCCGAGCATGACTTCCCCGATGGTCGAGGTCCAGCCAAAATTCAGCTCGTAGCTCATGGTCCCTCACACCAGCGGTTTCATGGCAAGCGCCGGGTGCTGAACCCTTTCGAGAAATGCCGCGAGATCCTCGATCGTCGCTGCCGTTGTCTCGTCCGCGATCTTCCCGAAGAGGCCCGCGAGGCCTTTCTCCGCGAGTTTCTTCGTGAGCCGGTCCCTGAGCTCCTCCCTGAGCTGGGAGGGCATCCATACCAGCCGCTCGATCCCCCCTTCCCCCTGGAGGAACCGGTCCGAGAGAATATAATTCTTCGATATACCGGCAAACCCTGGTGTCTGGGCACCGCCGCCGATCGTCCCGGCAAGCGTGGAGAATGTCATGCCCGAGGGCGTCATTCCCTTGAACTCCCGGTTCACCACCATGATCCCGTTCACTTCCGGCAGCATCAGGGCAATGGCCTCGAAACAGCCACAGCAGGTCATCGGGTATTCCATGACGCTGTAGAGGGAACACCGTTCGATCTCCCCGTGGCTTGCCTTCTTGATGAAGCGGTTCACCCCGTCAAATTCCCCGTTCTGGACGTTCAGGGCCGCCCCTTTCTCGACCGGCTGGTTCGCCCCCGCCGGCGACATCTCAAAAGCAATCTTCCCGTCGAGCCAGCTGATCGCGCCGCAGAGAGCCGGGCGTTCCGGCGTGATGACGCAGACATGGTTGGGGGCAAAGGTCTGGCACAGGGTGCAGGAGTAGTAGGTATCAACGTCCTGGTCCCGCATACCCTTGATGCGGGCATCGCGTTCGTCATATATCTCCTCGGCCTCTTTCTTTGCCGCAAGGACTTTTTCCCGATCCGTGATCAGCGTTACCGAGACCGCGTCGAGCAGCTGGGGAAAGTCCATCCGGAATTTGCTGGCCAGCAGCTTTCCGATATGTTCGATCCGGACGCCTTTTGCAACTGCCTCCTTCGAGATCCTCACCCAGATGAGATCCCGCTGGGCCACATGCCACGACCCTTCACCATAATTGACGAAGTTGTGGATCCTCCTCTCCAGCACCGGCTCATAGTCTTTCTTCATGGTCCTGCCGGCAACCTCGATGATGATGCCGAGGGGGTTCGCGGATCCCTCCTTCATGGTCCCGATCTCAGGGCCGATGACCGTCACCTGCCCGTCCTTGACCTCGTCAGGCATGCGCATCCGGAGCAGCTCAAAGGCAGGAGACCTGCCCCCGCCGAACTCCACGTACATCTCTTCCTTGCGGATGCTCTTTCCCTCAAAAGCCGGAGAACAGCCCATGGGAATCGGGATTGCCGTGACGTTGACACGGATCCCTCTCTCCTCCATCCCCTTCCGGACAATATCCTCCGGGACTGCCTGGATCCAGGAACCACCCCGGTAACCGCCGGGAGTCAGGATAGGGAACCCGAGCACCCGCATGCCATCGACGAGGGCGATCTCTTCATCGGTCAGGCCGGGGAAGACGATGACGATTGCCCTGGCACGCTCGGCAGCATAGGTCAGGAGCCGGTGAGTATCACCCGGCGGGACGCCGCCGAACATCATCGCCACCCGGGCGATGATATCCACGAAATGAACTCCGTAAAACGGTGTCGACCCGAGGGGAATGAGACGGTATTCGAGGCCGAGCCTGACGCCGGCACCGGAGAGGGCCGGGATGACCTCGCCGGCAAGGAAGGTGAGCATGTATTTTTCCTGGAGTTCACGGCAGACCGCTGCTGCCATACCGGCATTCGGCGGGGTGCCGACGACAAGGGCAAGACCGAGGATGCTCCCGTCAACAAGGGAATACCCAAGCTTCCGGATGACGGTGTCGCTGATAAAACCGGTATAGGGACCGGGTTCCTTCCCCGAGACCGCGGTCATATCAGCCAGGATGCTCTCCGATGCGACGAGGGGGTTACTGCCGGTCCGGGAATAAACGTCGAGCGCGGCTCTCTGGTCATGCACCGGAACCCCCGTCAGCGCATACGAGATCGGAAGGTGATATGCCGTCTCTTCGTAAGAGAATGACTGCCTTACTGCCGAAACTCGTGTTTTCAACAGGATTTCACCCTGTTTTTTGGCCAATTCCACGTCGGGCATTTTCAGGTTTCCTCGTATCATGGGTTGCCCGGTAACCTAGATATAGTTTCGTCACGGGACACCCGAGAAGAGTCAGGATTTGGGCCTCTTTTTAAAAAATGTCCTGCAATAACAAAATTATATATTCTTTTTAAATGATATCCTGTATATCGAGAGGTTAAAAATGGGTGCAATCCTTGGTAACAGGCAGATTCCGGTTCTGGTACTGCTCATAGCAGCAGTGTGCATCATCCAGCCGGTATCTGCTGATGGAGGTTCTGTATCAATCGCCTATCGTGGCGCCGGCGGGATATATATCGGTAACGTGGTCATTTTCGATGGGTATAACACCGCCGGCAATGTCACGTTTTTGAAGATTACCGGTCCCGGATTGCCGGCCGAGGGAGTCCCGCTCATGGACCTCGATGGGACTCCGGGTACAGGAAACCCGGTCGCGGCCAACCCGGATGGGTCGTGGCAATATGACTGGGATACTTCCATGGTGAATGATATTGCAAAGATGCAGACTGCCCGGTATTATATAACCGCGGTGGACCTTGCAAATCCTGCAAACTCCTCAGTGACCTCAGTCATGATGGAAAAACCCGATTTCTATTTCACGGTAACACCGTCTACGCCCCAGACCGGGGATTATGTCCAGTTCGTGGGAACCGCACAAAATAATGTCGAGAGTGTCAGGTTGCGGATCATGAACAGCAGCGGACAGGTGCTGCATACATTCTATGTTCCGGTAAGTGCCACCGGATACTTCAACCAGGGCTTTCATATCGATATGCCGCCGGGCTCGTACAATGTCACCCTTGACAGTCCGACCATAACTGCCAGCTACCAGACACTCCTTCAGGTTGTACCTCCGCAAACCCCGACCTCGAACATGACCGCTTCCCCGGGAACCGTCATGACGGTGATACCCGCCACGCCCCCGGTAGCCGGTCCGGGGACCGGCGCCGTCGCTGTTACTTCACCTCCTGCCGGTGCCCCGGTCTCCCCGGCCATGGCAAAGGGCGCGTCTCCCGTTCCTCTCCCGGTGCTGGTTCCTGTACTCGGCGTCCTCATTGCTGTTGCACTGGTAACTGCAGTGTCGGTGCGCCGGTCAAGGAGTTAATTTTTTTGGATAAAAAAGACCATAACGTATATCGACGTCAGGAGCCAATGCTGATCCCACAAAAGGGGTCTTATGGAGAAATATTCTTTCATCGCGCATATGCCGGATGAACCGGGTTCGCTTCACCGGGCAGCAGAGATAATCAAAAAATACCACGGGAATATCAACCGCATCCAGTTTGACCGGCGTATCGATCCCGGGACCGTATTTTATGAAGTGACCGCTACCCCGGAGTCCTACGGCCTGATAACCCGCGACCTTGCCGATATCGGGTACCTGCAGACCTCGCTGAAGCCACTGGACTTCCTGAAGTTCTGCGTGTACCTCCCGCACCAGCCGGGGGCCCTGTACGAATTTCTCAGTTATACGACCGCGGCCGGGGCAAACATTGCCGGTATCGATTTTGATGACCGGGGGCGGTACCCTGACCGTCTTACAGTCAGCCTCAACCTTGAACAGAGTGCCGTCCTGCACCAGCTCCTCGACCAGCTGAAATCCCGGTACCGGCTTGAGATCATCGAGTATGACAAGAGCGGAAAGCACCTTGACGATACGGTCTTTTACGTCCGGTATGCCCAGGAGGTCCGTGACCTTATCGGCGAGTCCGAGGAGGCATTCATCCTCTCATTCCTTGCCGATACCAACCATATCGCGCAGGACCTGATGGCCCGCGGCTGCGATCCCCACCAGATATTTGAGAGCGTGCTTGCCACCGGCAGGACCATGAACGCAACGACCGGTAACGGATTTTATGCCGACATCCAGCAGTTCTGCATCACGGAAAGGACCACGCTCTTCTGTTTCCAGGTCCCGTGCGGGGGCAGCATATTCCTCATCCGGACGCCGGATGAGATGGTGATGATCGATACCGGGTACGGTATTTATCATGACGACGTCCTTGCAATGCTCTCGCGGTATCACGAGGGGGATATGAAAAAGCTCTCGCGGATCATCGTGACCCATGCCGATGCAGACCACTGCGGGGCATCCGGATATTTTTCCGTCCCGGTGCTGATGCATGAGAACACCCTCGAGAGTATCCGGCGGAATAACCGGGCGTATGGATCCCGGAGCGAAGATTCGGTGCTCGAAGCATTTTATACCCGGATGATCAACCAGTTCTCCCGGTTCCGGACTCCTTCCGCCATCACCTGCTTTTCCCGTACTCCCGGTGCGACCCGGGGAATTTTTCCGGTCATCGGCACCATCCGTATCGGGGACCTCGACCTCGAGGTGCTGGACGGGCTCGGCGGCCACACCTGCGGGCAGGTCTTCCTGTATTCACGAGCAGATGGTCTGCTGTTTGCTGCCGACAGTGTCATCAATTTCGAGAGTCTGACAAAGGAGCGTGCAGACTACAGTTCCCTTGCGGCGTTCCTTGTCACATCAGTGAATGTCGACAGCGAACGGGCAAGACAGGAACGGAAAGCCCTGCTCGGACTCGCCCTCGAAACGGATCAGGAACTTGCGAAATCCGGCAGGCGCTGCCTCGTCTGCGGTGGCCATGGTGCCGTATCGGTCCTGGAAAACGGGAGACTGGTCGTGCACGGGAAGACTGAACGATATGAAGCAAAAAATACCGGATGAAATTGTGTCAGCCGATCGTAAATTCCAAGGATAACCCGGAGTCCGGGATTAAAAGAAGACCGTTTCTTATAACAAGACCTTTTTTCCTTCAGTCTGCCGTATCGTAATTCGTTACGATGATCTCTCATGTACCGTTCCTCCGCTCGCCATGGAAGTTGATGTACCGTTTTGGACCCATCGTCCGTACGTGAAAGTCTTGGTATAATCCGTCAGGAATATGCGAAATTCTCATCTACTATGTGGATGCATCTTTTGTGAGAGAAGCATGGAGAGCCACAGGGTACAGGAAATGATGCTGTTGATGGCATCGAAGATCCGGACAATTGCCAATACCTTATCTGATGAAGACGTAGAGAAGTTCCTGAACGAGCTGCTGAAAGCGAAAAGGGTCTACGCGATCGGGGCCGGACGGTCGGGGCTCGTGGCAAAAGCCTTTGCCATGCGGCTCATGCACCTCGGGTTGCAGGCCTACGTGGTGGGGGAGACCATCACCCCGGCACTCAGTCCCGGTGACGTGATGGTGGTCTTCTCCGGTTCGGGCCGGACCAAGACCGTGGCCGATATCGCGGAGACCGCGAAGGGGATCGGGGCCCATATCTGCCTCATCACGTCAAACGCGGACTCCCGCATCGGGAAGATCTCGACCTGCACCGTCATCATCGAGCACCAGCGCGACGAAGTGAAAGACGATACGGTCGAGTTCGAGATCCGGCAGATGATGGGGGACCACAAGTCGTTTGCCCCGCTGGGGACGCTCTTCGAGACCGCCTCCATGATCTTCGGCGATGCCGTGATCTCCCGCCTGATGGAGATCACCAAGACCGATGAGACCGCCCTCAAGAACCGCCATACGAATATCGAGTGAGAACAGGATTCCCCATGCCAATGAAATTTTCCGACCGGGTCGCCGGTATCGAGATATCCGGCATCCGGAAGATATTTGAAGCGGCAGGTCCCGGCTCGATCAACCTCGGGCTCGGGCAGCCGGACTTCGATACCCCCCAGCACATCAAGGATGCAGCTGTTGCAGCGATCCGGGAGGGGAAGACCGGGTATACCAGCAACAACGGGATACCGGAACTCCGTACCGCAGTCTGCAAAAAATTCCGTAAGGAGAACGGGCTTGTCTACGATCCCGACCAGGTCATTATTACTGCCGGTGCAAGCGAGGCGCTCCATATTGTCATGCAGGCGCTCGTCAGCGAGGGCGACCGGGTGCTCTGCCCCGACCCGGGTTTTGTCTCGTACAACGCCCTTGCGGCCCTTGCCGGGGGAAGGCCGGTCAGCATCCCGCTTACCGGGGATCTTCATGTGGATGTCGAGCAGGCAAAGGAGCTGATGGACGGTGCCCGCCTGCTTGTCCTGAACTCGCCGGGAAACCCGACCGGGGCCGTCGAGCGCAAAGAGTCGATCCGGGCACTGGTCGAATATGCCGCTGACAAGGGCGTGACTGTTGTCTCCGACGAGGTGTACGAGCACTTCATCTACGGCGGGGAACACTGGAGTGCCGGCAGGTTCGGCGACAATGTCGTCACCATCAATGCGACGAGCAAGACCTATGCCATGACCGGGTGGCGGCTCGGGTATCTTGCCGCACCCGAGGAGATCGTCGGCCAGTGCATCAAGGTGCACCAGTACTGCCAGGCCTGCGCCACGTCGATCTCGCAGTATGCCGCGGTCGCCGCCTACGAAGGCGACCAGCAGATGGTAAACGTGATGCGCGATGAGTACCGGGCACGCAGGGATATCATCTGGAAGGGGCTCTGCGGCATGGGGCTGGGATTCCCGATTCCCGAAGGTGCCTTTTATGCTTTTGTACCCATGAAGCCGGCAATAGCCCAGAAGATAATCGAATCCGGCATAGTTATCGTCCCCGGCTCCGCTTTCGGCGTGAACGCACCGGAGTACGCGAGAATGAGCTATGCAACGTCCCGGGAGAACCTGGACCGGGCCCTTGACAGGATTCAGCGTGTAATAGGTGGTTGATATGGTCAGAGAACTGTTACGGAAATTATCCAACGCCCACGGCGTGTCGGGCAGTGAAGGCAGCGTATTTGCGATCATCAGGAAGGAACTTAAAGGGCACGTTGACGAGATCCGCGAGGACCCGCTCGGCAACCTCATCGCTGTCAAGCGCGGGGGAAAGTTCAGCGTCATGCTTGCAGCCCACATGGACGAGATCGGGCTGATGGTCAAATATATCGATGAGAAGGGGTTCATCCGGTTCGTCGCACTCGGGGGATGGTATGGCCCGACCCTCTACAACCAGCGGGTAATCCTCCATGGGACAAAAGGCCCGTGCTCCGGTGTCATCGGCGGGAAGCCCCCTCACATGATGGACGAGGAGGAACGCAAGAAAGGCGTGAAGATCGACGACATGTTCATCGATATCGGGGCTGCGAACCGGCAGGAGGCCGAGATCCTCGGGATCGATGTGGGCACACCGGTGACTGTGGACCGGGAATTTGCCGAGCTGGCGCACGACCGGGTGACCGGGAAGGCCTTCGACAACCGGGCAGGGGTCGCCATGCTGATCAAGACCCTGCAGGAAGTGGACTCCCCGCTCACGATCTACGGTGTCTTCACCGTCCAGGAGGAAGTGGGGCTGAAAGGGGCCCGCACGAGTGCCTATACCCTTGACCCGGACTGCGCTATCGCGACCGATGTCACGATACCGGGCGACCACCCGGGCATCGATATGAAGGACGCACCGGTGGAGATGGGCAAGGGTCCGGTAATAACCATCGTTGACAGCAGCGGGCGCGGGCTGATCGCCAGCCGGAAAGTGGTCAAATGGCTCAGGGACGCCGCAGATGCGGACAGCATCCCGGTCCAGATGGAAGTCGGGAGCGGGGGCACGACCGATGCAACCGCAATCCACCTGACCAAGGGGGGCATCCCGAGCACGACGGTCAGCATCCCGTCACGCTACATCCACTCACCGGTGGAAGTGCTTGATATCAGGGATATCGAGGCCGGCGTTCAGCTGCTGGCCAGTGCGCTGAAGAAGAAGCCGGTATTATAAAAGATGGTATCGTAACAAATCATCATTCCCAATCTTTTTTCTCTCCTGCAGGAAGGGAGCCCGGGCTCCAGGTAAATGGTACTGCAAAGGACAATGTCTGTTTCACAGATAATCTGATAAAAAGACGAAAGGCGCGAAATAATGGTTTCATGGCTGCTCAGCCGGGGGGATTATTCCGGGTAGGAATTCATACCCCTCAGTATCGTACCGGTATCCGCCGCGTGAGTATCATCAACCATCAGAGGCGGGAGCCTGTTGACTACGACTATGGCTATGAGCAGGGTGTGCCAGCCGGTCTTCTGTCTTTACCCTCCCGCTTCTGCGCGTCTGGCTGATCCGGGACCGGTCCGTTGCGTATTCTTCCCGGAAAAGCACCGGAATTTTTTTCCGCTGGAAATCCCTCCGATTAGCCAACTGAACCATCCGGAACGATTGCGCGATGAATAAAATCCGCTCGGACGACCGGAATTTTACGGAACTGTAACGACCCTTAAGACATGGGGGAGGGAACCTTCGGTCAACGGCTCAGGCCGCGATAGGAGGAAAAACCATGAACACCAGATCTGGCATGCTGCTGGGACTGGTGGCGCTCGGACTGCTCTGCGCCATCGGGACCGCCGCCGCAGACAACACGACAAGCACGCAGGGAATGCAGTATGTGAACAACATACAGCCGTACAACGGACCTATCGGTGCTGACAGCTCACTGTACGGGCTCAAGATTGCGTTTGAAAATCTCGACGAGGCATTCACCTTCAACCAGAGCGAGAGGCTGGAAAAAGAGATTGACCACTCGGATCTCCGCCTTGCCGAACTGGAGAGTGCACTGGCCGCCAACAGGACCGATGCCGCGAACCAAGCACTGGATCAGTACTGGCAGAAACTGAACCAGACAGAAAGCACTCTCGATCTGTTTAACGGGACCGGATCCCCGCCAATGTTCAACGGGACCTACAACAGAACCTATAACCGGACCGGGTCCATGCCGGCGCCCAATGGAAATGAGCCCATGCCTACCCCCATTGATCCCAGCCTCACGTACGCGCAGGAAATGATCCTCAACCACCAGGCCATCCTGCAAAATTTCCTGCTCTCGCATCCCGATATCCCGGGTCTGGCACGGGCATACGACACCAGCCGGGACCTGGAACAGAAGTTTGAGCTGAAAACCCAGACACGGTTCGAACGCGTCCAGGATGCGGACAACAGGATATGGTTACGAGCGGAGCACCTGAGTTCCGGTACACGGGGCAACTCGCAGACTACGATCACACCGGTATATACCGGACGACAGCCCGGCCCAACCGGGAACAGGATCGCCCCGGCGGCCGGGTACCAGAGCTGGGAACAGACCGGGCAGACATGGAACAGGACTGAACAGATCCCCCGGGAAACGAACCAGTCCCTGCAGGACCAGCACCGGCCCGTCATCCAGGAAAACAGGAATGAAAACGGAAATGGAACGGGCTACCGGATCGACAATAACAACAGCTACCGGAATGATAACCGGGATACCAGGTTCTACAACAGGTAAATCCGCTTCCCAGATCACCAACCAGTATACCATGACCGGTTACCTATTTTTTATACGGAAGATGATAATGATCAGGAACAAGGCGCTCCATGGATAGACTGACCTGTTACCGGGTAATGGCAATTGCAGTTCTGCTGGTGCTCTGCGCTCTGCCTGCGGTATGGGCGGCACCTGCCATGGAGTACACCACCACGTACACGATCGCCCTCCGGGAAGACGGCTCGGCGCTCTGGACGGTGGAGTACCGCACTCCCCTCGCCACTGACGAGGACATGGTTAATTTTGAAAACTACTCCCGCGACCTGAATTCCGTGTATCTCCCCCAGCTGGAGGACCTGATGCAGCGTTCCTCTGCGCAGGCGGCCGCCGGCACTTCCCGGCAGATGGCGGTGAACAATTTTTCCGGTGAAGCCGTTGTCCAGACATCCCCTACCGGGAAGTTCGGGGTTGTCACCTACTCGTTCTCCTGGACGAATTTTGCCGTATCTGACGGCGGCCTTTCCGCCGGCGATGCGTTTGCCGGCGGGCTGTACCTGGCAAAGGACAGCACCCTGGTCGTCAGCTACCCCCACGGCTATACCGTAACGGCTGCAGATCCGGTCCCTGACCAGCAGGTGGGCGACGGGCTCATCTGGTACGGCCTGCGCTCCTTCGGAACCGGAGAACCGCGAATCGTGTTGGAAAGACCGGCATTTCCGGCCCTGCCGGTTATCCTGGGGCTCATCGCCATCCTGATCGTTGTATCCGGCTTCATGGTATACCGGAAGAGAATAAAGCACCCCGGGTCCGAGGAACCAACGGACGATCCCGGGGACCAGGCATCCCGCATATCTGATGCCGATCTGCTCTCTCTCGAGGAACGGATCGTCCAGCTGCTCAGGGCAAACGGCGGGAAACAGTTCCAGTCGGAGATCACAAAAGTCCTGGGCTTGCCAAAATCCACCGTGAGTTCCACGCTCAACGATCTCCAGCAGCGGGGGATCATCCAGAAAGTAAGAAAGGGGCGCGAAAACCTCATCCGTCTTATCGATGACAGCACGTAATCCTCATCGGTGCCGTTGTCATCGTATCTTCGGAGGGGAGATATGGATGTGAAAAGAAAAGCGCCTCGGCCGGGACTCGAACCCGGGTCAAAAGCTCCGGAGGCTTCTAGGATGTCCACTACCCTACCGAGGCCGGAATTCCATGGAATTCTCATGTAAAGTGCCAGAACGCCCCAATCCTCAATAATCCGGATCCTGCTGGAACCGAGGGCATCCGACACTTCCATAGTATTGAGGAGCGAAGAGCAGAAAAATACTTGCATACCGGGTCCTGACAAGTTGACTACCGGCAGAAATTTTTTAAAAAGGTGAAAAACCAGTCAATTTATTTCTTCTTTGTATTTTCATTCAGGACAGAAAACGCCACAAATCCGAAAATTATGCCCACGACGAGTGCAAAAGCCGGGGGTATGCGAAACGCAGTCAGCATGATCACGATGATCAGCCCAAAAAGTATCCCTTTAACCTGTGGAGTGTTCAGGTCCTGAATGTTCATACTCAATCATTCTCGTAATTCCAATAAATAGGCATCTCCCTGGTGCTTCCCATACGGTTCTCCGCCCCGGTTTCGCCGGAGATTGAGAGGATTATTGCAGATGGTGAGGAGATCATTCAACCGGTAACGATAGCAAAAATCTTCAACCGGATTGTCCGCTGTCTCTTCTGAGGGAATCCGGGAATGCCGGGTAAAATTCATCTCCCGGTATTATACCCAGATACAATTTCGCAACTCCGCATTTCTGGTATCACTATTCCTCATTCCAGGGAACTGAACATCGTGATGCGCCGGCATTTTACCGGGAATTTCTGATGCCGCAAAACACGGTCACCTGCTACCGGACCTGATCCATCTTTCCGGTCGTTCACACCCTTGATACCCGGATAGGGGCTTATGTCATGGTTGTCAGAATCTATCGGGCAATCGAAGTTAAGTATATATAACAATATGTATCTAATGACTTACTTGATGTCTGACGAACCACCGGAGTGGTTCACGACATTGGAAATGTTCACAAGAGAAAGGTGTCATGAAAAAGACCTGTCTCATCGTACTTCTGTGCTCGCTGGTCCTCTTCGTGGGGATCACCGCAGCAGGATGTGTCCGGAATGCCGGCAATTCCCCGGGACAACCGGCCGGGACTGCAACACCGTCCGTCCCGGGAACAGAACAGCCGGAAACACCGGCCCCGATCCAGCAGCCGGGATTCCAGACAGGATCGTATTCCGTGCAGGATCAGAACAGCACCCTGGGCAATGGCCAGGGCGTCCAGTTGGATCTCGCTTCCGCAGCCTCGAAGCTGGGAACGACTGCGCAGCAGCTCTCAGATGCGTTGGAAGTCGGGAATACAACTCAGGGCGTCTCCGGGAATCTTACCCAAGCGACAGAACAGCTGGAAGCGACTGCGCAACAGCTCTCAGCTGCATTAGGCGTCGGGAATGAAACACCGGGCCTCTACGGGAACCTCACAGAAGCAGCACAACAGCTGGGGGTAACGGAACAGCAGCTCCGCACTGCGTTGGGGATCCCGTCGGTCAGACAAACAGCCGCCCCGCCTGCCCGGCAGCAGAGCTGAGCAGGATCGCCCGGGTGGCAGGTTCGGCGGCCCGGGCAGGTTATCATGACATCACCACGGAATGCAGGTGAATTCACCATTCAGTTACAGGAGCATAAACCATGAAACAGTCTGACGACAGAATGAAACGCGGCATCATCATCAGCATCCTGATCGTACTTCTTACCTTCGGGATAGCAGGCACGGTCGCCGCAGCTGACCCGCAGGCAGCAGTCCCCGGTGGCTGGGGTAACGGAACACCCCATATGGCGTACTATCAGAATGCAACGGCCAATGGCAACATGTGGGGTCACGGGAATATGATGCGGGGATACGGGAATGGCATGGGAATGCGGGGAGCGTATCCGCGAATGCGGGGTGGCGCCGGGGTGGCGCAGTCCAAAGGAGGAATGCATTCCGGGTTCATGTTCTTCGGAGCCATACTCACCGTACTTCTCATGATAGTCTGGCTTATTGTTGGAATTCTCGTGATTGTCCTCCTTCTGAAAAAATTCAGCAAAGCCAAAACACCATAATTTTTTTACCGCCCTGATGGAAAATTTCGTGCATACTTGCAGGACTTTGTGAACCGGTCCCTGTTGTTGCATATTTACCGGTACTGAAGACTGGAATTGAAGACTAAAATTTTTTTCAGACTACCCACGGGCAACAGGGAGTAGTGTAAAAATACCGGGAGGCCTACCGGCCAAGGATCGCGGCCAGGAATACGAGACCAAGAAGGATATTGATACCAATGAGGATGATCAGGATCCGTCCCAGCCAGCGATGGCTCTTCCTGACTACGTTTTTTGATGTATTCACGCGTTTTATACTATAACCGATAATTAACGTGATAATTACCAGGGTCCCGATGATCGCACCCAGGATCTCGTGGATATTCCTGAGGTGCGGAAAACCGGAAAGGGCGACCATGTATATGCCGATGATGAGGCCGGCAATCATGCAGGCACCGCCGGTCACTTCAAGGATCACATGAGTCTTGTACCAGTTCCCGGTTTTGTGAAACCGCGCGATGAAAAAACCGGCAACGAGAAGGATGAGTCCCGTAGATATGAACAGGACATGGTACGGCCAGTATACCGGTATCCCCTGATTGAACTGTCCGGATCCCCCTCCGGGTGCCGATCCGGGCAGGGCGAGGGCAGGACAGCAGACAACGGCAAGAAGAACTGCCACGAGTGTGCCGGAGAAGATTCCTTTTTGCCATCCGTATGGCAGGCCGGCGGCTAGTGGTGAATTCTCGGGTTTTTTCCGGCGGTTCATCTCCAGTGGCGACATAGTCTCAGGATCGGACTATGGAATAATGCAATATTTATCCTTTTGGGAAAGCAGGGTTTTGACTTTGTTACCTTGTACCTCAACCCCGTGAAGATACCTTTAACCTCCTTTTGCCCCCACATCATTCCGGAAAGACCATGGACAAAATCACGATCGGCCCGATGCCGTACATGAGTATCATGTCCATTGTGCTCGTGGGCGCAAACGTGAACGGGAGAGCAAACTACATGACTGCCGGGGCGGCAACGGTCGCCTGCATGGCGCCGCCGATGGTCTGCGTGGCGCTGAACAAGGCCCGGTACACGGTGAAGGGAATAGGGGAGAACAAGACGTTCAGCCTGAACGTGCCATCCGTTAATCACGTGGTCGAGGCCGACTACTGCGGGATCGTCTCCGGTGCACAGGAAGACAAGTCAACTGTCTGCACCACCTTCTACGGTAAGCTGAAGACCGCGCCCCTGGCGGAAGAGTGCCCGGTCAACATCGAATGCAGGCTCTTCAAAGCCGTGGACTGCGGGAGCCACCTGCTCCATATCGGCGAAGTTGTCGAGGTCCACGCCGACAAGGCGTGCATAACGGACGGAAAACCGGATGTGACGAAGGTCCACCCGATCGTATACGCCCAGGCCACCTATTTCAATCTGGGAAAACAGGCCGGAAAAGCATTTGCGGTCGGAAAAAAGTATAGAAAAAATGAGGTTTGATCTTCTCCGGACCTATCGATCTTTTTCAAAAGTGCCGGCAGGCAGGCGAATACCAGAGGTGTATACTCTGCTGAGATAGATTTTACCTTATGCAATCCCGCCCGTGCCCTTATATTCCCGGGCAGGGAGGCACGGTCTTCCGGATCAGGGCTTCCTGAGATGGTACTGGTGCCAGATCTTGCAGGCCCCTTCGTGGCTGACCATGCACGGCCCGACAGGAGTCCTCGGGCTGCACGCCTTCCCGAACAATTTGCAATCGGACGGCTGGGCGATCCCCCTCAGGACCTTGTCGCAGATACAGGCCGAGTGCTTGCTGATCTTCCGGAACACGATCCCGAACTTCTTCTGGGCATCGTACTGTTCGAACTCCTTTTTCAGCCGTAGGCCCGAGCCGGGAATGACCGGGAAACCCCGCCACTCGACATCGAACGGCTCGAAGACCTCGTACATGACCTTTCTGGCCTTGATATTCCCTTCGCGGCAGACTGCCCGGGGATAGGCATTGTCCACCCGGTGCGTCCCCTCCTTCACCTGCCGGACGAGCATCAGGAGGCCGAGGAGGATGTCGTCCGGTTCGAATCCTGCGACCACCTGAGGGACCGGGAACTGCTCGTACTCCTCGTATCCCATGACCGTGCAGACATGGCCGGGGAGCATGAACCCGTTCAGCTTCGCCTCTCCCTGTTCGAGGAGCCATTTCATGGCAGGCGGGACGACCCGGTGGCAGGAGAGGATGGAGAAGTTCTCCGGCGGGCGGGAAAGGATGGTGGCGGCGACTGTCGGGGCCGTGGTCTCGAAGCCGACCGAGATGAAGACCACTTCCTTATCGGTCTTCTCTGCAATCCCGACCGCCTTGTGGACACCCTGGACGACACGGATATCGCCTCCGCAGGACTCCATGGACCCTTTCGAGCCCGGCACGCGGAGCAGGTCGCCGTAAGTCGCGATGATGCAGTCTTTTTCAACGAGATCGAGCGCTGCATCGATCTCGCCCTGCGGGGTGATGCAGACCGGGCACCCGGGCCCCATCACGATCCTGAGCCGGTCCGGCAGGAGGCTCCGCAGGCCGCTCCGCGCTATTGCAGCCTCGTGGGTGCCGCAGATATGCATAAACGTCATATCCCGGTCGACCAGCTCGTGCAATAATCCGGCAATCTCGTTTCCTGTCGCCATGTACGCTCAAAGCTATTTACTCCGAAATGACATAAGAGTACGTGTATGGATTTGGGAATTTCGGATCTGAATTATATCTACGCGTTATTAACGGTTGTTTTCGGTATACTCTTTGCCCTGATTGCACGGCTGGTGGTCCGCTGGCTGGAGGCAAAAGCCGGAGAGACCGAGACCAAGCTGGACGATATCATCATCGCGGCTATCGGGACACCTGTCCAGGTCGGCATCATCGCAGTCGCGCTCCATTTTGCTGTCAGCCATTTCGGTATTCTTCCTGACAGCCTGCAGTGGATCCTCGATCCGCGCTTTATCACCGCATTCTATGTCGTGATAGGCGCCTGGATCATCTCCTCGTTCCTCCACGACATCATCGTGATCTACGGCCATGAGTTTGCCAGACAGTCGGAGAGCGACTGGGACGACCGTCTCATCGAACTCCTCGAACTTATCGTAAAATGGCTCGTCTGGTTCGGGGCCCTCATGGCAATCCTCAAGATATTCAATGTCGACATCACCCCCTTCCTTGCAGGTGCCGGTATCGCCGGCCTGGCAGTCGCGCTGGCAGCCCAGGACATCATCTCCAACTTCTTTGGCGGGGCCATCATCACGGTCGACAAGCCCTTCAAGGTCGGCGACCGGATCAAGGTGGACCAGTATTACGGGGATGTCCTCGCGGTCGGGCCCCGGAGCACCCGGCTCAAGACCCTGGATTACCAGGTAGTCACCATCCCCAACAACAAGATCACCTCCAACAGCATCGTGAACTATTCCGAGCCTGATGAGAAGCTCAAGATGACGATCCCGGTCACGGTTGCGTACGGCACCGACCCGGCGAAGGTGAAGGAGATCCTGCTGGAGATTGCCCGTACCACCACCAAGGAGACGGGTTACCTGCTGGAAGATCCGGCACCCCAGACATTCTTTGTGGAGTTCGGCGATTCTGGCCTGAAGTTCATCCTCTACGTCTGGGCAAAGAAGTACAACCTGCCCGACGAGGTCAAAGATGCCATCAATTCCCGAATCGCCGGGCGTTTTGCAGCAGAAGGGATAGAGATCCCGTTCCCGCAGATGGAAGTCCGGCTGAAAAAATAATTCTTTTTTCCCCTATTTTTCATCCGCGGGGCACATGTTTAAGAACCGGGAACCACGACCATTCAGCTATGTTCGGGGTCTCCACGTTCTGCCTGCACGGCCTCCCGCTCCCGGAAGCGCTCGAGAAGCTGGCTGCTATCACGGACAGGATCGAGATCATGGACGACGGCCCCCATTTCCTGGAAACCGCCGAACCCCTCCTCTCCTTTGACGGGCACTTCTCCATCCACACGCCCTGCCGGGGCACCAATATCGCGAGTGTCCTCGAACCGATCCGCCGGGCTTCGGTGGAGGTCATGGGGCAGTGTTTCCGGATCGCTGCTGAAGTTGACGCAGGCCTGGTCATCCATCCCGGCTATTTTGCATGGTCTGAGGAGCGCGGAAAGGCGGAACCGCAGCTGCGCCGTTCGCTTGCGGAACTCACGGCCCTTTCCGACGAACATTCGGTCCGGTTCTTCATCGAGAACATGGGGAACTGGGACTATTTCCTGCTGAAGACGCCCGAGGAACTCCCGCTCATCGGAACGGCAGCCTTTGCGCTCGATGTCGGCCATGCCAACCAGATGAAGTGTCTCGAAGAGTTCCTGAAGTTCCCTGCATCCCATTACCACCTCCATGACAATTACGGGAGGGATGATTCGCATTCCGCAGTCGGGGACGGCACCATCGATTTTTCCGCGGTCATGAAAGCGGTCAGGGACTCCGGTATTGTCCCGGTCATCGAAGTGGCTACGTTTGACGGGGTTGTCAGAAGTATCGGGCAGCTCCAGGCGCTCTGATACCGGTCTCTCCGGTCCCCGGTGCATTCTGTTAACAACGGGGGGATAGGGCAGGTTTTCCGGCAATGCTTCTCCGCAATGTTTTATAGGGATTACTCACAACGTAGTTAGGCAACCTGAATCAGTGGCTCAACCGTGGAACGCCTTCTTTCTTGAGGACCACTGTGCGAATGACTGCTTCATGTAAAGATGCCTGTGTGACACAGCCCGGTAGTGTGCCTCCTTGGTAAGGAGGAAGTCGCGAGTTCGAATCTCGCCACAGGCTTGAATTAAAAAATTCAAATCTTTTGAACTCTTTTGCCAAAACACCTTTGATTCTTTGTTAGATTTCTATATTTATTAATAATCGGATCTCGATCGGTGCACTTTGTTTTGATATTCAAGGTGTTATGTTCTTCTTTTATGATAGTCCCATTCTCCATAGCAGCACTCGAAGACTGACGGTACAATTCTCTATAATGTTTTATTTTGAAAAATAAAATTTTTCATTTGGTGGATCGAGTATAATACCAAAAGATTGCATTAAATCGGCACCAATAATCATATCACATGGTAATGAATCAGATATACAAAAAATTGGCTTTTTTATTATTTGCTTCTTAATACTTAATTTCTTAAATTCTACTTGTTCACTATCAATTGTTTGTCCATTGCCTAAGATGGTCGTTGTATAAAGTCCGATTCTATTAAAACCAATACTCTCAATTGATTCTCCATATTATTTTTATCACTCCTTAAACTACCTCTATTACGATTAATTGTTAAATCAATCTTTTTGTATTCTAGCCATTTAAAAAAATTGTTTAATGATTTATTGATTCTTTTTTCACTGTTCGATACCCCAATACAAATCTTTCCAGAATTGTTTTGTTATGCTCCATAGCAGCACTTTTACCCCGATGGTGTGATGCTCTATTCTGAAAATTATGATCTACTAGTGAAACCGCAGTCGGTTCGTACAACTTTAATGTTCAAACAAACATCGTAATTGCATAGAAGATTAAGCCACTCCCCAATAAAACTAAATGAATAATCAATAATTTACGCAGCGGAAATGTTTCTACCCATTTATTTCTTTCAATTGCATCAGATCCTGCTGAAGAAATGGTTTTAGTAAGTGTCTCTATAACTGTTGTATCATAATTATTTCCAGCAATTAAAAGCGCCCCTTGATAAAATCTAGTTGTAGATCTCCAAGTCAATTCCCAATATTTTAAAACGTGACTTATAACATAAATCGCCACAATAATCGAATCAATAATTAAGCATAATCCGAAAATACCAAGTGTTTTTCTTATTGAGGAATTAGATACAAAATTTGTTGCAAACCAAGCAATAATTCCAAATGATATTGCTGATGTCTACATTAAAAAATTGACAACTTGCGTCAGATAATGATCAGCATTTTTTGCAATGAGTCCAATTCTATCCAACGACTCTGTATAATGATCTTTGAAATCTTGTTTAGGGCTATCTGGAGGATTTGACATTAAAATTACTAAAGATTTATTAATTATAATGATTTTGCTTCTCTACGCCATTGCTAAATAGATTCATATTTATTTTTCCAGAACTGTTTTTCCGCCGTTACCGCACGATCATGATCAGATCGCCTTCCGGGGTTATGTTATACCGTTTTGTCAACACCTCGTCATTCATTAAACTTTCCCGCCCGAAAACTTCCTTGATCCTCTCGCGGATTCTCTGGATCTTCTGGTAGTCATAGTGTGCTGGCTGAGTCATCCGTAGTGTGAGTGCTTCCATGATCCATAGTGGCAGGATTCAGGATAATAAAGGAGGCCATGAGGAGGGTGAAAGTGAATGAGGTCCGGCATGGATATATCTCCAAAAGTCAGGATCTGGTGCATGAAAGTCATGCTGACTTCATGCCCGTTTTTTAAAAAATTACTGCGAACCGATCCGGCAATTATTTTTTATTGCCACTACCGGATCCGGTAATTATTATTTATTGGCAGGTCCGGACCTGAGGATTTTTCAAAATTGCCACCAACCGATCTGGCAATTTTTATAAATTGTCACCTCCGGACTCGGCAATTATTTTTTATTGGCAGTACGGAGGAAGGGGTGCTCTGTCGGAGATGATAGAATTTAACCGGATCTTTTCGGTAAAATTGTCGCAAATCGATCCGGCAATTATTATTTATTGCCAGCTCCGGACCCGGGAATTTTTTAAAATTGTCACTTCCGGATCCGGGAATTATTATTTATTGGCAGGTCCGGACCTGAGGATTTTTCTAAATTGCCACCAACCGATCCGGCAATTTTTATAAATTGCCGCATCCGGATCTGGCAATTATTTCTTATTGGCAGGATCGGTCCCGTATTAGTGAGGTCTTGGACCGGATCGTTCTGAAAAGATCTGCTGCTTGCACGTATCCGCCGGGTCGGTTTCTGGTGCACCAACTACGTATGACAGCCATACCCGGTATATCCCGGCCCAATCCGCTCTCGCCATCGCTTCGCTGCACCAGCAGATCGCGGGGACCGGTGCTCCGGGGCTCCTGATGCTTTAAGGGTTCAGACAACCTAACTTATCTCAGTTTATGCAGGTATTTGCAGGAGATTTATGCATACTCCCCCATCGGTCCAGCCCGGAACCCCCGGCATGCAAAAATCAGACACGCAGAAACAGGGTTACATCTTCGCACAGCGGATGGCGAGGACCCCCAAGTCCTTCATCCGTGAAATCCTCAAGGTGACCGAGAACCCCGATATCATCTCCTTTGCCGGGGGTCTCCCCAACCCGGCACTCATCGATGTCGAGGGGATTGCGAAAGCAGCTGCCACCGTGCTCGCAGAGGACGGGAGGTCGGCACTCCAGTACTCCACCACCGAAGGATACCCCCCGCTCCGGCAGTTCATCGCCAACCGGTACAAAAAACGGCTGGGACTTTCCGTCTCCCCGGACGAGATCCTCATCACCAACGGGTCGCAGCAGTGTCTCGACCTGATAGGCAAAGTGCTCATCGATGCCGGGGACCACGTGGCGATCGAACGCCCGGGATACCTTGGCGCAATACAGGCGTTCTCCCTCTACGAGCCCTGCTTCCACCCGGTCATCCTCCGGGAAGATGGGCCGGACCCCGTCATGCTCGCCGATGTTGCAGGCAGGTATCCCCTGAAATTATTCTACGGTGTCCCGAATTCTCAGAACCCGTCCGGCATAACCTACTCCGATGAACGGCGCCGCGAGATCGCCGGGATACTCGATGGGAGCGGGACGATCTTTGCCGAAGACGATGCCTATGGCGAACTGAATTTTTCAGGAAGATCGAGCCCGTCAATGCGGGAGTTCCTGCCTGAGCAGACGATCATCACCGGATCATTCTCCAAGATCCTCGCCCCCGGCCTGAGGATGGGATGGGTGGTCGCACCCCCCGAAGTCATGGAGCAGATCGTTGTCGCAAAACAGGCGTCCGACCTCCATTCCAATTACCTGTCCCAGAGGATTGCGTTCGAGTACCTGTGCCGCGGGGAGATCGATGTAAGGGTACAGCTAATCAGCGCCGCATACAAGCGCCAGTGCGCTCTCATGATCCGGATGTTTGACGAGATGCTGCCGGAGTCCGTGACCTGTACCCGGCCGTCCGGGGGGATGTTCGTCTGGCTCACGCTCCCGGACGGGATCTCCTCCATGGATGTCTTTGAACGCGCTCTCCGGCAGCAGGTAGCCGTCCTCCCGGGTACCCCGTTTTACGTGGACGGGGGCGGACAGAACACGCTCCGGGTCAACTTCTCCAATGCAACTCCCGATAAGATCCGTACCGGTGTGGAACGGCTCTCTGCCGTCATCCGGGAACTCCAGGGTGCCTGACCCTCCGGGTGATGCTCCGGTATCCCGGCCCCGCTGCCCGGATAACGCATGAGTATTAAAACAGGATTGATAAATCGCTGGTGTACATATATATGTACCGGAAAGGGTATATGCCGCTTATAAGTAACCTTATACCTGAGTGAAAATAACGGCAGCAGGCAGAGAGAAGCGGGAAAATCCAGAACTATACCCGGCATTTCACCAACGAGGTAACCTGATTCATGAACAAGAGTGATGCGGAAGCGCTGTTGCGGCAGGGCATTGAACTCTATGACATCGGCCGGTACCAGGAAGCCATTGTCATGTTCGACCGGAGCCTTGCGCTCTACCCCGACCTGGCAAAGGCCCATTATTTCAAGGGTATTGCGCTCTACGACCTGGGGAAACTCGAAGACGCGATAAAAGCCTACGACCAGGTCGTGGCGATCGAACCCTCAGACCCGAACGCCTGGTACAACAAAGCGGCGACCCTCACCCAGCTCGGCAGGAACGAGGAGGCCCTCGAGGCCTGCGACCGCCTGCTCTCCATACAATACGACAATGCCGAAGCCTGGATCCTCAAGGGTATCGCATTTTACGAGCTCGGGCGGTTCAAGGACGCCATCACCGCCTATGACCATGCGCTCATGGTCGATCCCCGGCACGCCAAGGTCTATTATAACAAGGGGATCGCACTCGCCGACCTGGGGAGGCATAATGAAGCGATCGTCGCGTACAACAAGGCGATAGAACTCGTCCCCGATTATTCACGGGCCTATTACAACAAGGGAATTTCCCAGTACGAGCTTGGCAGGAATGACGATGCCCTGGCCTCATTCGACCGGGCCTACGATATTGATCCTACCGACGTCTGGGTCTGGTATTACCGCTGTTTCATCCTTGCCCGGCAGGGACGGAACGAGGCTGCGGCACGATCCGCAGAGAACTTCCTCCAGCAGGAACCGCTCCATGCCGATATCTGGGCGATCAAGGGGATCTCCCTCTTCAAGATCGGGAAATATGAAGAAGCGGTGACCGCACTGCAGCAGGCCGCCACGCTGAACCCGTCACTGGCGGATGCCTGGTATTACCAGGGACTTGCGCTGACCGGCCTCAACCGGTATCAGGATGCAGTTGTGGCATTCGGCAAAGCCATCGAGGCCGGCCCGGCCAATGCCCTGGCCCTCTACCAGCGGGGCCTCGCCTTTTACCGCCTCAAAAGGTTCCAGGAATCCGTGCAGGACTTCGACCGGACCCTTGCCCTCGAGCCGGACAACCCGGAAGCATGGTTCCGGCGGGGAGTTGCCTCGGTCAACCTGAGCCGGTATGAAGACGCGCTTGAGTCACTGGGCCGGAGACTGGCACTTGGTGACGACCATGCAGGTTCCTGGTATTACCGGGGGGTTGCCCTCACCCGCCTCGGGAGGCACAAGGAGGCCATTGAGTCGTTTGAATCCGCTCTCGGCCATGATCCCGGGTGCGCCTCTGCTGCGTACCAGGAAGGGGTCTCCTATGCAAGTCTCGGGCGGTTCAGCGAGGCCATCGCGGCCTACGACCGGGCCCTCCAGATCAACCCCGGGTTTTCGGACGCCCTCTACCACAAGGGTTTTGCCCTCGCGAAACTGGGGAGAAATGACGATGCTGTCCAGGAATTCGAGCGGACCATTGCATTCGACCCGGGAAATGAACGGGCCTTCCACCAGAAAGGTCTCCAGCTGGCAAAACTTGGCAGGTATGAAGAGGCCATCGAGGCATTTGACGGGAGCATCAGGATCAATCCTTCCTATGCGCAGGCACACTACGACAAGGGGCTCGCCCTTGTCAAGCTCGGACGGTCCGAACCCGCGCTCGAAGCCTTCGGGCAGGCTGTCACGATCAACCCGAACCATACCAATGCATATTATCACCGCGGGCTCGCATTCGTCCAGCTCGGGAGGTTCGAGGAAGCGATAGCATCTTTTGACCAGGCACTTGAGATCGATCCCGCGGGTATCCTCGCGCTCTACCACCGGGGCACGACGCTGGCGCTTCTCAACCGGTATGCCGAGGCCGTAACTGCTTTTGATGCCGTCCTTGCCATCTCCCCCCAGAATACCGGTGCCCTGTTCGAGAAAGCTCTTGCCCTGTTCCACCTCATGCGGTACCAGGAGTGCGTTACAGCCCTCGACGAGGCGCTTGAGCAGAACCCGGCACTGACCGATGGCTGGCTCCACAAAGGTATCGCCCTTGCTTACCTGGGCCACCCCGACGACGCGATTGAGGCATTTGACCGGGCGCTCGGGCTGAGCCCGGACCTGAACGAGGCCGCTGTCCGGAAAGGCATTGCACTCTTCTCCCTGAACCGGTTTGAAGATGCAGTCTCCGTACTCGGCATGGCGCTCGAGAACAACCCCCGCGATGTCTGGGCCTGGTGCTATAAAGGCCTGGCCTTTTCAGAACTCGGGCGTTACGACGAGGCTATACGGTCATTTGACCGGGCACTGGAGATCAACCGGAAATGCGCACGGGCATTTTTCGAGCGGGGCAATGCGCTTGCCCGGCTCGGTAAACCCCTCGAAGCGGTCGTATCGTATGACCAGGCGCTCGAAATTTCTCCGGACGATCCCAAGATCCTGTACCAGAAAGGCGTTGCCCTTGCCCAGCGGGAACGGTTCGATGATGCCATCACGGCATTTGAGACCGCCCTCTCGCTTGAACCTGACAATGCTTCGGGTTTCTATTATCTCGGCATCGCCTATGCCGGACGTGAGCGGTATGAGGATGCCGTCAAAGCCTTTGACAGTTCCCTCTCTCTGGAGCCTTCGAATGCCAGGGCATACCATTACCGGGGCATCTCACTCATCCAGCAGGAGCGGTATGATGAGGCAGTCAGGTCATTCTCGAGCGCTCTTGCCCTTGAAGCGGACAATCCTTCGTCGTACTATTACATGGGACTGGCCCATCTCCAGGCAAAACAGTACGAGGAAGCCATGGGGGCACTCGAGCGTGCGACTGCCATCGACCCCTCGTTATCGGACGCCTACATGTACCGGGGGATCGCTCTTGCCGCTCTGTCACGCCACGAAGAGGCCATCCGGTTCCTCGATCTGAGCCTCGAGGCCAACCCCTCCCTCATCGAAGCGATGATCTACCGGGCCAACTCCCTCTTCATCCTCGGCCGTTTTGCAGAGACGATCGAGATGGACGACCGCATCCTCTCGCTCAACCCCACCCTGATCGACATCTGGATGCAGAAAGGGAATGCCCTTTTCAGTCTCTCGAAAAAACAGGAATCGATCCAGGCCTTCAACAAGGCCCTGGAGATCAACGTGAACCTGGCCGTGGCGTGGGTCAGGAAAGCGGATGCATTGTCCGACCTCGGCAAGATCCAGGACGCCATTCCCGCCTATACCCGGGCCCTTGATATCAATCCTGCCCTCCACGATGTCTGGATGCGGAAAGGGGACGCACTCAGCCAGCTCGGCAGGACCGAAGAGGCGATCGCCTCCTATACCAAATCACTCAACATCGATCCGGACCAGGAGAGCGGCTGGATCAGGATCGGGAAGGCGTATTTTGATTTCGGGCGTTACCAGGACGCAATAGAAGCATTCGACAACGCGATATCCCTGAACCAGCGGAGTATCGAGGCCTTTTATTACAAGGGACTGGCTCTCGAAAAAGTCAACCGCACGGAAGGTGCGATTCACGTATTTGAGATCCTGCTCGAGATCGATCCCACAAACGGGGATGCACAGTACCATAAAGGGCTTGCCATTGCACGTCTCGGCGACCATCGTGACGCGATCCTCTCCTTTGACAAGACCATTGCAATCCTGCCCACGTTTGCGCCTGCGTGGTATTTCAAGGGAAAATCCCTGATCGAGAACGCCAGATATACCGAGGCAGTAGTTGCACTGAACCGTGCGCTTGAGATCGAATCTTCTTACACGGAAGCCAGTTATTCCCTTGGCCTTGCTCTTCTGAAGATCGGGAAATACGATGACGCAATCCAAGCGTTCGACACGAACCTGGCCAAAGACACCAGCAATGCCCCGGGATATTTTAACCGCGGGATAGCACTCGAGAAACTCGGGCGCCATGAAGAAGCACTCGGGGCATTTGACAAGGCACTCATCTATGATCCTGAGAACGCCCTTGCCTTTTACCATAAAGGGAAGTCGTATGCGGCCCTCGAACGGCACAGCGATGCGATCTTTGCCTTTGACAAGACCCTGCAGCTGAAGCCGAAATACACGGACGCCCGCCTCCGGAAGGGCATCGCATTCTTCAACCTGGGGAGGTTCCGCGACGCAATCTCCGATTTCGACCGCACTATTACCGAGAACCCGGGAAATTTTCATGCATATTATTACAAGGCGCGGTCACTTGCCGAACTGCAGGATTTTTCCGGAGCACTGGAGTCCTATAACCAGGCTTTGGAGATCGATACCAATTCCCTGGACGCACATCTCTCCAAGGGCCTCGTCCTTTTCAGCCTCGGGCAGTTCGATACAGCTGCAGCTGCATTCGAGTTCGTCATAAACGGCGATCCCGGGCACTCCACGGCACACTATCACCTTGGCCTCACGCTCGTGAAACTGGGGCGGCTGGAGGAGGCTGTTGCATCGTTTGACCGCTGCCTGGCCCTCTCCCCGAAATATACCCCTGCCCATTACCAGCGGGGACTGGCGTTGTATTCGCTGGGCCTGTACCAGGACTCGGTCTATGCATTTGACCAGGCTCTGGAATCAGATCCCGGAAACGCCGAAGCAGCGTTCTGCAAGTCCCGTGCGCTCCGCGATCTCGGGCGGTACGAGGAGTCGCTCGCTTCATGCGAGACTGCTGTCGGTATAAAACCGGATTACGCGGAAGCATGGTACGGCAAGGGCATCGCCCTTGCAGACCTGGAACGTTTCTCCGAGGCACTGGCTGCATTTGATCGGGCGATCGTACTGGATCCGGCAATGGCAAAGGCGCATTACGATCGCGGGGTTGCACTGATCCGGCTGGAACGGTATCCTGATGCCATCGGATCCTTTGACCGAATGCTCGAAATCATCCCGGATTCTGCCCCGGCCTTCTTCCATAAGGGAATAGCGCTTGCAGAGACGGGCCTGCTGGAGGAAGCGGTCCTGTCGTATAATATTGCCCTGGAGATCACTCCGGAAGATGCTGCGGTTTTTTACCAGAAAGGGCTCGCGCTGTCCCGCATGGAGAAGTATGAGCAGGCAATCGCCGCGTTCGATACCGCGTCCACCCTCGAGCCCCGGAAGGCGGATTCCCTCTACCAGAAAGGGCTTGCGCTCGCCTCTCTCGGGCGGCAGAACGAAGCCGCAGCTGCCTTCACCCGGGCGTACGAGATCGACCCCGGGAACAGGGACGCCCTGTACCACCAGGGGCTTGCCCTTGCGGAACTGGGCAGGTTCAGCGAGGCCATCGAGATCCTGACAAGGACTCTCGACTCAAACCCGAGGATCGCCAATGCGTGGCTCATCCGGGGGTTCTGCCTCTTTGCTGTCGAACGGTTTCAGGAAGCTGTCAGGTCATATGCCAGCGCCCTGGAACTGGATGCCGCCAATCCCCATACCTGGTTCTACCAGGGCCGCGCCCAGATCAGTCTCGGAAACGACGAAGAGGCCATATCTTCATTCGACCAGGCCCTGAAAATTGCACCCGAGTTCGGAGAGGCTTTTTATTACAAAGGGGTCGCTCTCTTCCACCTTAAAAGCTATGCAGAATCTGCTGGCGTATTCGAGGAAGCAACCCGCCTGATGCCGGATTTTACCGACGCGTTCCGGGAGACAGGGAGGGCCCTTGCCGCACTTGGAAGGTACCGGGAGGCTGTGGAGGCTTTCGGACGTGTGCTTGCGTCACAACCCAAGGACCTCCCCTCCCTTTACGGGCTGGCACGGGCATATGACCACCTCGGCCAGTATAAGGAAGCGATCACGGCATACTCGCGGGTCAATCGCATAGCCCCGGATTGTGAACGGGCATATTCCTACAAAGGGTTTGCCCAGGTACTCCTGCACCTGCATGAAGACGCAGTCGAGGCCTTCACCCGGGCACTGGAGATAAATCCTGCGAATGCCGAGGCATGGCTGGCGAAAGGCAGAGCACTGTTCGCGCTGGAAAGATATGAGAGTGCAGTCGCCGCTTTTGACGGGTACCTCTCAGTCAGGCCGGATTCGGCAGAGACCCTCTATGAAAAAGGTCTTGCCCTCACCCTGCTCGGCAGGGAGGAAGATGCCCTTGAGACCTTCAACCGCTGTATCGTACTGGGCCTCGATTCGGGCCGTGTGTACGCGGAAAAAGGGTACACGCTCTCTGTCCTTGCCCGGTTTGAAGAGGCTATTTTGTCCCTCGATATGGCGCTGGCAAGGGATCCGCAGGACCTCAGGGCCCTGCTCGCGAAAGGCGAAGCGCTCTTCCGGGCCGGGCGGTACCAGGACGCGGTCACTGCATTTGACAGTTCTCTCGTGCTGGGCCCGGAAAATGCACGGGCGCACCGCGGGCGGGGAATGGCACTTGCAAAACTGTCCCGGTATGAGGATGCCGTCATCGCTCTTGATCGTGCCCTCGAGGAGGACAATTCAAGTCCCGAAGTCCTCGCCTGCAAAGGGTATTCGCTCTACCGGCTGAACCGGTACAAGGAAGCAGTTGAGTCACTCGGCAAATCCTTGAAACGTAAACCCCGGAACCCGTTTGCACTCACCTTCCGGGGCAAAGCATATATCCGCCTTGAGATGTGGGCAGATGCCATCTCTGCGTTCGACAAACTCATCAGGATCGACGGGAAGAACGCTGCGGGATGGTACTACAAGGGGATAGGACTCTCCCGGCAGGAACTTCACCAGGACGCCCTGTCCTCGTTCGAGACCGCCATAAATCTCGATGATGCCTGTGCACCTGCCTGGTTCAACAAGGCCTGCGAGCTGAGCACGCTCCGGCGGTATGAGGAATCACTCCCCGCTTTTGACCGGGCCCAGGAAATTGACCCGGGCTTCCAGGATGCGGCGTACCGGAAAGGGCTCACCTTTTCCGTCCTTAACCGGAACGACGAAGCGGTATCCGCATTTGACCATGCACTCACCCTGGGTCCGGGGACCGCAGGGCTTCATTACCACCGGGGACACATCCTCATGGAACTGGGGCGTTACCAGGATGCGCTGGAATCGTTCAATTCCTCGCTCGATCTCCGGCCTGACGACGCGTCGGTCTGGATGGAGAAAGGGGAGGCTCTCTCCCGGCTCGGCAGATTTTCCGAGGCGGTAGCAGCATTCGATAAATCGGCAGCTCTCAGCCCCCGGAATGCCATAGCGTCGTTTGGAAAAGCAGTAGCGCTGTATGAACTTGGCAATGACCAGGACGCCGTGATCGCGAGTGACATCGCACTCGCTGCGGATTCCACCCTCTACGATGCCGCATTTTTAAAAGGGACAGCACTCTTCCGTCTCAGGAAATACCCCGAGGCCATTGCATCGTTCGACTATACGCTTGAATGCCTGCCGGAACATGCCCAGGCCCATTTCCACAAGGGACTGGCACTGCAGGAACAGGGAAAATACGAAAAAGCAATCCGGTCCTACAAACAGGCCCTTACCCATGATCCCTCGATTATCGATGCTGTCTTCCAGACTGGCCTTGCCTATTCCGCCCTTGGAAAGTATGAGAATGCAGTGAGAGCATTTGACAAGATACTGGGACTGACACCAGATAATGCCGCCGTCCTGTACCAGAGAGGACGGGCGCTTGCAAAACTCCTCAGGTTCGACGAAGCTCTCGGCTCGCTGGAGGCATCGCTGAACAGCGAGAATAACCTCGCTGACGTCTGGGTACTCAAGGGAACAGTGCTGTACGAACTCGGAAGGTTCGAAGCGTCTATCGGGGATTTCGACCGGGCAATCGCGCTTTCTCCGGACAACGCGACAGCGTGGTACCGGAAAGGCAGATCCTATCTTGATCTCGCCAGGTACAGCGATGCCATATCCTGCTTTGATCAGGTTCTTTCCGGTGACGAGCGCTGCGCGGGTGCATGGCTCAATAAAGGAAGTGCCCTCCTCTCTCTCGGCCAGTTCGGGCCGGCGCTCGACTCACTGGTAAAAGCCCTCGATCTCAAGCCCCAGAATGCCAATGGCTGGTATGACCGGGCCATTGCGCTCACGGAACTTGGCCGTTACGATGAGGCGATCGCATCCTATGACCGGGCGATCGCCATCAACCGCAAATATACCAATGCCTGGTACGACAAGGGTGTCGTACTTGCCCGCCTCGGCAGGGACCAGGAAGCCATCCAGGCATTTGAGAATGTGACCGCTATCGACCCGCATTTTGCTCCGGCTTTTTATGACAAGGGCCTCGCTCTCGAACGGCTTTCAAAGCACAAAGACGCCGTTGCTGCGTTCGATATGGCGCTCTCGCTCGACGCGTCGGACGTGCCTGCCCTCTACCAGAAAGGGCTGGCACTCTTCAGGCAGAAGCGGTTTGAAGATGCAGCCGGCATCTTTGTCCAGGCACTTGACCTGAACTCCGGGTTATTTGATGCCTGGTATCACCTGGGTCTTTCTTATGCCCGCTTGGAAAATTTTGCCGAAGCAGTCACCGCTTTTGATCAGGCAATCGCAGTCAACCCCGGATCCTATGATGCCCTGTACCAGAAAGGGCGGGTACTCTCTGAACAGGGGAATTATTCCGAGGCTATAGCCGGGTTTTCGCTGGCGATTGCTGTGGATGACAGGCAGCGGGACAGCCATTTCGCACAGGGTCTGGCTTATGCGGCACTCAGGAGATATGAAGAGGCACTCGCTTCGTTTGACCGTTCGCTTGACATCGATCCTGAATTTTCCGACGGTTACTTCAACAGAGGTATCTGCCTTGAAGAGCTCGGGCGGTATGAGGAATCTCTACCTGCGTTTGACGGCATCCTTTCCCGTGTTCCGGACAACTCTGCTGCATGGTCCCACCGCGGTATGGCATCTGAGCATCTCGGAAAGGATGAGGACGCTGCTGAAGCCTTTGACAAAGCCCGGAAAGCAGACCCGCACAATACCGGGATCATCCTTTCCGAAGGAAAAGCCCTCGTCAGGCTCAACCGGTTTGAGGACGCCATACGTATCCTGGATATCGCTCTCGGGAAAGACCCGGGCAACGGCGAAGTCCTGTTCGAGAAGGGCATGGCCCTTTCCCATCTCGGGCGCCATGAAGAGGCCGTGATGTCCCTCGGCGAATCGGCAGCTGCCCTGCAGAACAGGTATGAGCCGTTGTATTACCGCGGGCTCTCCCTTATGATCCTCGGCAGGTATGTCGACGCCGCTGCCGTCTTTGATGCTGCTCTCAAATCCAGCCCGGAAAACCCGGATATCTGGTACGAGAAAGGACTTGCTCTGGCGCAGACCGGTCCCCTGGATGGAGCATTAGCCGCATTCGATCATGTCCTCACTCTCAAGCCCGGCAACCCGGATGCGTTCCTTGGACGGGGGCGGGTGCTCTGCGCACAAGGCAGGTACGAAGACGCAACCGGATCCTTTGACCGGGTCATCGAACTTTCCCCCCGTCATGCTGCAGCCTGGTACGAGAAAGGACTGGCCTTGTTCCATCAGGAGAAATTCGGTGATGCGATCGAGACATTGACTACCGCTCTGGAACTCGATCCAGGCAACCACGATGCCATGCATCACAATGCTGCAGCGCTCGCCGCTCTTGGGAGGTATGAAGAGGCCGTCGGATCCTTCCGGCACCTCCTCACGCTGATTCCCGAGAACGAGGAGGTCTGGTATGAGCTGGGCGTCGCCCTTGTAGGTCTCAACCGTCATGAAGAGGCGGTTGCCGCCTTCGATCATGCGGTGGAGATCCGGCCCGGGTATTTCGATGCCCTCTATTCCCGTGCCCGGTCGTACGATGCGCTCGAACGGCCCGTGGAAGCCGTTGAAGCCTACAACCAGGCACTCGCTCTCCAGCCGCTGCACGTGCCATCCCTTCACGCGAAAGGGGTTGCCCTTGCAAAGATGGAGAAGTTCGAAGACGCGGTCAAAGTCTTCGACCGCGCGCTGGAGATCGATCCCTCCTGCACCGAGGCATTCTTTGACAAGGGCCGTGTGCTCAACTCGCTCGGCATGTACCGTGAGGCGGTCAAGACCTTTGACAAAGCCCTGAGTATCGAGAAAAACTACGCCGATGTCTACTACCATAAGGGCCTGGCCCTTGCACATCTTGGGCGGCATGACGAGGCGGTTGTCGCTTTCAACAAGGACCTTGACCTGGATGCCGGTAACTGGCAGGCATCATATCACAAAGGACTTTCCCTCTCGGCTACAGGGCGGCATATGGATGCCATCGAGGCATTTGATGCGGTTATCCGGTCCAGTCCCGGTTTCACCGATGCCTGGCTGCACCGGGGCACCGTCCTTGCAGAGATCGGAAAATACCATGATGCAATCGAGTCCTATGTCAGGACGCTCGAGATCGAACCTTCGAATGCAGAAGCGTGGTATCTCAAAGGAGATGCACTCTTCTCCCTCTCCAGGTTTGAGGATGCCATCGAAGCATTCAACAGAGCCCTCGGGATCCGCCCGGAATACGTATCAGCCCACTATAACAAAGGGCGGGCGCTCTTTGAACTGAACATGTACAAGGAAGCAGTCATCTCGTATGACAATGCCCTCGCGATCCAGCCGAAATTCGTGGATGCCTTGTATAACAAAGGCACAGCTCTTACCAGGCTCGAGCGGTTTGACGAGGCAGTGGCCGTTTTTGACCAGGGCCTCAAGATCCGTCCCAATTCCGGGCACATCTGGACGGGAAAAGGGATTGCACTCTCTTCACTGGGCCGGGACCAGGACGCCGTCACCTTCTTCCAGAAGGCTCTTGGTATCGATCCCAGGGATGCACGCGCGAGCTATTTCCTCGGGGTCTCATTCCTCAGGCTGGGAAAATACCATGAAGCGATCAAAAGTCTCGAGACGCTGCTGGCCCGGCGCCCCGATTGCGCAGAGGCCCTGTTCCAGAAAGGCAGGGCTCTGGCCATGCTCTCCATGAACAACGAGGCCGTCGCGGCATATGACCGGGCCTTGTCCCTGAAAGAGAGATATCCGGAGGCCTACCTCTACCGGGGGATCTCCCGGGCCAGTCTCGGGCTGTACGAGCAGGCGCTTGAAGATTATGACCATGCCCTCACCATCAATGCATCAGCTCCCGCGCCGTACCTGTTCCGGGGGATCGCCCTTATCCAGCTCACCCGTTACCAGGAAGCGATCGATTCGTTTGAAAAAGCGATCGCCCTCCAGCCCGAGTACCCCGAGGCATTCTATTACAAGGGCCTCGCACTGCTCCAGCGCGAGCAGTTTGATGCTGCCATTGAAGCACTCGACCGTGCGCTTCTCATCCATAACCGGTACGCAGAAGCCTACGAGAAGAAGGGCGTCGCCCTTGCACGCCTGGGCAGATACCCTGAAGCCATCACCTCATTCAATGCAGCGCTCGGTATACAACCGGAGTATGCCGAAGCGCTGTACGAACGGGGACGTGCGCTGGTTGGCACGGGCCGTCACAAGGACGCCATTGCCTCCTTTGACCAGGCCCTCGCTCTCAATCCCGGGTTTGCAGGCGCGATTTACGAGAAGGGCAGGGCTCTGGCCTCGCTTGACAACCCTGCTGGAGCCATCGCGGCGTTCGAACGGGCTGTGGACATCACCCCGTCCTGCTGGCAGGCATTTTTTGCGAAGGGCAGGGTGCTGTCCGAACAGGGCAGTCACGATGCGGCAATCACCGCGTACAACCACGCCCTTGAGATCCTGCCACAGCAGTCGGTAGTCTTTGAATACCGGGGACTTGCCTACGCAGCCCTTGAACAGTACCGGGAGGCTGTCCAGTCGTATGATCGTGCGCTTGAGATCGATCACCGGCCCGGGGTATTTGCACACAAGGGGGTGTCCCTTGCGGAACTGGGCATGTACCGGGACGCAATAGAAGCATTCGACAAGGCCATCGGCCAGGACGAGAATCTCGCCGAGGCGTGGATCGGGAAAGGGAATGCATTCTACGACCTTGGCAAGTACCGCGAGGCACAGGCTGCATATGACCGTGGTCTGGTACTTGACCCGGAAAATGCCATTGCCTGGACACGGCACGGGATGGTGCTCTCCTCGCAACAGAACTATGAGGCAGCAATCGAGTCCTATGACCGCGCCCTTTCCATAGATCCGTCCTTTTCGATCGCGTACTTCACCAAGGGGAGCGCTCTTGCCGCGTCAGGACGGTGTGCAGATGCGGTTGAAGCGTTCGATGCCATGATCAACCTCCAGCCGGAATTTGTCGACGCATGGATCCACAAAGGACGTGCCCTGCAGGAACTCGGGAAGTACCAGGAGTCCCTGAGCGCATTCAAGCGGGCGCTCGAGATCGAGCCCGGGCGCAAGGAGATCTGGAATGATGTCGGCGACATCCTTGAGAAGATCGGGAAACCCGAAGAAGCGAAGATCTGCTATGAACGGGCCCGCTGACAGATAACGGTAAGGAACCGACGTATTTTTTACCAGAACCGTAATATATCGCCCAAAAGACCTGCGCAGATCCGAAGACCAGGAAATCCGGGTAAAACATAGCAGGTATCAGGACTTCTCTCTTGCCGCAACAAACCACAGCACGGCACCGCAGACGACCGCAATGACCGCAATGATGGCGGTTGCATATCTGATATAGAACGGGGTTGCAGCCTCACGGAGCTGTTCTGCCATAGTACGATAATATGCAAGACGGGGATATTCCGGATCAATGGTCTGGACTTTATCAAATGCTGCAATTGCCTCGTCATACCTCTCCATCCCCCCCAGGGCAAATCCTTTATTAAACCATGCCTCTGCATTGTTCGGATCGATCCCAATCGCCTGGTTATAAGCAAGGAGTTCGTCGTTATAGTATTCGGCCGAGGTATTTATGTCATGATCCTGTTTTTCATAGAACAGCCCGATATTATAAAGGATCTGGCCACGGTTGATCCAGCCCTGGGTATACGCCGGATCGATACTGAGGCTCGTGTTCGATGCAGCAAGAGCGTCAGTCAGAAGAGTCTGGTTAAAACGGTCATCTGAATACGCAGCCCGGTTTAATGCGTCTGCCTTTGCATTCCATGCCTCATAATACCCGGGTTCAAGGGAGATCGCATGATCGTACGCAGAAACGGCCTCCGAATAATTTCCAGACTGCAATAACGTATTCCCCTGCGTGAACCACGCTGACGCATCACTGGAATATGCCGAGACCGGCATACAGAACGCGAGAAGAAGAAACACCGCCAGTATTGAAGTTCCTGCCAACCGTTGAGGATCCATGGTTACCGGATCATATGTGGTGCGAAATCCTCATAAAGAATTCTTCAGTAAAGAGAGATTGAAGGCCGGACCGGTTTCCTGTATATCGGCTGAAAAATTGTGCGGGAATGATCATGCTGGATCCGCATGGCCCAGTACCAGGATATGCCGGGTCAGACTCTTGTGAACCCTCTGTTCGTGCTGCTGCAGTATCATCATCCTCCCGGATGCAATGGCGGAAATATCCCTGTGGGTGACGACGACCGCCCGCCGCCTTTTCTTCAGCACCCGCCGGATCTCGTCGAGGGCATCTGCATAGAGCCGGTCCATGGTATCGCTCTTCCTTATGCAGACCGATTGCCCGTAGGGAAGATCGGTGACAATGGCATCAACGGAATGGTCCCTGAACGGCAGGCTGGCCGCATCCGCACGCATGAGATCAGCATCGCCGGCATTCTGTCTGCTCCCCCGGATCATCACCGGGTCAAAATCGCTGCCAATCACGTTCATCCCAAGCAGGCCGCCTTCAATAAGGATCCCGCCGGTACCACAGAATGGATCGAGGAGAACATCACCGGCATGAGCGCAGGCAATGTTGACCAGGGTCCGGGCCATTCTCGGCATCATCACGCCGGGATGAAAAAAGTCCCGTCTCCCCGGGTTTCTCATGTCATAGGCTCCGCGGCCGGTGGTGAAGAGGATCCTGCCAAAATAACAGCGATCTTCGGAGAGTATTGCCCGGTAAACGACTTCAGGATTGTTCAGGGAGACCGGGCCTGATATCATGGCGCCGATGATCTCTTCAAATTCTCTCTGGGAACAGGGATTAGGCTCGTTGCAGCTGCCATGGACTTTTTTTACCCGCCCGGCAAACGGCTTCTCTGCCACGATAGCAAGCTCAGCGAGCAGGTTTCTGAAAGCGGCAGGTTCAGGTTCACATTCGCCAAGATATTCCAGCACCGCATGGGTCATGGCGAGGCGCCGGGCTGTCTCTGGTACCGGGCAGTCCGCAACCGCGACCTGCAACCGCCGGTCAAGGACCGTTCCGATACATTCCAGCTCGGCAAACGGCAGGGTCGGGTTTTCTCCGGACAGCTCGAAGAGCAGCTTCATTCCCAGTTCATTTGAGGTAAATCCTCAAATACCTGCGCAGAAGATTCCGCATACGGGTAAAAAATTTATTTCTTTGTTTTCTTCTTCCCGCCCATGATGCCGGAGAAGAACCCGCCGGAACCGGAACTGCTGCCTTCCAGTTCAACAAGTTTCTCGTAGAGCTCCTTCTGCTCCCCGCTGACCGGTTTCGGGGTGATGATCCGGACGCGGACGAGGAGGTCTCCGTGCTTCCCGCGGCGTTTCACCCCTTCCCCGGCGATCTTCAGTGCCGTGTTGAACTGGACACCGGCGGGCACTTTCAGCTCGATGTGCCGTTTGTCGATCGTTTCCAGGTCTACCGATGTACCAAGCACGGCCTGTGCCGGGGTGATCTCGATCGTGGTCTCGAGGTTGTCGCCACTGCGGGAGAAGCGGTTGTGGGGCTGGACATACACTTCAATGAACAGGTCCCCGTTGGCAGCCCCGTAATCACCTGCCTCGCCGTATCCTTCCATGCGGAGCCGCATACCGCTGTCGATACCTGCCGGGATGTGCACCGAGACCTTCCGCTTCACGCGGGTATGGCCAGACCCGTGACACTCCCTGCACGTCTTCTCGGGAATTTTGCCCTTCCCCCCGCACTGGACACAGGGGGTCATATGGACAAACTGGCCAAATGATGAGTGCGATACCTGCCGCATCTGCCCGGTCCCTCCGCAGCGCGGGCAGGTATTGAGACGTTTTGTCTCGCTCCCGGACCCGCTGCAGGCAGGACAGGGTTCGGTATGCATCACCTCAATGTCGCGATCTATCCCCGATACAGCATCCTCAAGCCGGATCTGGATGCGCATGAGAAGGTCTGATCCGGGCTGCGGCCCCGACCGCCGCTGTCCCCCGCCAAAGAAGTCGAAGATGTCCCCGAAACCGGAGAAGTCGGCAGAGAACCCGCCTCCTCCACTGAACCCTCCGCCACCTGTGTACGAGCCTTTCGATGCATTGGTGTACGTCTCGTGGCCCATATTGTCGTACTGGGACTTTTTCTGCTCATCGGAAAGGACGCTGTAAGCTTCGTTGATCTCCTTGAACTTCTCTTCTGCTCCCGGCTCCTTGCAGATATCAGGATGATATTTTCTGGCGAGGTTGCGGTATGCTTTCTTGATCTCCTTCTCATCGGCATTCCGGGCTACGCCGAGGATGTCATAGTAGTTTCCCGCACCCATTGATGGCTCACTCTTCTTTTACCTTATAGTCGGCATTGACAACATTGTCATCGCCGTCTTTCTCTTTATCCGGTGCCGCTTCTCCAGCGGTACCGCCCTGCTGCTGGGCGGCCTGTTCTGCCTGCACTTTCTGGTATATCTTGGTCGTCACGGTATATACTGCTTCGGTGAGTGATTCCATCGATTTTTTTATCTCTTCAAGATTGTTCTCTTCGAGCGCCTCTTTGACCCCGGCTACGCTTTCCTCGACTTTCTGCTTGTCAGCGGGTTCGAGTTTTTCACCGCTCTCTTTCAGCATCTTCTCTGCCGTGAAAACGGCAGTGTCCGCCTGGTTGCGCAATTCGATCTCTTCTCGCTTCTGCTTGTCATCTGCCTCAAACTGCTTTGCCGCGTCCATCATCTTCTTGATGTCCTCTTCAGAGAGCTTTTTGTCGCCCTTGATCGAGATTGCCTGCTGGTTGCCGCTGCCAAGATCTTTTGCCGAGACATGGATGATGCCGTTCGAGTCAATATCGAACGTGACCTCAATCTGCGGTATGCCGCGGGGGGCAGGAGGGATGCCGGTCAGCTGGAATTTCCCCAGTGTGAAGTTGTCTTTTGCAAGTGCACGTTCGCCCTGGACAACGTGGATCTCGACACTGGTCTGGCCGTCAGCGGCAGTCGAGAATATCTGGCTTTTCCGCGTCGGTATCGTGGTATTGCGTTCGATCAGTTTTGTTGCAATCCCCCCGAGGGTCTCGATACCGAGCGTAAGGGGTGTAACGTCGAGGAGTACGATATCCTTGGTCTCACCGGTCAGAACCGCTCCCTGGATTCCGGCACCGAGTGCAACGCACTCGTCGGGGTTGAGACCCTTGTCCGGTTCTTTGCCAAGGAGCTTCTTCACGGTCTCCTGCACGAGCGGTACCCGAGTCGACCCCCCGACGAGGAGGACATGATCGATATCCTTGGGCTCCAGTTTTGCATCGCTGAGCGCCTGCTGCACCGGCCCGACCGTTGATTCGACGAGATCCCCGATGAGCTGTTCGAGTTTTGCCCGGGTGAGGTCGATGTTGAGGAACTTCGGGCCGCTGGCATCAGTAGTGATATACGGCAGGTTGACGTTGGTCGACTGTCGCTGCGAGAGCTCGATCTTAGCATTTTCCGAAGCATCCCGGAGGCGCTGCATGGCATAGGGATCATTCTTCAGATCGACACCCTCTTTCTTCCGGAACTCCTCAATAAGGTAATCGGTTACTCTCTTGTCGAAGTCATCACCGCCAAGATGGTTGTTTCCTGCGGTTGACTTTACCTCGAAAACGCCGTCGCCGAGGGTCAAGATGGAGACATCGAATGTCCCGCCTCCTAAATCGTACACCAGCACCGTCACATCATGCTCTTTGTCGATGCCATATGCGAGTGCACTTGCCGTCGGTTCGTTGATGATACGCAGTACCTCAAGACCGGCTATCTTTCCGGCGTCCTTGGTGGCCTGGCGCTGGGCGTCATTGAAATATGCCGGCACGGTAATAACCGCTTTCGATATCTTTTCACCGAGGTACGCCTCGGCATCGATCTTCAGCTTCTGCAGGATCATTGCGGAGATCTCCTGCGGGGTATATCCCTTGCCGTCGATATTGACTTTCTCGCTCGTTCCCATCTTCCGCTTGATGGACTGGATGGTCCGCTGGGGATTGGTCACGGCCTGCCGCTTTGCAAGGCTGCCGACAAGGCGTTCACCCTCCTTGGTGAATGCAACAACCGATGCTGTCGTCCGCCCTCCTTCGGAGTTCGGGATGACGATGGGTTTTCCCGCTTCCATGATCGACATACAGGAAAAGGTTGTCCCCAGATCGATACCCAGAACTTTCTCTTTCGCCATAATTTATGCCTCCTGATCTTTCTGATTTCCTTTCGATACAGCCACTTTTGCGTACCTGATCACTTTTTCTTTCATCCGGTACCCGCGGGATATTTCATCGATAACGGTCCCTTCGGTCTCATCGGAGGGGACATGGGCTATCGCTTCATGTTCCGCGGGATTGAATGGTCGTTTCAGCGATTCTATGGGTGTGATGCCGTGACGCCCCAGCTGTTCCGCAAGGAGTTGCCGGATCTGCGTGACTCCTTCCCGCAGGTGCAGGTCACCCGCCCTGAGGGCCCTTTCGAAATTGTCGAGTACCTCAAGGAGGTCGACTGCGAACCGTTCGTTTGCGAGAGCCACAACCGCTTCCCGTTCACGGGCAGTACGTTTTTTGAAGTTCTCAAAATCAGCAGCAAGTCTCAGGAACTGATCATTCAGATCACTCAGAGCTCTTTTCTGCTTCTCCAGTTCCTCAGCACAGGGTGATTCTTCCGGAAACGGCCTCTCTGTTGAAATAAAGTCCTGCTCTCCGTCCTGTTCTGACTTGCGTTCTGCATCGCCCATAGTACATCCCGTTCGATGTTCCAATAACTATTGTATTGTAGTTCTATATAAATATTGACATTATTCTCGTTCTGGATTCGATAGAATGAGGTTGGTTTGGAGAACAGGGCTGAATTATCCTTATGATTCAATTTCTAACAGTGAATTGCTCCTGGATTGCCAGCAGATTCATCCCGGAAAATTTTACTGCAGGAAAATTTCACGCGGTTGTTCTTCAGTTTACCCGGTTTTCAGGGGGAATCGTTCCCGGGAGATTATCTGCATACCTTTTTCTCTCTTTTCCTGCATACACTAGACCATGAAGTGGGCATTGCTCTCAGTCTGGGACAAGACAGGCATTATTGAGCTTGCACAAGTGCTGACCGAAAGAAAGTTCAGCATCATGAGTTCCGGAGGTACGGGAAAATCTCTTGCTGAGGCGGGCGTGAAATTCACCGAAGTGTCAAGTTACACCGGCTTCCCTGAGATGATGGACGGGCGGGTCAAGACGCTCCACCCCAAGGTCCATGGGGGGCTTCTCGGCCGCAGACAGATAGACGATGCGGTCATGGCAAAACATGGCATCAGCCGTATCGACCTGCTGGTCGTGAACCTGTATCCTTTCGAGGCAATGTCGCAGAAACAGCTGAACCTTGAATCCATGATTGAGTATATCGATGTCGGCGGACCTGCCATGATCAGGGCAGCAGCAAAAAATTACAAGGATGTTGCTGTTGTCGTCGATCCTTCCGATTACCCGGGAATTATAAGGGCAGTACAGGGTGATGGCATCTCTGCAGAAGAGCGTTTCCGGCTTGCGAAGAAAGCGTTTGCTCGGACAGCGGCCTATGATGCAGCTATCAGTAATTACCTGTACAGGCTTGACTCCACATTTCCGGAGACATTTACCGTCCAGTTCAGTCATGGCCGGACCTTGCGGTACGGCGAGAACCCCCACCAGCAGGCAGCAGTGTATGGCAGCCGGGGGATCGCGGGCACGGAACCCCTCCAGGGAAAAGAGATGTCCTACAATAATTATCTGGATGTCAATGCCGGTGCAGCGCTCCTCCGCGAATTTGACGAGCCGGCTGCCGTGATCATCAAGCATAACAATCCCTGCGGTGTAGCGACTTGTCCGGATATTCTTGAAGCGTATCTTACCGCACGGGAAGTAGACCCGGTCTCGGCATATGGTTCGGTTGTCTGCCTGAACCGTGAAGTGACCCGGAAGGGAGCAGAAGAGATCTGCCGGACCTATGTCGAAGTCATTGTTGCCCCTTCGTTCTCCGGTGATGCCCTTGGGGTTATGAAGAAGAAAGAGACCATGCGGGTGCTCTCCCTTCCCCCAAGATCCGAATCTGATGAAATCCGGAGCATTGACGGGGGAGTCCTGACCCAGCGGACACCCCCTTACCAAGAGCACTGGCAGGTTATCACGGACCGTGACCCGTCTGCCGATGAGATGAAGGCTCTTCAGCTGGCCTGGAAAGTGTGCAAGCATACGAAAAGCAACACTATCATCTTCGCTGACCAGAACCGCACCCTGGGGATCGGAGCCGGCCAGATGAGCAGGGTGGATTCCGCAAAGATTGCCATTGAGAAGGCATGTGCCCCGCTGAAAGGTTCTGCTGTTGCATCGGATGCGTTCCTCCCGTTCCCGGATACCCTTGAAGTCGCGGCAGCAGCCGGGGCAACTGCCCTCGTCCAGCCGGGCGGTTCCATCCGGGACAGGGAAGTGATCGAAGTGGCAAACCGTCTCCACATGGCAATGGTTTTTACCGGGGTCCGTTACTTCAGGCACTGAATTTTTTTCAGTATTTTTCGATTCTGACGCTGATTTTGGGATAAATTTATATTCTGCGAAGTTGCCGGTTCCTTCAATCGTTTGTGGCTGGGAATGTCACGGATGGTTCAGAACTATCACTGTGGTGAATTCTATGGATTACGGAAAAATGGTAGGTGACTCTTTTGCATATGCCAAGGAGGGTCTCGTTGGAAAGTGGGTGAAGTGGATCCTGCTGATCATCAGTTGTATCATCTTCCCGCTCATTATGGGATACATGGTGCGGATCTTCAAGGGAGCAGCCCCTTCACCGGAACTCAAGGAATGGGGAGGGTTGTTCATCGACGGTATCAAATTGTTTGTTGTCGCGCTGATCTATGCCATACCAATCCTCATTCTGGAATACCTTGCACTTGGGACGGCCATGGCAACGTCCATGATGAGCGGGAACGCGTCAGCCATGATGACCGCCATGGCAGGTGCCGGAGTCATTGCGGTCCTCTTCTTCATTGTGGCAGTCGTCATCGGCCTGATCACCGCGACCGCTTACATCCGTTTTGCCCGCACCGGCAGTTTCGGGGAAGCGTTCAACCTCAACGCAATCTTCGCCCATATCGGTAAGATCGGCTGGGTGCCTTACATCATCGCACTGATCATCATGGTCATTATCCTGGGAATTATCGAAGGCATCTGTATGCTCATCCCGACTGTCGGGATCGTCATCCTTCTCATCATCCTGCCATTCCTGGTACTCTTCTATTCCCGCTACCTGGCCGTGCTCTACGACAGTGCTGGAGCGGCATAATCACCAAATAATTTTTATCGGGACTTGTGAACCGGTTCTTGTTGTCTACGTAACAATTTCCGTTTTTCCCGCTTCCGGTCGGGCCCTGAAGAAAACAACCAACAAATAAAACAAACAAATTTCATTCGTAATCGATGAGTGGCACTCATTATGCCCGCTGCCGCTGCGATTCTATCATCTCTGTTACGAAAAAAACGGAGATCCTGTCTGACAGGCAACTTCAATCTGGTCTATTCGCGGGAGAATCTGGCAGCAGCATGGAGAAAATCCTTCACAAATGCAGGAGAGAAATACGAATGGGTATAGAGGCCAAGGGCATTGTGTGCAATGAGCCCGTCCTGCCCACCGGAAATTCCCTTTCCGCGGGAAAGCCTGAAGGCATACCGGACGTCATTATCCGGAACAATCCGGGAGTAATGGAATTCATGGCCGAGAATTTCCTGATGCCCCGAGACAAATGAACGGTTCCCGATCGCTTCGCCTCTGACGTACCCCAGCGCCTGGACGCGGCCGGTCATTTCCGAGACTGCCGGAAGCACACCTGCCATCCGGTAGGTTTTTTCTGCGGTGATTTCGCGGGTGAGATACATGAGACCGCCACATTCTGCATAGAGTGGCATCCCCTTATCCACCTGACACCTGATATCGTCCCTGCACCGGCATGTTTCCAGAGCGTTAAGGTGGAGTTCCGGATACCCGCCACCAAGATACACCCCATCAACATCGGGAAGCCGGTCCGACAACGGGCTGAAAAATACAAGCTCTGCGCTCTGGGCCCGGAGATGATCGAGATTATCCTGGTAGTAAAAACAGAATGCAGAGTCCATAGCCACACCGATACGGGAACGGACCGGCTCTCTCTGTTCAATGCGGGTAACAGACACAAGGGGCGGGGCGGTTCCGGCAGCAGCAGTGATAGCGCCAATGTTGCAAAACTCCTCGATGAGACGGCCGGTTTCATTGAGTACCCCGGACTCATGGGCCATGACAAGGCCAAGATGACGGCTCCCGACTGCGATCTCCTCCCTCTTCGGGATCCATCCGAATGCCGGTACCTGCAGGGAAGATTCTATCATGTTCCGGTGACGCGGGCTCCCGATCCTGTTCACGATTATGCCGGCAATATCCAGGGATGGATCATATTCCCGGAATCCTTTCACGAGGGCATGGACACTCCGCGACATTCCTTTGGCATCCACGACCAGGATGACAGGCGCCTTCAGGATCCGTGCGACATGTGCAGTGCTTGCAAGATCAGATCCGTCGATACCATCAAACATTCCCATGACGCCTTCGATGACCGCAATATCAGCGTCAGCTGTTGCCTTCGAGAATGTACTGGCGCACCCGTCTTCGCCCATCATGAAGGGATCCAGGTTTCGTGAAGACCGTCCGCAGATGGAAGTATGGTGCGAGGGATCGATAAAGTCAGGGCCGACCTTGAACGGCTGGACTTTCAGCCCGCGGGCGACAAGAGCTGCCATGATCCCGCTTGCGACAGTCGTCTTCCCGCACCCGCTGTGGGTCCCGGCAATGAGAATACGGGGAACGGTCATGCCTCATCACCATCCGGAAGGTTGACCCTTAACCGGATAATTGCATTCATCCGGGACGAGACCACGAGACATAGCCATGATACCGGGATCAACAATGGTGGTCCCAGCCCATGCCCCGGTCGGATATGAACACCTTCCCGTCACCGAGGGCTTCACGAGTGATAAAGGAACAAAAATCGAGGCCCCTGCTACCACAGGAAGGGGCAGCGTGTTGCGGTACTCTTTTACCGGAGAGTTCAACCGGAAAATTCCATATGCCGCAAAAGGGAGTGGGACCATGACCCGGGAAATACACCCGTGAGGAGGAAGAAGACCTTCCGAGATAGGCATGGTATCACCTGGTTGGTACCCTCATTTGCGGATTATTTATTTTTCTTCCGGTATCTGTTTGCCAGATAAGCGATCCCGAGTATCGCTGCGATAACTATGACCAGATAGACAGGATTTGAAACTATGGCGTTAACCCCCGCCGGCTGAGTCACATCCACCGTGACTTTCATAGTGTCCGAGGTATAGGCATTGTCAAGTGCGTCACGGTATTGAATCTGTGAGTCCAGTCCGTACTCTTTGATATTGGCTGTGCGATCGACACTGACAATATATGAGGCAGTCGCCGACTGGCCGGGACTCAGGTCTCCAAGGAAGGCACTATCATCATCGCTGGTAAATGGATCGACGGCGCTGATAAGAGCCTGGGCACTGTAGACCGTGGCATCGCCGGTATTTTTAAAAGTAACCGTTATGGCATTTTTCTCTCCGGGATTGAGCACTGACGGCGGAGAGATGACATCAAAATCAACTTTGCCGCCGACCGGTATACCAAAGGTATCGCTCCGGGAGGTAACATAGTCGCCCTCGGTATTCTGGTAGACTACCACAACATCTACAGGATAGGTCTGTTTCTGTGCATCGCTGGTGACTGCCACCTTGTACGTGCAGTTGACAACACTCCCCGCGGGGAAATCCCCGATGTAGACACTGCTGTCAGTAGGTACAATAGGACTTTGACCGTTCTGGAGAATCTTGACAATCGATTTGCTTCCATCCTCATAACCGGTATTCTTGATTGTCATATTGATGTAACCTTCAGTGCCGACATTCAGGCCTTCGGGCGTTGCTGAAAGTACGGCGACAGATACATCAGGTGTTATGTTGATGGGGATATTCACCGTCACGTTTTCTGTTTTATAGGTATACCTGATGGTGTCTTCACCGTATTGGTCTGCGGTATACAGATAGGTATAATTCAGCCACAGGGGGAGATTATAGATGCCGGCAGCAGCATCAGAATTGATTTTTGTTGAGAAGACTGCATTGACGGTGCTGCCTCCGTCGAGATCTCCCAGCATCTGCGTATCAGATTTTATAATAACCGGTGCATAGCCAGGCTGAAGGGAAGCAGTAAGAAATTTTGCTGTATTCGGGAGGTCATCGCGATCGACGATATCCGAATCAACAAATTTAAATTGGTTGAGACCGGTGTTCTGAATTACGACACCCAGCTGAACCGCGTCTCCCGCTTCAAATTCATTTGTCCCCGAGATATAAGCGGACAGTTCAGGACTCCCTGCCATATATTTCGTTCCGGCCATAACCGGGGCAATCAATCCAATACACAGGATCAATAAAAGAAATGCGCATTTTTCGATATCCGCCATCATCAATTTCTCCGTGCAGTCTTAAGATTACTATGTGATTTTGAAGATATGATTGTTTACATTCTGAACAGTCTGTTTCAAGGATGAAAATCCGGAAATCCAGCCTTAGTACCAGAGAAGGCGATATTGCCGGACCGCTATGCATTATCCTTTCTGATGAGGTAATTACGTGAACCCCTCAATCAGATTATTGAAATACTTAATATCCATGAAAACCTGTACTGTGAATGATGAACATAAAATTCCTGTCGGTGGCTTTTGTAATCGTCATACTATCATTTACCCTGTTTTCCGGATGTGTGGCACCGCCAAAGGATGTAGTCCCTCCTGGAGAGCCCGTGACGCAGGGCGGCGGAGGATACTCTTCCGGCAATGCAAATACTAATCCGGGTCAGGCGAACCCGGGAATGACGACCCCGGCATTGGTTGTTCCAGCAACAGTTTATCCGACCCCGTCCCGTACTCCAAATATATACCAAACACCGGCGGTTGTGACCCCGGTCCCCCAAGATCAGGTCTGCCTGATTTATATTGACAGTTATAATATGACCTTTCAGGACATAACAATCGCAAAGAGCATCGATCTCAAGAACCCGCCCATGTATATCAACTACACACTTACCAATCCGTTTAACCTTACCGGCACGAAGATATCAAAATCAAAATACGGCAATCAGGCACCAGGAAGCACGATTTCATACTCGTATTACGCACCGTATTCCTTTTTTGTGATCACGGTCAGAAACGCAACAAGTGGTGAAATTTACCAGCAGGACGGATTTGGCATCAAGTATGACCAATACCTGAACAAGACGATCCAGATAAATACGCCCGGCCAACTGCTGATTGAAATGGAGGGCTACAACGTGACGCCCACCGTCGGTTTCTGGGTTAAGCCCTTACAGAATCTCAACGCGAGCGTCGATCTCTCTAACACTGAATGCGAGACTCAGGCTTATGTCAAAATTTTGAATCAAATGAACTCAATTTTTGCAACATAATGGTACCGGCAATGATCCAGAAGCCTGAAAATAATTTTTATATGGGCACTGGAGAGATCCCATTTTTTAATAAATTAGCTTATTATTTCAAGTTGCTATAAGGAGGACCCCATTCTCTCAGATCGAAGAACTCTGACGAGTTCATCTCAAGTCTGCTCTCCCGGGAACAGCTGTCTTCCCGAAGAGCGTCTACAACGATTACCGATAATTTCTATAAAGCCCTTATATGGTCAATTATTTAAGCGATGAAAACGTTTAAAGTAAGGCAGGCAGTAAGTGCGTCCCGGTGGGGTAGTGGACATCCTAGAAGCCTGCGGAGCTTTTGACCCGGGTTCAAGTCCCGGCCGGGGCGTCTTGTTTTAAACTTCTGGAGCCGTGTCTGTTCCTTTTTATCCTTTTGAACCTTCAGAGGATCTGGCTGACATACAGGGACGTATATATGCAGGTAACGATGGCAAGAAGGAATAAGATGCTATAATCCCGCATGTGGAAAGCGAATTCGCGGAGATGCGTCCTTTTGCCAGTGCGGTAACCCCGTATATCGATGGTAAGCCCGAGTACGTTTGCCCGTGAGAGAGCATTCGAGACCAGAGGGACGACAACGGGCGCTACACTGCGAACCTTGCCGACCAGCCCGGTGCCGGGATTATATCCCCGTGCCAGCTGTGCCTCGTGGATCCTCATCCCTTCGATCTGCAGGGTGGGGATAAACCGGAGCGCGATGAGAAACATAAGGGTATAATCCGTGGGGATTTTCATCCGTTCCATAGTATGCACGATGTCCCGTGGCTGGGTCGAGATCACAAAGAGCTGGAAAGCGCAGATAAGGACCATGAACCGCAGGGTCATGACAAGCCCGAAATCGATCGCACCGATGGTTATGGGCAGGCTTCCGCCAATGAGGGGGATACCTCCCGGAATAAGATATCCGATCGTGGAGCCGCTTGGCATGGTCACGAGCGTAATACCGATCAGGACAACACTCATGACAGCGATAAGCCTGAACTGCTGGAAGACCTCGTTACTGAGGGAGGCCCCGTAGGCAATGACGAGGACTGCTGCTACAAGTACAAGGAGAAAGAACAGGTTTGTCGAGAGGATTGACATGAGGCCAAAGACGACAATAAAGGCGATCTTGGTGAACGGGTGAAGACGGTGAAAAAAACCATCCTTATGGACATAGGCAAGTATCTCGGCCATTCAGATGACACCCCCGACGCGTTGGTCTGACAGGATCCTGCCGTTCTCCATGGAAACGATCCGGTCGGCGCAGTTGTCTGCAATCTCCCGGTTATGGGTGATGACGACGATCGTATGTCCCTTTCGCTGGAGGGACTTCAATATCTCCATGACGAGCCGTGACTCATTGCCATCAAGCCCGGTTGTGGGTTCATCAAGAACGATGATTTCAGGCTGCATCGCGATCACGCATGCTATGGACAGCCGCTGGCGTTCACCCCGGGAGAGCCAGCGGGGGTACATGTCTTTGGTATGAATAAGGTTCACATCACCCAGCGCCTTGTCGATGATCTCAATTCCATCGGCGATCCCGATATTTTTCAGTCCGAATCCAACTTCTTCCTGAACAGTATCGGCGAAGAACATGTGATCCGGGTTCTGGAAGACGAGGCCGACATGACGGGCGAGTTCGGTCACGGTGCAGTCACGGGTATTTTTTCCCTTGACCAGCACGTCGCCGGATGCCGGGAAAAGCAGGCGGTTGAAATGCTTGACAAGGGTTGTTTTGCCAGATCCGTTCTCGCCAACGATTGCAACAAACTCACCGGACCTGAAGTCGAGGCTAACTGAATCGAGAGCGGATATTTCCCCATAGGAGTAGGACAGATTTTTTACGGAAATTACCACGTCCGGGGATACGACTGAGGAGTGGTTGTCCCGGGGATCTCCGGTACTGATATCCCGTAAGCCGGAAAAATCCGCTGTCACAATCCTTTTCATCCGTTCATCCGAGAGAACGTCATCCGGTCTTCCGATAGCACTGATCCTGCCGTTTTCCATGACAGCGATTATATCGACGAGCTTATGGAAATGCTGGTACTTGTGTTCGACGAGCAGGATGGTTTTCCCGAGCGCCTTCAGGTCTTCCAGGATTGCTACGATCCTCCCGGTGGCATGCTCATCGAGTTCCGAGGTGGGCTCGTCAAGAATCAGGATATCATTGCCAAGCGCCAGGGTGGCTGCCAGGGCCACCCGCTGCTTCTGGCCTCCGGACAATTTATGGGGGGAGCGGTTCCTGAGTTCCGACAGGTAAGTCGTGCTCATGATGGCCGAGAGGCGTTCTTCAATCACCGACGCCTCCAGTCCCCGGTGTTCCAGCGCAGAGAGGATCTCTTCCTCAACCGTTGTGAAGATCATCTGGGCTTCAGGATCGTCAAAAACGATACCTATCTTCTCGGCAAGTTCGGAAAGACCGGAGTATCCGGCGACATTCTTCCCTTCGAGGATTACCGATCCTTCTTTCTTTCCTCCGTACTCGTGATGGAGGATGCCGGCAGCCGCAAGACAGAGTGTGGTCTTGCCTGCACCGGAAGGGCCGGTGACCATGATGCAGCTCCCCTTCGGCAGGAAAAAGGTGAGGTCATGCAGGGCATCCTGAACCGTATGAGGGTAGGTGTAACTGATGTTCCTGAGTTCGATCATTCTCGCGACAATACCCGGTTTGAGGGTATGTAGAGGATCTGGACGATAATGGCATTAAATACCGCAGTAATGACAACGATGGGGACAAAGACGATCATGAACCCTTCCATGGTCGCGTACCTCGCAAGGATCATCGGAGCGACCGCGATGATTGCTATTGCGGCAAAGGTGAATCCGCTGACAAGGGTCACAAGGAACGTCGTAGCCGTTGGCGCGAGTTTCGATCTGTTTTTAATCAGTGCATAAAGCACAAAACAGACAAGGGCACCCAAGGGTTCGCTGATGAGATTTGCCGGCGGGAATATCGACCCCGATATCAGCATCGAAAGGATACCGGCAACAAGGCCGATACCTACGGCCTCATAAATTTTCGGGGCTATAAGCATGATCGCAAGACAATAGAAAGCGATGATCATGTTCGGGGTCAGCGGCGTGTGGAGCATAGCGAGGAAATACCGGAGAATGGCTCCGACCGCGAGCAGGATCCCGACAATTGCTATATCTTTTGACTTCATGACAGACACATCCGTACTGGTAAGGTACCTGAGTTTTCATCAGGCTGATTGACTAAGTTATACCTTAATGTATATAGTTGTTCATCAATGTTTTATAATTCCTTCATGATCCGGTCAGTAACCGCAGATAGCACACAGTATCGACTCCATCACCGATAGGATTGCTCCTGTCCAACCACTAACTTCTTTACCTGTCCCGACATTTTCTCGTACAGGAAGGATCCGGTTGCAGTTTTCACCAGGAAGTGACGAGATCTACGCCGAGGCACTTGCCCTGCATGCAAAGCACCACGGGAAACTTGAGATCCGCCCGAAAGTCCCGCTGAGGGACAAAGCCGACCTTTCCCGGGCATACACTCCGGGCGTTGCCGAGGTTTGCCGGGAAATTATAAAAGACAGGGACCTGGCCTATAAGTATACCCTCAAAGCCAATACCATTGCGATAGTCACCGACGGCTCTGCGGTTCTCGGGCTGGGGAACATCGGGGGATACGCAGCGATCCCGGTCATGGAGGGAAAAGCGATCCTTTTCAAGGAGTTTGCCGGTGTCGATGCATTCCCGATCTGTTTTGAGAGTTATGAGACCGATTTTACCGACCAGGTAAAAAATATTGCACCGGTCTTCGGGGGCATCAACCTTGAGGATATTGCAGCTCCGAAATGTTTCGAGGTCGAGGACGCACTTCAGGACATCGGCATTCCGGTGATGCACGATGACCAGCACGGCACTGCGGTTGTTGTCCTTGCTGCCCTTCTGAATGCCTGCAAAGTCACCGGTAAAAAATATACCGACCTGAACATCGTGATCTGCGGTGCCGGGGCGGCAGGTTTTGCAATCACCCGGCTGTTGAAATGTATCGGGTATGACCCGAACGTATGTACCAAGGTCAACGAGATCATTGTCTGCGACACCAAGGGGACCATCTTCCGGGGGCGGGAAGGACTCTACAAGAACAAGTACAAGTTCATCATTGCCGAAGAGACCAACAAGCCGGCACTCTGCGGGACTCTTTCTGACGCGATGATAGGCGCGGACGTCTTTATCGGTGTTTCAGCCCCGGATGTCGTCACTGAAGAGATGGTCAGGTCGATGAACAAGGATGCCATCGTATTCGCCATGGCAAATCCGGTCCCCGAGATCTGGCCGGACGCTGCCAGACACGCGGGGGCCGTTGTCGTAGGGACCGGGAGAAGTGATTTTCCCAACCAGATCAACAACGTTCTCGCGTTCCCGGGGATCTTCCGCGGTGCTCTCGATGCCCGTGCGACCCGTATCACGGATGAGATGAAGATCGCGGCAGCGCATGCAATTGCGGATTACGTACAAAAACCCCACCACGACCGGATCCTTCCCAACCTCTTTGACAAGCGCGTGACGCAGGCAGTGGCAAAAGCAGTGTCAGAAGCTGCAGTACAGTGCGGCTGCAGCCGGAAAATCGACTGATAAACCGTTCAGCAGATCTCCCTTTCGAGCTGCCGGGATGCATCACTTCCCTTCAGGCAGAGATCGCGGTTCAGCAACTCAGGGTCCCTCGTGACCGGGCAGTTCCTGCAGGAACATCCATCATCCTCCGAAATACAGATCCGGCTTTTACCGGTAATATAAAAGAGGAGGTTGTTGTTTCCTTTCGCAGACGGGGTGTACGAGGAACATTGCGGACTGGTACGGAGAAGACGTTTATTGTTGGTTGCCGGAAAAGTTTTTTTCCTGTTTTCTCCCGTACAGAGCCAAGTCACTGCTCTCAATGCACCGGGGTGACCGCCACCCTGACCATACTCATCCATATCCGGTGATCTCGTAATCGATCGGTGTTGAATTCTTCGTGCATTCCTTACCATGCACCAGCACTTCATCCACCATCTTCTTCAGAAGCGCCGGATAGACCGCGCCGACCATCTCCTGTACCGGCTTGCCGTCACAGAAGAACTTGAACGTAGGGGTGCTTCGCACGCCATACCGTTCGGCAGTCCACGGGCTGGTCATGATGTTCAGGCGGATAAAAATAACTGAGTCACGGTATTCGGCAGCATAATTCCTGAAATACGGTTCCATCTGGCGACAGAACGCACAACTGGGGGAATAGAACATCACGGCTACCGGTCTTGTGGCTTTCTCAACAGACTTCTCCCAGGTAAGATCCGTAGCTTCAGGAAGTAACTCCGGTAGAGATGGTTCGGCCGGGACGGGCGGTACAACAGACAACTGTCCGGGTTTTTCCGGGGACTCCTCTTGTTTATCTGGCATCTCGCATCAGGCAGACATCAGAGTATGCCAAGAAATAGCTTTGCGTGAGAGAATGATTCCCGCGACAGCAATACCGGTAGGATGGCCCGGGAAACCACTCCGGGATGGTATTGTTGCTGTTTTTTAACGTACCGGGCAGATATGAAAATACAGGATAGTAAAGGTGACGGACCTATGCAGATGATGATCGGCGGAACGGGAACAGATTCGCTTGATGGCACCTCGATGGAAGTAAAAAATCCGGCGACCGGCGAATTGGTAGACCGGGTTCCTTCCGGATCTTCCGAAGATGTGAACCTGGCGGTCGAGGCTGCAGAGGCAGCGTTTGACAGCTGGAAACGGAAAACCGCCCGTGAAAGGGGGATGATCTTCTTTCGCGCCGCAGGGATCGTGCGCGACCGTCACCGCGATATCGCCCGTCTCCTTACTACCGAACAGGGAAAGCCGCTGAAAGAATCGATCGATGAAGTGCGGGGGTTTGCCGGCATCCTTGAATTCTATGCCGGTATATCTGCCTACCAGACCGGAGAGCTCTCCCGTCTCGGCCAGGCGGGAGACTGCCTCATCACCCGGGAACCTCTCGGTGTCTGCGGCGCTATCATACCCTGGAATATGCCGGTGATCATCATGGGCTGGAAAGTGGGGCCTGCCCTGCTTGCCGGAAACACCCTCGTGCTCAAACCGGCATCGTCGACCCCCCTCGCAAACCTCACTCTGGCGGGGATCCTTGAGGAAAGCGGTCTTCCGCCGGGTGTTCTCAACGTCGTTACCGGGAAGGGTGAGACGGTCGGGGAGGCTCTGGTCCGGCACCCGCTGGTGCGCAAGATCTCGTTTACCGGTAACACCGAGACCGGCGGGAAGATACGGGCGCTTGCCGCCCACCACTTAAAAGAGCTGACCCTTGAACTGGGGGGTTCGGATCCCATGATCGTCATGGACGATGCCCATATTGACAAGGCCGTGGAAGGAGCGGTCAGGGGCAGGTTCTACAATGCCGGACAGACCTGTACTGCAGTCAAACGCCTGTACGTCCACGAAAAGGTTGCCGGTACGTTTGTCCGCAAACTGAAAGCCCGCATCGATGCGATGAATGTCGGCAATGGCCTTGGCCCGAAGACTGATATGGGCCCCCTGAACAGTGGGGTCCAGCGGGAACGCATCGCCCGGCTGGTCGGGGAGACCCATGAAAACAGCGACGGCACCGTCCTTGCAGGTGGCTGCCCTCTTACGGGAAAAGCCTACGAAGCGGGATTTTTTTACCGCCCGACACTGGTTTCTGATGTCTCCGGGCGTTCACGGCTTCTGACGGAGGAGGTATTCGGCCCGGTCCTGCCGGTCATGACGGTACCGGACCTTGACGCCGCGATACGGGAGGCAAACGCTACCCGGTTCGGCCTCGGGGCCTCGGTCTGGACGACCAATATCCATACCGTCCGGAACGTGTTCGATAACGTGCATGCCGGGATCATCTGGGTCAACCGCCACCTCACGGTTCCCCCGGAGATCCCGTTCGGAGGCGTGAGCGAAAGCGGCATCGGCAGGGAGAACGGAAGCCACGCGCTTGAGCAGTATTCCCGGACCAAGACCCTGTTCCTGGGCTGGTAAAAAGACAGGAGTTATATCTTTTTTATCCGCAGGATCATCACCGCGCCAGCCAACGCGACGATACCGGCCCACGTGGAAACAGGTGCTTTTTTTGTTGTGGGGGGGTTCGCGGTCGTGAGATTCACGACAGCCGGGATTATGGTCACCGTTAGCGGTGTTGCAGGGACTGCAGGAGTGCCAGAGAGATTCGCTACCGGCATCTGAGGGAGGAGGTTGAATGTTGTTGACCCGGTAACAGTCACGGTTATTCCCGAGACCTGTACAATGTATTCGTCCGGAATCCAGCCGGTAGTATTTACCTTGAACGACCACTGATTATACCCCTCCGATCCCTGGACCACCGTGACCATGCCGGAAGCCCCACTGACACCGGAAGGCTGGGTTTTCTTGGTCGGGTAGAACGAAGCCGAAGTGACCTGTACCAGGAGGTTGTCGCCTGTTGCGAGATTCGTGGAACCGCCAATCGTGAACTGGTCTCCGGTTAGGTGGTCTCCGACAGGATTGATAAACGTGTTGGAGTTCCCGATATTGAAGGTGACCGATGCAAACGTATCGTCGACATTCTGGCTGTTTATTGCCTGCATGAGAGCAGCGGCTGAATCGGGGCTCTGGAGGCTTCCGGGCCCGGTGAGCTGGAAGATTGCGGTCCCGGTCTGCCGGTTGATCACCCTGCCGGTTGCCGGATCGTAGGTTATATCAAACTGCCCGTTCATCATCGGGTGCTGGATGAGCACAACATACTGGCCGAAAGCCAGGTCCCGGGTGTCCGCAGGTTTCAGTTCGTACGTATAGGTATTGTCGTCATTCACCATGACATTGTCAATTTTTACGTAGTTCGTACCTATCAGCCAGATCTGGAGCCCGTTGGACGGGTGACCGGTGGCAATTCCATGGATATACACTGGATCACCCGGGGATATCGTCGGAAGGGAAGTCTGAGATGAACCCGGGGAGAGATCCAGAGCGGTGGATGGCACGATCAGGAGGATGGCAATACCCGCCACAAGTGCGAGTGCCCGGACCCTGCCATAGGGTAACCATACTGACGGTTTCATGGGTATCTTCCTGCAGTTATCCGGTATCTGATGATCCACGAACAGATGTATCTTCCTGAACGTGAGAGAGCATGAATGTCCTGGTATGACCGGTTACCGCTGGAAGGATGACATACGTATGCTGAATTGTACGTTCAAGTACGTTTCAGGAAAAAACCGGAAGGCGATTCAGGGCATTCACGTAAATGAGTGGGAGGAGTAAGCCTCCTTCTGTTTTAGCGGCATTCAGCTATGCGCCATACCCGGACGGATACCGGACTATCCATGGTCCTGTTCTGGCTTGCACCCGCAGGGGTTCGCCGTTTCACCGGTTCCTGTCTGTGAGCGCTCAACGGGTTACTCGCAGGGGAACCCTGCTTCACGCCTTCTGGGCTTTGTCCGCATCATTGCTGAAAACAGGCCGTGTCGTTTCTGTGCCATTGCCGTGACTCTCGCCACCCGTACTTGCGTACGGCTGCGTGACCGGTAGGTGGGGGGACTTTCCTCAGCGACTCTGCAAGTCACCGTCGGCCGCTCTCTCCCTCTCCAGTAATCATGGGTTCGGTAAGGAGATAAGGCCAGCGCTGGTTCAGGGTGGCGGATCGGCCGGGATGTCCGGCTTCGATAGATTGTTAAACAAGGTGCGCCATAGACAGTCACAGACAAGGGGTATTGGTCATGTTATCCAGTGACGAGGGAATGGCTGCACTGCGTCTGGCACGCGGTGCGGTTGAACATGCTGTGGCAAAAAAACCAAAACCGCCCCGGAACCACGCACCGGTCTTTGGGGAGAAACGCGGGGTCTTTGTCACCCTGACCGAAAACGGCTGTCTCCGCGGCTGCATCGGGCTCCCCTACCCGGTGATGCCACTGGGGGATGCCATCGAACATGCCGGGGCGGCAGCCGCGCTCGAGGATCCCCGTTTCCCGCCAGTACAGAAGGAAGAACTTCCGTTGATTCGGATTGAAGTGACCGTCCTTACCGTCCCGGAATGCCTCAAAGGAACGCCCGGGCAGCGGCCGGACCGGGTGATCGTGGGAAAACACGGCCTTATCATCCGGGGTATGGGCACGAGCGGCCTCCTGCTCCCTCAGGTAGCCACCGAATACTCCTGGGATGCAAAGACATTTCTCGATCATACCTGCACGAAAGCAGGACTCTCCAGCGGTTGCTGGAAATCCCCGCATATTGAAGTGTTCACGTTCGAAGGCCAGATCTTTACCGAACATTCCTGAAGGCGCAACCGTTTAACCTGAACACAGCAGATATAAAGGGACACTATGGTGCGGCATGGCAATAGCATTTGAAAGCCTGTACAGCGATATCGCGGGACGCTGCGGGAAACTGACGGTCGGGAAAAAGACGATCAGGACTCCCGCCCTCCTTCCGGTCATCAACCCCCACCTTCAGCTGGTAACCCCGCTTGAACTGCAGGAGATGGGTGTCGAGGCGATAATCACCAATGCCTACATCATCTCCCAGAGCGGACAGTTCCGCGAATGCGCCCTGAATGAGGGGTTGCATAAGGTCCTTGGGTTCGACGGCGTGATCATGACCGATTCCGGTTCGTTCCAGCTCTCGGTCTACGGCCAGGTCTCCATCACCAACACCGGGACCCTGACGTTCCAGCGGGATATCGGAAGTGACATCTGGGTGCCGCTCGACATTCCCACGTCGCCCGCCTCCGACCGGGAGACCGCGACCGAGGAACTGGCAGTTACCATGCGACGCCTGGCCGAGGCACAGGAGGTCTTTGGCAGGGATGCTCCGATTGCCGGACCGGTACAGGGGGGTATCTTTGAAGACCTCCGGGAACAGGCAGGGCGGGATGTATCCGGCATGGGCTTTTCGTTCTGCCCGATCGGGGCCGTGGTCCCGCTCATGGAGTCGTACCGCTATCGCGACCTTGTCAGCGTGGTCATGGCAGCCAAGCGGACCCTTTCCCCTGCTGCCTGCACCCACCTTTTTGGCGCCGGCCACCCGTCCATGTTTGCGCTTGCCACAGCAATGGGCTGCGACCTGTTTGATTCGGCAGCCTATGCCATTTACGCGAAAGCCGGGCGGTACCTGACCGTTCACGGGAGCTTCCGGCTCGATGAACTAGCCGATCTCCCCTGTGCCTGTTCAGTGTGCCGTACGCATAACTCCGAAGAGCTCCGCACCGCTCCTGATCGGGAACGCCTGCTCGCACTCCATAACCTGTACGTGACACTGGCCGAGATCTCACGGATCCGACAGGCCATCGTTGACGGCACGCTCTGGGAGCTGGTGGACGAACGCTGCCGCGGCCACCCGCAGCTGCTCTCCGGTTACCGGGCCCTGCTCTGGCATGCACCATCCCTTGAACTGCACGACCGGATCACCAAGCGCCGGTTCTTCTACCGTGGCGACGAGAGCTGCGGAAGGACTGAAGTCCTGCACTACCAGAGGATGCTCTCCCGTCTGAGGCTTGAAGACACCGTCCTGGTCTCGTTCGACGGGAAAGAAGGTGAAGGGTTAAGAGAGACCCTGTTCTTCCACCCCCCGTTCGGCCCCTACCCCCGCGAGCTCAGGGAGACTTTTCCGATCGGGCCAAGCGAGGTCCCGGAATGGGATGAAGCGATGGTCCGCCAAGGCTGCCGGGGGATCCGCATACTCCGTGAAACCCATCCTGGCAGCAGGATAGCAGTCTCCTGCAGCGCAAGATGGGAACCCGTTGTCCGGCAGGAACTGGGAGGGATCGAGGTGCTGCATGATGCGGTATAACATCCGCAAACAGGACGGGCTTGCCCGTACTGCCATCCTTGAACTGGACGGGGCCAGACGGTCTCTTCCTGCTGCGGCCGACTGTGAGGAACTGTTCCCGGCCCTTCGTTCCCTTTTGGGGACAAACCTCCCACTCTGTGCTCCGGCATCCCTTGTGCAGAAGTACCCGCCGGCCGGAACAGGACACCTGGTACAGGCCCACCCTTTCCTTGACAACCGGGCGCAGAGCGGCGACTGTGTCATGGTCGCGGGCTGGCACACCGCATTTGCCAACCCACGGACCTATGTAGACTGGATTGTAGGGCTCAAGGAGAAGACGCCCGCCGACACTGCATGGTATGCCCCCGCCGCTGCGCTTCCGTCAAACGTAGCCATCCTCTGTTATTCGGGGTTTGACCTGTTCGACTACCGGGCGGTTGATCTGAGATCCGCGCAGGATCTCTTCTGCATCCCCGAAGGTGAATTCCCTGCCGGGATGCAGAAAGGCGGGACCTGCTCGTGTCCCGGGTGCCGGAACGGTGACCTCCGGGAACACAACCGCGAGGCCCTCCGCAGTGAGATCGCTCTCGCTGCCCGGTTTATCGAGTCGGGAATGCTGCGGGACCTTATCGAGTCCCGCTGCCGCCTCGATGCCGCCCAGGTTGCCATCCTGCGCCATCTCGACAACCACTACCCGTTCATGGAGCGGCATCTCCCCATCGCCCGCAGCGGGGTCATGCGGGCCAACTCGGGTGAGTCCATGCAGCGGGCAGAAGTGCGGCGGTTTGCGGAACGGGTGCTGACCCGTTATATCCCCCCGAAGACGGATGTCGCAGTTCTCATCCCCTGCTCGGCAAAAAAACCCTATTCACTCTCACAGAGCCACCGGAAGTTCCAGCAGGCTGTCGTGGGGCGTGCCCACGAGCTGATCGTCACCTCCCCGCTCGGGCTCGTGCCGCGGGAACTGGAATGCGTCTACCCGGCGGGGCACTACGATGTGCCGGTCACCGGGTACTGGGACGCAGAAGAGCGGGCAATTATCGCTGGCATCCTCGCCCGGTATTTCGAACGCCACCGTTACCGGCGCATCATCGCGCACCTCGACGGCGGGGCGCTCGCGGTCGCACAGGCAGCCGCTGATGCCTGCGGCATAACACTGGAATACTCCTGTACCGAACACCTTACCGGTGCAGAGGCCCTCAATGCTCTCGATACAGCACTTGCGGGAGAACGCAGGATCAAGGACGACCGGCTGCACGGCATGGCCTCGTACCAGTTCAACTGCGATATCGACACGAGGGGGATAACCCTGAGAGGGCATTTCCCGGAGTTGTTCTACAGCAGAGGACTGACCCAGCTCTTCTCCATCGATACCGGTACCGGCCTGCTCCGCCCCACCTTTGACGGGTGGAACCTCGTCCCTGAAGGATACCGGGTATCCATTGACGATTTCATCCCGGAAGGGGACGTCCTTGTCCCGGGCGTCACCCGTGCGGACCCGGGGATACGTGACGGTGACGAGGTGCTCGTCACCGGCCCGCGTGCCATTGCTACCGGGCGAGCTGCCCTCCCGGCAGAGGATATGACCCGCTCGCGCCGTGGGATAGCGGTGCGGGTGCGTAAAATAAAGAGGCTGTAGGTTCAACTGGTACGATACATTGCAGATCATCCATGGAGTGAAAAGGTTGTTCCATAGCGAAAAAGTCGAACAGGGGCAGTGGGGATTGTGAGCTCCCCCATCTCTGCTGAGGAAATAAAGGGAGCGATCCCGGCCGGTCCGAAGGGCAGGGCAGCCGTGACGGTCGTAATTGCCGTTCCAAAGGAGATGGCTCCCGGAGAGCAGCGCGTGGCGACCGTGCCGGAGGTTGTCCAGAAGTTCATGAAGTCGGGCCTCGAGGTCCGGGTCGAGCATGACGCGGGGACCGGAGCTTTCTACTCTGACGATCTCTATATTGCCGCTGGTGCAAAGATCGCATCCAGCCGGACCGATCTGCTGGACGGCGCCCGGATCGTGCTGCGTGTCCAGCCTCCGACTGTCGCCGATGTAGATCAGTTAGCCGAGGGCACGATCGTCATCGGATTCATGAACGCGACGAACAATCTCGAGGCCGTCGCACGGATGCGCGACCGGAATGTCACCGCCTTCGCCCTCGAACTTGTCCCGCGGATCACCCGCGCCCAGAGCATGGATGCGCTCAGTTCCCAGGCGACGGCCGGCGGCTACATGGCCGCCATTCTTGGCGCGGGGAACTGCCCGAAGTTCCTCCCGATGCTGACGACGGCCGCAGGAACGATACGACCGGCGACGGTGCTCATCCTAGGAGCCGGTGTCGCCGGCCTCATGGCAATCGCCACGGCGAAACGACTCGGCGCCATCGTGGAGGCCTACGATGTCCGGCGCGCAGCCGGCGAGCAGGTCCGTAGCCTTGGTGCGAAGTTCCTCGCCCTCGAGATCAATGCCGAAGGCCAGGGCGGCTATGCCCGTGAGCTTACTCCTGACGAGAAGGAGAAGGAGCAGCAGATGGTCTCTGCCGCTGTCGCGAGGGCCGATATCGTCATCACGACGGCTGCCATCCCCGGGCGGAAGGCCCCCCTCCTCATCACCAAGGAGACGGTCGCTACGATGCGGGCGGGTGCTGTCATCGTCGATCTGGCCGCCGAATCTGGCGGCAACTGCGAGCTGACCCGGCCCGGAACAACGGTCCATGAACACGGCGTCACCATCATCGGCCCGCAGAACCTCCCGGCCCGGGTGCCATTCCACGCGAGCCAGATGTACGCGAAGAACCTCCATTCGTTCCTGGCACTCCTCATAGACAAAGACGGGGCGCTCGTCAGGGATTTCACCGACGAGATCCTGGCAGCGAGCCTCCTGGTCCACGCGGGCGAGGTGCTGCATAAGCCAACGCGTGACCTCCTGAGCGGAGGGATACCATGAATGACGTGACCACGCTCTGGACTGCCGTCTACATTGCGATGCTGGCCGCGTTCACCGGCTACGTAGTCATCAGCCGGGTCCCCGTCATCCTCCACACGCCGCTGATGAGCGGCTCGAACTTCATCCACGGGATCGTGCTTGTCGGTGCGATGGTCGCTCTCGGCCTTGCGACAACGCCCCTTGAGCAGGCCATCGGCTTTGTCGCTGTCATCCTCGGCGCTGCGAATGTCACCGGCGGCTACGTAGTCACGGAGCGGATCCTCCAGATGTTCGACCGCAGCGGGAAGAAGCCTGAAAAGGGGGCATGAGATGATCGACCTTACCTGGGCGATTGACCCCGTCTACATTGCAACGATCTTCTTCTTCATCATCGGCCTGCAGCGGATGAGCCACCCGCTCACCGCCCGGAGCGGTATCGTCTGGGCCGGCGCCGCGATGTTGATCGCTACGCTCGTCACGTTCTTTACCCCCAACCTCACCAACTCCGCCCTAATGGCGATCGGGATTGTCATCGGCGGGGGCTTCGGCTACATAGCAGCAAAACGCGTCGCGATGACCGACATGCCCCAGATGATAGCGCTCTACAACGGCATGGGCGGCGGTGCGGCGGCCGGGATCTCGGCTGTCGCGCTCCTCGGCGCCACCTCAACCACTACCGGTTCTCTTGCTGTCGTTGGCGGCCTCATCGGGGCCGTCTCGTTCGCGGGGAGCCTCATCGCGTTCCTGAAGCTCCAGGGATGGATGCGGCCGCGGCCGATCACCTTCAAGGGCCAGCAGGTCCTCAACATGGCAGTCCTGGCACTCGCCATCATATCCGGTGTGCTCGTTGTCTGGCAGCCGTCCTGGATCCCGCTCACCATTGCCATGTATCTCCCGTTGTTCTTCATCCTCTCGCTCGGGTTCGGGCTCCTCATGACACTCCCGATCGGAGGGGCCGACATGCCCGTTGTGATCTCGATGTACAACACCTTCACCGGCCTTGCCGTCGCGCTCGACGGGTTCTCGTTCGCGACCCCCAACTATGCGATGGTCGTTGCGGGCATCATTGTCGGCGCTGCGGGTTCGCTGCTCACGCTCAACATGGCCCGGGCGATGAACCGCTCGCTCCCGAACGTCTTCTTCGGCGCGTTCGGCGCAACGGAGGATAACGAGATGCAGATCCAGGGCAGCATGAAATCGATCGAGACCGACGATGTTGCGGTCATGCTCGCCTATGCGAACAAGGTGATCATCGCCCCGGGGTACGGCATGGCGGTCGCCCAGGCCCAGCAGAAGGTGAAGGAATTGACCGACCTGCTCGAGAGCAAGGATATCCAGGTGAAGTTCGCGATCCACCCGGTCGCGGGGCGGATGCCCGGGCACATGAATGTCCTTCTCGCCGAGGCAGGGGTCGCCTACGACCACCTCTTCGACCGGGACGAGGTGAACCCGGAGTTCCCGGGCATTGATATCGTCCTCGTCATCGGGGCCAACGATGTCGTCAACCCTGCGGCGCACCGGCAGGGCAGCCCGCTCTTCGGCATGCCGATCCTTGACGTCGAACTGGCGAAGAATGTCATCGTCCTCAAGCGCGGCCAGGGGAAAGGCTTCGCCGGGATCGAGAACGACCTATTTTACCGGGACAACACGCGGATGCTCTATGGCGACGCTCAGGAGTCTATCGGAAAACTCGTGCAGGCCCTCAAGAAGATCTAGGGCTACAAGATCCGGCGGGCGCCGGTAGTACTGTCGTGCCACCCTCCCGGTGGGCCGTGCCAAGACGATATCGAACCACATGACGGAGAGGATTTCTCCGGTAACGGTGAGGGGAAGTCTGGTCAGGGCCGGCATGAACCCGCTCCTTGCCGCAGAACTTCGGGAAGAGTTGGCAGGGATACGCATTTTTTTTCATGTTCAGGGTGACAATTTTCAGCATTCCCCCGGTTCAGCATGGAGAATCATATCAGCACGATCTGGAGGTTATGTTTAAATTAATCCGGGATCAACGGGTATAGGCAATAACGTGAAGTGACCAGACATGGATTTTGGAAGTCTAGGTGGAATGGGCGGGGCGATCGGAAGCTTCCTTGCCAGCCCTGATGGACAGGACGCAGCAAAGAAGTTTCTCGCATCCCCTCAAGGTACAGATATGCTGAAAAGTTTTGCAGCAACTCCGGAAGGACAGAAAGCGCTCATGAGCGTTGTCCCGGTTATTCTCGATGGGATCAACCTCCCGCCGGGCGTAAAAGACATGATCCTTGCCGCTCTCCCGAAGTAATAACCGGGAGATCAGTTCTCATTTTTTTCATCGGTCGGAAACCCGCTCTCCGGTATCACTGCATATTTGTACGAGATCGGGAAAACCCAAAACGCTGTGCGTATATGGCATATCGCATAATCGCTGAAACAGCTGTCAGTTCCCGGGAGAATGGGACAGGATGGACCAGATACCGGTGCAACCATTATTGAAAAACGGGCTCTGGAGAGATCCTATTTACCACCAAATCAGCGTATAATTTCCGATGGGTATGAGGATGACTCCCTCTCTCAGATCGAAGAACCCTGATGAGTTCCTCTTATCCTCAAGGTCCTGATGGACCTCTTCGGAAATCGAAGAACCCTGATGAGTTCCTCTTATCCTCAAGGTCCTGATGGA